>Ga0156099_1135_pt1 | contig 36281 bp, 36 predicted proteins | sample RifCSPlowO2_02_FD_107752 | JGI IMG/M metagenome (GOLD analysis project Ga0156099, IMG submission 107752) | Gammaproteobacteria bacterium RIFCSPLOWO2_02_FULL_56_15
CTGCAAACCACTGGCTACCGCATGATCTTCGGCTTCGGAGAACGGCTCGGGTTCTATAACATTCAATTTGATCATGCCACCGGACTTCGCTGCATATTCCCGCAACAGATCAGCAACCCGGTTGCCGTAGTTGATCATGGACGGGAATCCGTCCAGTGTTTTCCTGGAAAAATAAAAGTCCAGCTGCACCGGTTCATCCAGAGCAGCCAGGATGTTTTCAGTGCCTTCTGAGAGGGTATAGAGTTTGGCTTCCGTCAAATCCAGACGCACTCCTGTAACACCGGTATTGACCAGGATGATGAGCGCGACTGCCAGAATCCCGGCTGGCAGCAATCCGGAACCCGACATGAACATGCTCTGTTTCATATTCATGCTGACACTCCTATCCGCCCTTTTTCATATCAATCACAACCACAGTCGCATACAGCCAGAACACGATAAGCACGGCGAAATAGACGATATCCCGCAGGTCGATAACGCCCTTGCTTATGGCACTGAAATGCGTGAGGAAACTGAAGGAGGCTACTGCATCAATAAGCGCCTGTGGCGCCCACGACTGGAACACGTTGAGGACCATGGGGAAACCGCTGAGCACAAAAAGGAAACAGATCACCACGCTGATCACAAAAGCGATCACCTGGCTCCGGGTGAGGGCGGAGACGCATGAACCGATGGCCAGGAATCCACCAGCCATCAACAGGCTCCCGGTATAGGCCGACAGGATGACAGTATTGTCCGGGTCTCCCAGATAATTCACCGTGATCCATATCGGGAAGCTCAGCACCAGCGCGACGGCGCTGAACAACCAGGCTGCAACGAATTTCCCCACCACCGCTTCCGTGATGGTCACAGGCAGTGTCATCAGCAATTCTATGGTGCCGCTCTTGCGCTCCTCGGACCAGAGTCGCATGGCGATGGCCGGCAGCAGGAAGAGGTACAGCCAGGGATGAAAGTTGAAGAAGGGATCCAGATCCGCCTGGTTTCGTTCGTAGAAGGAGCCGACATAGAAAGTGAAGATTCCCGTCATGAAAAGAAAAATGACAATAAAGACGTAAGCGACGGGCGTGGAAAAATACCCGTACAGCTCTCTCTTCGTTATAGCGATGATATTTCTCATCCGGCAAGCCCTGTGGCTTGCGCCGTGGTTATGCTGCGGAAGGCATCATCGATATCGTTGCGATCAGACTTGGCCCGTAATTCCCCTGGGGAACCATCAAACAGGATCTCTCCGGCGGAGATGATGATGGCCCGCGTACATACCGCGTCCACTTCCTCAAGAATATGCGTGGAAATAATGATGGCCTTGTTACTGGACATATTCTTGATGAGCGAACGGACCTCGTGCTTCTGGTTGGGATCCAGGCCATCGGTAGGTTCATCCATGATCAAAACATCGGGGTCGTGCAGGAATGCCTGGGCCAGGCCGACGCGACGCCTGTATCCCTTGGACAATGTCTCGATAGTCTGTTTGCGAACACTTCCCAGATTGATGATCCTGATGATATCGGCGATACACTTGTCCCGTTCTGTTGAGTCAAATCCCCTGATTTCCGCGATAAATCGCAGAAACTTCTCGACCGTCATCTCCCCATAGGAAGGCGCACCCTCCGGAAGATAGCCAATCCTCGCTTTAACACCGACCGGGTCATCGATGACGTTAAGGTTATTTACCAGGACTGTGCCCCCATCGGGTCTGAGAAAGCCCGCAATCATCTTCATGGTTGTCGATTTACCAGCGCCGTTCGGCCCAAGAAAACCCAGAACTTCCCCATGATCCACGCTGAAGGAGATCTTTCTCACCGCGTGAATCGGGCCGAAGTACTTGTCCAGTGATTTGACTTCTATTGCAGGTCTGTTATCAGGCATGGGACTGCGTAGTAGGCTTCTTAACTCTGTCCGATCAGGTAGCCGCCGGTCCACCGGCATGGCCGGTATATTTTCCATAAATAATCACGAGCGTCAATCTATCGTAGACCGGTCATCGGATCTATCCTGTTCTTGCACGAAAAACTGTACATCTATTTTATTCCTCACCAGACTTTTTTTTCAGCCGGTAGAGCGCAGAGATATCCTCATCTCCATAGCCTTCATCCATCAACCGTCGATACTGCTGTATTGTCATCTCGATTATCGGCAAGGACAGACCGTGGTTAGCTGCCGTATCCGTGCAGATCAGCAGGTCCTTATGATGCAGTCTCAGCTTGAATCCCCTGGCGTATTCCCCGGCCAGCATGGTCTTCCCGCGATGATCAAGAAACCAGTTGGCTGCGGCGCCGTTCGCCACCACCTCGATGACCCGCTCCATATCCAGTTCCAGTGCAACGCCGAACGCCAGTGCATCGGTGACAGCCTGGTTGATGCCGGCAACCATGATCTGATTGACAGCCTTGCATGCCTGACCACAGCCAACCGGCCCCACATGTATAATCCTGGCGGCTACCGCACTAAGGGTCTCCAGGGCTCGTTCGAGCACAGATTCATCACCTCCCACCATCATAGCCAGCGTGCCGGCAGACGCACCTTCCACACCGCCGGTTACCGGTGCGTCCAGAAAGCAAGCCTGCCTGGAACCCAGGATAGAGGCGGCCTTGCGGGCCGTGGTGCTGCTAACCGTCGATGTATCCACTACGATCGTTCCAGCCCCTACCGTTCCGGCAATCCTGGCCGTTACCTCAAGGACATCCGGATCCGCCGAGATGCAAATCAGGATCAATTCGCATGCAGCGGCGAGGTCTTCGATGGATGCCGCAATACCGACTCCCGTTTCTGCGGCCAGTCTTTCCGCACGGGAGCGGGTCCGGTTCCAGACCATGTGCAAGTTGCCTGCCCGGTTTAGGTTGAGGGCCATAGCTGCACCCATGGACCCCAGTCCGATGATTCCGGCCTTCATGTCAAGATCCTCCTGATCCTATAGATGGACGAACTGTATCAACCCTGCGAGTAGGTAACCCTGAGTATGGGCTGGAAGAACTTCAGGTACCGGCGGAATATTGTTTGGCGATTACTTCTGCGACACAACAACTCAGTTTCTTTGCCGTGGGTATGTGAAGAAACTCATTGGGTCCGTGGGCGTTGGCTTGCGGCCCCAGCACGCCGGTGATAAGAAACTGGGCCTCTGGAAACCGTTCCCCGAGCATTCCCATGAAAGGGATGGTGCCACCCTCACCCATATGCACTGCTGCTTTTCCGAAATAATTTATTGATGCCTGGTTCAGCGCCTCATCAAGCCATGGCAACATTTCCGGGGCATGCCAACCACTGGAACTCCAGTCGGCCTTGAAAGTCACCCGGGCGCTGTAAGGCGGGTCTTCCTCCAGTAATTGCCGTAATCGCTCTACCGCGGCATCGGCATCGCAGGTGGGCGGCAGCCGCAATGAGACCTTCACGGTTGTATAGGGGCGCAATACATTACCCGCCCGATCCACTTCCGGGATTCCACTGATACCCGTTATTGAAAGAGCCGGGCGCCAGGTCCGATTCAGGATCAACTCGACCGGATCCACGGTCACTGGCTGCATACCATCGATAAACGGGAATCGGCGATGGATCTGTAGTCCCAATACGGCAGCAGCTACGGCAGCCTGCCGCATACGCTCCCTAGGAATATCCGCTTTGAATTTTTCCTCCAGCACAATACCACTACGGTAGTTGTCGATACGGTTCAGTAAGGTGCGCAGGATGCGGAAACTGGATGGCACAATCCCACTGGCATCCCCGGAATGGACTCCCTCGCGCAAAACATCAATCCGCAGTTCACCGCCAACGAGACCTCGCAGAGAGGTGGTATTCCAGAGCTGTTCATAATTGCCACAACCGGAATCCAGGCAGATTATCAGAGAAGGCTTGCCGCAGCGACCCGCCAACAGTTCAATATAGGCAGGCAGATCAAAGCTGCCACTCTCCTCGCAGGCTTCAATAATAATGATGCACCGGCTTCTGTTCACGCCCTGATCAAGCAACGATTCGATCGCGATAAGCGCCGCAAACATGGCGTATCCGTCATCCGCACCACCCCGACCGTAGAGCCTGTCACCTTCTATGACCGGCTGCCAGGGCCCGAGATCAGGGCGCCATCCGGTCATCTCCGGCTGCTTGTCCAGGTGACCATAGAGAAGTATGGTTTGATCGCCTACGCCCGGTATATCAATAAAGAGCAGCGGAGTCCGTCCAGGCAAGCGCAATACCTCCAGTTCCAGTCCGGGGATTTTGCGGGAGCGACACCAGGCGCTAAACCGCTCCACAGCCTGATCCATGTAACCGTGTTCTTGCCAGTCAGGATCGAAACCAGGCGAGAGATTGGGGATCCTGATATATTCCATGAGTTCCGGGATCGCCATGGAATCCCAGCTCTGGTTGCAGTAAGCAATGGTTCTGCGTGTGTCCATGACGCTAGTCTACCGCCAAGCGGCATGAAGTTATATCAAACCACAGGAATTGACTGACCGGGAGGCCGCCCACCAGGTACTCCGGCAGTCTGCTCATGACCGGTGGCGGGAGGCGGAGTGCGAGGCTTCATTATCTCCACAAATCCAGGCCGCGACGGAGGAGATCGGCGACCACTTGGTGACCATCATGGGTATAATGCCCTTCGTTGGGGAAGAACCAGTCCGGCTTGTCCCCGGATTTGTACCGCTCGCGCATGGGCGCTGCAATATCCACAGTAACAAGTCCACTATCCGCCGCTACGCCAAGAATAAATAACCGTACATGATCCTGGAACAGGGCAGAAGGGGATGCTGGTCTGGTGACATAGGACATGCCCGGCAACAGTACGAGAGCCAATCGGCTGCCCTGTCCCGCAGTGTACTCGCCCATCTCCCGGATGATGGCCGCCAGGAGGCGCCGCTGCTCCACTAGTCGTGCGTCCAGGATGCCCTGAATCTTTGTACCTTCGAAGTGGGGATCCGGCAACAGTCGGTCAAGCAAACGGCTCGAGCTCAGGATACGCGAAAGCGGGTTCTGCATTCTCGCCAACTCTGTTCCATATACCACGGACTCAAGGGAGGATTCCGCCACTACCCCCGACGCTTGCCCGCTTGGGACGGGCACATTCTGCAATCTCAGTTGACCACCTTCCTCCAATCTATAGAAGGGCTTGGCCTGTTCCACCTGTAACGGGACGGACAGCATATTATCGATGATATCGTTACCCAGGTACAGGAACAGCAGGTAGAGATCCGGCTGAAAGCTGCTGACAACTTCCTGCTGCAACAGGTATTCCTGGTCGGTGCTGTACCCGGGTACCCCGAAATTGAGATATTCCGTTGCTGGGTCTTGTTCCGCCATGCGCACGGCAAAAGTCTCTGCCTCGTTGACACCGAGTCCGAAGGTAAAACTGTCACCGAGGAGTGCCACCCGCCTGCGGTCCGACCTCCCGCTTGATACCGGCTGGCCGCGAAAGCCAAAGTAATTGACCTGATAGTCTGCGCTGAAATCATGATGCCGGTGACTGCCCCGCCACCCCGGGTTCAGGACCCATCCCAAGCGTGGATGGTAACGCAACAGCCCGGGATCTAAGACTGAACTCGCGCTGATAGTCTGTTCGTACCATCGCCAGGCTAACTCTGCGGCCAGGAGCGACACGAGGGCACTGAACAGTAGGGTCGTGGATGCCAGAAACCACAGGCGCGCCCCACGCAGATGCGCAGTCCTCATGGCCTATCCATCAAGTTGGTCCTGCCGCAGGATGGTAGAGACGGCAAAACTGCTTCATTGAAGCAGAAGTTGGTGAGCATATTCACATTTCTGCAAAATAAGCAGCTGAAACTCATGCCCGGTACAGATACAGAGGTGACGGTACTTTTTATATCCTTTCATCCTGATCATAAATATAACATTCTGTATTTCCTATGAATTATTCCATTCTCCGCACAAGATTACACGAATGCTTTTGTCGTGTTTCTTTACAGATCCAGACTGTTTTTGCAAAACATAATCTAACTTACTGGTTTAAATGGATTATCTATAAAAATAGGGCTTTTTTTGGATACCCATACATGGGAATAGGTGTCGGTTTTTTTTACAAAATTATCAGAACTCCAAAGATTCAGAAGGTGTAAAACCGATATCTTACTGTTTTTAATTAATAAATAATTTATGGCTTATATATTGCATCCTATCTCGACATGGGTGAATGCAATTGCATGCGCCTGCTGTGAGCATCGTTTAGGAGTGTATATGAAGAATCAATGCCGTGTACTCACCGTCTTGTTCGGATGCGTGTTGTGCACTGCTACCATGGCAGGACCGCTTTCGGTTTGGGATTCCACCTGGACGCAATTCCAGGATGATACCCCGATAGAGGACTATATCGGGGGAGGGGGCTTTGTCGATCCCGGTTGGGGTGGACAGGCGTTTGATGCGGAATATCTGTTCTACAAGATTGAAGGGAATACCCTGTATCTAGGTCTTCAAACTGGATTCAATATTGTAACGGGCACCCAAGAAGTTTCAGGGAAAAAATATTATTCCGGAGACCTCGCCTTGTCTTTTGATGGGGATGTAAGTGGCGCCAATGGCGCCGGCTATGAATATGGAATCGATTTTGGGCTCCTCACAAGAGATTATGATGGCAATGATTATGTAGATATGGGTACGGGTACCGGCGTAGACGGTTCAGGCTTATATACCGCTACGTTATGGAATAACGATATGGTTAATTCCTTCGAAAGTGTATCAACGCCCTTCGCACTGGATGCCGGCTCCTTTAGCCGAAACCTCTTGTCGAATAGCTTTGGCTCAGGTAACAACGGCGGCCTCAGCTACTACCGGATGGTCTCATTCGACATCAGCGGACTACCTGGGCTGACTGGGTATAACTATATTGATGTGCACTGGACCATGTCCTGTGGTAATGACAATATCAACGGCCGGTTTAAGGTGCCGGAACCTGCCGGAGTTGTTCTGATGGGACTGGGCCTGCTCGGATTAGCGGCGACTAGTCTACGGCGCAGGAGAATGTCAGAGCTTGCCCTCCGGTTGCCGTCTAACCATCCTTTTACAATCGGATCACGGCAAAATTAATAGCTGAATTCTCTGCAGGTATGCATGGATGCATAAATACTCAAAGGAAACAAAAGACCAGATGTCTCGCGGACATCTGGTCTTTTTTATTTATGCAACTCCCGATCGCCTGAGCTGATAAACATGCCGGATTGATGATTTCCACCCAGTAGTTTTCTTTCACCTTAACAAGGAGGTTACCATGAAAAATCGTTGTTTTTTATTCATCAGTTTTATACTTTCATTCCAGTTGTTCCTGCCCACCAGCGCCACCCCGGTCATTATCAATGAGGTCCTCTTCGATGGGCCCGGCAGCGATGCGGATGATGTTTTTACCGAACTCTACGGTACACCGGGCCTGGTACTGGATGGCTGGTCTCTGAAAGGTACTAATGGTGAAAATGGGCTAATCTACCGTAGTATTGATTTGAGTGGCGCCACGATCCCGGACAATGGCTACCTGCTGATTACCACAGCGTCGGCAAACTTGGCGCTAGCAATGCTGACGGACTTCATCGCCAATGTGGACTGGCAAAACGGTCCCGATTCCATCCAGTTACTCGATCCATACGGGGATATTATTGACGCCTTGCAATATGGTGATGCCGGCATATATAACCGGGGAGAAGGACTACCGGCCTTATTGCCGGGTATCGGTCACAGTCTCTCCAGGATACTTCCCAGCCTGGATACCGATAATAATCTCAGCGACTTCATTGAGCTGACACTGCCTACGCCCGGTACGGGGCCACTTGCAAACCAGGTCCCTGAACCCAACAGTATGGGTATATTTTTGATCGGTATCGCAGCCTTTCTATCCATGTATCGAGGCGCCTATCTTCGTCAGAACTCATCCATGCTGTACAGGTAGGTAGTATCCCTCTGCCATATACACCCACCCCGGGGAACTCGGGGTGGGTGATCTGGCTATGCGACTCATCAGATGAACGTGGCGATCAGCAGGATCCCCAGCAGAAAACGGTAGATGACATAGGGCAACATCCCGGTTCGCTCCAGAAATCCCAGGAATAGATTGATGGTAAGCCAGGCGGTTAGGCCTGAGCTAATAACGATTACCCATGTTGCTGTCCAATCGATAACCATCTGTTCGATGAAGTACCGATAAGCTTCATAAGAACCTGCCATCAGGGTGACCGGTATTGACATAAGAAAGGAGAAGCGGGCCGAACTGCGCCGATCCAGCCCCAGCCAAAGACCCGCCGTCATGGTCACCCCGGAGCGGGAAGTGCCTGGCATGATGGATAACAACTGGGCCAATCCCAGAATCAGGACATCCTTCATGCGGAGAGCGTCCATCCTGCGCAATCCCTTTGACCTGTGATCCGCCCACCAGAGGAGGGCTCCAAATACCAAGTTGGTACCGGCAATCAAGAGCGGATTGCGAAACGCGGTGGAGACGATGTCGTATAGCAGATAACCTCCTGCGACTACCGGGATACTGGCAATGACGAGATACCAGAACATTCGACTCTCATAATCCCGACGCCCGTGGATAACTCCTTCCAGCCCTGCAACTGTGATGACTTTCAGATCACGACGCAGATAAATGAGCACGGCAGCGAGAGTGCCTATATGTGCTGCGATGTCGTTCCCCAGTCCCTGATCCGGCCAATGCAGAATTTGAGGTAACAGAATCAGGTGGGCGGAGCTCGATATAGGGAGGAACTCTGTCAATCCCTGGACTATCCCCAGCAGTAGTAGTTGCAGCAGGTCCATCGTCAAGGCTCCATTCTAAATCTCTGAAAGATGCTTATGGTATCGGGAGGAATACCGCTGTGGCCATCCTCTGGATCACTTTTCTTATCATCCGGTTGTTCTTTCCCGCCAGAACTAAGGCCATGGTATCCTGTAAAGCAATCAGCTTGCCGAAAAGTCTTTCATAACTGAGATTTTCTATCTCTCCGGGCAAGGAATTGCTGTACACCAGCGGCTCCCCCTGGTGATCCCGTGCATGACTGAGCTTCCACACAGCCAGTTCGATGTTTCTCGCACTGTTATAGAGTGCCTGCGAGTCAATGCTGTCATAGAGAAAAAATTCTGTCTTGTAGCGGTAGGACGCCATGACCATGGACATCAGACCTACTACGTAACAGAAAACCCGATCCCCTCTATATCCGGGTGACAGCGAAAGTTCAATCGCCTCGGCCCCGTAGATCCCGTCAAGTTCCTCGAAATTCCAGTTGCTGGTCCGGCTGATAATCCGGTTGATATTCTCTCCGGCATCAGGGTGGGGCGATTTTACAAGTTCACGGGGATTTCGTTTGTAAAGTTTTTCCATCAAGGACTGTAGATAGGAACGTGCTTCCCGCACATTGACCTCCATAACCTGATTCATATCCGACTTGACTAGGGAACGCAGTCTGAATTGATCCGTTTTTGGACCATCGGCATCAGGCCGTAACGTGCTACAAGCCGAGACTATAACCAAAAGTAGAAATATAAGGTATCGTTCGTTCCCGGAATCGCGTATAGATGACGCCATCAGTTACAGATGTCCCCGTTGATCGGAGCGTGTGAAGCCACGCAACTGATGAGGGCATTTCCTACCCAACACCATTAGCTTGAAGCGTTCCCCCATCTCGCCGGGCATCGTCAGCATTCTAATCTGAGCCAGCAGTTGCATGCGGTGCTTTTGATCCATATCCGCGAGCCGGTTCATGATCTGTTCCATATCGCAAGACAGCAGAAAATAAGCCTGGTTCGTGTAACCGATCAGTGAAAGTCCCGCATCGATGGCTGCTTCCGCCACTGCGGTAAAATCAACCGAAGTCGTTATATCCTGCAATCCCGGATAAAGGAAGGGATCATGGTGCACTCGGTGACGGTAATGACACAACAGTGTCCCCTGATCGCGCTGCCAGTGATAATACTCATGCCGTGGATATCCATAATCCACCAGCAGGATGACTCCCTGCTCCAGAATGCCAGCGAAGGTGCTTACCCAGGCGTCCAGTCCCAGATTTATCTCTGTCGTGTAGCCATTGGGCCATGCTCCATCCAGTTGCCTTCTGATTCGCCCAGCATGGGAGATTATCTCAGGTCCTGCAGTGACTTTACTCCAGGTAAAATCATCTCGTTCCCGCGACACGCAGTATTCGAATATCCCTTCCCTCTCAAAACCAAGTCGTACCACCGGTTGTGCATCCAAGACCTCGTTAGCCACGATTACTCCACGAAATTCGTATTTGGGTAATCCGGCCAGCCATTCAATCCGACCCATGAGATGCGGGATGCTCATTGTCAGCAGTTCCTGCTGACGGGCCTTCAAATCTGCACTGATCTCCAGGATGAGATATCTCTCCGGCAGGCAATTCCGGTACTCCAGCTCCCTGAGCATTTCCGCAGCCATTGCACCTGTCCCCGCACCCACTTCAAGTAGGGATCCACCTCCAATCGATCGCAGGACTTCTTCGCACTGCACCGCGATACAGCGGGAAAACAACGGGGAGATTTCAGGAGCCGTTACAAAATCACCGTCCCTGCCAAATTTTCTTGCCCCGGCGCTGTAGTAGCCCAGCCCCGGTTCGTAGAGAGCCATCCGCATGAATTGATCGAAACCGATAGCTCCCTTGTTTTCTATAATCCTTTCTATAATTCGATGTGTCAGGGCCTCGCTGTGTGCGATGGCTTCCCGACCCGGTGCAGGGACGTTGCAGACACTTCGGCCCGATCCAGCAGCAGCTTGCCTGAAAGTGGTCATCTAATGGTTTTCGAAAATGCGATTTTCTGTCCGCTTGTTGGTACAATCATACTGTCGATGTTACAACTTGCATAATATCAACCAGACCATGGCAAATAAAACAGTTCTTGTAACCGGAGCTGCGAAGAGACTTGGCGCCGGACTTGCCCGGTATTTGCACGGTCAAGGTATGGATATCATCCTTCATTACCATCATTCACAGGATGAGGCACAAGTGTTGGCTGATGAACTCTCGGAATTGCGGGATGGATCAATCTTGACCGTAATGGGTGACCTGAGAGATCCCGACGCCCCCAGGCAGATAATTTCTGCTGCAGCTCAATTCAAGGGACACCTTGATGTGTTAATCAACAACGCCTCGGTTTTTTATCCGACCCCACTGGAGCACGCTACCCTCTCGCAATGGGATGAGTCGATTACCGTAAATATGAGAGCACCTTATTTTCTCACGAAAGAGGCAGCCTCTTATTTGCGTATAGCAAAGGGCTGTATTATCAGCATCGCGGACATCCATGCGGATCGGCCTCTGTACAACTACTCCATATATTGCGCTTCCAAGGCGGGACTGGTGATGCTGACCCGGGCACTAGCCCGGGAGCTGGGGCCGGCAATACGGGTAAATGCAGTTGCACCTGGCGCAATACTCTGGCCCGAATCTATGCCCATCAGTAAACAGAATGACATCCTTGACCGGACAGTACTGAAACAGGCCGGCAGCACGGATGATATCGCCAAGGCAATCAGGTACCTGATCCTTGATGGGGATTATATTACGGGTCAGGTGTTGACCGTGGACGGCGGACGCACACTCTACTCCTGAGTGGCGCCGGCAATGCAAGGATGAATTGCCGAATTACTCAAACTGCGGGATCTCACCGGCATTAAACCAGGCTTTCAGCTCCGGGTCATACCACCACTGATGTTCGAAGGATATTTTTTGCAATGTGCCACGACTGGTATTGTAATATTCGATTTGCCCCTTGATAGTCGCCTCTGACACGGATTCATCAACGACCTTTTCATCCACCCGGTAGCCTGTAACACGCACTGCCTGCAGTTTCCCGGTATCCAATTGCAGCTGCCCGCCATCCCGATCCCGGTGAAAGTCCTCGATTTCGTTATATAGAGACCAGCGCCACGCGACACTGTACCCGTTAATCGCCGCCTCAAGGGAATTAGCCCTGGACCTGATATTACTGCTGTTGCATGCCGCAAGAGTCAGCAGAAAAATGTACAGTAGATATAACTTTCTGTTCATAGCAATCACCTGTCAATTATTATTGGTGGCCTCAAGTACAACAGGAGCAGAGAGAGAATCATAGCGGGTTGAATTGAACCTGCCATATGGATTGTTCCGGGTCACAGAACTTGATCCATAGTTCCGCCATACTGATGCCGAGCACGGGGTGTATGATGTTGGCGGCAATATCGGCGAGTGGTTTCAGTACAAACGCATATCTTGTGATTTCCTCCCTTGGAACCTGAAACCTTCCCCATTGTTGAATGAGATCGCCGTACATCAGCAAGTCGAGATCCAGTGATCGGGAACCAACATATGGTCCGGTCCTGACCCTCTTGCATAGTGATTCGATCTCGTGCAGTTCTATAACCAGTTGTTTCGGGGCCAACCCGGTACTAAACCCGACCACGAGATTATAGAAATTTTCTCCTTCAAAGCCCACAGCCCGGCTTTCATACACGGGTGAAAGTGAGATAATTCCGAAACGCTCTCTGATCTTAGCAATACCGATCCTGATATTCTGCTCGCGGTCCATATTACTGCCGATTCCCACAAACACCATCTCCATATCAGCCAGGCATCCTCCTTTCTATAATGACGCCCACATCCCGGACTCCCCTGACTGCACCTTGTTTGTTGAGCGTCAGGCGGCACCAGGGTACCTTGAATTCCATCAAAATGATTTCTGCAATTTTTTCCGCCAGTGATTCGACCAATTCAAAGCGGCTTTCTTCTACAAAGGAAATAATCCTCTTTGCTACTTCCTTGTAATTGAGCGTATTCTCAATGGAATCTCCGGCGGCCGCTTTTGCCACGTCAGCTCCCATTTCAATATCCAGAATAACCGTCTGCCTGGTTCTGCGTTCCCACTCATAGATCCCTATTACGGTATCGATACGCAAATCTCTCAGAAATATTATGTCCACGGAGCTAGTCTAATCACAGTAGTCGAAAACAGTATACACTCTGAGAAATAGTCTGCCAGATCGAAAGCTTCAAGCCCGCAAGGGTCGCCCTTGAAAATATCCGGGTACATATGCATTGACACCGCTACAATAAGACAAGGCAAAGATTAAGGGACTGCCTCTGGATATAACAGCATGTTGATGAATCTTTTTCTCGTTTCCCTCGCATACCTTTCTGGGTCACTCTGTTCCGCTATCATCATTTGCAGGCTCCTGGGTCTGGAAGACCCGCGCCGAGGCGGTTCCGGCAATCCGGGGGCTACCAATGTATTGCGTCTTTATGGCAGCAGGGTGGCTGCATTTACCCTGGCAGGTGATGTATTAAAAGGTATTGCACCCGTACTTCTGGCGAAGTTCCTGCAGGCCCCACAAATTGTCATCGCCCTCTGTGGCCTGGGTGCATTTTTTGGACACGTTTATCCATTGTACTTCCGATTCCGGGGCGGGAAGGGTGTCGCTACGTTCCTCGGTGTGCTTGGAGCGACTGACTGGTTGCTGGGACTCGGTTTCATCATTACCTGGTCGGCTGTGGCCCTGGTGTCCAGATACTCTTCACTGGCGGCAGTCATTGCCTCTGTCATGACGCTGTTATATACGTGGCTGCTAACAGAATCACCTGTTTATCTGCTATGTAATCTATGCATTGTATCTGCCCTACTCTGGAGGCACAGATCCAATCTGGCCAAACTGCTGACCGGAACGGAAAAAAAGATCGGGGGAAAAAGCACCTGAAATTGCCACAACACTACGGATCCACGACCCTGGGCAGATCTTGCAACGGCCAGCGGGGATATGCGGCAAAGGCCAGGGGTTCCTGCACCCCGGATTGCAGACGCAGCCACCCTGCGTAGGCGATCATGGCGCCGTTGTCAGTGCAAAATTCCGGTCTGGGAAAATATATCCTTCCCCCCTCTTCCCCAATCATGCGGGTTAAGCCTTCCCGTAACTGACGATTCGCGCTTACACCCCCAGCCGCAATTAGCCGCTTCAGCCCCGTGGAACGCATGGCCCGTCGGCATTTAATTATCAGCGTATCCACCACTGCATCGACGAAAGCACGGGCTATATCCGCCCGAGTCTGTTCATCCGATCCCGAGGCTGTCACTGTATTCAGAACCTGAGTCTTGAGACCACTGAAACTGAAATCCAGACCCGGCCGCGCAGTCATCGGCCTGGGGAAAGTAAAAACCCCGGTTCGACCATTTTCTGCCAATACCGATAGCTGAGACCCGCCTGGATATTCAATGCCCAGTAATTTCGCTGTTTTGTCAAATGCCTCGCCCGCAGCATCATCCAGCGTATCTCCCAGTATGTAATAGACGCTAGGGGCATCAACTTGGACCAGTTGCGTGTGGCCTCCGGACACCAGCAAGGCCAGGAAGGGGAAATCTGGGGGATGTACTTCCAGCATGGGAGCGAGCAAATGAGCCTCCATGTGGTGCACGGCAATCGCCGGTTTTCCCCATGCATATGCCAGACTTCGACCGATCGCGGCGCCCACCAACAGGGCGCCTACGAGACCAGGCCCGGCGGTATAGGCGATTCCGTCCGCCTTGGTGATACCTGCCGCTTCCAGGACATCACGGATCAGGAGAATAGTGCGGCTGATATGGTTGCGTGACGCGAGTTCAGGCACGACACCGCCATAATCACGATGCAGACTGGCCTGACTGTGCAACAAGTGTGCGAGCAATCCCCGTTCCGGGTGGTAAACGGCCACTCCGGTCTCATCACAGGAGGTTTCTATCCCCAGTACATACATAATTACTTTCTAAATAATGGTAAGATTTGCCGATTATGCCTTGCAATTCACCGGAATAGCACTAAAATTGCCCGCTTTTCCATAACCAGCGGGATTTCAGGAACCATAACTATATGCCATCAGTTAAAGTCAGAGACAATGAACCATTTGACCTGGCCCTGCGCAGGTTCAAGCGTGCCTGCGAAAAAGCCGGGACACTGGCCGAAGTCCATCGCAGGGAAGCCTATGAAAAGCCCACGCAGATAAGAAAACGCAAAGCAGCAGCGGCTGTAAAACGTAACCAGAAGCGCGTCTCCAAGGAACTGAACCGGCATATCCGACTGTACTAAGTACACGTTGCCCGGAATAATCCAATCCCCATGTCCGCCTTGAAACAACGGATCAGTGATGATGTCAAGCAGGCCATGCGCGAGCGGGACAAGGAGCGGCTTTCCACACTTAGACTTCTAACTGCAGCGATCAAGCAGAAAGAAGTCGATGACCGGCTAGAGCTTGATGATGGCCATATACTGGCTTTACTGGACAAACTTATCAGACAATATAGTGATTCCATCGAACAGTTCAAAAAGGGGAATCGATACGACCTCGTGGAGAAGGAAACTCGGGAACTGCAGATAGTACTGCACTACCTGCCAACGCAAATGACCAGAGACGAAATCGCCAGCTTGGTAGCCGATACCATTGATGAGACCAGTGCAACGAGTATCCGGGACATGGGCAAGGTCATGGGCGCGCTGAAACCAAGGGTACAGGGTCGTGCAGATATGAGTATCGTCAGCGAACTTCTCAAACAGCAATTATCCCCGTAATACTTCTTGTTCTTCTTGCTACAGGGATCCACGGTACGGCACCCTGTCATGGCAGTTCTCTCCGGCTATACTTCACAGAACCATGAGCGGCCTGATACCACAGCCCTTTATTGATGACCTGTTGGCCAGAACAGACATTGTGGATCTGATCCACAGTTATGTTCCCTTGAAGAAGGCTGGCCATAATTATCAGGCACTGTGCCCGTTCCACGACGAAAAAACCCCATCATTTTCAGTCAATCAAGACCGGCAGTTCTATCATTGCTTCGGTTGTGGTGCGAGCGGGAACGCCATCAGTTTCATGATGAATTACAACCGCATAGATTTTGTTGACGTGATCGAAGAACTGGCTACCCGTGCAGGATTGACTGTCCCGCACGAAGGAACAGCGCAATCACAGAAGGTCAAGGAAGACCTGACAGAACTCTATGAACTGATGGAACTCGTAATCGATTTTTATCGCAAGCAGCTGCAGGATCACTCACAATCTGGCTGTGCGGTTGAATACCTCAAGCACCGTGGCATCACTGACGAGATTGCATCAAAGTACGAGCTCGGCTTCGCACCGGATAACTGGGATTACCTCATTCAAAACCTGGGGAAGTCCGAGGCGGCAAAGGATCGTCTGTATAAAGCGGGGATGATCATTCGGCGTGATAACGGTAACTATTATGATCGATTCCGGCAACGCATTATGTACCCGATCCGGGACCAGCGTGGTAGGGCGATCGGTTTCGGTGGCAGAATTATCGATTCCGGTAATCCCAAGTATCTCAATTCGCCGGAAACATCTATTTTTCACAAGGGCAGAGAACTTTACGGACTGTACCAGGCCCGCCAGAGTACAAGAAATCCAGAACGGCTTTATGTTGTAGAGGGTTACATGGATGTACTCGCTTTGTCCCAGCATGGGGTTACGAATTGCGTTGCAACCCTCGGCACAGCAGCTACAAGTGAACATATTGAACGGGTATTCCGCACCACGAGTGAAGTAGTCTTTTGTTTTGATGGTGATGACGCAGGCAGCAAGGCAGCATGGCGCGCCCTGGAAATTACGCTGCCAATGTTGAGAGACGGAAGGGAGGCCTATTTCATGTTCCTACCAGAGGGACAAGATCCGGATGATTATATTCGTACTAACGGTAGGGAGGCATTTACTGACGCGAGCCAGCATCGCCCGCTTTCCAATATACTACTGGAGTTCCTGACACGGAACTTTAACCCGGCGATAATGGAGCATAAGGTCAGCCTGGTACACAAGGCAACACCATATCTGCAGAATCTACCCCAGGGGAGTCTGAAGCAGTTACTGTTGGCACAGCTTGCAATGCTTACCGACCGGGACACCAGCCAGTTGGAATTACTCTCATCACACCGAGAAACCCATGAAATCAGGAAATCAGCTGTTACTTACTCCGCACGAGAGGAGCGGAAACTGGTATCACAAGCAGTCAAACTACTATTACAACGCCCTCAACTTGCCTTACAAGTAACAGAAAAGATGTCGCTGGAAAAGAGCGAGACTGCAGGAATCGAATTTCTTCAGGCACTAATCTTACTCGTTAAGAAAAATCCGGATATTACCTGTGCTCGGATACTTGAAAACTGGAGAGGGACACGATATGAAAAGCGTCTCGTACAGCTCGCACCAGGTGGACAATCACGCTATGGAGCGGATGAAACCTGCTTTGAAAGCAGCGACTTCCTGCAGTCAGAATTCCTGGGAATTATCTACAGGTTAGAGGATGGTGAGAGAAAAAAACGACTCGTGGAATTCAATACCGTATCCAGTACCGCGAAATTGACCAAAGAGCAAAAGGAATTCCTGAAAAACCTCAACCCGACGGCCAGAAGACCCGGTCAAAAGTGATTTTACCTGGCGCGATGTTGAGATACCTGTTATACTGTTCTGTTAGCATTTCTGCTATTTTTTCTATTTTATCAACCACTTAGAGAAAACCATCTTGAAAGCGATGCCATCACTGGAACACGTAGTAGAAGATAGCTTGGGCAATACCTCCAACGACGGTGAATCCCGGCTGAAACTCCTCATCTCCAAAGGGAAGGAACAGGGCTTCCTAACCTATCACGAGGTAAATGATCACCTGCCTGACGATATCGTCGATCCGGAGCAGGTCGAAGACATTATCAACATGATCAATGACATGGGCATAGAGGTTCATGAAACTGCCCCTGATTTGAGCCTAGTCATGACGGAGAAGACCGAAAGCCCGGATGAAGACGCCGCTGCGGAAGCGGCAGCCGCAATTCTTAGTGTGGATAATGAATTCGGCAGGACTACAGACCCGGTTCGTATGTATATGCGGGAAATGGGTACGGTTGACCTCCTCACCCGTGAGGGCGAGATAAAGATCGCAAAGCGAATCGAAGAGGGTCTGAACCAGGTACTGACCGCCCTTTCCCAGTTTCCAGGCAGCATCGACACACTGTTAATAGCGCATGCCCAAGTCGAGAAAGACGAAATCAAACTGGCAGATGTGCTAACTGGTTTCACCAACCAGGACGACTACCAGCAATCTGCGGCTCAGCCGGTTACTTCGACCGTGGATCGTGCCGCACCCAGTGCCGATAACGATGATGAAGAGGAAGATGAGCTCCAGGACAGTTCAGACAGCGATCCTGCGGAAGTTTCCATCGATCCCGAGGAAGTCAGAAAGCACATCAAGCAACTTGCCGACCAACACAAGAAACTGATTCGGGCTATTCCGAGAAACGGCCGGGGCAACAAAAAAACTCTGGCTCTGCAGGACAAGCTCACCGAGCTTTTCATGGAACTTAAGCTTGCCCCAAAATTCATCGACGAATTGACTGTCAATCTCAATACGCTGATTGACAGTATCCGCTCCACGGAAAGAAACGTGATGAAACTTTGCGTTAAGGACGCCAAGATGCCGCGTAAGGATTTCATCAACCAGTTTCCAGGTAATGAAACTAATACCAACTGGGTCACGGGTCTGATGAAAACCAGAAAAGCCTGGGTCGGGAATCTCGGTGCAATTCAGGCGGAGGTTGTCAGAAACCAGTCCAGACTGGCTCAGATCTTCGATAACAACTTGCTTACCATACCGGAGATAAAAGAAATCAACCGAATGGTTTCTATCGGTGAGGCAAAGGCGCGGCGGGCAAAAAAGGAAATGGTCGAGGCGAACCTTCGTCTCGTGATCTCCATCGCCAAGAAATACACCAATCGTGGCCTCTTGTTTCTTGACTTGATCCAGGAAGGGAATATTGGGCTGATGAAGGCGGTGGATAAATTTGAATACCGCAGGGGATACAAGTTTTCCACCTATGCTACCTGGTGGATCCGGCAGGCTATAACACGTTCCATCGCTGATCAGGCTCGAACTATCCGTATACCGGTGCACATGATCGAAACCATCAACAAGCTGAACCGTATCTCCCGCCAAATCCTTCAGGAACTCGGACGCGAACCGACCCCAGAGGAACTTGCCGTGAGGATGGAAATGCCGGAGGACAAGGTGCGAAAAGTCTTGAAAATCGCCAAGGAGCCAATCTCCATGGAGACCCCTATTGGGGATGACGACGATTCTCATTTGGGTGACTTTATCGAGGATTCCAATACTCAGGCACCGGCGGATTCAGCCGGATTCGAAGGCCTCCGCCGGGCGACAAAAACCGCGCTTGAAGGACTTACCCAACGTGAAGCGAAGGTGCTGCGCATGCGCTTTGGTATAGAAATGAACACCGATCACACACTGGAAGAAGTCGGGAAACAATTTGATGTCACCCGTGAGCGGATCCGCCAGATCGAGGCCAAGGCCCTGCGCAAATTGAGGCACCCAAGCCGCTCGGATGAGCTACGAACATTTCTGGATTCATAAATATCAGAATAATGGGTACGTAACTTCCGGAATACTTACTCTTGATTTCCTGATCGCTGCCCTTATAATCCGCACTTCATTCAAGCAGTAGCCGGCGCCGAAGAGCGATCACGCGGCAACGGTATTTGTGTATTGGTTCTATAGAACGGGCCTGTAGCTCAGTTGGTTAGAGCAGTGGACTCATCAGTAATGGTGCGTTCATACCGAGAGGTATGAAATGAACGGGATGAATTCAGGGAACCCTTAGCAACTCAGTTGATGGGAACCCTGAGCCAAGCCGGAGGTACACCTCCGGAAGGTGCAGAGACTACCTGGGAACTTGAGTGTTCTTAATCACAGGCTGGAGCGTCCCGCTCCCCAGCGACTCCGGTTGCGGGAGATGAGATAGTCCACTCCTGCCAGAAATGGCAGGACAGAGTGAATCCATTGGTCGTAGGTTCGAGTCCTACCGGGCCCACCATTTACTTTTCGCTCGATTGAATCGAAGAGTACGCACCTATCGACACTTACCAGTGAATAAGAATAGCTTGTATACTTCTTCAGGAAGGTTACCTGTTGCACCTACGACAGATCCCAGGATTTGCACAGGGTAATCGTCATAATTGCGAGATAGAAACCATTGCATGTCAGATCTCAGACAAAATCCCAGAATCCCCGAAAATGCGGATGTCTCAGTCAGGATCGAGTCCTCACCTGAGGCGAGAAATCTTGAAGGCAGGGTTTTTATCTCGAACTCCATCGATATTTCATTGGGCGGCCTGCAGATAACTGTGGAATTTCCGATTCCGGTGGACGCATCACTAGAGCTGAAAGTCACTTTTCATTCCTCTTCCAAAACATATTGGCACAAGGGCATTGTTATCTGGGATGATGAACTGGACAGTCACGGGAAGGAATATAAAATGCACAGGGTCGGAGTGGAATTCAATACCCTGGATAACCCACAATTTTTTGCCTGGCGGGCGGCCATATCCGAGTTGTTGAATAAATCCACGGATACAGGATCTTCCTAATCCGGTCACAAAAGCGGACTGGAATCGATGCTGGGTGTGCGTGTGCATCCAGTGGATTTCGATTACAGCATCATCTGAAGGAGGGAAACAACTTGAGAATCATCCTGACCCTAGGTCTCCTACTATTTTTCCAGGTACAGGCAGCCAGCCCGGGAGCGATCCATGCCAGCGAGGGGATGGTGGTATCACGATCCGCTCTGGCCTCAACCGCCGGGGTGGAAATTATGAAATCTGGCGGAAATGCCATTGATGCTGCCGTCGCCACTGGCTTTGCCCTGGCAGTCACCTACCCTTCCGCAGGAAACCTGGGGGGAGGTGGCTTTGCCGTTATCCAGTTGCAGGATGGCACTGTGGTTACACTGGACCACAGGGAAACCGCACCCGGTCACGCCAGTCGCGATATGTATCTCGACAAAGACGGCACAGTGATACAAGGATTGTCGCGACAAAGCCATGCTTCCTCCGGTGTCCCTGGAACCGTTGATGGACTGCTGACCCTGCTGGAAAAATACGGCACAAAAACCCGACGGGAGGTCATGGCAACTGCCATCCGGCTGGCGCGCGAAGGTTTTCCACTTTCGCGGGACATGACCGAGCAGTTTGCCGGCGTCCTTGGTTTTATGCAGGACCACCCGACATCTCACAAGGTCTTCAGCAATAATGGACAGGCCTACCGCGAAGGAGATCTCTGGAAGCAACCCGATCTGGCGGATACGCTGGAAATAATTGCCGAAAAAGGACGTGATGGTTTCTATAATGGCAGGATTGCAGAACTCATCGTTGCGGAAATGCAGCGTGGCAACGGCCTGATATCCCTGCAGGACCTCACGAATTACCGATCAGTCTGGCGCGAGCCGGTGCATGGGACTTACCGAGGCTATGATATCTGGGGTATGCCGCCACCATCCTCTGGCGGTGTATTGGTCGTGGAGATGCTGAACATGCTGGAACCCCATGACCTGGCCGGTATGGGCTGGGGCAGCGCCGCTGCCGTGCACGTGCTGATAGAATCGGAGCGTCGTGCCTATGCAGATCGATCCGAATATCTTGGAGATCCTGACTACTACCCCGTCCCGGTATCGAAGTTGATCGCCAAGGATTATGCACGCCAGCGCTTTAGCGACTTTCGTGCAGATCAGGCGAGCAACAGCGCTACCATCACACCCGGCAAATGGTCGGAAGAAAGTATCGAAACCACGCACTTTTCAACCATGGATGCCGCAGGTAATGCGGTTGCCCTGACAACGACTTTAAACAGCAGCTTCGGGAACCGGATCGTGGTCACGGGTGCCGGTTTTTTGCTGAACAACGAAATGGATGATTTTTCCATCAGGGAAAACACGGCCAATCAGTATGGTCTACTGGGTCGGGAAGCGAACTCTATCGAGGCCGGCAAGCGGATGCTGAGTTCCATGTCACCCACCATCGTCAGCAGGGAGGGGAAACCCTACCTGATAACCGGCTCCCCGGGCGGCTCAACCATCATCACCACCGTACTCCAGGTCATTGTCAACGTGATCGATCACAAGATGGGGATCGAGGATGCCGTTGCCCTGCCCAGGTTTCACCACCAATGGCAGCCCGACGGTGTCATCTATGATCCCTTTGCCATCTCACCCGACACTCTCGCGATCCTGGGGAAAATGGGACACAAGGGATTCCGCAATTTTCCCTTCGGCGGTGGGCTCGGCGATGCCAACTCCATTCTGGTCAAAGAAGGGGAATTGCTCGGTATGAAAGACCCACGCAACGAGGGCCTGGCAGTAGGCTACTAGATAGCCATCGGATGATGCAGGTCCTGCTCATCGATGCATTGAACCTGATCAGGCGCCTCTATGAGGCACTGCCCCATGGTCCGGATACCATACATCCGGACAACATGGACAATGCCGCACACACCCTTGAGCGTGTCCTGCGCCTGCATTCACCGAGTCACGCCTGCTGCGTGTTTGACAGTCGCGGCCCCACTTGGCGTCATGAGATATTCAGCGACTACAAGGCCAACCGCAAGGCCACGCCACGCCCCCTGCTGGAGGCGCTGCCCGGATTTTCCCAACGATTTCAGGACCTCGGTATCCGCTCGGTATCCGTACCCGGTTTCGAGGCGGATGACGTGATCGCCACCCTGGCCCAGGGGATCAGCCAAAGACATGGCCACGTCACCATCCTGTCGACGGACAAGGGTTATCTGCCACTGCTGGGAATACGGATCCGGGTTTATGATCATTTCAACCAGCAGACCTATTCACCGGAATCGGTACTGACTAAATACGGTGTCCGGCACGACCAACTTATCGACTACTGGGCGCTTGCAGGCGATCCAGTCAGTAACATCAAGGGGGTCCCTAAAATCGGGGCAAAGACCACCCAAAACCTGCTGCAGGAATTCGGTACGCTGGATGCCCTGTTTGAACATCCACCCGAGGGCGCTGTCGGTCGGCGGATCCTGGAACACCGCGACGCTCTGGAGCTCTACCGCCGGCTGCTCCAGCTCCGAACCGACCTCACTGTGGGGCTCAACCTGAAGGAACTGCGATACCCCACCAAGTCAGCCTGATTTTCTCCTTGAAAGTTCTCCGAAGGTACTCTTATACTCCAAGGTTCCCATGGCGGACTTTTCAGAAAATACGTTCTGGCAACGGGCCATCGCCCTGGTGGACATGAATGCCTTCTTCGCCTCGATAGAGCAACGCGATAATCCGGCGCTCTACGGCAGGCCCGTGGCCGTCACCAACGGGCTTACCGGTACCTGCATCATCACCTGCTCCTACGAAGCCAGGGACTGCGGCATCCACACTGGAATGCGTATCCGGGAAGCCCTCCGGCTCTGCCCGGTTCTGCTGGTACAGCGACCGGCCAACCCGGAACGCTACGCCAGGGTATCCAGCAACATCATGGCGGCCCTGCAGGACATCAGCCCTGACATGGAGGTCTTTTCCGTGGATGAGGCTTTCCTGGACGTCACGCGCTGCCAGCGGCTCTGGGGATATCCCGTGCAGATTCAAACAGAGGGTGTTCCAGGCCTCTGGGGTACGCTGCTCGGTGGGCATGAGCGGGGACAAAACCACCGCCAAATACGCCGCTAAGCTGCAGAAACCCGACGGGCTCACCCTGATCCCGCCTTGGCAGGCACGGGAACGACTGCGGAATGTCCCGGTTACCGGGCTAGGTGGTATTAACCAGGGAATCGGCGCTTTTCTGGCCGACCGTGGCGTCTTTACCTGTGGCGATATGGACAGGATACCTATCAGTACACTGGGGCAGCGTTTCGGCAATCCCGGCCGCCGTATCTGGTACATGTGCCGCGGCGAGGATCCGGACAAGGTCCAGGGGCATATCCATCCCCCGAAATCCGTCGGTCACGGGAAAGTGATGCCGCCGGATACCCGGGATAATGATCTGATCTTCATGCACGCACTGCACCTCAACCGGGCACTGGATCTGATCAATGAACGTTTCGGCGAATTCACCATCGCCCCGGCGAAACTATTGCACCGCTCCGATATGCCGAATGTCATCGCACCGGCCTGGAAGCCCTACGGCCACCGGCAGACCATCCCTTCCACCCGGCCGCAACGACGCCGGGATACGTCCGGAAAGGTGCATGATATGGATTGGTGAAACCTCCGCTAAAAGTTTTTTATATCAGGGAGCAAGTCGCTGCATCACCCAAGCACGGTCTCCCGAAAGCGCATAACAGATCCGGTCATGCAACCTGCTCTCCCTTCCCTGCCAGAATTCGATGGTTTCCGGTTTTACGCGGTAACCAATCCATTCGGTGGGGCGTGGTACGGGTCGGTCGCCGTACATCACCTCGAGTTCTCCCATTCTTTCATCAAGAACTTTCCTGCCTGTAATTACACTGCTTTGTTTCGCGGCCCAGGCACCCAGTCTGCTGGCATATGGACGTGATTGGAAATACTCATCTGCTTCGGTATTACTGACGTGGCTTACTACCCCGGCGATTCGCACCTGGCGATCCAGCACAGGCCAGTAAAACAGCAGGGATGCCCTGGGGTTTTCCGCCAGTTGCCGGCCTTTCGGACTGTCTGCATGGCTGTAAAAAACAAATCCGTCACTATCATAATCCTTCAGCAGGACTATCCTGACAGAGGGCATCCCATCGCTGCCGGCGGTAGCCAGTGACATGGCATTGGGCAGGTCGATGCCTGCCGTTCTCGCTTCCTCAAACCAGCGGTGGAACTGCTCAACAGGATCGGCGGACATTTCCGCCTCTGTCAGCGAGGCATACAGGTATTCACGCCTAATTACAGAGATATCCTTGTTCATGGAAATTATCGTTAGATGGTTATAAATACCCGATTCCGGGCGATGGCGATGATACAGAAGAACACCAGCCACGCCCCGGTCAATGATAACACTCTGTGCCGTTTAGTTCTGCCGTATCGGAGGGCGATCGCACCAAGCAGGATATACAAGAGAAGCCCACCCAGTTTGAGTAGCAACCATGGCTGCATGAATACCCCGTTATAAAACACCAGGACAAGAGAAACCCCACTCGCCAGCAGCAGCGCATCAATGACATGCGGGACAATTCTCACCACTTTGCGTCGCAGCAAGCTGTTGCCAGTGATCATCCAGTACCCCCGTAAACTGAATGTTATAAAGGTAAGCAAAACGCAGGCCAAGTGTATGGATTTCAAATGGATATACCAGTGCATACTGTATACTATACCTCGCTACGCTACGGCATGATGATTGGATCAATCGCATGCCTGCTTGGATTATAATCACTGGCAACCGCTTACGGGATCAGGAAAATGACCGACAAGCAATTACAGGAAAAGCTTGAAAAACTGCGCCATGAGGTAGACCGAGTCGCCGGTGATGATCCCGGAGCCAGGGAACAACTGGACCGGCTGATTCGCGAGATCGAGAAACGGCTGGCACTTCCGTCTGATTCTGAACTCCATGACAACCTGTTGCTTGGGCTGAAGGATACCATCAGCCAGTTCGAAACCGACCATCCCCGTGCCACGGCGATACTCAATGACATCATGGTGCTGCTGAGCAACGTGGGAATTTAATCGTACCGCCAAATAGCAGTAACCCTGGACAAATGTTCGCGGTCAGAGGGCTTCTTTTCCCGAAGCTGGTCGCTTTTTTTTATCACTAGATATCTTCATAAATATCGGCAACCGGCCAACCACAATACGGGAAGATGCCAGGTTTGGCGCCATATCAAGGTACAATTTTCTTACCCCACCAATTTTTGTCCGAGCATACCGATAAAAAACCCCAGCGACGCCCCTAATGCCGGACTCCAGTCTTTCCCCGTATGAGACATCGGGGCGATATCCTGAAATGTCAGATATATGATACCCCCTCCGGCGAAAAGCATAAGCGCGGCAATTGCTGACGGATGGTTGTGAAGTAAATGGAATCCCAAACAAGAAGCAATCATGCCGGATAAGCTCAGGGGTAATAATATTAATAAAGACTTGTTTGGAGAAAATCCATTTTTCACCAATTCTTTAAATGAATTAAATCCCTCCGGCAAATTCTGTAATCCTATGAATATTGCTAACAATAACCCCAAGTCTTTATCATGGGCGAAAACTGCCCCCAGCGCTATTGCCTCCGGAATGAAATCAATCATCATAGCCATTAACTGGGAAACGGCCGTCCCGCTCCTTCCAATTTTCCTGACAAGAAGAAAAAATGCAAATGCGCCTGACAAAAAAAATACTGCAATATAAGGAATTGAAAGCGATTCAATACCACGAGGCACCAAGACAAATGAGACAGCAGCAACCAGCACTCCTCCCCCGAATGCAATCATTGCGTGAAGTATGCGTTCTTTGTATTTACTATCCGGGAAGCTGTCTAATCTTGATAACCCTCCGCCTATTAGGATGGTTATCCCGGATGTAAACGCGTAAAGGCTAACTGTTAAATATTCCGAAGTTATTATTATTTCTCCTGGTTAATCCCATCCAGAAAAAAGCAACGTGCTACTGTACAACATCCGGTTAAAACCCAGCTGACAAACACCGTACTAAAAGTTTTACAAGATAAATTTGCAATGTCGGTTTACATCTCCCAGAAAAGCGGCCTCGTTTTCAGGGTTGTTGAAATGCTTTGCAGCCTGAGCCGCCAGATTGATACTTTTGTATTCAATCTGGCGAGACTCAAAATAATAGGAGGCTGCGCCTAGTGAACATGGATCAGTGCTGATGGCTTTCATGATCATGATTTTCTGCAGTGTCCTCCGGCATCTGGCTTTCCGTTTCATGGTGTATGTCATCAGTTGCCGAGTGTATTTGGGAACCTTCGTCCTGATGACCGGCATCTTCCTGCAACGCCGTCGTATCCACATTATGGTCATTATCAACCGGCGTGGAGTGGTCATGTGAAGCATGGCCATGCTCACCGGATTCGTTCTGCGGAAGGGAAATAACACCTATACCATGCCGGTAAACAACCTCGGCACCTCTCCAGGCAGTGCTTCCCAACATCATGCCGGCAAGCAGAAGCGTACCAAGAAAGATGTACCCGGGCTGTGACCGACTCCTTACACGCCATAAGGAATAAACAGACAAAACAATAAACAACGCCAATGTCGCCAATGCCCAGTTCCTGTGGTCCGTCATTGCTGCATGTGAGAGGGTACTGTTGTGCACCACGCTGTTATAGGCAAACCACCCGGCGATGGCGGTAATAATTCCGAACCCTGTGCCAAGCCAGAGATCCCAACGTGCCAATATTTCAAACTGTTGCTTGATCCTTCCTTCAGGCAAGAATGGATAAAGAATATGGAAACCAACAGTAAGACTCAATAATGCAACAGTAAAGTGCACAAATACCGGGTGCCAATTAGGGATGATTTCAAACATAGTTAATTACCTCACTTAATCCCTTCCGCCTGCGAAGGTTCCATTCCTTGACCAGTGCATAGATGGCCGGAATCACGATCAGCGTCAGTGCGGTGGATGACACCATACCGCCCACCATGGGTGCGGCGATGCGCCTCATCACCTCGGAACCGGTACCACTGCCCCACATGATGGGCAAGAGGCCGGCCATGATGGCCACCACGGTCATCATCTTAGGACGTACCCGCTCCACCGCGCCTTCCATCACCGCCGCATAAAGGTCGGCCACGGCAAACGGCTTGCCCTCGGCATCCCGCTGCGCCTTGAGGGCCAGGTAAGCGTGATCAAGATAGATCAGCATGACGACGCCGGTTTCTGCCGCCACCCCGGCCAGCGCGATAAAACCGACCGCCACCGCCACGCTCATGTTGTAGCCCAGCCAGTGCATGAGCCAGACCCCGCCCACCAGCGAGAACGGCACCGACAGCATAACGATCAGCGTCTCCGTCAAGCGGCGGAAATTAAGGTAAAGCAGCAAGAAGATGATCAGCAAGGTCAGCGGCACCACGAGCTTGAGGCGCTCCTTGGCACGCTCCATGTACTCAAACTGGCCGCTCCAGGTGATGTAGTAGCCAGGCTGGAATTTGACCTGGTCGCGCACCGCCTGCTGTGCGTCCGCCACATAGTTGCCGATGTCGCGTCCGCGGATGTCGACGAAGATATAAGCCGACAGCAGCGCGTTCTCGGTACGGATGCTGGGTGGCCCTTTTTCCAGGGAGATATGCGCCAGTTGGCCGAGCGGGATCAGCATCCCGCCCATGGTCGGCACCAGCACCTGGCGAGCAATAGTGACCGGATCGGAGCGCAGCTCGCGCGGATAGCGCGTAATCACGCCGAAACGCTCCCGACCCTCCACCGTAGTAGTGATCAATTCTCCGCCGAGTGCGCTGCCGATGACATCCTGCAAGTCACCGACCGCCAGCCCATAGCGTGCCAACGCCTGCCGATCAGGGTCGATGACGAGATAGTAGCCACCCGTGATGCGTTCGGCATAGGCGCTGGTGGTGCCCGGCACGGCCTTGACCACGGCCTCGATTTCCTTGGCGAGTTTTTCCATCTCCCCCAAATCGCGCCCGAACACCTTGATACCGATGGGCGTGCGGATACCGGTAGAAAGCATGTCGATGCGGGCCTTGATCGGCATGGTCCAGGCATTGCTCACGCCCGGGATTTGGACCGCCTGGTCCAGCTCCGCAATCAGCTTGTCAATGGTCATCTCGGGGCGCCACTCTGCCTCGGGTTTGAGATTGATCACTGTCTCGAACATTTCCAACGGCGCCGGGTCGGTAGCCGTATTGGCACGACCGGCCTTGCCGAATACCGAGGTGACTTCCGGAAAATTCTTGATGATCCGGTTCTGGGTCTGCATGATCTCGGCGGCCTTGGTCACGGAAAGCCCCGGCAAAGTGACCGGCATGTAGAGCAACGTGCCTTCGTTCAGCGTCGGCATGAACTCGCTGCCAAGCCGGTTCAGCGGGTACACAGTCACTCCCAGCACCACCAACGCTGCGAAGATAGTAAATTTTTTCCAGCGCATCACCCCGGCGATGATCGGCCGGTAGAGCCAGATCAGCAGCCGGTTTAACGGGTTCTTGCGTTCGGGCATTATCTTGCCGCGAATAAACAGTAGCATCAGCACTGGCACCAGTGTCACCGACAGAAACGCCGCACCCCCCATGGAAAAAGTCTTGGTGTAGGCCAGCGGCTGGAACAAACGGCCCTCCTGTGCTTCCAGCGTGAATACCGGCAGGAAGGAAACAGTGATGATCAACAAGCTAAAGAACAGCGCCGGCCCGACCTCGCGGCAGGCGTCGATCATCAACTGGACGCGCGGCGCGCCCGGTGGCGCCCGCTCGATATGCTTGTGCGCGTTTTCGATCATGACTATGGCGGCATCTACCATGGCGCCGATGGCAATGGCGATACCGCCCAGGCTCATGATGTTGGAATTGAGGCCCAGCCAACGCATCAGGATGAACGCGATCAACACACCCACCGGCAGCATCAGGATAGCCACCAGCGCACTGCGCACGTGCAGCAGGAACAGCACGCACACCAGCGCAACAACAACACTTTCCTCGATCAGCGTTGTTTTGAGATTTTCGATGGCGCGGTGGATCAGATCAGAGCGGTCGTACACCGTTTCCACCGTAACGCCATCCGGCAGGCCGGAGGCGATTTCGGCAAGCTTTTGCTTGATGTTGTGGATGACATCGAGCGCGTTCTGTCCGTAGCGCGCCATGGCGATGCCGGCCACCACTTCGCCTTCGCCATTAAGCTCAGTCAGCCCGCGCCGCTCGTCCGGCGCCAGCTCTACCCGCGCCACGTCGCGCAGCAATACTGGTGTGCCCTCGTCGGCCTTGACCACCAGGCTTTCCAGATCGCCAATACCACGCAGGTAACCCTTGCCCCGTACCATATATTCGGTCTCGGTCATTTCCACCACGCGCCCGCCAACATCGCGATTACTGTCGCGGATCACCTGCGTAATGCGGGCCGGCGAAACACCGTAGGCTTGCAGCTTGAGCGGGTCAAGCACCACCTGGTACTGCTTGACAAAACCTCCCACGCTGGCCACTTCGGCCACGCCGTGCGCCTTGCTCAATTGGTAGCGCAGATACCAGTCCTGGATTGCCCGCAGTTCTTCCAGCGTGCGATTTTTGGCCAGCACCACGTATTGATAGACCCAGCCGACACCGGTGGCATCAGGACCCAGGGTCGGCGTGATACCACGCGGGAGGGTCCCACTGACGGAATTAAGGTATTCCAGGACGCGCGAGCGCGCCCAGTAGATATCGGTACCGTCTTCGAAAATGATGTAGACAAAGCTCGCACCGAAGAACGAAAAGCCGCGCACTACCTTGGACTTCGGCACCGACAGCATGGCCGAGGTGAGCGGGTAGGTGACCTGATCCTCCACCACCTGCGGCGCTTGCCCGGAGTACTCGGTATAGATGATGACTTGCACGTCTGACAGATCGGGTATGGCATCCACCGGCATCTTGTACACGGCATAGACGCCCGCACCAACCACGAACAGGGTAGCCAGCAACACCAGAAACACATTGCGTACCGACCATTCAATGATGCGCTCCAGCATGTCAGTGCCCCTCGTGGCCCGTATCCGTTACCGGAGCAGCCATGTCGGGCACGGCGGGGTTGCCTGCGGCCTGATCTTCATGCTGGCCGAAACTGCTGAACGCCGCCGTAAGATTACTCTCTGCGTCGATCAGGAAATTCGCCCGCACTACCACGTTCTCGCCCTCGCCCACTCCTTGCAGCACCTCGACATAACCATCGCTCCGCACTCCGATTTTTACCGCGCGCGGTTCGAACAGACCTGCGTCGAGTTGCACCAGCACTACCTGGCGCGTGCCGCTGTCGATCACGGCCGAATCCGGCACCGTCAGTACTGGGCTTTTGCCCCCTCCTGCCTCCAGTTGCAGGCTGGCATACATATCGGGCTTGAGCATGCCGCCAGGATTATCCAATTCCACCCTGACCGGCACGGTGCGGGTCACAGGCGAGAGCGTGGGATATATATAAGCGACCTCGCCGCTGAATTCCTTTCCGGGATAGGCATCGACACTGATTTTAACTTTGTCACCAATACTTACATAGCCAAGATCCTGCTCAAACACATCTGCGATTAGCCACAGCCGCGCAAGATCAGCGATCAGGTAAAGCGGATCTCCTGGCATAAAATGCATCCCCAGCACGGCAGTTTTTTCCAGCACCACACCGTTGGCGGGCGAATACAGGGTGATGGTGCTGGTTGCCTTACCCTCGCTCTGCAGTCCTTTCAGTTCACTATCAGAAATATCCCAGTTGCGCAGGCGCTGCAGCGCGCCTTCCGCCAGATGCTCCATCCCTGTCTGCGATTCCTCAGTACCGCTGTTCAGGGCTTGCTTGCCTTGCCAGGCGATCAGGTATTCCTCTTTTGCCGAAATCAGTTCCGGACTGTAGATCTGCATCAATGGCTGACCGCGTTGCACCGGCTGGTTGGTCGCGTTCACATAAAGATCCTCGATGTGACCCTCGAACTTGGTGGTCACCGTATGCAGGAGTCGCTCATCCACCTGGAACTTGCCTACGGCGCGCACCGTCCTGGTCATTTTGCGCAACGTCGCAACCTCGGTCCTCACGCCCAGCTTCTGCACCTTGTCCAGGCTTATTTTCACCTGGCCGGACTGCGTCGACTCACCCTCGTAGACCGGGATGTAATCCATACCCATGCTGTCCTTTTTCGGCTCCGGTGATGTATCTGGTAAACCCATCGGATTGCGGTAGTACAACACCCTGCGCTGCGTGTTGCCCGAGGCAGGAGCGGTCGCACCCGGCAATTCGTCTGCATAGACCGGGATGTAGTCCATGCCCATGCTGTCCTTTTTCGGCTCGGTCGAGGTGTCGGAAAGGCCCATCGGGTTGCGGTAATAGAGGATTTTTCTCTCAGCAGGCACGAATGTATCTGCCGACTTTTCAGCCAAGGGCTGGCCTGCCTGCTTCATTCCCCACCAGTAGCCTCCTCCCGTCGCAACAACACCGAACAATGCCAGTGCAATCCAGATTCCTGGTCGATTCATAACTCTTCTCCAATCAGTTTTTCAATCTCTGCCAAGTGCATTTCCTGCTCTGCCTGCGCCCTGATCTGATCCTGTTTGGCATGCCAGATGGCACGCTGCGCTTCGAGCAGTGTAGTGAAATCCACCTTGCCGTTTTCATATCCCGCCAGAGCCGAGTGCAAGGTTAGATTGGCCTGTGTCAACAGGGTATTGGTGAGCAGATGTTCCTGATCCCTGGCCGCTTCGTAGGCTGCAATAAATTCCTGCAGTTCACCCATCACATTATTGACTATAGACTGCTGGCGCTCTCTGGCGGCAGCCAGCATGGCGCCTGCCTCCGCTTCCTGGGCGCTGCGGGAATCGAACCGGATCGGAATGTTGACCTCTACCATCGCTTCCCAACCGTCGATGCTGCTGCCGCGCTGGGTTGTCGCAATCCCAAAAGTCACGTCGGGATAGCGGTTTTTCTCTACCAGATTCCGGTTGGCCTCGGCCATTGTGATTTGCACATCCTGGGTTCGTAGCAACGGATTATTGCGCTGCGCCTTTTCCCGCAACAAATCCGCATCGAATATTTCCGGAGACAGACGGCGCAGTATTTGAGGATCTGCCAGCGGTGCGTGCTGTGGCCGCCCGGTCATCGCATTCAGCCGTGCCCGGGCCTTCTTCTGCTCGGCTTCCAGCGTAATGATTTCAGAACGCAACAATGTTTTCTCGACCTGTGCCCGGATCACATCCTGTTGCGGCACCAGCCCGTTGGAATAACGCACCTGGGCGATGGTCTCAATTTCCTGCAACAGTGCCAGAATTTCTTCGTTGAGCTTTTGCAAGCTGTATGGTTGATAGAGCTGTGCATAGGCAATTTTTATCTGGGAATGAATTTCGGCAAGCAAGGCCGCTCTACGAGACTTTGTCTCATCCAATCCCGCTGTCGCAATTACGGTGCGCAGATCACGTTTGCCCCAGAGCGGAAAATTCTGCATCAATGTGTACTTGGTTCCACCCACCTCGCTGGGCAGCACATTGAACCCGTTCGGTGCAGCCGGTCCGGCAAAATCCATCAACTCGATGCGCAGCATCGGATCAGGTAATGCACCTGCAGGCACGATACGGCTCTGTGCGGCCTCGATTTCAAAACGCATGACACTAAGTTCGGGATTATGCGCATCGGCCCATTGCAGCAGTTCCCCCACTTCGATGCCGATAGGTGTTAAATCAGAGAATTCATCCGCTTTCACCGACCCTGATTGCTTTGCAAACACTAGTAGCAGATAGACTAGGATTAAAGTTTGTTTATTCGTTTTCATGATTTCACCTGATTATGTCGGCACATCCAGATGCTATGGATGCAGGAACATATTGACTTCAGTGCACTTCAAATATCCTTACATTGAGAAAAGAATCCGGGTCGTTCTCAAATTTTTCCTGGCAAGTTCGCGAACAAAACAATCTTTTCATATTGCCTGGTCCAAAGATAATTTATCGGGATTGCTGAAGTCTGGACTCCTATAATGCCGCCCGCTTTAGTCTCAATGCATTGGCAACAACCGAGAGAGAACTGAAACTCATGGCAACTGCGGCAATCATCGGTGACAACAGCATTCCGAATACCGGATAAAGTATACCGGCTGCGATCGGCACACCGAGAGCGTTGTAGATAAATGCAAAGAATAGGTTCTGCCGTATGTTTCTCATGGTGAGCCGGCTGAGTTTGCGCGCCCTGGCGATGCCGCGTAAATCACCCTTTACCAGTGTTATGCCCGCACTTTCCATGGCTATGTCCGTACCGGTACCCATCGCAATCCCGACCTCGGCCTGGGCCAGTGCAGGGGCATCATTTATCCCGTCACCCGCCATGGCTACGATGCGTCCTTCTGACTGTAACTTCCTGATCACTCCCACCTTTTGCTCCGGCAGAACTTCGGCCACCACCTCATCAATCTCCAGCAATTTTGCGACTGCCTCTGCCGTTTTCCGGTTGTCTCCGGTCAGCATGATTACTTTTATTCCTTCTGCATGCAGGGCTTTAATTGCCGCTGGTGTGGAGGATTTGATCGGATCCGCCACACTGATAATACCGGCGGGACGTTGATTGATTGAGACAAACATAACAGTATGTCCAGCTTGCCTCAGGCTATCAGCCTGGTCGCGTAAACAGTCAGAGCTTATAGAAAGTTCCTCAAACAATTTTGCATTACCTACCGCCACATGATGCCCGTTAACCATCCCACTGACACCTTTACCGGTCAGTGACCGGAAATCGTTCACCTCTGCGAGGTGTTTTTCCTTGTTTTCCATGCTGGCAACAATCGCCTCGGCAAGTGGATGCTCACTACCGCGTTCCAGACTTGCAACCAGCTGCATCAATGTAACTTCATCAAATCCCGGTTCAACAAGCACACTCATTAATCGTGGCCTGCCTTCAGTCAGTGTTCCTGTTTTATCGACTACCAGTGTGTCTATTTTCCCAGTAACTTCGAGTGCCTCGGCATTCTTGATCAGAACTCCATGCACCGCTCCAAGTCCGGTACCTACCATGATCGACATGGGTGTCGCCAGCCCCAGTGCGCAGGGGCAGGCAATTATCAACACAGCGACCGCATTGATAGTTGCATATGCCAGACGGGGTTCCGGCCCCCAGACCCACCACAACAAAAAAGTAGCACAAGCTACAACAATTACAGCAGGCACAAAGTAGCCGGCAACCTTATCCACCAGTTTCTGGATCGGCGCCCTGCTGCGTTGTGCCTCAGCGACCAGGCGCACAATTTGTGCCAGCAAAGTATCACTACCGACCCGCTGCGCCTCCATGACCAGGCTACCGGCGCCATTGATTGTTGCTCCAATCAGATTATCATCAACCTGTTTGCCAACCGGGATGGGTTCGCCGGTCATCATTGACTCATCGATGGAACTGCTGCCTTTGATCACAATACCATCTACTGGTATCTTTTCACCGGGACGTATCCGGAGTCTGTCCCCTGGGCGGACTTTCTCGACTGGAATATCTTCTTCAACCCCATCATCCCGTATCTGCCGTGCCGTTTTCGGGGCCAGTCCCAGTAACAATTTAATGGCAGCATTCGTCTGACTACGGGCCTTGATTTCCAGCACCTGTCCCAACAACACCAAAGCAGTGATGACTGCAGCCGCCTCAAAATAGACGGGGACGACACCCATTTCATTTCGCATAGATGCGGGGAAAATGCCCGGCAGTAACACCGCCACAAAACTATAGACCCAGGCTACACTTACACCCAGTCCGATCAGCGTAAACATATTCAGGTTACGTGTTACGATGGACAACCATCCCCGCTGAAAAAATGGCCAGCCGCACCAGAAGACCACTGGCGTTGCAAGGAGAAACTCAAACCACTGTCTTATCCGTGGGGAAATGATTTCGGCAATCATGTCCGGCCAAAACTCCGAACCCATGGCGCTGAATAATACCGGCAGTGCCAACGCCAGACTAACTCGCAGGCGGCGGGACATATCCATGAGCTCGGCATTGTCTTCTTCAACTTCCACCGTCCTGGCCTCTAGAGCCATACCGCACTTGGGACAACTTCCTGGGTGGTCCTGCAGTACTTCCGGATGCATCGGACAGGTGTACTCGGTCCTGGTGGCAACAGGGACCAAAGCCATGGATCCAAGGGCCATACCGCATTTTGGACAGGAGCCTGGCCCCTGTTGCTGGACTTCAGGATCCATGGGACAAGTGTAAACGACAGATGCATCAACCTGCCCGGCATGAATATGACCCTGATTATCGGGTTGTTGCTGGTGCAGAAAGGGATCGGGGTTACTGATAAACTTGCTGGAGCCATTCTTACAACAGGAACTGTGGTGCTTGTCTTCATGCTCAACCGTATGCATGGAATTATCCATACTATCTATACTGCATACAGGGTCTTTGAGGATATTCTCAAAATATTGATGAGGTGATTTCTCGAATTCACTCAAGCAGCTGCGACAGCAGAAAAAATAATCTTGTCCCCGGTATGTTGAGTGAAATTTACTACTCTCTCCAACCGTCATACCGCATACAGGATCCTGAAACAGGATTTTTACTTTAGATGATTCTTCCATGGCAATCAGGAACCCGGGTTAGAGTTAAATTTTCCTCAACTGGTAAATGCTGGTGATTCACCGGGCCATTTTCATGCTCACCGGATTCGCTATCTGGCACCTGTAAGTCTGTATCTTGATCATTAGCAACTGATGTCGGGTGATCATGTGATGTATGGTCATGATCTCCGGTTATACTCTGCGGGAATGACATGACACCAATACCATATAAAATGCACAAACATAGGATGCCAATAAGGTAAAATTAAAATCATAAATATCACTCCTGACCAGTCAGGGTCAGCGTCTGTAATATAATCAAGAGCCGGATGTGTATCGACCAGCGAATAACGAACTCCATCATGATTCGGTTCCGGATG
>Ga0156099_1026_pt2 | contig 31153 bp, 30 predicted proteins | sample RifCSPlowO2_02_FD_107752 | JGI IMG/M metagenome (GOLD analysis project Ga0156099, IMG submission 107752) | Gammaproteobacteria bacterium RIFCSPLOWO2_02_FULL_56_15
GCTGGACCCGCAAGGAAGCCCTGGTCAAGGCGCTGGGCATGGGCATTTCCTTTGGCCTGAATGAATTTTCCGTTTCCATGGATCCGGACGAAATCGAAGTTCGCTTGCATTCGGACCATCCAGCGTTGTCCGGTAACTGGCGACTATACAGTTTCCGGCCATCGCCAGACTATATCTGTGCCGTGGCCGTCAACAATCCCTGCCGGTCTGTGCTGCGCTTCCATGAAGCAAAGCATGAGCTGCACGGCTTGCATGCTCTACCACAATAAATAAATCAGCTATCGCCACCAGGGCAAACAAATATCTTCGGTCGGTGTCCGGTCAGCGTTCGAAGACTCGGGCGGTTCCTTCCCCTCTGGGGTCACTGGCGGCGCTCACGACACCAAGCCCGCGATCCCAGAGAATTGCCTGCATATCCCCGAAAAGCTGACTGGTGCCTTCCAGACGGTGACCCAGCCTGCGCAACTGGTTCAGTTCCTCCTGGCTGAAAGCGGGAATCTCGAAACTGACGACATCGGGTAGATACTGATGATGAAACCTGGGCATACCCACCAAGGTTTCAACCGGCATCCGCTCAGCAAAATCGAGCACCGCCAACAGCAGCGAACTGATGATCCGGTTCCCTCCTGGAGAACCCAGGATGGCGATCCGGTCCGCTGTCTCCAGAAAAACCGGGGTCATGGTGGTGAGCGGTCGTTTGCCTGGCTCCAGTACGTTGGCATGATCCAGTTCCTGAGGATCCTGCGCGTTCCCCGATGGCGGTGCTGAAAAATTTTCCATGCTGTTGTTCAGTAAGATACCGGTCCCCGGGACCACATAACCCGAGCCGAAAAGACGGTTGAGCCCCAGCGTACCTGACACCCGGTTTCCCTCCCGGTCGATGACAGAAAAGTGGGTGGTCTGCATGCTATCGGCGTTCATGCCCGGTGTATCACCGATCTCGATGCTGGGGGTTGCCCGATCCGGTTCAATAGTCAATGCCAACCCGTCGATGTAATCGAAATCGAGCAGGCGATTCACCGGGATCGAGGTAAAATCCGGGTCGCCGAGATAGACCATCGGCTCCCGAAAAGCCCTCCGCAGGGATTCGATGATCAGATGACTGCGTTCGACGGAGGACATCCCCACCAGTTCAAAGTGCTCCAGTATTTCCAATGCCTGGCTCAGCACAACACCGCCGGCGGAAGGGGGCGGGGCGGTCACAATCCTCAGCTCACCATAGGTACTGATCAATGGCTGGCGCAACACCGGGCGGTAATCCGCGAGGTCTTTCAGGGTCCAGATACCGCCTGAGGTTCTCAGCTCCTGTACGAGTTGCTCCGCGAGCTGTCCCTGGTAAAAACCCGCCATACCCCGTTCCGCCAGTAACTGCAGGGATCGTGCGAGGTCTTTCTGTACGATACGGGACCCGATAGCCGGCGCCCGGTCCTCCCGCAGGTAGATCCGGGCGCTGTCCGGATACCTGGCCAGCATCGCTTCACTCTCCATGCTGAAACGACGGTACTGCGGACTGGTTTCAAAACCCCGCCTGGCATGGTCGATTGCCGGCCTGAGGGAACGGCGAAGGGGCAGGCGGCCATACCTTTCCGCAAGATAAACGAGGCCGGCAGGAAGTCCCGGAATCGCTGCAGACCGCGGGCCTTCCGGTTGCTCCAGCAATCCCGGGTGTACGCCATCAGCGACCAGCATTCTCCAGTACGCCTGTTCAGGCGCCCGCTCCCTGCCATCCAGCAGTAGCATCTGCTGGTCGGTGGCACGGTAGAGGAGCCACATCGCCCCGCCACCCAGACCACAGGCATAGGGCTCGACCACTGCCAGTACAGCGCTCACCGCTACCGCGGCATCAAATGCATTACCACCTTCGTGGATAATCTTTTCCCCCGCAGCAGTGGCCAGGGGATGGGCGCTGGCAATTGCCGACGCAGGGGGAAGACTGTCCGCCCACAGCATCTGATTGAAGATAAGAATGTATACCAGGAAACCCTTCATGACGAGCAGGGACAGGCGGCGACTCCGTTGCTTCCTTAAGGAACAGCAGCGAAGATGACAGCATGCCTCCCTGAACAACCGCAGGATACGCATGTGCGAATACGGTCTGCTATTTACCGAATTTTCTCTGCAACGCCCGGACAACTTTGGCATGTACAAAGCGGCTGACATCGCCCTCGAGACCGGCAATCTCCCTGACCAGACTGGAGGAGATGTAGTTGAGATGTTCCGAGGGTGTTAAAAATATGGTTTCCACCCGGTCATTCAGTTGCCGGTTCATGCCCGCCATCTGAAATTCATATTCAAAATCGGAAACTGCGCGCAACCCACGAATGATCACATTCGCTTTCTCGTGTTTTGCATACTCGGTTACCAGGCCGGTAAAGCCTCGAACCTCCACATTTGCCATGCCCTTGAGCGCCGTGGTGGCGAGTTCAATTCGCTCCTCGATACTGAAGAGGGTCTGCTTGCCGGTACTCTTGGCAACCGCAACGACAATCCGGTCGAACAAGCGTGCGGCACGGCTTACGATATCACTGTGCCCGTTGGTAATCGGATCGAAGGTCCCAGGGTAAATAGCTATGGTTTTCATCACTCTGCCTGTTGCCCACACTCAAGCAGGGAATATTCCACCTGCCCGGCGTGAGATTGTCTGAAAATCCGGAATTTGTTTGTCAGAACAACGCTGCCGCACACCCCGGGTTCGCTTTCAATGTACACCCGGGAGTGCGGGTGCAAGTGTCGCCTGTTTAGAAGCATCTCACAAGAGGGAGGTATGAGATTTTTTCGAAAAGGCGGATCCAGAAACACGAGGTCAAAACTTTCACTGGTACGCTTCAACCACTCCAGGGCTTCGGCATGAATGATCTCCACATCATCGGTCTCGAGATGCTTTCTCTGCTGTTCGAGCCTGCCAGCAAACTTTGAGTCTTGTTCAACCATGACCACACGTCTGGCTCCTCGTGAAAGGGCCTCGAAGCCCAGCACCCCGGTTCCGGCAAAGAGGTCGAGACAGACTGCGCCCTCGATCACCGGTTGCAACCAGTTAAAAAGCGTTTCCCGGACCCGGTCGGGCGTCGGACGTAATTCCGGATAGGACATTATGGGTAGTTTTCGGCCGCGCCATTTGCCGCCGATAATCCGGACCCTGCCCGGGGGTGCTTTCGAAGACGTCTTATTCACAGGCATGGTGCATCATCCACACCGCCAACGCGGCTTCCAGTTAGAACCTATCACGCCCACATTGCCGATGATATCACTCTTGCGGTACACACGCCGAGGGAAGCTCCGGTCGACCTGTGGATTTCAACTCCTGTAGGTCTCGCAGCACGGTATGTAATTTCAACGGCAGCAGAACCGGTAGCAGTTCTAAATCCGACCCTGATGCGATACAGTATCGTTGCGCCTGTTTCCCATGGATTCGGTACATGTTTGGTCTCAAGAAAAAATCTGATACAGAAGAACAGGGTGGAGTTCTGGGCCACCTGCGCCAGGGTCTGCGCAAGACCCGGGATGTGCTGTTCATGGACATCGAGGATCTCTTCCAGGAGAAGGGAGTAATCGACGAAACCCTCCTCGATGAACTCGAGAACCGGCTGTTGCAGGCCGACCTTGGCGTCGAAGCCACAACTCGGATCATGGAGACGCTGCGGAATGCGGTCAAGAAAGGCAGACTGAACCAGCCCGCGGAAGTGATTGCCACCCTTAGGCAACAGATGATAGGGATACTACTCCCTGTCGAACATCAGTTGGAACTCAGCAGTGATCGTCCTTCACCGCAGGTGATCCTGGTGGTTGGTGTCAATGGCGTCGGCAAGACCACCACCATCGGCAAACTGGCAGCCTACTATCATAAGCTCGGGCACCGGGTTTTACTGGCCGCCGGTGATACCTTTCGGGCAGCAGCCATAGAGCAGATCCAGGCCTGGGGCAAAAAAACAGGTATACAGGTCATTGCCCAACACAGCGGCGCCGATGCAGCCGCCGTGATCTATGATGCATTACAATCCGCGCGCGCGCACTCAACCGATATATTGATCGCAGACACAGCAGGCAGATTGCATAACAAAGATAAGCTGATGGGTGAACTTGCAAAGATCAGACGCACCATCAGCCGTTTTGATCCCGAACTCCCGGTCGAAGTAATGCTGGTACTGGATGCCGCAACAGGCCAAAACGCGATGGCCCAGGCGGAGCAATTTCATCGAATGACGGGTGTAACCGGGATCACCCTTACGAAGCTTGATGGTACCGCCAAAGGGGGCATGATCTTTGCGCTCGCGAGCAAAATGACGATTCCCCTGCGTTTTATCGGCATTGGAGAACAAGTGGAGGACTTGAGACCATTCGAAGCAGAACCCTTTGTCAAGGCACTGATAGATACCAGCCCATGATCAGGTTCACTAATGTCTCCATGCGCTATGCGGGAAATATGTACGCACTGCGACGGATAAACCTGTTCATAGAGCAGGGCGCCATGGTTTATGTGACCGGGCGTTCGGGCGCCGGCAAAAGCACGCTGCTTCGCCTGGTCGCTCTGATAGAGCGGCATACCGAAGGTCAGCTCATCGTCAATGGCCAGAATCTGGAGCGGGTAACCGGCAGGCGCATACCTTTATACAGGCGAAACATCGGTTTCACATTTCAGGATCACCGCCTGCTGAAGGAGAGGACACTTTTCGATAACGTGGCCCTACCCCTGGTGGTCGCCGGGTACCGTTACCAGGAAATCAGGAAGCGCACTCAGGCCTCTCTGGATAAAGTGGGTCTGCTGAACAAGGCTAAAGCCTATCCTGTTCAGCTGTCCGGAGGAGAACAACAACGTGTGGGCATTGCCCGCGCAGTGGTGCATCGTCCCGCCCTGTTACTGGCCGATGAACCCACGGGAAATCTGGATCCGGCACTTTCACTGGAAATCATGCGGCTGTTCGAGCAGTTCAACCAGGTAGGGGTGACTGTACTCATCGCGAGCCATGACCTGGATATGATTCGTAAGATGCGAAAGCAGATTATCACTCTGCGCGAAGGGAAACTCCTGACTGGCATCGGCCAGACCCTGAATGAGCACGATAATGAGCAAGGTACGGAACAAACAACCTAGATATCGTTTCAAACCGGGCATCCTGGTGCAGAGTTGGCTGATTCAGCATCTGCAGGCCTGTATTTTTAGTCTTGGACAGATCATTAAAAACCCGTTAGGCAGCCTGCTCACGATCGGTGTCATCGGGGTTTCCCTGTCACTGCCTGCAGGCTTCTATCTCATCCTGGGAAATATTGACCGAGTCACCGAGCACTGGGGTGGCGGGCTGGAAATCAGTCTCTTCCTGAAACAGGATGTGGAGCTTTCCAGCGCCCGGAAACTGGCAGCAGACTTATCCGGCAAACCCGGAGTGAGCTCAGTAGAGTTTATTGATCGGGAAGCGGCCTTGCAGGAATACCGGGAAAATTCTGGATTTGCGGATGCGCTGGCCGGACTGGCAGAAAACCCACTGCCGCACGTTTTACTTGTGAAGCCCCTGGAAACCCTGGTGACCACCGGCAGAGGCGAGGAACTGCTTGCTTCCCTGCAAAATATCCCCGAAGTGGACAGCGCTCAGTTTGATCGGCAATGGGCGCTGCGACTGTTTACCATAATCGAACTGTTCCGGCGTGGGGCGGTGATCCTGGCAATCCTGCTGGCCTTCGCTGTACTTCTGATTATCGGCAACACGATTCGCCTTGCCATCTATAACCGGCGTGATGAAATCGAGATCAATCAGTTGTTCGGTGCGACCGATGCCTTTATCCAGAGGCCCTTCCTGTACAGCGGCCTGATTCACGGGGTTGCAGGGAGTCTAATGGCATGGTCCTTGCTCGCAATTGCTGCCCTGTTACTGCAAAATCCCGTGGTCCGTCTCTCCAGTTTATACCATAGCGATTTCAGACTGATTCAGTTACGACCAGAAGAATCTTTATTGCTGATTATCATCGGTGGCCTGCTGGGTCTCGCCGGTTCCTGGGTTGCTGTGAAGCGGAATCTCAAGGACATAGGTCTCTCATAAGCGATTATTTATCCTATAAAAATCCCATTGTTGCACCAGGAATTTCAAGGTTGATTAGCACTCCTACGCAACGAGTGCTAAAATGAGAATAAATCTATGGAGTTTGAATCGTATGAACCACCTGATCAGCCTGCAACCCGGTCTACTTTCGGGGTCCTTGGATGCCTATATTCAGTCGGTAAACCAGATCCCGATTCTGAGTGTGGAAAAAGAACAGCAGCTCGCCCATCAGTTTCGTGAGACGGGCGATCTGGAGGCTGCACGCCAGTTGGTGCTTTCGCACCTTCGCTTCGTCGTGCGCATAGCACGGGGTTACAAGGGCTATGGATTGCCGCTTGCAGATCTCATCCAGGAAGGTAATCTCGGCCTGATGAAGGCGGTCAAAAAATTCGACCCGGAATTCGGGGTGCGGCTGGTGTCTTTTGCCATCCACTGGATCAAGGCGGAAATTCATGAATATATCCTGCGTAACTGGCGCATCGTAAAAGTCGCCACGACCAAGGCGCAGCGCAAGTTGTTTTTCAACCTGCGATCGGCGAAAAAACGTCTGGGCTGGATGAATGCAGAGGAAATCGATGGCATCGCCAGTGACCTGGGTGTACCAAGGCATGAGGTTATCGAGATGGAAAAACGCCTCCATGCCAGGGATCCTTCATTTGACACTCCCCCATCCGAAAATCCGGAACAAGACACAGCACCAATCCCTGTTTCCTATCTGGTAGATGATTCGTACAGCCCCGAGGAACATTACGAGACAGCGGAGACAGAAGACAACGCCAAGCTTCAGTTGCTGGGGGCGCTGGATTCACTGGACGAGAGGAATCGCAAGATTATCAGCAGTCGCTGGTTATCTGAAAAAAAATCTACCCTGCATGAACTGGCGGATGAGTTAGGCGTTTCGGCAGAGCGTGTACGGCAGCTTGAACAAAACGCCTTCAAGAAACTCCGTGCCGCGATGATGCCCCTTCAGGCCTGAGTATCGGGATCCTTAAGGATTATTCACTCGTGGCATTCGGGTGTTCCGGAAGCCATCACGATAATGGGGCGGCTGAATGATGCCTGGAGCCGTTACAATCATGTCGAGAAAATCCGTCCCACCCTTTTTTTAATTGGCGGAATCAGGCGGTGCAAGCCATTGTGTAGTGGTGGCTGGAGGCGCTGCAAGCGTCTCCAGGAATGCTTCCAATTGCCTCAGTTCACTGCGGCTCAAACCCAGAGGAGAGGATTCATTGTGGCCGATCATAGCAGGCGGTGCTCGATTGTAGTGATCGAGTATCTCTGCCAGCGATATCATCTGACCTTTGTGCATATATGGCGATGTGTCTTCAAGATTACGTAACGATGGTGTTCTCATCGCACCAACCAACTCGATACCGGTACGCACAAAGCTGAGTTCTGCGCATCTTCTTTCTGCAGCGTCACTGTAATGGCCCAAACAATTGAAAGGATCTCCCAGCACTTTACGCATACCGTTACTGCGACCCCTGTCTGGAACCTCACCGGGATATGACAGAATGCCGGTGTTATGAAATTCATTGTTGGTGAAAAGGGGGCCATTGTGACACTCGGTGCAACGGGCATCATTGATGAAAAGACGCAGTCCCCTTATCTCAGCATCGTTAAATATCATCTGCTGTGCTATATCGTCTCCATCAAGCACGGCCTCTATGTAGGCATCGAAACGTGAAGGAGCAGGTAGGAGTAACCTCTCGTATGCGGCTATCATTTTCCCTATATTTATAAATACTTCGTTGATGCGTTCCTGATCCTCGCTGGACATCAATTGCCATGCCGCATTCCATTCGGGGTTTACGCCAGGAGCCGCAGCCTCAGGAAAGCGGCTATAATCGGAAAAATCCGGCAATGTGCCAAATAGCGCTTCATAGCCGGCCCGGTATTCGGGATCGCATGCAATCAACCGCACATATTGCATCCGATTACCGCCGTGTTCAGCGGGGTTCTCAAGAGGTTCAAGTGCCTGTGACCACTGACTATCCTTACGGCCATCCCAGAAAAGCCAGGGACTGTATGCTGTGCCTACGATGCTCGGAGTATTCCGCTTTGACAGACCGATCGCCCGCCCTTTTGGCAAGCCATCAGTGAATCGTCGAGCTGGCTGGTGACAGACAGCACAGGATACATTGCCGTTGCCGCTCAGGCGCGGATCGAAAAAGAGTTTGTGCCCTAATTCAGCAGCACGGCGATCATCTGCCACTCTATTGGATGGGTCCGGTGGAACGGGAGGCAGGCCACCAATCCAGAGCGAGCGTAACTTGTCGATCTCGATATCCGACCAAGGTACCGGATCACGAGATTCATAGAACCACCAGGCGCCAAATAAAACGATGGCTGTAATGGCTAATATCACACCTGACCGACGCATTCTGGTTCTGATTGTGCTGTGGGATTCATAATTCCAGGGGGATAAGAACCATATCGCTCACACCTCCCGTATTAATTGTCACTGTAATTTCCCAGTAGCCCGCCATGTGAAAGCGCATACCTTCTATCTGGTAATCACCGTTGCCAAGGTATTGAGTCGATCGTGGGCTCGTTGGGAGACCGTGATTGTGTGCAGGCATACCACCAGTTACAATTATTTCTGCGTCTGGCACGGGTTCACCGTCAATCGTTTCCAGGTGCAAGATCCAGTGATGAATCTGGTTGATGATGATTGGTTCCAGTTCACTTGAATAGCTTACGCGGAACTTTCCGGCTGCAGACTTCCACGACTTTCCTTGTGTGGCTTCGATGCCACTTTCCGCAGCGATAATGCTAAGCGGAAGCAGCAAAAACAGGGCCGTTGTCCAGAGAGTCGATGCGTGGAATTTATTCTTTTTCAAATAGTTAACCATGGTCTGCCTGCAGATGAGAAGTTATAGGCTCAATAGGTTGCTTTTGCTGGCGCGACCAGCCCCCTTTCATTAACCAGTAACTGAGTTGGATGATAAGGGCAAGTACAATGAACAGGGGTAAGTATCCATATCCGATAAAGCCAACTGCAAAGGGGAACACAGCAGAATATATTTGACCGGTATCCTGGCGTTTGGCCGTGACAATGCCGAGGTATTCACCTGGCTCATCGAATTGATGGATTGAAGTGAACACATCGGGTTCAACTGCAGGCGGTTGGTAGAAAACTGTAACGCTTTCGATATCTTCAATCAGTGCAATGTCTTCCAATCGCGCATACGTTCCCAGTCCAGTCACATTCCTGATAATGCGGAAATCGATTGGAACCATTCCGAGGTCACCGTGTATATACTCCATTACGAAGACGGACTCACCCGTGTCCGGGATATCCTCACAGAACTCCTGCTGTTGCCTTGCGTGTGGCAGATAGATTTTAAAATGAGCTTTGAAATAGCCGATTTTAATCACGCACAGATCTTTCTCGGCCGTCACACTACCGTGCGCGCGGGTCTCAGGCTGGACCATTACCAAAGACAGGAACAGGAAGACTGAGATAAGATTGCCTGGGTTTGCCATGTGAACAGGAAGAATAAACGCCCTATTCCTCTAAGTCCACAGCCGCCTGTACCGTCTCGTACCGTCTGTCAGATCTTGTAAAAGTTGTGTGAAATGTATGAAAAAATTCTACGGCTGGCCCGCTACACTAATGTCCTTCTTCACCCAGTACATCCTTTACATGGATTCTTTGGGCTTTTTCAGGCTGGCCAAAATGGTCCACCCGGGTACCAAAGGTGTAACCCGCCTCGGAAGTCATGAAGCCAATCAAGACGAGTAATACTACAGGGGGGGTGAGAATAGCGGTAATGAGTGTCATCCTTTCCCAATATACGTGCATAAAAATTGCAACGATAAAGCCGGCCTTGAGCAGCATAAAGATGACAATCAGACTCCAGCGTACCAGGCCCTGGAATTGAAAATAATCCACCAGATAGGAACAGGTGCTAAGAACGAAAAGCAGTATCCATACTTTCAGATATACGCCAATGGGGTGTTGCTGGGTTTCTGTGTGTTCCATATTAATCCCTACCAAAGATAGAAAAATGCAAAAATGAATACCCAAACCAAATCGACAAAGTGCCAGTAAAGACCGGCAATCTCCACAATTTCGTAGTTATTCTTGCGATCATAGTCGCCCTTTAATACCTTGAGCGCCACTGTAGCCAGGTAAATGACGCCAACGGAAACATGCAAGCCATGAAAACCCGTAATCATGAAAAAGGATGACCCGAATTGCGCTGCCCCGAAAGGATTGGTCCAGGGCCGGACGCCTTCCGCTATAAGCTTGGACCACTCGAAAGCCTGCATGCCGACAAAGGTGGCGCCGAATAGTGCCGTCAAGACCATAAACAGTGCTATTTTCTGCTTATCCCTGAAGTGGGAATACCTTACTGCCAGGGCCATGGTGCCACTGCTGGTAATCAAAATGAAGGTCATGATCGCAATCAAGATCAAGGGAACAGGATTGCCGAACAGTTCCAGGGCAAACACTTCACTTGGATATGGCCAGGGTTCGGTAGTCGACTTGCGGACATTCATATAGCCGATCAGGAAGCAGCTGAAGATAAAGGTATCGCTGATCAGAAAGATCCACATCATTACCTTACCCCAGGGCACATGGAATGCCTGCTTTTCATCACTCCAGTCAACAACAATGGAGTTCAAGCGCCCGCCAGTATTTTCTATGCTTAGATCAGTCATACATACATCCTAGGTAGAAGCTAATAATGCGAATAAAACCAGCCAAACTAATAACAGGAAATGCCAGTAAACTGTGCATAATTCCACACTTAATCGAATTTCTTCCACATCTGCTCCAAACCATACTTTAAAGCTTGCTCTGGTCCATACCCAAAGACCGCCCAGTAGGTGTATGCCATGAAGTCCGGTTAGAACGTAGAAAAATGCATTGGCCGGGTTGGTGTCAAGATAATATCCCGCACCGGTCATTTCCTGCCAGACTGTAAGCTGTCCAAAAATAAACCCTACGCTAAGAATTCCTCCAGCCAGGAGACCTGATTTAAGCTTATTCCGCTGCCCACGGCCTAAGATCATTCGTGTCCACTGCAGTGTTACACTGCTGATAAACAGGATCAGTGTATTGATCCACAGTAATAGCGGTTCCGGCATGGGCCGCCAGTCTTCAAGGTCCATACGAATAAAATAGGCGGTAATAAAAAGTGCAAACATGACGCCAACAACACCCAGAAAGAATCGTAAAGCTATCCTCTCAGGGGCTGCAGTGCGGGTCTTGGAGAAGTGAGTATCAGAGCCCTGGTACTCCCAGGATTTATCCGTCAGGGTACGGAACAGACTCATTCAGAGTGGCCCTTGTATTTGCCTGCGCCATCAAGCATGGCGACATCTTCTGGAGGCATATTCTGTGGAATAAAATCATCTTTGGCCCCAGGAAAACTGTACTCATAAGCCCAACGGTAAACCACGGGCAGTTGTGGGCCCCAATTACCATGTTTTGGGGGCGTATCAGGTGTTTGCCACTCCAGGGAAGTCGCTCCCCAGGGATTGCTGCCAGCTGGCTTGCCCTTAAATAAACTCCAGAGAATATTCACAATAAAAATCAATTGGACAATACCCACAAAAATAGCTACCTGTGTAATATGCGCATTCAGCGCCATGGCTGAATCCGGCATGAATTCGGTGTTGCCCATTGCATAATAACGGCGTGGTACACCCAGGAAACCTAAATAATGCATCGGCAGATATATCGCAAAAGCACCAATAAAAGTTAACCAGAAATGTATTTTGCCCAAGGCGACGTTAAACATCTTGCCAGTGATCTTTGGAAACCAATGGTAAATAGCAGCAAACAATACCAGGATTGGTGAGACGCCCATCACCATATGAAAATGGGCAACTACGAAGTAGGTGTCAGATAATGGTAAATCAACGGTAACATTGCCAAGAAACAAGCCGGTCAGGCCACCGTGAATAAAAGTAAAAATAAAGCCTATCGCAAATAACATGGGAACCGTGAGGCGGATATTTCCATGCCACAGGGTTAACACCCAGTTATAGACTTTGATTGCAGTGGGTATGGCAATGATGAGAGTGGTGAATGCGAAAAAGAACCCGAAATAAGGATTCATACCGCTAACATACATATGGTGCGCCCAAACTATAAAACTCAAACCACCGATAGCAATAATTGCCCAGACCATCATGCGATATCCAAAAATATTCTTGCGGGCATGCGTGCTTAATATGTCAGAGACCAGACCAAAAGCCGGCAAGGCTACAATATAAACTTCTGGATGGCCAAAGAACCAGAACAGATGCTGAAACAACACTGGACTTCCCCCTGAGTGTCCCAGGGGTTGACCCATTGACACCATCGCGGGCATAAAAAAACTGGTGCCTAATAATTTGTCAAAGGTCATCATCACTGCACTTACAAACAGTGCCGGGAATGCAAATAGCCCTAAAATTGTTGCCACAAAAATTCCCCATACAGAAAGCGGCATGCGCATCATAGTCATACCCTTGGTGCGCGCCTGTAATACTGTGGTGACATAGTTGAGGCCACCCATGGTGAAGGCGATAATGAAAACCGCAAGAGATACCAGCATGAATATGATGCCCAGATCAGCACCGGGTGTGCCGCGCGAGATCGCCTGCGGTGGGTAGAGTGTCCAGCCCGCTCCGGTGGGTCCGCCTGGTACAAAAAAGCTGGCCATGAGGATGATAACAGACAGTAAATAAACCCAAACACTCAGCATATTCAGGTAAGGGAACACCATATCCCTGGCGCCAATTTGCAGCGGGATAAGGTAATTACCAAAACCTCCCAGGAACAGCGCCGTCAACAGGTAAATCACCATGATCATGCCGTGCATAGTGATAAACTGGTAATAATTACTAGGAGCAATAAAGGAAAAACTATCCGGATAGCCCAGCTGCAAACGCATTAAGCCCGATAGAACCAACGCAAGCAGTCCTACAAGAATAGCGATGGTGCCATATTGAATGGCAATCACCTTATGATCCTGGCTCCAAATATATTTGGTGATAAAACTTTGCGGATCGTGTAGTGCATGATCCTGATCCGCGATCGGAACGTATGCCATTTAAATCTCCTCGTGATTGCTGGTGCTAGATTCACTTACAACCTGAATCTTAAAATAACCTCTATACTGATCAATCATAAATCCGACTGGCCAGTATTACACTCTCCAGACTGAATGGTTTCTAGCGTAGACTGTTGATGTAAGCGACTACATCAGTAATGGCTTCATCATCTTTTAAACCATTAACCATGGAAGTCATTTGAAAGCCAAATTTATCCTGTGGATGGGCGCCCCGAACACCAGATTTATAATTCTGTAATTGCCTTACCAGATACCAGTCGCTGAAACCAGACAGGGCTGGAGCATTTACCGCCCAGACTCCCTGGCCATTCCGGTTATGACAAATACCGCAGGTCGGATTAAAAAGAGCTTGGCCATTAGCCACGTTTCCTTGAATGGTTACCGGGGCAGGATCGTTGGGTAAAGTTTGGATATAGGCAACCACATTATTTATGGCTGCATCATCGGCCAGGGTAGCGGCCATAGGCGCCATCTGTTGTCCAAACAGATCATCCGTATGGGTGCCCCGTATGCCCTGTTTGTAGTAATTTAACTGCCGCTTTAAGTACCAGCTTTCCTGACCAGCGAGTTTCGGAGCATTTAATACAATATTTCCTTCGCCGTTGGCGCCGTGACAGGCGGAGCACAAAACGTATTGGGATTGCCCGATCTGGGGATTCCCGGCAACTTGCACTAGAGTGTCAGCATAGGTTACCTGAGCAGCAAGCCAGGTATTGAAGTCTACCTGGCTGTCGACGACCACCCTGCCACGCATTACATGGTGGCCGATGCCACACAGTTCCTCACACAGAATTTCGTAGCTTCCAATCTTTGTTGGAGTAAGCCATAGATAGGTAACGGAACCCGGAACCATATCCATCTTGACACGAAATTGAGGTACTGAGTAATCGTGCAGCACATCTTTCGAGCGCAATAACACCTTTACCGGTCTATCGACAGGCAGATGCATTTCCTGACTTTCCACCAGCACATCATCCTGTCCATTGGGATCCTCGGGATTCATTCCAAAAAGATTTTCCGGCGCTATGAACGCGGTATCCACAGTCCCGAAAACACCATCTGCCCCGGGATAGCGATAACTCCATTGCCACTGCTGACCAATCACTTCAACTTCGTCGGCTCCTTTCGGAACCATAACAAAACTTGCCCACACAAAAAGACCTGGCGCTAACATGGCAATGACACCAACGCCAGTAAAGCCAGTGAGCCAGGCTTCGAGTTTCTTATTCTCCGGTTCGTAACGGGATCTCCGATCTTTATTGTATCTAAACTTATATATGGCATAAGCCATAAATAAGTTTACGGCGATAAAAACAAACCCGGTCACCCAAAATGTAATATGGATTGTATCGTCGATGGTACTCCAGTTGGACGCGATAGGGGTCAACCACCATGGGCTAAACAAATGTAACAAGACCGAAATAATAACCAGAAAGACTATCGCGACTACAAGTGGCATAAATATTTAATCCTTATCATCACCAGAAAAAACTAAACAAGACAAGACCTTGAGTTTTGCATGGTTAATCGATTGACCATGGAGTTTTCAAGCAATAAAGATGGAAAGCTTGGGAAATTCGAAAAAGGCTTCTGCATCACGACTAGCCGGTTTACGTAGCGGAAGAATAAACGCCTAATAGAGCGTTGTCTAGCCCCCCACATTCCTGGCTCACCACCCATCAAACCCCTTCCTTCTGCGTATTCAGGCGGAGTTGAACAGTGATTCTGGAGGAATGTGAACACTGTATATCTTAATATCTTAACGCTTTGATAAAATTCATACGAAGGCTGCCTGCTGAAGGTATCCTTCCTCTGCTGTTGCCCTTCCTGTGAATAGCATAAAGCTGTGGTATATTGAAAACGCCAATAAAAACATCTAACCAGGGGGGAAATGGCATGGTCAGTTCTGCAAAGGGCGACTTCAGCGCCGGATATCAGATGGTGCTCGTGGCTCTGCTGAGCCTGAATTTCGGGATTGTATTCTTTGACCGCAATGCACTGAATTTCCTGATGCCCTTCGTACAGCCCGACCTGGGGCTCAACAATACTCAGGTGGGCATGCTTGCCAGCGGCCTGTCCCTGACCTGGGCGATGGCAGCACTCGGGATTGGCAGACTCTCAGACCGCACCGGTAGCCGTAAAAAGATTCTGATCATGGCCACCATCGCCTTTTCCACCTGTTCCTTTCTCTCCGGTATCGCCGCCTCTTTTGCCCTTCTGCTGGGAGCAAGACTGTTGATGGGCGTCTCCGAAGGCGGGATCATGCCCATCAGCCAGTCCATGATCGCCAGCGAGGTGAGCCCGGAACATCGCGGTCTCTCCATGGGCATCGCTCAAAACTTCGGATCCAACCTGCTGGGTTCTTTTGCGGCGCCTGTCCTGTTGGTGGCCTTTGCCACCGCCTTCGACTGGCGTCATGCTTTTTTCCTCGCTGGCATACCGGGCCTCCTCAGTGCCGCACTGATGTGGTGGCTGATCCGGGAGCCGGAGCTTTCTCCGCATCCGGAGGATCAGCCGAGTAAACCCCGCTTGTCCCTGTTGGAGGCCTTTTCCGAGCGCAATATCATCATCTGCACCCTGCAATCCATTCTGCTTGTCTCTTACCTGGTGATCTGCTGGGCCTTCATGCCGCTGTTCCTGACGCAGGTGCGAGGTTATGACGCCGAGACCATGGGCTGGCTCATGGGTACGCTGGGGATCTCTGCCACCATCGGCAGCTTTCTGATTTCCGGAATCTCCGATTACAGCGGACGCAAGCCAGTGATGATCCTCATGCCCCTGATTGGGGTAATCCTCCCCCTTGGCGCGATGTATTACGAGGGTTCGGTCTGGATTATGGCATTGATCTTTTTTGTCGGCTGGGGATTGAATGGGATCTTTCCCCTGTTCATGGCCACAGTACCCTCGGAAAGTGTGGATCCAATGCACACCGCCACAGTCATCGGCCTCTGTATGGGGATCGGGGAGATCCTGGGAGGCGTATTCTCACCGACCATTGCCGGGATGGCTGCTGACCAGCATGGGCTTCAGGCGCCACTGTGGATAATGTTCGGTATCACGATCATCGCCGGTCTGCTTGCGCTATTTCTGCGGGAGACTGCGCCCCGGTTCCAGGCCGCCGCGCATACCTGAACCCGGGGAAATGCCCAAATCCGGCTAATGGGTCATGGCATAGATAACATAGTTGACGCCGAAACGATATGCCAGAGCGGTCATGGGCTCCGGGTAGAACGGATCATCTGCATGTTCCCAGGCATCGCCCATATCCATGTTGAAATTGATGGCCACCATCAGCCGACCCTTTTGATCATAGATCCCACGCCAGTGAGGCGGTCCTTCCAATTGTGCCAAGACCTGTCCGCCGGGACCGAGATATAAATGACGTTCACCAGGGATCTGCGTACGTTCATCCAGTTCGTAGTGGATATGCAGGAGTACATCGGATTCCGGGATCTCGACGATAGGATACCCGGGAAGCACGCGCTGAATGGCCTCGGTAAACACCGCCCATTCATAGCTGCCATGAAAATCGTCTACCAGCAGAAACCCGCCCCGATCCAGATACTCGCGTATTAGGCTGGTTTCTTCATCGGAAAGCATCCACCTGCCGACCTGTTGGGCAAACAGCCAGGGATAATCGAAAATGCGCTCGTCGATTGCCCGGACATGGAAGCTGTCGTCGGCCACATCCAGCCTGGTCAGCCTGCGCAGACCCCGGGTCAGGTGAAATTCTGCGGAAGGATAATCGATAGCCCACCAGCCGCGCATGCCCCAGCCGTTACCCCAGAAGGCGCCGCGGCCACCCCTGCCTGATTCATAGATGAGGCGGGCCATATGAAACTCGGCCTCGGGCTCAACTGCGGTTTCCAGATCAGATTCCTGGCCCCTGGCACGCGGTTGGAAAGACGCTGATGCAACGATACATAACAACACAAACACCAGGAACAAAGCACGGTTGCGTGAATCCGTCATTTTATCTTGGAGCAGCCGTTCGAAGGCCGAGATCATGCGACTCATAAGCTGTTTCAGCCCAGCACGGCAGGCCGAAAGTGAGACATTGATGGACTTCGGATCTCAGGGAATCTACTCTGTGCCATTATCCGTGGCGCTTTCCTTGCCAAACAGAATATCGATCTGTTCCTTTTTCAAACCCAGTCTTGTCAAGATATCCCTGCCATCCTGGTTTCTTTGACGCCTGGGCACATTCCTGTTGTCTGGGTAAGCCCAGTCTTCCTCCTGAACCAGGCTACGGATCTTCTTTTCGTCAACCTGCTCCTGGTTGTTTTCAGTGATCTCAAGTATCTGTTTCAGGGAATGAATCACCCGGATCCCCTGGGTACGCAGCAATTGATCCTTCTGTTGCTGTGCATCCATAACAGCCATGTACTGGCCGGAATAATTCACCCTCGGCTCCATCTGGCAAACTGGACCTTGCCTGGTTTGGTAACAGACGCGAATATACTCTATCGTACTTACGCTCTGTGGGTATGGTGAGTCGAAATCCGATAGGGGGCGTCTCACGGTATCGATCAATAACTGGTAATTGATCAGGGCATACTCATAGAGCAGTTCCACGAGCCGGGGATCCATCTTCCCATGTTGTTCCTCGATATAACGAATCGTCCTGGCGAACTGATCCTGCGCCTCCCCTAGCCCCTTTAGAGAATCCTTCTCCAGCAAGGACCCCTTGTATACATCCACCTTCCAGCGCCCTATTCGCACCAGATTATCGAGGTATTCTTGATCATCCGGATTGAAGTTGCGGCTATATAACCAGTAAATCTGCTGGTAATTACGGTCCAGGTCCTTCCATTTTCCTATCGCAGTATTGCTCTCCATGATGTTTTCCAGTACCGCAAGCTGGTTCATGCTCTGCAGTCCTTCATTGACACGGCGGATTTGCATGGCCCGGCTCAGGATCTCCACCGCCTCCTCGTGGTTCCCCTGTTGCTGGTAGACCAAGCCCAGTCCAAGCAGGTTTTCACCCAGAGCTTCATCGTAGACTCCCTCGCTCGATTCCAGCCGGCTGATCTCATTCTCGTACCGGTCTGCATCCTGCTCCAATCCTTGATCAGGTACAGGGATTACAGCATCAGCCTCAATGATTTCGCCTGCGGGATCCTGCTGGGCGGATACGGTTGATATCCTGGTGAATACCATCGGTGTCAGCAGACTGATAAGCAGGTATTTGATTACGATGCTCGAAAATAACTTCTTCATAGCAGACCGCGCCCGTGAGTGACCAAGATTACAGTATAGACAAGCTCGCGGGAGTAACATTCCGCTATCCGTGACTAACCTATTAAAATTCGGTTATTAAAAACATGTAATGATCCAGCAACAGGAAGGAAAACAGCCCCAAAAGATATAAAATCGAGTAGGAGAAGGTTTGTATGGCCCTCTGGTCACTCGTATCCAGCAGCATACGGATGGAATGATAGAGAAACCCCACCCCCAGCAGGATGGCGCCCACGAGGTAAGTGAGACCGCTCACCCAGGTAAGATAGGGCAGCAAACTGACTAGAAACAACACAATGGTATACAACAGAATATATTGGCGGGTAAACCCTGCGCCGTGGGTTACCGGCAACATGGGAATACCGGCAGCGGCATATTCCTTGCGCCTGTAGATCGCCAAGGCCCAGAAATGAGGAGGAGTCCAGGCAAAGATAATCAGGAACAGGAGAAATGCGGCGGGATCCAGACTTCCCGTTACGGCTGACCAGCCGAGCACCGGAGGCGCGGCTCCCGCGACACCACCTATGACGATGTTCTGAGGAGTCGCGCGTTTTAGGTACATGGAATAGACAAAACCATAGGCGATGAGTGAAAACAAGGTCAGGATCGCGGTCAGGGTATTCACAAAAATGGTCAGCACCAGCATCGACAAAGTGCCCAGCACAAAGGCAAAGCGGATTGCGGATTCATGGTCAAGATTTCCGCTAGGGAGTGGCCGCAAACGGGTTCTGGCCATGGCAGCATCCACCTTCTGGTCCACGATGTGATTGATCACTGCAGCAGAAGCTGCCGCCAGCCAAATGCCGGTGCTGGCCCAGAACAAGATGTTCAGCGGCACCATGTCCGGACTGGCTAAGAACATACCGATGATAGCAGTGAATACAAGCATGGCCACAATCCGGGGCTTGCATAACTCGAAGTAATTCTGTATCGATTCAGTTTGCAGTTTTGTGAGCAATCGCCTGGTCCTCTCCCCTAGTCTTTAAGCGTACCTGGAGTGATGCAGCAGTATTGCTGTTGTAAGCAACAGCGGGGCTACGAGTGCATTATGAACAGTGGTGATGCGTAGAGGCAAGTGATAGATAATATTCCCGATACCACTCTACCGATTCGCGAATATTTCAGCAGCTGTTTCAGATCCTTGATTATCCCTGTAGGACTGGTTCTGCATGGTATAGAGTTTATTTTCGCAAACGGCAAGACATTTCCCACGATAGAGTGTTGAAAGCCGGCACACCCCAGGCCGAGATAACTTCTCTATCTTACCGCACTGGAATCTTCCGCCAGTACGCTGAAAAAGCCGAAATCCTCATCCATGTAATCGTAGTGCGAGAGCCAGTGGTAACCTGTTATCTTGATAGTCATCTCCGCATCCGCTGTCTGCTCCAGTGCTATCAATGCCTTGGTCGCCGGGAAGGCAATGGCCACGAGAATAAGGATGGGGATGCTGGTCCAAATGATCTCGAGTATTGTGCTATGGTGAAACTTGGCTGGGATCACACCCCTCGATTTCCGGTGGTGAATCAGGGACCAGATCATGATGACGAATACAATCAGGCCGATCGCGGTCACTATCCACAAGGCCTTCATATGCAGGGAATAGATTTCTTCGGAGATCGACATAGCGCCTTTGGTCATATTCAGAGCGAGATCCGCCATGACATCACTGGTCCACAGGAACATCAGGCAAGGCAATCCGGCTGAGCGGAATCCCTTCAACTTACTGGCAGACATGTTGAATCCCCCAGATGGTAAATGACATTTACTGGAAATCACCCTGTCCGAAATTTTTTACAAGCAATCCATCTCGCGGGATCGATCAGTAGCGGTAGTGGGAGGACGGCATGTCCTGAGGCAGGAACAAAAACTGTGATCCCAACACATAATAAATATTGATTCACGTCCAGGCATAGACCGACACGGCATGGCAACCGGTGCGTACCTGATTAGGTAAACAGAATATGCACCATCACCATAATACAACTTCAGATTATTCTGCCTGGCCAGAGCATGGCAAATCAGTGCAGGATAAATTTGTACTCTGTCCAAACTGTTGAACAATATGCATCAGAATGGTGTGTGGATGCAAGTCTGAGTGCCCTCCATAGCACAACGACGGGCATCAGTAGAGTCTGTCGATATCCTGCCAGAGGATCGCAGTGTCCGTGCCTGCCTCTGTGTATGGCATATATGCCAGCATCGGTACCGATATCGCCTCCTGCAGGAGGTGCAGATAGTCCTCCCAGCCAGAAAAATCGGGGTCGATAGAATTAGCTACCCAGCCGCATAATTCCAGACCGTCATTACATATGCCCTCAACAGACAACAGAGCATGATTGATACACCCCAGCCGCAGCCCTACCACCAGGACTATGGGCATTTGTAGCTGCGCAACCAGCTCGGCAAGCATAAAATCCTCCCCGAGCTGAACCCTCCAGCCGCCGACGCCTTCAACAACAATCAGGTCAGCCTGCTCTTGCAGTTTTTTATAGCTCCGAATTATACGCTCCCTGGATATCTTGCGATTTTCCCTTCTCGCGGCGATGATCGGCGCCACAGGGTCGATCAGGGCATAGGGATTGATATCCTCATAGACCTCTGGTCTTGAACAACACGCGAGAATTGCCAGCGCATCCTCGTTGCGGTACCCAGCGCTGGAGTTTACGGAACCGGTGGCAACAGGTTTCATACCGGCCACACGCATGTCCTGGTTTTTATAATATTGCATCAATTCCAGCGTAAACCGGGTCTTGCCGACTCCTGTATCCGTACCAGTGATGAAAAAGGATTTCATAGAAGGCTGCTTTTTAATATATACAGTCGGACGGGTGACAGCGGTCGTTTTACTTCATTTTCCCAATCGCATGGATAGGAACGGCAAAGGTTTCCTTCGATATGGGGCGCCCAGAATCCCGATCTGGGCTCCAGGCGTGGCCGATAATCACCTCATAGGTTGAGGGCAACCTGCCGCCGGTTCGCCACTTATCATATTCCTTCACGAGCTTCTGTATCCTCCCCTTACCCGTCAGACTGAGCCGTCGACCTTGATTGATGTTGACAGCTCCCAGTTTCTTCAGATCCCGCATCAGGCTAAACACGTCTGTGTAGGTGAGGAAGAAATATTCCATTTCCATCACGGGGGACTGGAAACCACATCGAGACAACACGTCACCGGCATCATGCATATCCCTGAATACATTCACATGTGCTTTTTCATCGATTATCCGCCAGCAGTCTCTCAATTCTTTCAGAGTATCCGGGCCTAGTGTGGAAAACAGGAACAGACCCCCCGGCTTTAGCACCCTCCTGATTTCGCTGAACGTCCTCTCGAGGTCATTACACCACTGCAGCATCAAATTGGAATAGACCAAATCAACACACCCTCCATTCAGTGGCAGGGAATCCGCATCAGCACAGATAAAATGTTGCCTGGAAAAGAATCTAGGGGACGATCGCCTCGAAACTCGTAGCATGTTCAACGCAAGGTCCGACTGGAGGATAACACTACGACGATACCGTTTTTCAAGCAACCGGGCGCCAAACCCGGTGCCCGAACCCAGATCCAGTGCCAACCGCGGATTGATCCTGATGATTTCCAGACGTTCGTCCAGCAGCACCGCAATATGTCGTTGCAGTACCGCCGCTGATTCATAGTCCCCGGCGGAATGATTGAAATTACGGGATAGCAGGCGTTTATCCGTCAGGAAATCGGTCTCTTCCATACTTTCCTCTCGCTACTTTTCCCAGTACACCCTGTGCCGCAAGAGTCCCGCAAGCAGACGGTCCACCTGATCAAGCGTATGGGTGGCGGAAAAGGTAATACGCAAACGGGAGGTTCCTCTGGGTACGGTTGGCGGGCGTATCGCTGTTACGAGAATCCCTTCCGCGAACAATCGGTCACTGAGTTCGGATGCTTTGGAAGCATCACCAATGATTAGCGGCTGTATCGGTGTTTCCGATGCCCCTATCGGTAACGATATTTCCGCTGCGGAAGTGCGAAAATAACGGATCAAGTCGAATAATTTCTCCCTTCGCCAATATTCTTTTTGTACGAGGACGAGGGCAGCCTCCACTGCGGCACAGATTATCGCTGGCAACGCCGTGGTGTAGATAAAGGGTCTGGCTTTCTGGATCAGTAAATCGATGACTGGCTCCGGACCCGCAACAAAGGCACCGAATCCCCCAAGGGCTTTACCGAAGGTACCAACCATCACCGGGACATCGGCTTGACTTAGTCCCGGGCCTTCTAAGGCGCCTCGTCCCGTGGCTCCCAGGACAGCGAAACCGTGGGCATCATCCACCACGAGCATAGCTGCATGTCTACGGCATACGGTGGCAATTCCCTCCAGAGGCGCAATGTCTCCATCCATGCTGAAAACAGAGTCAGTGAGTACTAACTTTTGTTTTTCTCCATGCCTGACAAGGAGTTCTTCCAGCGCATGCTCATTCGCATGCCTATACCTGAGTACTCTGCTGCGCGAGAGTACGGCTGCATCGATCAGCGATGCATGGTTAAGCCGGTCTCCCAGGATATAACCCCTTCGTCCCGGTCCAAGGGCTGTCGCCACTGAAAGATTGGCTTGGTAGCCGGTGGAAAATAATAGCACCTTATCCCGTTTAGTGAATTCAGCTAGCGCGTTTTCCAGGGAGACATGAGCGGAACTCCTGCCACATACGAGCTGTGAAGCACCACTGCCGAGACCATAGTGATCCAGGGCGTGGTTAACTGCTAAGCGGAGCGCGGGATGATTGGCAAGACCCAAGTAGTCATTACTGCAGAAATTGAGTTTTTCCACTCCTTGCCAGCGCAGAACGTTTCCTTGTGGAGAATCGAAGGTCCTGGTTGTGCGGTACAAACCTACCTGCCGGATCCGATCGAGTTCAGCCTCTATATCCCTCAAAAAAGGCGCTACTGATGAGCACATGCAGACGGATGTTCAGATTTGATTTCTTCCTGCGCTCGTAACCCCAGTCTCTGGAACAACGCCTGATCTTTCTGGTGTTCGGGGTTTTCCGCCGTCAACAACATGTTGCCATAGAAAATGGAATTGGCACCAGCATGAAAACACAGGGCCTGCAACTCATCCGACATCCCTGTCCTGCCCGCAGACAGACGCACCCATGACCCGGGCATGAGTATCCTCGCGACAGCGATGGTTCTAACCAAGTCGAAGGGATCCAGCTCCGCCCCGGCTTCCAGGGGGGTCCCTTTGACACGGATCAGCATATTGATGGGTACGCTTTCCGGATGTCGTGGCAAATTCGCCAATGTCAAGAGCAACCCTGCGCGATCTTCCACCCCTTCTCCCAGACCTATGATCCCGCCACAGCAGAGATGGATACCTGCGTCGCGGACGTGGGCCAAAGTATCAAGACGATGCTGGTAGGTACGCGTGGTGATAATCTGTTGGTAATACTCGGGGGAAGTATCCAGGTTATGATTGTAATAATCGAGTCCGGCGTCCTTCAATGCCCTCGCCTGGTCCACAGATAGCATGCCTAGGGTAGCACAAGTCTCCATCCCCAATGCCTTGACGGACTCAACAGCGGACAAAAGCTTTGGGAAATCCTTTGCCCTCGGGCTGCGCCATGCAGCTCCCATACAGAAACGGGTGGCGCCGATCTTCTTCGCTGCTTTGGCCGCCAATAGGATCTGTTCCAGGTGCATCATGGGCTTTGCCTGGATGTCCGTATCGTTTCTGGCACTTTGGGAACAATATGCACAATCTTCGGGGCACCCGCCTTCCTTGATATTCACTAGCGTGCTTAACTGAATTTCATTAGGATCGAAAAAGTCCCTGTGACTGGACTGGGCCTGAAACAACAGGTCATTGAGCGGCCGTGCAAATAGTTCTATAAGCTCATGTTTTTCCCAGTTGTTTCTAAACATTGCCCGGGACGGTAGGTGTTTCGGATTTTCAGACAACATGTGATTAGCAGTCGCAAGTCGTAATTTGGGGGACACATGATAGAATTTTATCCGCTGGTCAACAAATGGATTTTAAGATGGTTAGCAACTGGCGTCAGTTTAATCAACTTTTAGATTTCTTTACCCCCGGCTACTGCCTGCTGTGTGAATCTTTGGTTCCTGATGGATACCAACTATGCATGGCCTGCAACGCAGACTGTCCTGTCCCAGGAGCGCCATGCCCAAACTGCGGAATGCCACTGAGGGGATATGGGGATTTATGTAGCTGTACGTACAGTCCCTCGACTATTGATAGATTAATCACCGTTCAAACCTATCAATATCCTGTCAACACCATTATCCATGCGATGAAGTACCAACAACAGGTCTCCCTTTGTCGCGAGGTTGGATTGCGGTTGGCAGAAAAAGTACAAAGGTCCGGGACTATGTTACCTGACTGCTTGGTCCCGGTTCCTATGCACAGGAAAAGGCTACGGGAACGTGGTTATAACCAAGCTCTGGAAATCGCTCGCGTCATTGCCAACAGCCTGGACTTGTATCTGGAGGCCGATCTTGTATTACGTAAGCGCCCCACTGCAACACAGATCGGACTGAACCCTACGGAACGATTTCGCAATGTCAAAGGAGCCTTTAGTCTGTCCAGAGAGATGAGCTATGATTCTATCGCGATCATTGATGATGTATTTACCACAGGGGCAACGGCTCTTGAGCTGGCAAATATCTTGAAGATCGCCACCGCCAGAAGGGTGGAATTATGGAGCTATTCTATAGCAACCACCTGAAATTCAAAGGTTTCCTCCTTCTTACACGTCAATAGTCCAGGTTTTCCACCGAGAGTGCATTGCGTTCGATAAACTCTCTTCGTGGCTCAACCTGATCACCCATGAGTATGGTGAAGATCTCGTCTGCAGCAACGGCATCTTCAATATTTACTTGTAGTAGGTGGCGGGTTGTAATGTCCATGGTTGTTTCCCATAACTGGCCCGGGTTCATCTCACCCAGTCCTTTGTATCGTTGTAGATGCAGACCACTAGTAGCTTCAGTCAATAGCCAGTCAAATGCCTGTTTCATTGAGCTGATCTTTTCTTCTTGGTCTCCACGCCGAACCGTAGCGTCTGAAAGCTGGTACTGGTTTTCCAGGCCTACCAGATGACGATAGTCGGCAGAGGCAAAAAATTCTGCGGTAAATAAATTTATCGATTCCAAACCATGAAGGTTGACGCATACCCTGCCAGCGTAATCCGCGCTCTCCTCTCGCCGGTATACTTCCGCCTCGTATAAGGTGCCATTCGACTGATTTTGGGTGAGTTTTTGTTGCAGACCAGCAAACCAGTTTCTTACGATCCTTTCATTACTACACTCAGTGGCGAGAAGAACTGGCATCCCTTTGATAACACTTATAATTATTGGATGATAACGCTTGGTGAGCCGCTCACTCGCCCGATTCATATCATGATACAGTCGACTCAGCTGGCGTAGATTTTCCTGACTGAGTACTGGGTCCCCTGACCTTGGGATTAACTCAACATCAGAGAGGGCCATATTCATAAGAAATTCTTCCCGCTGTTGTTCATCCTTAATATAGGTTTCCTGTTTGCCCTTTTTGAGCTTGTACAGTGGCGGTTGGGCGATATAAATATACCCTCTTTCTATTAGTTCTGGCATTTGTCGGTAAAAGAATGTCAATAAAAGTGTGCGAATATGTGAACCATCGACATCGGCATCCGTCATGATAATGATTCGATGATATCGCAAGTTAGCCACATTGAATTCATCCTTGCCGATACCACATCCAAGTGCAGTGATTAATATACCCACTTCCTGGGAAGACAACATCTTGTCAAATCTTGCCTTTTCAACATTCAGAATCTTACCTTTGAGTGGCAAGATTGCCTGGTATTTACGGTCACGCCCCTGTTTGGCTGAGCCGCCAGCTGAATCTCCCTCCACCAGGAAAAGTTCGGACAGCGCCGGGTCTTTCTCCTGACAATCCGCGAGTTTTCCAGGTAATCCGGCCACATCGAGGGCGCTTTTTCTACGAGTGAGTTCCCGCGCCTTGCGGGCGGCTTCACGTGCTCGTGCTGCGTCAAGGATCTTCTCACAGATAGCACGGGCTTCTGTGGGCCGTTCCAATAGAAATTCCTGCAGTTTTTCCAAAACCACTGATTCGACAACGGGTTTCACTTCGCTGGAGACCAGTTTGTCCTTGGTTTGGGAGGAGAATTTCGGATCTGGTGCTTTGATAGACAAAACAGCTACCAAGCCTTCTCTTACATCGTCTCCACCTATGGCTATTTTGGCACGGGCGGAGAGCCCGGTCTGTTCCATATAGCTATTGAGACTGCGGGTCAGGGCAGCCTTGAACCCGGCCAAGTGGGTACCCCCATCTCTTTGCGGTATATTGTTGGTATAACAAAATATGTTTTCCTGATAGGAGTCATTCCATTGCATTGCCACCTGAACACAGATCCCTTCTCTCTCAATATCAATTTCTATTACCGTCTCATGTAGCGGTACTTTTTTTCTGTTTAGGTGCTGTACAAAGGCGCTGATTCCTCCCTTGTATTCGAAAACATCTAGTTTCCCTGTCCTTTCATCAAGGAGTTCAATGCAAACCCCTGAGTTCAAAAAGGATAGTTCACGTAAACGACTGGAGAGGATATCGTAATGAAAGATAATATTATTCTTGAAAATCTCCTGGCTAGGCAAAAACTTTATTTCTGTTCCATGATGCTCGGAAGGCGACAACCGCTGTAAGCGCCCCTGCGGCTCTCCACGTAAATATTCCTGAAAAAACTTGTAGCCATCCCGGTATATCGTCATATAAAGCTTCTCTGACAGGGCGTTGACAACGGAAACACCAACGCCATGCAGTCCACCGGAAACCTTATAGGAATCATTATCAAATTTACCCCCTGAATGCAGGGTAGTCATAATCACTTCGGCAGCCGAGATCCCTTCTTCATGAATATCTACGGGTATTCCTCTACCGTTATCCGCCACAGTGATTGATTCATCCATATGGATTCTCACCTTGATACTGGTACAAAAACCGGCTAGCGCCTCGTCGATACTGTTATCCATAACCTCGAAGACCATATGATGCAATCCGGTCCCATCCTCTGTATCTCCAATATACATCCCGGGTCTCTTGCGCACGGCATCCAGGCCTTTAAGCACCTTTATTTTGGAGGAATCATATATATCATCTTTAGTCATCGAAATTATCCGAAATGTAACATGCTTATCTTACCACCTTTCTAATATTGCCGTGTTCCACGTGGAACACGGCTTCGCCTACTCGCGCGGTCCCCGTGGATTCTATGTCAGTCATTGTCATAAAGACCTGTGAGTGCAATCCCTGTAGTAGCGTGATTACGAGGTTCCTTGAATTAACATCCAGCTCCGAAGCTAAATCATCGAATAATATCAATGGGTATTCTCCCAACCTCATAGATAATAATCTTGCCTGTGCAATTAGCAGGATGGTGATGAATTGCTTGATCTCTCCTCTTGAACATACTCTGGACATACTACGGTTATCTCTTTTGAAAACCACGTCCCCACGGTGTATCCCATGCCTTGTATGTCCAGTCTGAATATCCGCTTCTCTTGAGCTTTCAAGAACTTCGTAAAGATTAGTTCCATCAGTCCAGCCTTGTTGGAGTTCTATTTGTACCTGCAGAGGGCCTGTTTCTTCTGCAAGAAGAGTGAACTGGCCCTGGAGATCTTCTATAAATCTTTTTCTCAGGAAGGTTATCACGGTAGCTTCCTGTTCCATGGCTCTTTCCCACCCCGTGATCTGATTACTGTCCTTCATTCCCTGTTGAACCAGATGATTACGTTGACGATATGCCCTGTGATATGCACGCCAATGATCCAAATAGCTTGGTTCCACGTGAAACAACGCCCAATCCAACCAGAGTCTTCTCCGTTTGGGATCTCCAGTTACAAGCGAATGACTCTCAGGAGTGATTAATATTACAGGTAGATTTGCCGCCTGTTGGGATATCTTCGAGACTATAAAACCATTGTATTTTAAGCAGGTCCTGCCACGGCTCTTTTCTATCCCCGTCTGCATACGTCTGTCATTCCTATTACTTCCCTCGGCGCTTACCAGAAGTGTTTCTTTGTGATTCGTAATTACTTCGTGGATCCTTGGCGTCCTGAAGGAACGACCTCTGGAAAGTATATAGATCGCCTCCAGGAAAGAGGTTTTACCGCTTGCATTTGGTCCGACGATGCTATTGAGTGTCTGACCTGGTGTTATTCGGATATTGTCAAGAATTCGTACGTTTTGTATACGCAAGCTCTCAATTTGCATAATGACCTTATAGACGCATGGGCATTACTACTAGCTTACAGTCCTTGTCCCCCTCCGCAAGAATTAAGCAACTACTGTTGGGGTCTGAAATAGTAAGCAGTACTTCCTCTGTCTTGATTACATTCAAAGCATCCAATAAATAGGAAACATTAAATCCAATCTCCATCTCTGGTCCTTGATATTTTACTTCTATCTCCTCTTCCGCCTCTTCCTGTTCCGGGTTATGGGTAAGGGCCTTTATCGTATTCTGCTCCAGGATGATTCTTACCCCCCGGTATTTTTCATTCGATAGGATGGATGCCCGGGTGAGTGCCTGCCTTAATACCTCCTTGTTAGCGGTAACCGGGTTATCATTCTGCTTAGGAATTACTCTGTTGTAATCCGGAAACTTACCTTCTATCAATTTACTGGTAAAACGCAATGTACCAAGATCGATCCGGATGTGATTATGACTGATCTCTACCCCCGCATCTCCCTGTTCACCATCCAGAATTCTAACTAATTCTGTCACTGCCTTTCTGGGGATTATAATCTGTTTATTGCCAGTTTCCTCATGGGCATTCGCGGTTTCGCATAGTGCCAGGCGATGTCCATCCGTGGCTACTGCACGCAGGATACCTTTCTCCACTTCCAGCAATAGACCATTCAGATAATAGCGTACATCCTGTTGTGCCATTGCAAATGCGGTTCTATCCAATAAACTCCTCAGAACCTTGCAGGGGATCTTGAATTCTGCGGTTTTGTTGATGTTCTCAACAAGCGGGAACTCTTTCGCAGCTAAGGTTGAAAGTGTAAATCTGCTCTTGCCAGAGGTCACCAGTACACGTTCCCCCTTAGACTCTATCAACATTTTTGAATTTTCAGGAAGCGTCCTGCAAATATCCAGCAGCTTTCGTGCCGGTATGGTTAATTCTCCGGTGGAGTCTATGTGGTTTTCAATAGTCACCACGAGTTCTACTTCCATATCCGTAGCTGTCAGAGTTAATGATTTTTTTTCTGCAACCAGTAAGAGATTCGAGAGTATTGGTAAGGTCTGTCTTCTTTCCACGACACCATTTACTATTTGCAATGCTGGTAAGAGCTGTTCCCGATGAATACTAAATTTCATATGATTACCTATCTAGAATAATACTATTATTACTCATGTTTGGATGTGAATAAGTTGGAATAATGATTTACTTTCAGTGAGTTATTATAATCAATAGCAAGCCAATGGTTGTTGATTACTAGGTTGATTTGCCGGTATATGTTTTGGTAAGCATGTTATTCACTGACTTATCTCCTATCTATTCACAAGCTTGCGGACTAGGTGGAAAGGAGGTTGGAAAGGTTTTTGTAATCTTCCTCGATTTTTTGATCCTTTTGTCGAAGTTCATTTATTTTTCGACAGGCATGAAGAACAGTAGTATGGTCCCGACCACCAAAGGCATCTCCTATTTCCGGAAGGCTATGACTGGTTAGATCTTTGGCAAGGGCCATAGCGACCTGCCGGGGTCTCGCGACAGAACGACTTCTGCGTTTTGATAGCAGATCTGCCACTCTTATTTTGTAGTATTCTGCAGTTGTTTTTTGGATATTCTCGATGGATATCTGCTTGTCCTGCAGCAACAATAGGTCTTTCAAGGCAAACTTGGTAAAATCCAGGGTTATCGAATTCCCAGTCAGATTCGCATTAGCGATAACACGATTTAATGCCCCTTCCAGTTCACGGACATTGGATCGAAAACGTTTGGCAATAAAAAAAGCGACTTCCTCAGGCAGTAAGGTCTTGAATTGTTCCGCTTTTTTGTTAATTATGGCCACCCTGGTTTCGAGTTCGGGAGGTTCGATGGCGACAGTAAGACCCCAGCCAAAACGGGATTTGAGGCGTTCTTCAAGGCCTTGTACTTCCTTGGGATGGTGGTCACAGGTGAGAACGATCTGGTTTTGACCTTCGAGCAAGGCATTGAAGGTATGAAAGAACTCTTCTTGGGAGCGTTCTTTGCGTGCAAAGAACTGAATATCGTCTATAAGTAAGGCATCCAGTGAACGGTAGCGCCTCTTAAAGTCATTAATGGCATTTTGTTGCAGTGCCCGGACCATATCCTGCACAAACCGCTCTGAATGGAGGTAGGCGACGTTGGCGCCAGGATTGTTTTTCAGAATCGCGTTCCCAATCGCCTGCATAAGATGTGTCTTACCAAGGCCCACTCCCCCGTAGATAAACAGTGGGTTGTATGCACCGCCGGGTTTTTCTGCAGTCTGTATTGAGGCTGCCTTGGCGAGTTGGTTTGATTTACCCTCAACAAAATTATCGAACAGGAAGGAAGTATTCAGGTTGTTTGAGTAGCGCCTTGGTGTTATTCCATCGGTTGGTTGACGGCGAGCGTCCTCCTTTGGATTTTGTTTGAGATTACTCGATGCCTGACTGCCAATATCCAGCTTGAGCAAACAGTCACGTCCGTTTAAGAGAGGCTCCAGCAGGCTACGTATCAGTTCCAGGTACTTTTCGTTGATCCAGTCGAGTACGAAACGATTGGGGGCCAGCAAAAGAATAGAATTCTGCTCCTCAACAACT
>Ga0156099_1009_pt4 | contig 27235 bp, 20 predicted proteins | sample RifCSPlowO2_02_FD_107752 | JGI IMG/M metagenome (GOLD analysis project Ga0156099, IMG submission 107752) | Gammaproteobacteria bacterium RIFCSPLOWO2_02_FULL_56_15
CATCGACGGGAATACAGACCCCGACCCGGTAAACAGGATACTTGCCCAGCTTGCAAAGAGGCCTGACTCCCTGCTTGCCTGCACAGTGATGCCCGGTCCGCAGGTTGCCACGGCCATAGCAGCATCCAGAGCGGTCCGCAGCGCCTTCCCCCGGGTTCCGATCCTCTGGGGCGGCTATTTTCCCACTCTGTACCCTGACTCTGCACTCAACTGCTCCTATGTGGATTATGTTGCGAGAGGCCAGGGAGAACACACCCTGCTGGAATTACTGGCGGGCCTGCCGGACGCAGGCGATCCGGTCGCCGGTAACGGTGTGTACGTTTCCTCCTGCAAGGATCCTTCGGCAATCGCCTCCGTGAACGGATTGAGCTGGAAACTCGATGGCAGGATTATGCACAACCCGGATCGTGGTTTTATCAATCCGGATACCTTACCGATGTTTCCCTATCACCGGCTCGACGATGTGGAGCAGTACCTGCGCCCCAGTTTTCTGGGCAGTCGTACCGGCGTGCACCAGGTCAGCATCGGGTGCCGTTTCCGTTGCAGTTTTTGCGGTGTGGCATCCATGTTCAATGGAAACACCTGTATCCCGGCAGCAGACCGGCTCGAACGTGATTTACTGGCCCTGCGTCGCTATGGCTTCAACGCCATGCAATATTACGATAATAATTTCTTTGACCGGGAGGAATACACACTGCCGCTGCTGGAGGTCATGGCCAAATATCCGACACCCTGGTGGTGCTATGGCAGGGCCGACGCCCTCGCCACTGCCTCTGACCAGACCTGGCGCTTGATAAACGCAAGTCAATTGCGCATGGTCTATATCGGGGCGGAGGCAGCGGATGATCGCGCTCTGCGACGCATGAAAAAGGGCACCCGGGTGGAACACACCTTCGAAGTCGCCAGACGTTGCCGCAACTACGGGGTTATTCCCGAATTTTCCTTTGTCCTCGGGGGGCCGGAAAGCAGCGATCCCGCAGCAGACATCGAGAATCATTTCCGCTTCATCAAGAAACTGAAACAGATCCACCCTGAATGTGAAGTGATTTTGTATTTCTATACCCCTACTCCGCAACGTGATATTCGCTTCAAAAAATCGGACACTCATATCCCGGTCATGCCCATGGCAGGACTGGAGGACTCCGGGCTACCGGCAACGCCGGAGGAATGGACAGAAAAGCGCTGGCTTGATTTTGTGTGTCACCAGGATGCTCCGTGGTTGACACCGGCGCTGCGCAGGCGGGTGCAGGACTTCAGCAAGGTACTGTACTGCCGTTTCCCGACGGTACAGGATTATTCAACCCCGGCGTGGGGGAAACTATTGTTAAAAAGCCTGGCCGGCTGGAGATACACTACCAGTCGTTACAGCAACAGCTACGAACTGGATCTCGCGCGGCGCTGGGTACGATTACGCGAACCGCAAAGGGAAAGCCTGTAGACGATCCGTTATAATTCGACGAGTGGCCGTCTGCACCACCTATACCCGCTACAGCTAACCAAATGCGCTACAGCATCTGGAACAGGCAGGCAACAACCCTCCAGCCGCAGTTACCGCGTCACGGAAGCGGTTAAAGACGCCGGAGCACCAGATCGCCCCCAGATCCTGTTCGTAGAGATTCCCCACGGCCAGGTTGTAGCATCTTCCATGGGCGGGGATTACCGTACCATCGGACTTGATCATGATATTTCTGAAGATATCCCTGCACCGGTTGCCGAAAAGCACCTGCGGGGACTTGTAATACAGATCAAGCCGGTCCCTGGTTTGAATCTCCGGTGAAAAACTGACCGGGAAGGCATAATCCCCCTGGGTGATCTCCTGGATTTCACGCCACAGGAGATCCAGGTCCAGGTTTTCGATTTGCACACCTGCGATGCAGGATTCCGTTGCCGGGTAGAGATTTCCATACGTCAGATTATGCCGATCAGCGACCTCGTGGGTGGTGAAATTCTGATGCAGGAATCCAAGCCTAAGCAGCGGGATGTGCCTGAAATAATCAATGAAAGCGGCAAGGTGTCCGATATTCCATTCCGTGATCACGGAAAATACAGATATGCCCGGAGATCCCCTGAAGCCGAGCAGCGCCTCGATACCCTCCATGGCACGCTGAAACGACCTGCGATTGCCGCGTATATAATTGTGTATATCGGGGGTGCCGTCCAATGAAATGAATATATCATTGAGTCCCGCCTTTACCAGTGCCTCCGCATGCCCGGCAAGCATCAGGGCATTGGTTGTCACCGCTGTATACAACCCCAGCCCGTTCGCATATTCCAGCGATTCGGAAAGGTGGGGATAGATCAATGGTTCCGTGAAACCATACCCCAGTTTCGCCCCGGGAAATTGATGGGCGGTCTGGTCAATCACCCTTTTAATCAGATCCAGGGGCATGTCCACTGGTCTCGTGCCCACCAGATTGGCGTAGAAATTGCTTTTCTCGTATCTCGTGCCTACATCACACATCCTGCAATGCAGGTTGCAGACGTTGTTCACACCCAGAACAATCCATTCAGGGCGGGGCAAAGCTGACATGGGGTCGAGGTGCATAGGTATGGCTGATCCAGGGCTTCCCTAATTATACCTGGGGAATATATCCTGTGCCCATGGGCAAACGGGACATATATCTTGAGAGTAAAGAGACCACAGGGTACCAAGGCAGGCTGGACTTCGAGGACGAATTCCCCGTCCTGGGCATCCCGGTCCGCTTTCGCAGCAATCATCCACTGGTAATCCAGCAGGCATTCACTGCATTGGGACACTGGAAACGGTTGTCCCGAGATCTGCAGGAACGGGCATCGCCTCTTGGAGTGGATATCGTCATTCAGGAAACCAGAGACCAATCGGCGCCTGCCGGGTATGACTTTAACTACCAGATTTCCGGCGATGACTTTCAGGCCCATTCCGGCGCTACCACACTCCGGGCCAGCAGACGTACGGGAGCAGCCCTGGCCTTCGCCACGGAAGCTCTGTTGCAGGATGAGCCGGCATTCCAATGGTTCGTCATCGAGGCACTGGCCCTGTTTCTGGTAACTGCTTCACGCAGGGTGCCGGTGCATGCCGCGGCAGTCGTCCTCGGCGGCAGGAGCCTGGCCTTCGCGGGAGCAAGCGGAGCAGGCAAATCCAGTCTTGCCTATGCCTTTCTCAGAAGGGGTTTTGACCTCTTGTCGGAAGATGCCTTGTATATAGGCACTGCTCCGGAGTACCGGATTTGGGGAAACGCGACAAAGATTCATATGCTGGCTAATGCCTCGGGTCTGTTTCCTGAACTCGAGGGGCGTAAGGCGCAATTGAGACCGAATGGTAAAGTAAAGATCACCGTGCCGGTTTCAGAGATCGGGCAATGCAGGCCAGCCCTGTATACCGATGCAATTACCCTGTGCCTGTTGGAACCTAAACATGGCGAGCGGGACAGCGTATTGGAAAGAATTCCTCCGGATGTTGTACGGAAAGCCCTGTTTTCTTCCCTGGAACCCGGTTTTGATTTATCCAGGGAACAACTGCCGGCAGTGCTGGATTACCTGCTGCGAGGGCAGAACTATCGACTGTCAGTCGGATATGATATAAATGCGATTGTCGATTTAGTGCTGGATCACTTACAGTTTACAAGGTTACTCGAGACATGATGACCGTATCGGAGCCAGACAGAGAATCCCCCCCAACAAGTTGGGCATGACCCGGGTATTTTCCCATGGTTGACGTACTGCTGGCCCACGCTTTCTTTCTGGATAACGACACCAAGCAGCGCGAGGAAAAGTTTCGACCCTACCCTCCGCTGGCTACACTCTACGCCGCAGCAATGCTGCGCGAATCCGGCCTCACAGTGGATCTCTTCGATGCCACACTACTAAAGGAAAACGGCGATTTCTTCGATCGGTTTCTGGAAGAGCGCAGACCCAGACTCCTGGCCATCTATGAGGACAGCTTCAACTTTCTGAGCAAGATGTGTCTCACTCACGTCCGCGAAGCCGCCTTCCGGATGATCCGGTCTGCCAATGTCCGGGGGATTCCGGTCATCGTCAGCAGTTCGGACGCCAGTGATGAACCACTGCTGTATCTCTCGACAGGTGCGAACTATGTCATGCTTGGCGAGGCAGAAAACACCATCGTGGAGGTGGTCTTTCATCTCCTGGAAGATACTCCGATGGATGCCGGAAAGATTGCCGGGATAGCATTCCTGGATCGAAATCATCCGGACCAGGTCCTGCTGACAGAACGCCGTCCAACAGAACGTAAGCCTGACCGATTCCCCTTGCCGGCGCGGGATCTGCTCGATATCGACGCCTACCGTACCGCGTGGGAAAACACCCACGGCCGGTTCAGCATGAATATGGTCACGACGCGTGGGTGCCCTTACGCCTGCACTTGGTGCGCGAAACCCATCTGGGGGAAAAGCTATGCCGTGCGATCCCCGAAGACGGTCGCCGAGGAGCTGGCTATCCTGAAATCCCACTATGCACCCGACCACATCTGGTTCGTTGACGATATCTTCGGACTGAAACCCGGTTGGACCAGGGAGTTTGCCCACCATGTCGGTCTGATTGATGCCGCGGTGCCGTTCACGATCCAGTGTCGGGCCGATTTGATCAGGGAGGATGTAGTCAAGAGCCTATCCGCGGCCCGCTGTGAGGCCGTCTGGCTGGGCGCCGAAAGCGGCAGCCAGAAGGTTCTGGATGCCATGAAGAAAGGCATCACCATAGAACAAATCCACCAGGCGAGAGAACTCCTCGGTTCGTACAACATCCGTGCCTGTTTTTTCATACAGTTCGGATATCCATGCGAGACCCTTGAGGATATCAAGTCCACCATCCGTCTGGTAAAGACCGCCATGCCCGATGATATCGGGATCAGTGTAAGTTACCCGCTGACGGGCACTGAGTTCTACCGGCAGGTATTCCACGAAATCAACGGGAAACGGAACTGGAAGGAAAGCAATGACCTCGACATCATGTTCAAAAGCAGGTTCGAGTCTGCGTACTACAGGCGCCTGGGTAATTTTCTGCATCGCTACCTCAATACCCTGCACGGAAGATCCGGTAGCGGCCCCGCTGCAGGACTGGCCGAAGTTGAAGCGGAATGCGGCCGTTTGATTGCTGATGCCGGCAGCTATCAACACGACGTTTCGAACCATCCGGCATATACCTGAAACCTACCCGCGGCCCAGTCACCGTGGCTGACCTGATACTTACCCATGGCTACTTTCTCTGCGAGGATGAGAAAGAACAGGGGATCATGAAACCCTACGCCCCGCTCGGCCTGATGTACCTGAGTTCCTATCTGAAATCACTCCACATCGATGTGGAATTGTTCGATACCACCTTTTCCGACCGTGCTTCGCTTTATCAGCGTTTACAGCTTGCCCCGGGCGGTATCCTAGGCATTTATACCAACCTGATCACCCGCTCCAGCATCGTCAGAATCATGCAGGCAGCGAAGGCATGTGGCTACACCATAATTCTGGGTGGCCCCGAATCCGCCAATTACCCTGAAAAATATATGCAACATGGAGCTGATTTCGTCGTCATCGGCGAAGGGGAACAGGCCCTGGCCGAACTCCTCCCTGCGATCCGCAACGGCAACCCCGCAAAGTTCCACACCATCCCCGGCATCCTCTTCCGGGACAGTAACGGTACGATTATCAGAACGCCACCGCGAGCAGCGCTTCGCAATATCAGTGCCTACCCCTGGCCCGACCGGGACAGTATCGATATCGGACAGTATCAGTCCGTCTGGACCCGGCACCACGGATACAACAGCGTCAGCATGATTACTGCAAGGGGTTGTCCCTACCGTTGTTCCTGGTGTTCACACGCCGTCTTCGGGTACGACCATCGACGCCGGCCTCCGGCTGATTGTGCGGAGGAACTCGCCCATATCCTCGGCCGTTTTCAACCGGACCAGATCTGGTACGCCGATGATGTATTCACCATCAGTCACCCATGGATATTCGACTATGCAAGGGAACTTCACGGGCGCGGCATACATATCCCTTTCGAGACCATATCCCGGGCTGACAGGCTGATGAAGCCTGAAGTCCTGGATACGCTCGCCGGGATGGGTTGCGCAAGGATCTGGATAGGATCGGAAAGCGGCAGCCAGCGCATCCTGGATGCGATGCAGCGGGACGTGACCGTGGAACAGGTGAAATGGGCGACCCATGAGGCACGAGCCAGAGGGATCAAGGTCGGCATGTTCCTCATGTGGGGCTATGGAGAGGAAACCCTGGAGGATATCGAAAAAACGGTACGGCACGTCAAGGAATGCAGGCCGGATCTCTTCTTCACCACGGTTGCCTATCCCATCAAGGGAACGCCGTTTTTTGATGCCTATGCCGATCATATTTCCCTGCCCGGCCAGTGGGAAAACAGTACGGACCGGAATTACAAGCTCGATATACAACGCACACCGGAATACTACCAGGCGGCTGACACGCTGTTGTACAACGAGGTGGAGGCCGAGCTTGCCTCCGGCCACGATGAGGAACAGGCACGACGCTGCAGGGAACGGGCGGAGAACGCGCGCCGTTACCTGCGGGAGCAGGAACGTCGCAATGTCTAGTACCGTGCAACCCTTCGACGAACTAGCACGGGACTACGATGCCGAATTCAGCCGTACTGTCCTCGGCGGGCTGCTGCGGAGCCGGACCCAGGACGAGATGCTGCGGCTATTCAAGCCGGGGGACCACCTGCTCGAAATCAACTGCGGGACGGGAGAGGATGCCGCCTTTCTTGCACAGAGGGGGATCGGGATTACCGCCACGGATAGCTCCGCGGAAATGATAGAAAGCGCCCGGAGAAAAATCGGCCGTCTGGCATTGCAAGACCGCGTGGAGATCAAACATTGTCGGTTTGACGATCTGGATTCCGTGCTGGGGGATCACCGGCGGTTCGACGGGCTGATATCCAATTTCGGCGGACTCAATTGCAGCACCCACCTGGAGACGCTCGCGGCATCACTTTCGTTGCGGGTCAAGGCCGGAGGGTACCTGTTCCTGTGCATCATGGGCAGGTTTGTACCTTGGGAATGGTTCGATCTGGGATGCAGGGGAAAATTCGCCCGGGTGTGGCAGCGGCTTAGGGGCAAGACATTTTGGAGGGGGATGGAGATCAGCTATTTCACCCCGGGTACGGTCATCGACTGTTTTTCACCCTATTGCGATCCGACGAGGGTGAATGGACTGGGCTTCCTGCTCCCGCCAACCTGTGCAAAATTCCTGGTATCAAGGCATCCCGGCCTTTTACACATTCTGAATCACTGGGAAAAACGTCTGGAATCCCTGCCCTTCATCCCGTGTCTCAGCGATCACTTCATGCTCGTGCTGAAGAAGAAGTGACCGGAAATTCCATCTGGAGGGGCATCTGTCCGGATTGCCTGGCCGACATTGGGATCCCATGCTGGCCTGCTATAGCCGTTGCCTGTCCCGGCTGCGGTGCGGGATTCCCCGCGACCCGTGGCATTGCGAGGATCATGAAAAGTCACCGTATCGAGCATTTCAGCAGCTTCCTTGAGGATTACACGAGGATCCGGCGTGCAGAGGGCCGGGGGTCCAGCGATGCCTCCTATTACCTCCGGCTGCCAGAACCTTCTCCGACCGACCCCATGGCGTGGCAATGGCGCATGCGCGCGATAAGTTTTCAATCCCTGTACCAATCCTGCTTTGCTACACCCGACGTCCCGAAGAAAGTCGTGGATCTAGGCGCCGGCGTCGGCTGGTTGAGCCACCGTCTGGCGTGCCTTGGCCATGAACCGGTTGCCGTCGACTTGAGTGTGGACGAGTATGACGGTCTGGGTGCGAGTATTCACTATGGGGGAGGCTGGCCGAGGCTCCAGTCCGAATTTGATGACCTGCCTCTTGCCGACGGGCAAGCAGATATGGTCATCTACAATTCCAGTTTTCATTACAGCACGGATTATCACAGAACTCTGGGGGAGGGACTGCGTATACTCGGACAAACAGGTATGGTGGTTATCCTGGATTCGCCGGTGTACAAACAGGCTAGGAGTGGTGAACAGATGAAAATCGAGCGGCACGCCCAGTTCGAGCAGCGCTTCGGCTTTCGCTCCGACAGCATCGACAGTGTCGAATACCTGACGTGGGATATGCTGGAGGAATTCGGGGCTGAACACGGACTGGTCTGGAGGCGTGTGCTGCCGTGGTATGGATTTCGATGGAGGCTGCGTCCCCTCCTCGCCAGGATCCGGGGCAGGCGCGAACCGTCGAGATTCGCCCTGCTCATCGGCAACAGAAGGACCGCCTGAGATGCCATCCCAGGCATTGCCGCGGCCTGATCCGGTATCACGGCTGCCCGTCGTGATCCTGATGATTAAAAGCAGCTGCAATTGCCGCTGCGCGATGTGTGACATCTGGCGGGACAAAACCGGCCGGGAGATGCCCCTGGAACTGGTCGAGGACTGGCTGGAGCAACTGCACGCCCTGCATACCCGGGAAATCGTGCTCAGCGGCGGGGAACCCCTGATGCACTCGGAGGTGGAGAAGATCTGCGCCGCGGCCAGGTCCTGCGGCTTCCGGCTGACGCTGCTGACCACGGGTCTGTTGCTCAAGCGGCACGCCCCCTGGATCAGCCGGGGGATCGACCGGATCTACGTGAGCTTGGACGGCCCGGCAGCCGTGCACAACAGGATCCGGAATATCCCGGGGGCCTATGCCAAGCTGGCGGCGGGCATATCCGCCGTGCGGAGCCTTGCCCCGAACCTGCCCATCGGCGCCCGCTGTACGATACAGCAGGGGAACTTCAGAAACTTGAATGAAACCGTGGCTGCGGCGAGGCAGCTTGGCCTCGATTCGATCAGTTTCCTGGCCGCGGACATACTACCCGGCCATTTCAGCAGACCGGATCCATGGACCCAAAATGGAATAGCACTGTCCTCCACGGACCTGCCGGCGCTGCGCAGCGTGCTGGACCGGTTGTATGCAGAGAAGGCGAGGGAATTCGCCGATGGATTCATCGTGGAGTCCCCTGAAAAACTGGAACACAAACTCTACCAGTATTTCCAGGCGCTTGCCGGGACCGGGGATTACCCCGCCGTACATTGCAATGCACCTTGGGTATCCACAGTGATCGAGACTGACGGCAGGCTCAGGCCCTGTTTCTTTCACCGGCCCTACCCGGGGCATCCTGTGGAACAGCCACTGGAGCAGATCATCAATTCAGCACCGGCAAAAGACTGGCGCCAAAGTCTGGACATGCTGCGCGACCCAATCTGTAAGCGTTGTGTCTGCACCCTCGCACGTTCCGAATGAATATGCGGCGGCGTGGAAACCTCGTCTCAGTCACACCCCTGTATTCCCCGGGCACATGAGCCGATCACTTCGGATTGCCTGGATGGTTCCGGGGGGAGTCGATCGGAGCGGCCGCGAGAGGGTTATCCCGCACTTTCTCTGGCTCATGGAGGAGTTGTCCCGGGATCATGAAGTCCATGTTATCAGCCTGCATCAAGACCCGGAGCCCTGCTCGTATCCACTGCGGGGCGCAACGGTCCATGGCCTTGGCAATATCCGGGAAGACCGGCCGCTGGACCACGAACCGTGCCTCGCCCTCGTAGCCACCATGGACAAGGCCAGGGAGATACTGACGGCAAGGGGCCCCTGGGACATCCTGCACGGATTCTGGGCATTCCATGCGGGATGGCTGGCCGCGACGCTCGGCCGCGAGCTGCATATCCCTTCGGTCGTGAGCCTGCTGGGAGCGGAATTCGTCTCCCTGCCGGAGATCAGTTACGGCGGCCAGACCCACGAACGCCCCAGACGCATGGTGACGCAAACCACGGAACGGGCCAATGCCCTGACCGTGGCCAGCCGGTTCATGGGTGACCTGACAAGGGCCCAGGGACTGCATCCCGAATATATCCCTTTCGGCGTCCCGGACCCCTGTTTTCTGGAGGGCTTAGCGTCAGACCACCCTCCCTGGAGGCTGCTCCATGTGGGCAGCATCAATCGCGTCAAAAACCAGTCCCTGTTGCTGGCGGCCATGCAGAGAGTCGTTGCCGTCAACCCCGATGTATCCCTTGATATTCTGGGGATGGACACCCTGCAGGGAGAGTTGCACTCCCTGGTGGATTGCTACGGCTTAACAAGAAATGTAAGCCTGCACGGATATATACCGAACGATGTCGCGAGGTCCTTTTTTCAGCAGGCGCATGTATACCTGGTTTCGTCCCTTCACGAAACTGGCCCCATTGCCATGCTGGAAGCCGCCGCCTGCGGTGTACCCACCGTGGGTACACCGGTGGGCTATGTGGCGGACTGGGCCGGGGAAAGGGCGATCGCCGTACCGCATAATGACTCGGACGCCATGGCGGCTACCATATTGCAACTGCTGGTCGATACACCCAGACGCCGCGCCCTGGGCGATGCGGCCCGTGACTGGGTACGCCGGCATGATTCCCGCTGGACCGCCGAAAACTTCCTTCGCCTCTATCGTTCCTTGCTTTAGGGAGGACCCCCCCTGAGGATCCCCTTCCGGAGAAATCGAAGCGCATAATAAACTGCATAAATATTGTGTATTTCATACAGTCGGTATTTGTCATTCTATAGCGACATATTTATATCAATAGGTAAAAACCACTTCGGGAATCTTGCGTACGAACGCTCCCTTACACAGAATGGCACAATGTTCTATCTGTATGATTTTATGGAATATCACGCTGTTCCGTATAACAGTTGGCGGTATGTTTAATTATTCACCGTATTCTGGCATGGGACTTGCAAAAGCCTCTACATATTGAAATTAATTAGGGGCACCGACCTGTTTGATCCAGCTATAGGGCGGTACATAAACAGAAAACAAGTTCAAGGGGGCAAATTCCACATGTACAGAATTTTTGGTCACTATATGCCCAGAGCACTGTTGGTTCTGGGGTTACTCGAGAGCCTGATTCTTTTCTTATCTGTTTATATTGGTGCCAGTTTTTCTCTAGGTTCAGGTGTATCCAGGACAGGCTTGCATCATCCGCTAATTACCAATGCTACTATCTTTATAGCGGTCATGCTGGCTGCTATGACTGCGATGGGTTTGTACAGGCGTAACCTGAGGGATAGATTTCTAACAATCTCCTTCAGGGTATTTCTGAGCCTGCTGATGGGCCTATTGATTCTGTTTACATTCTACATGATATATCCAGAATCATTTTTTAACAGTAATGTGATTCTTATCGGTGTTGTTTGTGCCTTCTTGGGTATTTTATGCAGCAGGATTCTTTGGTGCACCGTCAGTAATCCCTATGTCAAAAAAGTCATGGTGATCGGGGCTGGAGAAAAGGCACAGCAACTTGAAGGTCTGAGGAGGAAGTCTGATTTGTTTGGCGTTGAGATCGTCGGTTATATCAATACGTGGGATCACAATAACCAGTGTGCGGTCAGCGCCGCCAGAGTTGTCGGTAATCTTAAGGGCGAGAATTTCCATCTTGCTGATTACCTGTTAAGAAACAAGATTGATGAGATTGTAATCGCAATGGACGAGCGCCGCTCCAGTCTACCAGTTGATGATATCCTTGAAGTGAAAATGAAAGGTATCCACGTTATCGAAGTCAATACATTTATGGAGAGGCAACTTGGAAAGTTATACCTGAGTAGTCTTAAGCCTAGTTCTTTCATCTTTTCCGATGGATTCAATAAAAATTCCTTGAAAAGGATCAATAAGCGATTGTTGGATATCACCAGCAGTTTCATTTTGCTCATATTGACTTTGCCGATATCGCTTTTGACTGTATTTGCAATATTTATTGAATCCAAAGGAAGAGGTTCAATATTCTATAAACAGTCTCGCGTAGGCGAAAATAACGAAATCTTTAATGTACTGAAATTTCGCAGCATGGACGAAGACGCTGAAAAAGATGGTATTGCGAAATGGGCGACACTCAATGATAGTCGTATAACCAAAGTGGGGTCCTTCATAAGGAAAACAAGAATAGATGAATTGCCACAATTGATAAATGTCTTATGGGGTAATATGAGTTTTGTCGGGCCCAGACCGGAACGGCCCCAGTTTGTTGAGGCCCTCTCGACCTCCATCCCGTACTATAACTTAAGACAGCATATCAAGCCGGGCATTACTGGCTGGGCACAAATATGTTACCCATATGGCGCAAGCATTGATGATGCAAGAGAGAAACTTCAATATGATCTGTATTATCTCAAGCATCACAGTATATTTCTGGATCTACTAATCCTAGTCCAGACAGTCGAGGTTATTCTCTTCCAGAAAGGTTCAAGATAACGACGACAAAGTTCCTATATCCCAATAGTGAAATGGGATATCTGCAGTGCCCCCTGAGCTACCTCATGTATGCCTTTACCGGTTTACAATAGGATGTAATTTGAGGTAGCTCATTTTTTATTTTGGCTTGCCGCACGAATCCGGCATAAATGGTTACCAGTAGCATCATTAATCAGTTTCTTCACAAAATCATTCTTCCTGATAGTTTTATCATTTACTCGCGTCGTTTAATTACGTAGGATTCGTCCGTTACAGTCCCGGACCACACTCCTGCACACATCAGTAATCAGGACTTGACTAATGCGAGCTATAGAACTGTTCAGCAGCCTGTCTGGATCCGCTCTCTTTCTGATTCTGACCACTCTCCTGTTGGTTATCTGGCGTGGCCAAGCCATAGCCACTTTGTTGATCGCAAGTTGTGTAAGCTCAGTCGTATATTTTGGATGGCTGGCGTATACAGCGATAACAAGTAATCAATCCATCTTCATACAGCAGCTTCTGGAGGTATTCAGAAGTTTAATGTGGCTAATTCTGCTGGCCAAGATAACGGGGCTTAGCACCAGTACTACCTGGATAAAGGGAATATTGCCATTAGGTGCAATCGGTTTTTCGATAGTTTTTGTGATGATGATTGCAGCAGCGCATGAATATATACCATTTTCATTTTTCGGATTGATATCGGATAACACACTTTATTATGGCTATTTATTCATGGCAATCACGGGGTTGGTGCTTGTTGAACAGTGGTATCGAAAAACAAAAGCGGGATACCGCTGGGCCATAAAATATTTCTGCCTTGGTCTGGGGGGAATATTCTTCTATGAATTTGTTATTTACTCAGATGCGGTGTTGTTTCGCCGTATTAATCCTGACCTTTGGATAGCAAAAGGAGCAATTAATGCCATATGTGTTCCGCTGATTGCGGTTTCCATTAGGCGTATACGTGAATGGAATATGGAATTGTTCGTTTCAAGGCATATTATTTTTCAGAGCAGCATGATGTTGATGGCAGGTCTATATCTCAGCTTCATGGCGATCTCGGGATATTATGTCAGGGTATTTGGTGGCACATGGGGTGGGGCACTACAGTCAGTATTCCTGTTTACTGCAATTCTGGGATTAATGGTACTGGCTTTTTCTTCAGATCTTAGGGCCAGATTGAGGATATTTCTTGTAAAGCATTTCTATGAAAATAAATATGATTATCGGGAAGAATGGCTTGGCTTTACAAGGATGTTTGCTGAAATTAAAGATGGCGGAAACATCCATCAAAACACACTGAAGGCGTTTTCCGATATTATGAGATGTAATGGGGGAGGGATATGGATTAGAGATAATACAGTTAATGATTTCTGCTGCTTAGCGGAGATCAATCTCAAGGAAGCATGTGATATCAGGATACACGCCGTTACGGATTTCGTCCGGTTTCTTGAAGAGACGCAGTGGGTTATTAATATAGAAAGTTATAGAACTGGGAAGGAGGATTACCCGAAACTCAAGTTACCTGAATGGCTTATTTCCATACCTGGAGCTGCTCTGGTGGTTCCCTTATTCAATGAGAGGAGTCTTATTGGTTTGGTGTTATTGACACAATCTGATCTGAATGTTTCGTATAACTGGGAAGACTATGATTTGTTGAAAACCATGGGACATCAGGCATCTGGGTATATCGCCCTGGTCAAGGCAACAGAAGACCTTGCGCAAGCTAAACAGTTTGAAGCTTTTAATCGTCTCTCTGCCTTTGTTGTTCATGATATTAAGAACCTTGTTGCTCAGTTGTCACTGGTAAGCAGTAATGCGAAGAAATTCAGAGATAATCAGGATTTTCTAGAAGATGCGTTTGAAACGATAGATAATTCCGTCAGCAAAATGAATCGCCTGTTGCAGAGTCTCAAAAAGGGGTCGCTTGGTAAACAACATGACTACATGCATTTCGAATTGAGTGAGGTTATTGAACAGGTTGTTCAGCAGACTTCCTCCAACAAGCCGGTGCCAAGGGCTGTGGATCTGGAACATGGTTTGGTTGTCTGGTATGACAGAGAAAAATTAATAAATGTAATCCAGCATCTTGTTCAGAATGCTCAGGAAGCGACTCCAGAAAACGGTATTGTCGAAGTAACATTATATCGCGAGGAAAGCACCGCAAAAATCAGGATACGAGACTCTGGCACGGGCATGGATCAGGACTTTATCAGATCACGCCTGTTCAAACCGTTCGATACTACCAAGGGCAATGCGGGAATGGGAATAGGTGTATATGAAAGTCTTGAAGCCATGAAAAGCATGGGCGGAGATATGGATGTTATTAGCAAGCCCGGCGAGGGGACATTGTTTATTCTCACAATACCATTAACCTGATCAGCCCGGAATATAACTATCAATAATGAGCAAGTCACCTAAAGTCCTAAGTGAAGAAAAACCCCATCTGCTGATAGTTGAGGATGACAAAGGATTACAGAAACAGCTTAAATGGTCATTTTCAGACTACAACGTACTGACAGCGGATGATCGTGAAAGTGGTCTCAAATTACTTAAAGAATTCCGTCCACCAGTTGTGATACTTGACCTGGGCTTACCACCCGATCCCGCAAATGCCACTGAGGGGTTAGCGGCATTGCAGGACATCCTGTCGCTTGAACCACATACCAAGATCATTGTGGTAACCGGTAACGACGAAAAAGAGAATGCTCTCAAGGCGGTGGATATGGGTGCCTATGATTTCTATCAGAAACCAGTGGATCAGGATATCCTGGGGCATATAGTGGATCGTGCATACCGCTTTCATTCATTAGAGCAGGAAAACAGGGACCTTAGCAGGACAAGTGGGAAAACATCTCTGCAAGGCATTATCGCAATAAGTGAATCGATGCGTGATGTATGCAAGACTATAGAAAAGATAGCTCCAACTGATTTGACGGTTTTACTCCTTGGAGAGAGTGGCACAGGCAAGGAGCTGCTGGCTCATGCATTGCATGATTGTGGATTAAGAAAGGATAATGCTTTTATTGCGATCAATTGTGCTGCAATTCCCGAAACCCTGCTGGAAAGCGAGCTTTTCGGATATGAAAAGGGGGCGTACACAGGTGCTGCCAAGACAACCAGGGGGAAAATCGAGTATGCATCCCGGGGAACATTATTTCTTGATGAAGTGGGTGATTTGCCATTAGCATTACAGGCAAAGTTACTGCGATTCCTGCAGGAGCGTGTTATTGAAAGAGTCGGCGGACGAGAAGAGATTCCAGTAGATGTTCGTGTAGTTTGTGCCACACATCAGAACCTAGAGGAAAAACTGAAGCTTGGTGAATTCCGGGAGGACCTCTACTACCGGATATGCGAAATGACCATAAGCATCCCGCCATTACGGGAGCGCCCGGATGATGCAGTTGTACTTGCACAGCATTTTCTGAATATCAACAAAACCACAAGCACCAAGGCGAAAAGGTTTAGCAAAGGCGCAATTGAAGCAATGGAGCATTACGAATGGCAAGGAAATGCTCGCGAACTTGAAAACAAAGTTAAAAGGGCCTTGATTTTTACAGAATCCGATACAGTTACTGAAGTGGATATGGGGCTTAAGCCTGCGCCAAATCCTGTAGATGAACCCGAATTGGTTGAGTTGAAAATGGTGAGGGAAATAGCGGAACGTCATGCAATCGAACGTGTTTTGAGGCATTGTGATGGAAAAATAAGCAAGGCTGCACGAATACTCGGTGTTAGCCGTCCTACTCTGTATGATTTGATCGAGAAATATGGCCTGAATAGCTAAGTGCTACTGAAACAAACCAGGCCTCGACTCAATCTCATACTCCAACTTGAATTGTGCTTGGATATTTTGATATCTATCAAGGTGAATAAATATGTCTTTGGAACCCAGAAGAATCGAGTGCTACGACTGTGTTTGCCATTTCAACCCATTAGTAGCTGCGGTTTGTTTTGTTATGCTCTTGCAGAATACGCCCGCTCAACCTGTCACCATTGACAGTAATATCCTTGTCTCACCTGCGCCAGCATTTACGGGCCAGGAACTTCGTGCATTACCAACCGACTCCTGGATAACCAATGGTGGAAATGTGTTCAATCAGAGGTTTTCACCCTTACGTCAGATAAACAAATCTAATGTGAATGACTTGCGGGCAAACTGGAGGGTACATCTCGAGGGTTCCGGACTGGAAGCCAAATATTCAGGTGAAGCACAACCGATTGTCTATAAGGGAGTGATTTATATCTCAACAGGAGCCGATGATGTATTCGCAATCAGTGTGGTTAACGGGCAGGTGCTCTGGCGCTACACAGCAAATCTAGATCCTGATATAAACACACTATGCTGTGGTTGGATTAATCGGGGTGTGGCTCTTGGGGATGATAAGGTATTTCTCGGTAGACTGGATGGGAAGCTTGTAGCGCTTGACCAGCAGACAGGTAAGGAAATATGGACAGTTCAGGGTGAACGCTGGCAGGAAGGGTACAGTATTACCAGCGCACCTCTTTTTTACAATAATTTGGTGATTACAGGGTTTGCCGGTGCTGAATATGGGATCAGAGGCCGGATAAAGGCCTATGATGCAGATGATGGTTCACTCGTCTGGACCTTCTATACGATTCCAGGTCCGGGACAACTCGGAAGTGAGACTTGGCCCAAGGATAACGAAGTCTGGAAACATGGGGGAGCCTCAGTCTGGCAGACACCCGCAGTAGATCCTGATCTTGAACTGTTATATTTCTCAACAGGTAACCCAGGGCCCGACTTTAATGGCGCTGTAAGGGCGGGCGACAACCTCTTCTCGGATTCAATTGTAGCCCTCAACGCAATGACTGGTGAATATCGCTGGCATTATCAACAGGTGCATCACGATATCTGGGATTATGATTCGACCAATCCTGTGATTCTTTTCAATGTAACGATCCAGGACAGGATGCATAAAGCGATTGCGGAGGCCAACAAGACGGGTTGGGTGTATATTCTGGATCGTGTAACGGGGGAACCTTTGATTGGGATCGAGGAAAGGCCCGTACTGCAAGAACCTGCACAAGGAACAGCCGCAACTCAGCCTCATCCTGTTGGTGATCCATTCGTCCCCCATACCGTTCCTATAGCCCCAGAAGGCTACCCGCTTGTTAACCAGGGTGGAATTTTCACACCTTTTCTTGGTGATAAGGGGGTGATCATGTCCCCGAGTCTTTTTGGAGGCGCCAATTGGCCACCAAGCTCCTATGATCCCGACAAACAAAGAATGTTCATATGTGCTTCTGATGTGCCAGGTAATTTCATCGGTGGCGATAGGGATTTTGAATTGCCAAAACCGGGTCAACAGTACCTTGGTGGGGTCGTAGGTTTTGCGGATACGCACCGTTATGGTGTCTTTGCAGCTATGGATATGACAACCAACAAAATTGTCTGGCAATATCGTTGGAAAGACCAGTGTTACAGCGGATCCGTCGCAACGGCAGGTGATCTGGTCTTTACCGGAAGAAGTGATGGACGTTTCATGGCACTTGATGCGGATACTGGGATGACACTGTGGGAATTCCAGACAGATGCAGGAGTAAATGCAACCGCTAGTATTTTTGAACATGATGGTAAACAGCATATTGTTGTCCTGTCCGCCGGTAATTTGCTGGCAGGTTCAGTTCATGGAGACAGTGTCTGGTTATTTTCGTTGGACGGAAAAATGGAACCACTGGCCGTGGAAACAGCAACTGTGACTCCCGATATCGCAACAAATATAACACCCACTGGAGCCGATATTGCCAGTGGCAAGAAAACGTTCCAGGATGTTTGTGTTCCTTGCCACGGAACCGAAGGTAGAGGGGGACATGGTGGGGGTGCACCCTTGGACACGGTTATGGATTTCGAAACGATTGTCTCCCGAGTAATGACTGGGAAAAATGAGATGCCTTCATTCAGTACAGCATTGACGTCCGGGCAGATCCGGGATGTCAGTGCCTATATTCTGGAGGAACTTTTCCCCTGAAATATATCAGCAGCGATTGCTGAATAGTTATGTGTGAATGCTGCAGATAATACAGCAGTTCACTATTGAGGTTCGCTAGCCAGGTAGACTCGGTGGATCGAATGAAACAGCCATGAAGTACCTTTTATCCGGAGCATTGTTAATTCTCGTGATTAATGTCCTGGCACAGGGCACCCGGGGTGATGCAGCATTGGTTATCCTGCCTCCAGATCATGAGTTCCACTTTGCCCGTCTTGCCTATCCAGGCAATGGATATTCCACCCGGGGAGGAGGTTTCGGGCAGGGTTCACAACCTTGGCTGACTGATTGGCCCGAGGCTGAGAGTTTTTTCATGGGTGGTGTGCAGCGACTGACTAGGGTGCATGCAGCCGCGGATGGCCGGGTAATTTCTTTGCAGGACGCCGAATTGTTCGACTTCCCTTTTCTGTATGCGGTAGAAGTAGGTTACTGGTACCTGGATGAATCAAACGCTGCAATACTTCGGGAATATCTTTTACGGGGAGGATTCCTGATCGTTGATGATTTCCATGGAACATCCGAATGGGCGAGTTTTATGAATTCCCTTCATCGTGTATTTCCCGATCGGCCGATCGTTGAACTTCCGGATTCTCATGAGGTATTGCATGTGCTTTATGACCTGGATCAAAGGATCCAGATCCCTGGTATATGGGCTCTGATGAGCGGGGCCACCTGGGAGAGGGATGGATTCAAGCCCCACTGGAGAGGTATCTATGATGATGCTGGAAATCTGATCGTGGCAATTAATTTCAATATGGATCTAGGAGATGCCTGGGAACACTCAGACTGGCCGGAGTACCCTGAGCCCATGACGGCCTTGGCGTACCGTTTTGGGATCAATTACATCATATACGCAATGACTCACTAGCTGACCGCTTCAAACTCAAAACAATTTGAGTGGAGCGAGGCCATTTCATTACCCCGCATTAAATGCCGTTGAATTGCATTTTATAATATCAATAAGGTCGCCAGTCCCAGAAGCAGCCCCATACTGATTACATCGGTGGCTGTTGTCAGAAATATGCTCGAGGCAGTGGCAGGGTCCGCCCCCAGCTTGCGCAATACCAATGGCACCATGACACCGGTAACTCCGCTGGCTATACAGGCCCCTATCATGGCCAGTAATACCACGAAGGAAAGTTTGACCGACACTTCACTTCCAGTCTGTTTCGAGTAGAAGTACATGCCTAAACTTGCCGTGATACCAACCAGAAATCCATTGATGGAGCCGAGTAAAGCCTCCTTGAACAGCAAGCTTTTTTCCATGCCCGGTTTCAATTCATTCAGCGTTAACCCCCGTAAGGTCACCGCCAGGGCCTGACAGCCGGTATTCCCGGACTGCCCCGCGAGTACGGGGAGAAAAGCAGTCAGCACCACGATTTTTGAGATTGTCTCATCAAACATGCCTACGACGGCGCCGGCAAGAAAGGCAGTCAGCAAGTTAAGTTGCAACCAGGGATGCCGCAGGAACAGACAGCGCCACCAGGGCGTGCTGACATGCTCTTCCTTATATATACCCACCATCTGACCGGTCTGGGCCGTCAGTTCATAGGTATGACGCTCAAACAGGGCGTAGCCACGGATGAATCCGACCAACCTGCGTTCCTCATCGCAGACCGGGTAGATCGGGTAATGGCGGAGCAACACGGCCTTCATGGCCTCCTCCACCGTGGAGTCGGCACGGAAATAAAAGGGTTCCTCGACCATGATATCCCGCAGTTGTTCTTCCGGGGCGGCGAACAACAGTTCACGCATCGCCACCACACCCGTCAGGCGCCTGTCCTCATCAAAAGTGTAGGCGTAGATCACCTGCCTCTCCCGCGCGGAATTCTTGAGTATTCCAACTACTTCCTGAACCGTCATGGTTTCCGGATAGGACTCGATCGGCGGCTCCATCAGTCGTCCTACGCTGTCTTCGTCATAATTGAGATTGACGCCCCACTGTTCTCCCACCTGATCGCTGATATGTGAGCGCAGCAATTCGCCACGTACGGGGTCCATGTGCGAGAGTATGCGGACAGCCAGGGTAGGCTCCAGTCTTTCCAGAACATCGGCAACCAGTTCGTCTGACTCCCGATTAAGGAGTACAACTGCATCAAGTGGGGCCCTCCGGGTGATCGAATTTTTTAATTGGTTAATCCGTTTCTCGTAAAATTCCTCTGGGTCTTGTTCCTCAGGAGCGTCTGCAGCGTTCATCTGATATTACCATCAACAGTTGCGCGGGCCGCGCAAAGACAGCAATGTACATCAAAGCAGGCGGAGACAGAAACAAGTATTTTTAGGCTTGCAGACCATCTGCTGAATGATCTGGACATCGGAACGAGATGCGATTGAGACGGGTCTTGGTTTTGCAGATAAGTGCGGGAACGGGCTGAGCTGCCCACACGTTGGGAATATGGAGTCACAAGACTTGAGGAAAGGTGCCCATTGATTCATTATAGTTATCGCGGGCCGTAGTGTATGAGGCAAGGGCTAATCAAATGAACACTAAAACCCCGGATAACAGTCGACTCAATAAGGTTGTGGCTGAATCCAGGAAAAACCGTGAGAAGCGAGAGCTTTCCTATCGGGAGCAGGCGTTGAAAATGTTTCCGTGGGTATGTGGCCGTTGCTGCAGGGACTTTGACCGTACCAATCTGAGTGAATTGACCATCCATCACCGCAATCATGATCACGACTATAACCCATCTGACGGAAGCAACTGGGAATTGCTTTGTATCTACTGTCATGAGAATGAACACGCACGCCATGTTCATGCCTCCACAAACAGCCATAATCCTGGCAATAACGATAATTCCGATCGGCGAACCCATTACCATCCTTTTTCCTCGCTGGGGGAAATACTGAAAAACAAATAGGCGGAATATTTGTCCAGGCTGAAATCACGAGGGCTTCATATCGCAGCCATATATCGTAATCAGGATAAAATCATGATCTACATACAACAGGGGATACTTGAATCGGTTCCATCTCATGCCAGGTATCTGGAATTCTCACTGCAAGCGGGTGAGCGACCCACAGCGCCGCTATTAAAACTTGCAGCAGTGATCAATGGAAAGGATACGGTGCTGGGGATCGGTCAAACTTTGATCTCCGCAATGGGAGCGGATATACCGGGGATGAAGGATTTTCCGGTGTTGACGGCTTCCGGCATCAGTGTCCCATCCACTCCGGCGGCATTGTGGTGCTGGCTCCGGGGAGGTGACCCTGGTGAACTGATACATCGAGGCCGGATGATAAAGAAAATACTGGATCCTGTATTTACGCTTGACCAAGTGGTCGATGCCTTCATGTATGACACGGGCCGGGATCTTTCAGGTTATGAGGACGGCACGGAAAATCCGGAAGGCGACGCGGCAGAGAAGGCAGCCATGGCTATAGGAGATCGTGAGGGTATGTACGGCTCCAGTTTTGCCGCAGTGCAACAATGGGTGCATGATCTGGATGAATTTGAACGCATGAGCCCTGCCGAGCGAGATAATACTATCGGACGCAGACATTCCGACAACAGCGAGATTGAAGATGCCCCGGAGTCCGCTCATGTAAAGCGTACTGCACAGGAAAGTTTTCAACCCGAGGCCTTTGTTCTAAGAAGGTCCATGCCATGGAACGATAGTCTGCAGGCCGGATTGATGTTCGTTGCCTTCGGGCATTCCTTCGCCGCTTTTGAAGCTCAGTTACGTAGAATGACGGGTCATGATGACGGAATCACCGATGCCCTGTTCCGCTTTACCCGGCCTGTAAGAGGTTCCTACTACTGGTGTCCTCCGATAAAGAATGGACGACCGGACCTTAGCATGCTCGGTTTACATAGCTGACAGTTTTCATGATTCAGGCCAGTCACAAAGAGACTTTGCAGTCCATCGAATCCGGAACCATTACAAGTATGAATACCCATGAGCATGCATAGTACAAAGACGGGATCTGCGCACGATACGAATCCAAGCGCAGGTATCTTACTGGTCAATCTGGGATCTCCGGATGATCCCAGTCCACGGGCGGTACGCCGATATCTGGCGGAATTTCTCTCCGATCCACGGGTGATAGAGACGCCGGCCTACCTCTGGCAGCCATTGCTGCATGGGATTATCCTGCGCATCAGACCACGCAAGACTGCACTGAAATACAGAGAAATCTGGACTGAAAATGGATCTCCCTTTTTAGTGACATCGAGGCGTCAGGCAGCGGCCATCACACATAGACTCAGCAATACGATCAAAGGTCCAGTGAATCTGGAGCTGGCGATGCGCTATGGCAATCCCTCTGTAAGTGCAGCGCTGGAGGGCTTACGGCAGAAAAATATGCGCAGGTTACTGGTATTGCCTCTCTATCCGCAATATTCCGCAACCACGACAGCCTCAAGCTTTGATGCTGTCATGCAAGAATTGGGGACCTGGCGATGGTTGCCTGAATTACGGTTCGTCAATCATTACCATGATGATCCTGGTTATATAGATGCGCTGGCCACATCGATTATCAGGCATCGTGAACAACAGCATGGGACTGGGAAACTCCTTTTTTCCTTTCATGGCCTGCCCAAGCGCTATTTTCTTTTGGGAGATCCTTATTTCTGCGAATGCCACAAGACCGCCCGTCTGGTGGCGGGGAAAACAGGACTTGCCGAATCAGACTGGACAGTCAGCTTCCAGTCAAGATTCGGGCCAGCGGAATGGTTGCAGCCTTATACGGATGATATCTTGCGTGAGTGGGCCGCAGGTGGAGTCAAAAATGTAGCTGTGATTTGCCCGGGATTCGCAGCGGATTGTCTGGAAACCCTGGAAGAAATCAATATCCGGAGCCGTAAAGTATTTCTATCCGCGGGGGGAGGGCGTTTTTCCTACATCCCGGCATTAAATGATGAGCTCGCGCATATAAACCTGCTGACGGATCTGATCATCCGGCATGCCGGGGACTGGCCGGAATTTTCAGCGAACCGGGACATGGTCTCACTATAATACCTTGCCAGGTCTCAAGCGGACAGTAAGCTTCCGCAGGCTGTCCGCAAGTCGAGAGTTTTCTGTTCAACCATTCAGGTCATTCTCTTCGAACAGCAACCTGTCCCCGATAAGACCGTAAAATGGAACCGCTCCTGAGAAGTACCAGCCGATATGTTCCCCGCACAGACCACAGAGGGCAATCTGCCATTGGTATCCTTGAAACCAGCTATAATCCCCCGTCGCTTTACCGACGATAGCGCATCCAGGTGCTTCCCGATAACAGGTGAATGAGTAGCTGAGCCCGGCAGGATTGATACGGACATGGCTGGACCTCCCGTCTATATCGGTCGCCATCGATTTACTGGTTATCGGATTGTGGCAGGACCGGCAGAGGATTTTGTCGTTGCGGTTTTTATGCGCAGAGATATCCGTTTCCCGCTCCTTCCGTGTGGAAATTGCGGATCGAGAATCGAAAAAATACCAAATGATCGCGTTTTCCCTGGCAATGCCCGCTGGTAAAATGGTTTTCTGCATGGTTAAATCCCGCGTATACCAGGATTATACTGTCGGGACAGACCGCAGTGATAATTTTCTGCCCAACCGGGCAGGTTTGCAGTATCCCGCGGAATAAATCCCATGTATCAGCATAGGGGTGATTCAATTTGCAGGAGCCTGATTTCCCTGTGATAGGCATGTTCGATACAGTAACTGGAGCAAGGAAACCATTTTCTATGGCTAATTGTTGGGCCATCCCGCAATTCTGGCTGGACAAAAGCCGGTCGGCGCTAATCTCAATCCTGCTTGCGCTTGCAGTCGTCAAACCCGTCCATGCGGATCCCCTGGATGAACAGCGAGAACTGTTCAGGCAGGCGAACCAGGCATTGGCTGCCGGTCAACTACAGAAATTCAAATCACTATCCGCACAGTTGTCGGATTATGCCCTGTATCCCTATCTTGTATATGAGGAGCTTCGGAGGAGACTCTGGAAAGCGGATAGCGCCGAGCTAAGGGCCTTCCTGGCGGCCTACCCGGACCTGCCGATCAGCGGGGATCTGCGCCGGAACCGGCTGAAATTTCTGGCGCAGGGAAAGAAATGGCAGGAATTTCTGGATTTTTATACCGTGCAGCAGGACAAAACTTTACAGTGTTACTTCCTGCAGGCTCGCATGCACCTGAATCGCCAGGAACTGTTGCTGGAGGATATTCGCAGCCTGTGGCTGGCAGGTGAATCGCTGCCACAGGAATGCGACCCGGTCTTCGATATGTTCTACCAGAGCGATTACATGACCGATGATCTACTCTGGCAACGTATCCGTCTGGCCATGGGAAACAATAACCCTGCTCTGGCTGGCTACCTCTCCCGGCGCTTGTCAGATACTGAAAGAAAATGGGGCATACGCTGGGTGGATACGCATAATAATCCCGCCCGCTGGACCGGAGCTGCTGCATTTGAGGATACACCACAGGCCAGGGAGATCCTGGTCCATGGAATCACCCGGCTCGCACGTCAGGATGTTTCCCGTGCTCTCGCTAACTGGGAATCCCTGCGGAACAAATATACCTTCAGCGAGGCAGACAAGGGGCGTGCCCTACGTGAGCTTGCCATTTGGTCCGCACGCAAGAATCATGAAATGGCCACGGAATTGCTGGATACGATTGAAACCTCCAGTGTGGACGACACCATTTTGCACTGGCGCCTGGTGACCGCCCTGGCGAACAGGGACTGGCATAGCCTCTTGCGCTGGACCAGTGGAACGCCACCAGAATCCGTCACCTGGCAACGCTGGTACTACTGGCAGGGCCGGGCGCTTGAAGAGACCGGTCGTACAGAGGAAGCTCGAGTTTTTTTTCAAAAGATCCAGGATGAGCGGGACTATTACGGCTTTCTGGCAAGAGACCATCTGGCCATTCCCTACGAGATGAATCACAGGGAGTTGCAGGAGCAGCCGGAGGCCTGGCAGGAGGTCGCCACCTTCCCTGCCGTCATTCGAGCCCGCGAACTGTATCATCATGGAATGCTCTATGCCGCCAGGAGGGAATGGCAGATGATGTTTGATGCGCTGTCCAATTACCAATTGCAGATTGCCGCGGTCTTTGCGGCGGAGTGGGGCTGGCATGATCGTGCGATCCTGACTTTGGGTCGGGCGATGGCCTATGATGACCTGGTCTTGAGATTCCCGGTGGTGTTCGAACAGTTACTCAGAAAGTATGCCGATCAGAGGCAACTGGATCTGGCCTGGATGTATGCCCTGGTTCGAGCCGAGAGTGCATTTATGGTGGACGCCCGGTCCGTCTCCGGGGCGCTTGGACTGATGCAGTTGATGCCGGCCACCGGTAAACAAACCGCAGACCGGATTGGTTTCCGGAGCTTTGAAAATGTCTACCTCCTGGAAGCGGACAAGAATGTCACCATCGGCAGCGCCTATCTCAAGCAGATGACCGAGCAGTTCGATGGTAATCTGGTATTGGCCACGGCAGCCTATAATGCCGGTCCCAATGCCGTGCTTTCCTGGTTGCCGAAAGAGGTATGTATCATGCCGGAGATCTGGATAGAGCAGATCCCTTACGAAGAGACCCGCAAGTATGTCAGCAGGATCCTCTATTTCGCCAGTATTTATGACTGGAGGTTGCAACAGAAGGTGATACCGGTGAAAGATCGTATGAACATGATCCCCTTGAGGAAAAATCTGCATGCCGCCAATGCCCATTGTGGTTCCAAGTTGGCGTCCGTGGTTTTGAATCAGTGATGACCGGCCGGATTACCATACTGGGAGGGAGCGGTTTTGTCGGTCGCCGTATTGCAAATCGCCTGGTTAGCGCCGGTTACAGTCTCAGGATCCCGACCCGTGATGTGGATAACCTGCATCCGGATATTCGAGTCCTTCCTGATACGGAATTGTTGCAGGCAGATATACATGATCCTGAGGCACTGTTAAATGTGATTGCAGGCAGCCGGGCCGTGATCAATCTGGTCGGGATCCTCAATGAAAAAGGACGCGACGGCAGCGGTTTCCGCCATGCGCATGTGGATCTTCCACGCAAGCTACTACAGGCCTGCCAGGCGCTTGGAATCAGAAGGATCCTGCATATGAGCGCACTGAATGCCGACCCTGTGAAGGGACCCAGCCATTATCTAAAGAGCAAGGGAGAGGCAGAAGACCTGTTGCATGCGGGGGAAGGCATCTCGGTAACCAGTTTCAGACCGTCGGTAATCTTCGGCCCCGGCGATGATTTTTTCAATCGTTTTGCCGGCCTGCTCCGGATCACGCCTGGCCTGTTTCCCCTGGCCTGCGCCGATGCCCGTTTTGCACCGGTCTATGTAGGTGATGTAGCTGAGGCATTCGTCCGTTCCCTGAATGACTCAGCATATTTTGGCAAGCGATTTGACCTCTGCGGTCCCCGAGAGTACAGCCTTGCTGAGCTTGTCCGCTATACAGCGCGATGCTGTGGCCTGCAGCGCATTATTCTGCCACTACCGGATGCGGTTTCGAGGATCCAGGCGGCAGTTTTTGATTTTATCCCCGGCAAACCATTCTCAACGGACAACTATCTTTCAACCAAGATCGACAGCATCTGCAAATGCAATGACCTGCGGACACTGGGTATTCTACCTACAGCCCTGGAAGGGGTGGTGCCGAACTACCTGCGTATCTGATCTTCGGTAACCGCGGCAGGCCGCACGGTAAACCGGCAGGAAGCGCCAATCGCTGACATGTCTGAATACATCGCTTATCCCTCAACAACCATTCCGGAGTCACACCTGAGTCACAGGTCCATTTGTTATACACTGGAGCCATGGGAAAGATCGTGGATGCTGGCATGAAAATCTACCGGGTGGGCGGATCCGTACGTGATGAGTTACTTGGACTGCCGATAAAGGACCGGGACTGGGTGGTGGTCGGGGGATCCGTCGAGGTGATGCAAGCTCAGGGGTATAAGCCCGTCGGGCGTGATTTCCCGGTTTTTCTGCACCCTGCAAGTCACGAGGAGTATGCCCTGGCCCGTACGGAGCGCAAGACGGGTAAGGGCTATCTTGGCTTCGGTTTTCATACCGCACCGGATGTCACCCTGGAACAG
>Ga0156099_1058_pt1 | contig 25484 bp, 25 predicted proteins | sample RifCSPlowO2_02_FD_107752 | JGI IMG/M metagenome (GOLD analysis project Ga0156099, IMG submission 107752) | Gammaproteobacteria bacterium RIFCSPLOWO2_02_FULL_56_15
TGATCGATACCCGCGAAAAAACGCAAATCCTACCGCAAAGCCGTGTGCAGGGCCATGTTTTCGGACATCTGCTACCTGGAATAATCTAAGTTGTAGCGATGATTACGATACACCCTCGAACAGGATCCCCGGTTCACCGCACAGATTAGTGTAGGGGTGTTGGGTGATACACGTCAAAAAGTGCGGCTCTCGACACACCAGGTAGTAATGCTGGAAATCGCCTAACGGGGCAAAAATAAAGGGCCGGTTGGCCCTTTATGATGTTCCATACCACGCTGGTGGTACAATTATTCATTAACCGCCTTCATACTGAGGCGGACGCGGCCCTGGCGATCGATCTCGAGGACCTTGACCCTGACCATATCACCTTCGGAAAGTTTCTCACTGACATTTTCTACACGCTCATCCGAGATCTGGGAGATATGTACCAGTCCGTCCTTTCCGGGAAGAATATTGACGAATGCACCGAAATCCATGAGTTTCTGGACCCGGCCTTCATAGATCTTACCGACCTCAATATCCGCGGTAATGGCTTCGATGCGTTTGCGTGCGTTTTCCGCCGCCGCCTTGTCTACCGAAAAGATCTTGATAGTACCATCATCTTCGATATCGATCGTGGCCCCGGTTTCCTCGGTGATAGCCCGGATGGTCGTGCCACCTTTGCCGATGACATCCCGAATCTTGTCCGGATGGATCTTGATGGTTGTGATACGGGGCGCATATTCAGACATATCCGGCCTCGATGACATGATCACTTCATTCATCTTGCCCAGGATGTGCATGCGACCAGTGCGGGCCTGCGCAAGGGCGACTTCCATGATTTCCCTGGTGATTCCATTGATCTTGATATCCATCTGCAGCGCGGTTACGCCACTGGCCGTACCAGCGACTTTGAAATCCATGTCGCCAAGGTGGTCTTCATCCCCCATGATATCCGAAAGAACTACGAATTTTTCCTTGCCCTTGATCAATCCCATCGCGATACCGGCAACCGGCGCCTCGATTGCCACTCCAGCATCCATCAGCGACAGACTGGTACCACAAACGGATGCCATGGAACTGGAACCGTTGGATTCGGTAATTTCCGATACCACGCGGATTGCATAGGGAAACTTGCTCATATCGGGCATCACTGCGAGCATACCCCGTTTGGCGAGGCGGCCGTGGCCGACTTCCCGACGTTTGGGTGAACCCACGCGACCGGTTTCCCCAACGCTATAGGGCGGGAAATTATAATGCAGCATGAAATGCTCACGGCGCTCGCCTTCTATGGCATCGATAATCTGGGAATCCCTGTCGGTTCCGAGCGCTACCACGACCAGTGCCTGGGTTTCACCGCGGGTAAACAGCGCCGAACCATGCGCCCGAGGGAGAATACCCACATCAATGGAAATCTGCCTGATTTCTTCCGGTCCGCGCCCGTCTATTCGTGGTTCCCCGGCCAGGATCCCATTTCTTACAATATCGCTTTCCAGTCTTTCAACAACCTCCTGGATTTCGTTCTCTTGCCATTTGTTCGAATGTGCTTCCTGCATGGAATGAATCACTTCGGTCCTGATCTCCGACAGCCTGTCCCTGCGGCTTAGCTTGTCACGAATAGCATAGGCTTCACGAATTAAATCCGCGCACCTGTTTTCTATTTCGGCTACCAGTTCTGCATTTTGAACGGATGGTTGCGAAACCCAGGGCCGGGTACCCACTTCAGCGGCCATTTCCCGAATCTTGCTGATCACAATCTGCATCCGTTCATGACCGAACATCACTGCGCCCAGCATGATTTCCTCACTCAGCTGGCGGGCTTCCGATTCAACCATCAGAACAGAGTCTTCTGTTCCGGCTACAACCAAGTTGAGTTCTGAATCGGCCAGGGCGTCGAAACTGGGGTTCAGCAGATACTCTCCGTTACGATAACCTACACGGGCGGCGCCGATTGGCCCTCCGTACGGCAGACCCGCGATAGCAACGGCAGCGGATGCGCCAATCATCGCCAGAATATCCGGATCTACGGACGGATCCAGTGACAGGACAGTTGCGATGATCTGTACTTCATTATTGAAACCTTTAGGAAACAATGGCCGAATAGGGCGATCTATCAGGCGGCATGTAAGTGTTTCTTTTTCCGAAGGTCTGCCCTCACGTTTGAAAAAGCCCCCGGGAATCTTTCCTGCGGCATAGTTCCGCTCCTGGTACTCCACCGTCAAAGGGAAAAAATCCTGGCCTGGGCTGACTTCCTTTCTCGCCACACAGGTGACCAGCACCACTGTATCACCCATGCTGCAGTACACTGCCCCGTTTGCCTGCCTGGCGATCCTGCCTGTTTCCAGGACAACTTGTTTATCCCCGTAGAGGAATTCTTTTCTTACCACTTTCATTGCTTTCAAATCCTGATATGTTTGTGACTGAAATGAGCCGGTGCGGCGGGAAATGCATCCGGTACTCTGTTACCCGATCGCCGGATACACTTTTGCATGGAATCACCGGGGAGGGAGATGCTGTGAATGAGGGAAACTCGATGCCGGATTACTTACGAAGTCCCAGGCGACCGATAAGCTCCCGGTAACGATTGATGTCCTTATTCCTGAGGTACTCGAGCAGTTTGCGACGCTGGTTGACCATCCGCAGCAACCCCTGGCGGGAGTGATGGTCTTTATTGTGAATCCTGAAGTGTTCGGAAAGCTGTGTAATATTAGATGTCAACAGGGCCACTTGGACTTCAGGCGAACCGGTATCATTATCGGAACGTTTATATTCTGTGATAACGGTTGAAGTTTGCTGTTGATTTAACGCCATTTACGTAGCTCCTGGATATACATGCTTCGGATCGTCTCTCGGAAAGCGCGCATTGTACCTATGCGCCTTCATACGAACAAGGAATTATGCTAAAAAAATCTGTAAATTATAGCGTTTTACCGACTCCGACCACTCACCAGTCGCCGGGGTTCCACCCGTCCATCATCCAGAATTTCACCCACGCCGATAAAGTTTCCCCGATCATCGTACAGTCGCAACAGGCCCGAAGTGGGCACCTTTGGTACAGTTACCGCCTGACCTTCACGAACATAACTTGCGACTATCGCCGAGAGGCGGGCTTCAGGGATGTCTTGCAGAGCAGCATCTGCAGGGAGCAGCAAAGCATCCAGAATCTCATGCCCTTGGCAGGACAATTCCCTGATTTTTTCCAGAGTATACATGCCGGATTCCCGGAAAGGCCCTGCACCTGTACGTCGAAGCAGACATATATGCGCGCCACAACCCAGTTCTTTGCCGATATCTTCGGCCAGAGTGCGTATATAGGTACCCTTGGAGCAGTGAACGGTGATTTCGAGAATGTTCCCATGCAGATTGACCAGATCCAGCCTGTGAATGTGTATTCTGCGTGCCTGTCGCTCAACCTCGATTCCTTGATAGGCCAGCTCGTACAATCTTTTACCCTGGTGTTTGAGCGCAGAAAACATGGGTGGAACCTGCATCGACTCACCCCGGAATTTGTCCAGGACTTTTTCCACTTGTCCGGCCAGCATTGCGCCTACCGGATGTTCTTCCAATATATCCCCAAGGGCATCTCCCGTATTGGTTCTGATCCCCAGCCGGCAGTGTGTTGTGTAGTGTTTATCGGCTTCCAGCAGGTAACCGGAGAATTTCGTGGCTTCTCCGAAGCATATGGGTAACAACCCGGTTGCCATCTTGTCCAGGCTGCCGGTATGTCCGGCCTTACTGGCCTGGTAGAGGGTTTTGACGCCTTGCAGGGCCTCATTGGAAGTGACTCCTTCCGGTTTATCCAGGAGGAGTATCCCGTTTACGTTCCTGCCGACAGATTTCCGCCGACTTCTAATATTCATCACAGACCACAGATAGCAGTTCGGCTGTTCCAGTGTCGCACCCGAAATCCTGATTGCCCATATGCATGAAAATATTCAAGAGGCTTCCTCGTTATGTTTATCAGTTTTAAGCGAATCGATCAATGCATAGAGACGGTTGCCCTTTTCGATGGAAGTATCGTACGCGAAATGAAGACGTGGCACGGACCTGAGTCGCAGGATCTTCGCCAGTTCGCGCCTGAAATGACCAGCACTGTGATTGAGGCTGGTCACCAGTTTTTCCTGATCCGGCTGCCCGCCGATGCTGGTGATAAATATTCGGGCATTGCCAAGGTCAGGGCTGAGGTCTACACGGGAAATGGTAACTAATCCCATTTTTGGATCGCGCAAATCCCTCTGTAAAAGCGGTGCGAGTTCATGCTGAATGAGATCGGCAACCCGTTGATTTCGGCCATATTGTTTTTGCATCGCAGTCCGGGAAGCTTTGCAGTTATCCTTCGTGTCAAAAATAGTATCAAATCCGGCTTTTCCGCCGGAACCAGGTATTCATATGGAGCGGGCAATCACGACACGCTCGAATACTTCGATCAAGTCTCCGGCTCTGACATCATTGTAATTCTTTACTCCAATACCGCATTCGACTCCGGATTTAACTTCATTGACGTCATCTTTGAAACGACGCAGGGATTCCAGTTCACCTTCGAAAATGACTACATTATCTCGTAGAACCCGGATAGGATTACTCTTGCGGACGACACCGTTGGAAACGATACACCCGGCGATATCGCCGTATTTTGGTGAACGGAAGACGTCCATCACAGTCGCGTTGCCGATGATATGTTCCCTGACCTCAGGCGCCAGCAGGCCACTCAGGGCCAGCTTCACATCGTCAATGACATCGTATATCACACTGTAATAACGAATCTTCACGCCTTCTTCTTCCGCCAATCTGCGGGCGGATGCATCAGCGCGGACATTGAATCCGATAACCATCGCTCTGGAAGTGGTGGAGAGGTTAATATCCGATTCTGTGATGCCACCAACACCACTGTTGATGATTTCAACCCCGACTTCATCCGTCTCCAGGTGTTTGAGGGCTCCGACCAGAGCTTCGGAGGAACCTTGAACATCTGCCTTAATCAGTACATACAAAACAGATTTTCCTTCCTCGCTCATCTGGGTCAGTGCGGTTTCAATTTTTGACGCCTGTTGCCGCGCCAGTTTGACTTCACGGTATTTACCCTGACGGAACAACGCAATCTCCCTGGCTTTTCTCTCGTCCGGCACAACTATCAATTCGTCGCCTGCATTTGGCGTACCGGAAAGCCCCAGCAATTCAACCGGCGTGGATGGTCCTGCCGATTCAATATCGCTGCCATTCTCGTCCTGCATGGCCCTGACCCGCCCGTATTCATGACCACTAAGTACTACATCGCCTTTACGGATCTCTCCACGCTGTACCAGTATTGTTGCTACCGGTCCCCTACCCCGGTCCAGTCTGGATTCGATCACAGTGCCTGAAGCCGGACCCTTGTCTATGGCTTTCAGTTCCATGATCTCCGCTTGCAGAGAGATATTTTCCAGGAGCGTATCTATTCCTTGACCGGTTAGAGCGGAGACTTTGACAAAGATTGTATCGCCGCCCCAGGATTCCGGTATCACATCATGTTTCGACAATTCCTGCATAACCCTGTCAGGATCTGCATTCGCCTTGTCGATTTTGTTCAAGGCAATGATGATTGGCACCTTCCCCGCTTTGGCGTGCCTGATCGCTTCTTCCGTCTGTGGCATTACACCATCATCAGCAGCAACAACGATGATTACGATATCCGTAACCTTAGCTCCCCTGGCACGCATCGCCGTAAATGCCTCATGCCCAGGAGTGTCGAGAAATGTGATCTTGCCTTTCGAAGTTTCAACATTGTAGGCGCCAATGTGCTGGGTAATGCCTCCAGCTTCGCTGCTGGCAACTTTGGTCCGCCGGATATAATCAAGCAAGGAAGTCTTTCCATGATCGACGTGTCCCATTATGGTCACCACGGGGGCCCTTGGCACTTCCTCGCCGTCCAGTGAAGTCGACTTGATGATTTCCTCTTCCAGCGCATTTTCGTTCAACAGTTTCGGACGGTGCCCCATTTCGCCCACCACGATGGCCGCCGTATCCTGGTCGATGGTCTGGTTTATAGTCACCATACTACCCAGGTTCATCATAGCCTTGATGACCTCGATTCCCTTGATGGACATCCGTTGTGCGAGCTCCGCAACCGTGATGCTTTCCGGGATCTCCACCTCACGGACTATGGGCTCGGTTGGTTTTTCAAATACATGCTGAGGCGCCTGTTTCACCACTGGACGCGTTCGCTTAGTTTTCTTTTTCCGGCGGCCCGATTTGTCCGAGGCGACATGCAGCTCCTTGCGGTGAAATCCGTGTGGCTGTTCTTCCTGGTGGGAACGATAATTTTTGTCCCGGGTATCGCGGGAACTCCGATTACCATCTTCAGGCGCCGGTAATACCTTGGCTGATTCTTTGGATATTGGCGTAGCAACATCAGGAGCGAACTTCTGCAAGATATTGGTTTCGTCTGATTCCACACCAATACCCATTTCCTCTGCGATTGTTGCAGCATTGGCCTGATCCTCTGACCTGGCATCATCCATGACATCTGCGCTGGATGAGGCTACGGATTCAACCCCAGTTGCTTCAGAGAGACGCGCCTGCTCCGTAGCCTGGATTTCCACTTCCGCCTTGGCCGCTTCAGCAGCTTTCTCGGCGGCTTCATCATCAATCACGCTGCGTTTGACATAGGTTCTCTTTTTGCGATATTCGACATTGATAGTCTTGGAACGTAGCTTGCTTCGAGTCTGGTTAGCTACAGAGACCTTGATCTCACTGACCGATTTGCGTCTCAGCGTGATTTTTCTCGGCTCTGATTTCTCATCCTTGCCGTGTTTACGCCGTAAAAAGCCAAGCAATTCGGCTTTTTCAGCGTCCGATATGAGGTCTTCCGGTGATTTGTCCTTGATTCCGGCATCAGTCAATTGCTCAAGCAACCTGTCTACCGGGATATCAATGGTGCTGGCATATTGCTGGATAGTCACGTCAGGCATTTGCTACTCCCTCACTGCGTTATCTTTTTCAAACCAGGGGATTCTTGCCGTCATGATCAGTTTACCTGCACGCACTGGATCCAAGTCCTCGATTTCTATCAGGTCATCGATAGATTGTTCGGCCAGGTCCTCCATAGTGACAATGCCCCTACCAGCCAGTTCATAAGCCAGAGCCTCGTCCATGCCTTCCATGTTCAGCAGGTCCTCCGCCGGTTCAGAATCGGTGAGTTTCTCTTCGTTCACTATCGCACGGGTCATCAGAACATCACGTGCCCTGTTACGTAGTTCATTGACCAGTGCATCATCAAATTCCTCAATCTCCCGGATCTCGTTTTCAGGGACATAGGCTACTTCGTCGATGCTGGAAAATCCTTCCTGCACCAAGATGTTGGCGATTTCTTCATCGACATCCAAATGGTCCATGAACATCTTCAAGAGTGTCTGGGACTCGCTTTCGTTTTTCTCCTCCGCCTGTTCCACGGACATGATATTCAATCCCCAACCAGACAGCTCACTCGCCAGTTTCACGTTCTGTCCGCCTCTGCCAATCGCTTGGGATAGGTTTTCTTCGGCTACCGCAACATCCATGCTATGGGAATCCTCATCCACCAATATCGATGCAATCTCTGCCGGAGCCATGGCGTTGATCACGAATTGGGCCGGGTTCTCGTCCCACAGTATGATATCGATTCTCTCCCCACCGAGTTCGTTTGAAACCGCCTGTACTCGCGAACCCCGCATGCCTACACAGGCGCCGATGGGGTCGATACGCGGATCGCGGGTACGAACAGCAATTTTAGCTCTCGAACCAGGATCCCTGGCGCCGTTGATGATCTCTATCATGCCCTCATTAATCTCGGGAACCTCTATCTTGAACAGCTCAATAAGAAGTTGCGGTGCTGTCCGGCTGAGAAAAAGCTGAGGGCCGCGGTTCTCCGGCCTGACATCCTCGAGATAGGCCCGTAACCTGTCCCCGGGTCTGACCGCTTCACGGGGGATTAGCTGTTCTCTAGGGATCAGGGCTTCGGCATTATTCCCTAAATCGATGACTACATTCCCGCGTTCAAGACGCTTCACCACACCACTGACCATTTGTCCGACACGGTCACGATAGGTCTCCAGTACTTTGTTGCGCTCTGCCTCCCTGACCTTCTGCACGATAACCTGTTTAGCCGTCTGGGCGGCAATACGTCCGAATTCGACTGATTCCATGGGTTCTTCAATAAATTCGCCAATCTTGATCTCAGGTCGATTTTTCCTGGCGTCTTCAAGCCGTATCTGGCGTGTGGGGAATTCTAGTTGCTCGATGCCGTCGTCAACGACTTCCCAGCGTCTGAAGGTCTCGTAATCCCCAGTCTTGATATCGATGGCCACTCTGACATCTATATCTTCACGATTACGCTTCTTGGTGGCAGTTGCCAGCGCGGCTTCGATCGCACTGAAAATAATCTCCGTGGATACGCCTTTTTCATTCGAGACGACATCGACAACCATGAGTATTTCTTTGTTCATAATTAGTACTTACCCAGCATTGTAACCGGATGATTGATATACAAGATTTGCCTTGTCAATCAACACCAGCGGCACGTTAAAAGTTTCACTGTTCTCCAGGATGGTTACTGTATCCGCACCTACAGCAACTATCCTCCCCACAATATTTTTTCTCCCCTGGAGCTTTCCATGCAGTCGTATTCTTGCTTCATGACCCATGAACTGGTTGAAATGTCCCAGGGTAAATAACGGCCGATCCATCCCCGGCGAGGATACCTCAAGGGTATAAGACCCACGGATCGGGTTCTTGGTATCCAGAATGCCTGCCATCTGGCTGCTGACACGCTCACAATCGGTCAGTGAGATTCCCGATTGTTTGTCTATATATACACGCAACAGCGATCCCTGACCGTCGCCGGTATGCTCGACGCCCCATAACTCATAACCCATAGCGCTGACTACAGGCTGTAACATTTCAAACAGCATCAGATCCTGATTCTTCATCTGCTTAAAGCAAAAAAGTGGGCGCAAGGCCCACTTCCAAACAAACAATCTAAGCGTGTGGTTAGTATAACTATTTACCAAGCCCATGCCAATCGACTATTGGGTATCCCAAGAGGCAATGCACCTGAAAAAAAGCCCCGGAATCGGGGCATTTCATGTTCATGATTGGTAGCGGGGGCAGGATTTGAACCTGCGACCTTCGGGTTATGAGCCCGACGAGCTGCCAGACTGCTCCACCCCGCATCAACGGTGGCGCATACTACCTTGCTGACTTACGATTTTCAAGGTGGAGTTAGCAAGCTGCGATTTATGCAAGCTTCGAAATGCTTATGACATTCGCACCGGCTGTCGTTTTGCCCCCCACCGTCCCGGCGGGCCCTGAAAAATTCCGGGACATACCGCTCCGCATTCCGGACAACGCCCCAGATCATCCAGTCTCCACAGAGTGATCACATACCAGTCACGAATAATCAGTATCGACTGGCACCGGCTGCAACGGGTAGTTCCTCCTTCCGGATCATGCACATTACCCGTATAAACGTAGTTTAGACCTTTGGCGAGAGCAATTTCCCTGGCTCGATGCAAAGTGTCAGGTGGAGTATGGGGTCGATCCATCATCTTCCAGTCCGGATGAAATGCGGTGAAATGTAAGGGTACATCAGGCCCCAGATTCTTCCCGATCCAGTCACAAAGTTCATCAATTTCCCGATCTGAGTCATTTGCGCCAGGAATCAACAGGGTCGTGATCTCCAGCCAGACACGGGTTTCCTGCCGGATATACACTAATGTTTCCAGCACCGGCTCTAATCTACCCCCGGCATACTGTCGATAGAAGTTATCGCTGAACGCCTTGAGATCGACATTGACGGCATCCATGTGACGATAAAATTCCCTTCTTGGTTCGGGGCAGACATAGCCCGCAGTAACGGCGATGGCACGTACACCATTCTCCCGGCATGCCTGGGCGACATCGATGGCATACTCATGGAATATGACAGGATCATTATAAGTGAAGGCCACCGCACTGCACTCAAGCTCGCGCGCCTTGGCAGCCAGTTGTTCGGGGGAGGCTCCATCCGCAAGAACATCATTCTCGCGGGATTTGCTGATATCCCAGTTCTGGCAGAACTTACAGGCGAGATTACAACCCGCAGTCCCAAATGACAGTACCGCCGTGCCTGGAAGAAAGTGATTCAGCGGTTTCTTTTCCACAGGATCCAGGCAAAAACCGCTCGATCTGCCGTAAGTGGTCAGGACAATCCTTCCCGTCTCACAAGCCCGGACAAAACACAGTCCCCGCTGCCCTTCACGCATCTTGCATGCACGTGGGCAAAGGTCGCATTGCACCCGACCATCATCCAGGCTATGCCAGTATCTGGTTACCACATTAGTCATGCGTTATTAACGCTCTATGGGAATGCAAATAATCTCACTGATAGTATAATTCAGGAAAGCCCTCGTGGTTGTATAGATTGGAGTCATCCATGAACATCACTGATTCTAACGTCAGACTAACCAGAGCCCAATCCAGGCACCGTAAACCGGCCGTGGCAGGTATGTTCTACCCCTCAGATCGGACGGAGCTGTCCCAGATGGTATCGCGGTATACCGATGTTCAAGCTCGATATAGTGAACAGCCCAGGATGCTCATTGTACCCCATGCCGGTTACATCTATTCCGGTGCTGTGGCCGGCACCGCGTATGCCAGCCTGAAAAATCACCGAGGCAGTGTTAAAAAAGTCATTCTTTTTGGACCTGCGCACAGGACATATATAAAGGGCTTGGCATTACCGGATGCGGATTACCTGGCCACGCCACTCGGTGATATCCCGATTGATCAATCCCTTGCAAAACAAGTGATGAAATTTCCGCAGGTGAGTATCAGTAATGATGCACATATGCTGGAACACAGTCTGGAAGTACAACTGCCATTCCTGCAGCTTGTACTGGACTGTTTCAGTATCCTGCCGCTCGTGGTAGGGTCGGCTTCCATTCAGGAGATCATGGAAATCCTGGGTAGATTGGGGGATATGGAAGAGGCATTGATAGTCATCAGTTCGGACCTCAGCCATTACCATGAGTACGAAGTGGCGCAGCAAATTGATGCGGAGACCAGCACGGCAATTACATCATGTAATCTAGCCGCTATTGGACATCACCAGGCCTGCGGTTTCGTGGCTTTGCAGGGGGCACTGCAATTTGCCCGTGACCGTGGTATGTGGGTAGTTGAACTGGATCGGAGGAATTCCGGGGACACAGCGGGTCCGCGAGACCGAGTCGTCGGTTATGGTGCTTTCGCTGTCTATGCGGAGCGGCAGTACGACAACCACCAGAAACGACAGTTGCTGGATCTGGCACGGTCAAGCATTCTTAAGGGCATGGAAAGCAAGAGACCACTGGAATTTGATACTTACGGTATTGATCCGATCCTGCTTGAGAAAAGTGCTGCCTTCGTCACGCTCAAAATCAATGGTCGGTTGCGTGGATGCATCGGGACAACCTCCGCGGATGACAGCCTGGCGAGGACTGTGTCAGTAAACGCTTTCAATGCCGCATACAGGGATCCAAGATTCGCCCCTCTGGAGCCCGAAGAATATGAACATATTGAACTGAGTATATCCGTTCTGACAGAGCCTCGAGTCCTGAAATATTCGACGGAATCCGAATTACTGGCTTGTCTAGTGCCGGGGAAAGTTGGTTTGATCATCGAACTTGGCCCCCACCGGGCTACTTTCCTCCCCGAAGTCTGGAAATCACTCCCCCGTCCTTTGGATTTTCTCCAGCAACTGAAAATCAAAGCCGGGATATCGCGTGACGCCATGCCAGAAATGGCATGGAGCTATCGTGCGGTGCATCTCGAATGAAGCAGGTAAGCGCCAGGATGATTGGGAAAATAAAAGGCCCCGTTATTAACGGGGCCTTTATATAAGAGGGAAGAAACTCTCTCCAGCTAATCTGCTAGCCCTCACTTCCCGCCACCAGTTTCCTGGCAAGCGCTAGTCGTTTCTCTCTCCTGGCCGCTATGTCTCCTCTGGCTTTTACTACACGCTTTTCTTGTAGCTGCCAAGCAGTCAGAGATTGACGGCTATTTTTTTTTGGCTGTTTTCTTTTTGGTTGCTTTCTTTACAACCTTTTTCTTTGCTACTTTTTTCTTCGCCACTTTCTTTTTTGCTACTTTTTTCTTTGCAGTTTTCTTTGCCATATCGTTAGACTCCCCTGAACCTGATTGATGGAAAAACAATAACTACGTACAACAACATAACACAACTAGACAACATTATAGTAATCTTTTAAACAATTTGAAATTTTTTTTTCTGCCATTATCTTGCATGGTCAGGATCCCGTATGTATGCATACGATACTGAGTCATCACTCAAACAATGATAGTTTCAAGTGTGACTCTCCACTTTGAGACGAGAAATTTACACGGCCACATGATGTCTGATGCCCTCAAGAATGGCTTCCTGGATTTCATGAATATCACCGGTGCCGCAGATACACAGATGGATTGGAGCGTTTTTTCGATTTTCTTTTTTAATACCGCCTGAGTAGTAATCGATCAAAGGTGCTGTCTGCCGGTGATAGACTTGCAAACGTTTGCGCACCGTTTCCTCCCGATCATCCTCACGCTGTATTAATGGTTCATCAGTCACATCATCACGATCCCGAATTCTCGGTGGGTTGAATTCGACATGATAGGTTCTACCAGACGCTTCATGTATACGTCTACCACTCATCCTGCGGACTATTTCCTCATCATCAACCTGCAACTCAATTACGAATTCTATGTCGATACCAGCTTCACGCATACCCTCAGCCTGGGCGATAGTGCGGGGGAAACCATCAAACAGATAACCCTGCCTACAGTCCGATTTACCTAGACGCTCCTTCACCAGTCCCAGTATAATTTCATCGGAGACAAGCTCCCCTGCATCCATGATTTTCTTGGCTTCCAGTCCCACTGGTGTTTGTGCCTTGACCGCCGCCCTCAGCATATCGCCGGTAGAAATCTGGGGTATGGCAAACTTCTCCATTATAAAAATGGCCTGAGTTCCCTTGCCCGATCCAGGTGGTCCTAATAATATGATTTTCATGCTGTTTATATCCTCCGTAGTAAAAGGTGGAGTCTCTTATATATCCTTGTGTCGTAAATAAAATATGAAACTAGAAATTGATTCTAACCAGGAAGGGTATAACAAAATCGACGCGTATTCTGCCGGGAATATCGTTATTGCAGGCCGCAACTTCACACGCAGTCTGATCGTCACTCCAAGGGCGTTGCTTTCTGGCTGGCCCCCGGCAGTCATCACGGAAATGAAAGCTGAGCATTTGGATCCGTTCCTGGAAATAATGCCTGAGGTATTACTGATAGGTACCGGTCAGAAACTGGTCTTTCCAGATCAGGAAATTCTGCTGCCACTCTTCCGCGCCGGTATCGGGTGCGAGATTATGGATACAGGCGCCGCCTGTCGCTCCTATAATTTTCTGGTTGGGGAAGGGCGCCATGTGGCTGCAGCCCTGTTCATGATTCAGGAGATATCCCTTTAGTTCTCGTTAAACAATGCATTCAGCGAATATCCTTCCCTTTCCAGTATCTGGCGTAATCTCTTGATAGCTTCAATCTGGATTTGCCGTACGCGCTCACGAGTGACACCGAGTTCTTTCCCTATCTCTTCCAGGGTTGCCACCTCGCTTCCATGCAATCCGAACCGACGCTCGACGACGGCTCTTTGCTTCTCACTGAGCAAGTTCAGCCAAATATCTATATGCTCACGCACATCAGAATTCTGGAGGATCAGGGAAGGATCAGTATTCTGCTCATCAGGTATTGTGTCCAGCAAGGACTTGTCGGAATTGATATTGGCAGGGGCATCAACTGATGTGCTGCGTTCGTTGAGACCCAGCATATGCTTGACCTCCTCTATCGGTTTGTCGAGCATTTCTGCCACATCTTCAGGGTTTGGATCGCGATCCAGTGTCTGCGCCAATTTTCTTGCCGCCCGCAGATAAATATTAATCTCTTTTACCACATGAATAGGAAGGCGCACTGTTCGGGTCTGGTTCATAAGCGCCCTTTCAATAGTCTGTCGAATCCACCATGTGGCATATGTGGAGAAGCGGAAACCTTTTTCCGGATCAAACTTCTCGACAGCACGGATCAGACCAAGATTCCCTTCTTCTATAAGGTCCAGCAGAGCCAGCCCACGGTTCATGTATCTTCTTGCAATCTTGACCACCAAGCGCAGATTACTCTCGATCATCCGTTTACGTGAGCTTTCATCGCCCTTGCGCGACTTGCGGGCGTAATAGACTTCTTCCTCTGCGCTAAGTAGCGGCGAAAATCCGATTTCACTGAGGTAAATCCTCGTGGCATCCAGATCCCCTTCAGTAACAGACTCAGTTTGCGTTTCCTGTGGTTTGAGTGGCTTACTGTTCGTCTCTATCCTTTCTTCGAACGTATCATCTTGCTGATCGTCCGGTTCAACGATCTGATCATCCGGTTCAACGATATCTTCCAGGTGGAAACCAACGTTCTCGTCGATTTCCTCCTCTGATTCCGGTTTAACTGTGTTGCTCATTATAACATTCAGGATATCTACAAATTATTCTTTGGGAGATAGCCAAGCGGGTCAACCGCCTTGCCATTTTTCCTGATTTCAAAATGCAAAACGGGTAGTCCGTCTGCCAGTGTGCCCATCGTCGCGATTGTTTCGCCGCCTCTTACCTGGTTCCCTTCGCTTTTCAGTATATCGCGATTATGCGCATACGCGCTCAGATACGTCGCGTTGTGTTTTATGATAATAAGCTTACCGTATCCTAAAAGTCCACTTCCACTGTACACAATCTCCCCATCTGCGGCCGCAAGAATCGGCTGACCAAGCATGCCCGATATGTTCGCTCCATTTTCCATCGTGGGAGAGTCAATGTTGATGATCTTGCCTGAAGTCGGCCAGCGCCAGACAGGAACACCGCCGGTTGATCTACCGTTTCGCTGTGTTTCAGCAGTTGCTGCTGGTGATCTGCTCGTTTGTGAACCTGACTGTGGTGCTGACGATTTCGGAGTAACTGTCGCAGAATGGGGAGCAGTGGGTTGTTCGCGGATCCGATCCTTCGCTTTTGGGATGGAAGTAGAATTTAGCGAAGGACGTACACTGATCCGTTGACCTGGATAGATAGTATAAGGTGGCTTGATATTGTTCCAGGCCGCGACTTGGCGATAATCATAGGAGTACTTCCATGCAATCGCGTAAAGTGTATCGCCGGTGCGGACTATATGAATAGCGTCGTGACCGGCAGTATCGGTACGAGCAGCGGTACTCCTGTCCTGAACTGCAACACGATTGACTGAAATTACCGGAGCCATCACCGTCGCCGCGCAAGCCCCAAGCGCGAACAGGATCAAGTATATATAACCACGGTTCATGGATGCTGCCCGTTTTCTCGGTATATGGTAACTAATCGATGCCCTCCAGCATGGGCACAAAGCTTACCCAATCCAGACGTCTTTCGGAATAACCGCTTTCTTCACGTACTATAGAGAGTAGTTCCTGTTCCCCACTACGTCCTACCGGGATCACCAGTCGTCCTCCCGGGGCGAGTTGCTCCAGCAGCTTGCCAGGCACTTCATTGGGTGCAGCAGAGACAATGATACCTTCGTACGGGCCATAGTCAGGCCATCCCAGGTTGCCATCGGTATGCTTGGTTCTGATATTGGTGTACCCAAGCCTGACGAAATTTTCCCTGGCCCGGTTCAGCAGTGCATCAATCCTTTCAAGTGAGTACACTTTGGGCACCAGCCTGGACAGTATGGCCGTCTGATACCCGCAACCGGTCCCTACCTCCAGTACAGTTGCGGGCGACTTTTCCTCCAACAGCGCCTCGACCATGCGCGCTACAATATACGGTTGTGAGATAGTCTGGTTATGGCCGATAGGCAGCGCAGTATTATCATAAGCCCGTGAAGCCAGTGCCTCGTCCACAAAGATATGTCTCGGTGTGTTACGGATGGTGTCGAGGACGATCTCCGAAGCGATGCCCATTTCTCGCAGGCGTTCCACCAAGCGGTTCCTGGACCTTTGTGAGGTCATACCAATACCCTTGAGACCGCTATTCACTGCCAAGGGATCCGTCGAACCCAACGATCAAGGGTTTCCAGTGTAGTGTATCTGGTCATGTCGTACTGAAGCGGCGTTATGGACACCATCGAGTTGGCGACAGCGAAAAAATCTGTTCCTGGTCCCGCATCCGCACCCTCACCGGATGGTCCCACCCAGTAAATGGGATTATTCCTTGGATCTTGCATTTTGATCGCGGGTTCCGATTTATGTCTCTGTCCCAGCCGGGTAACTTCCATTCCTTTTATCTGATCCAGCGGCAGATCGGGTATATTCACATTCAACAGCACTTCAGATGCCAGCGGTGAGGAAATTAAATTCCGGATTATGTGGCAAGCAATGACCGCCCCCACCTGGTAATTAACGGGTGGATTACCAGCCAGGGAGAAGGCTATCGCTGTTCGGCCCAGAAACCTGCCTTCCATGGCGGCGGCAACCGTGCCTGAATAAAGCACATCATCACCCAGATTAGCACCGGCATTGATACCGCTCACTACCATATCAGGCTCACATTCGAGCAATCCTGTGATCGCGAGATGTACACAGTCGGTCGGAGTACCGTTGACATAGATAAATCCGTTGGCAGCGGTATTTACATACAAGGGGGTATCCAGAGTCAGTGAATTACTCGCCCCACTCCGGTTGCGATCCGGGGCAACAACGGTGACCCTGCCCAAGCTTGCAAGGCTTTCTGCCAGGGTGCTGATTCCCTGGGCCTGATAGCCGTCATCATTACTCAGCAGGAAGTGCATGTAAATGGAAAATCGGTGGTGCTGCCATGTCTGTTATTGAGGAGGGCACAATCCGCCGTTCCTATAACTCTCTTAGTTACGCTGACCAAGCAGGAATTCCAGCAGAGCCTTTTGCGAATGGAGACGATTCCCGGCTTCTTCCCAGACCACGCTCCGCGGGCCATCAATAACTTCCGCTGTAACCTCTTCTCCCCGGTGTGCTGGCAGACAATGCATGAAGATGACCTCAGGCGTTGCCAATGCTAACAGTTGTTGATTGACCTGATAGGGCCTGAACACACGGTTGCGTTCGATGCTCTCCTGTTCCTGGCCCATGCTGGCCCATACATCGGTGACAACCAAATCCGCATCCACGATAGCATCTTCGGGGTTCCTGAAAAGTTCCACACGGTCACCTGCAGACCGCAGTAATTCCGGATCGGGCAGATAGGGTTCAGGACAGGCGATCCGGAGGCTGAAATCCAGCAATCCTGCTGCATCGATATAGGAATGGCACATATTGTTTCCGTCACCCAACCAAGCCACTTTTCTTCCTGTGATGCTGCCCCGGAATTCGTAATAGGTCTGCATATCCGCTAGCAACTGGCATGGATGATAGGAATCAGTGAGACCATTGATTACTGGTACTTCGGAACAGGCAGCGAAGCGGATAAGCTTTTCATGCTCGAAAGTTCTAATCATGATGCAGTCGACCATCTTGGAAAGGACTCGCGCAGAATCTTCCAGTGGTTCTCCCCGTCCCAGCTGGGTATCCCTCGGTGACATGAAGATAGCGTGCCCACCGAGCTGTGTCATCGCTGATTCAAACGATACCCGGGTACGCGTTGATGATTTTTCAAATATCATGGCTAGCGTCTTACCCTTGAAAGGCTCATAGACCTTCCCGGTCCTGAAGTCCTGTTTGAGTTCACAGGCACGCCGAATCAGGGTTTCCACTTCCCCCCGATCAAGATCGGTCAGCGTCAGAAAATGCCGAGTAGCCACAGTAATCAGCCGCCAAGAAAACGTTTAATCACTCCTGCCGTGCGGGAAACGATCAGTTCCGCTTCATCGTCACTGATAATCAGCGGCGGCAGCAGGCGAACAACATTACCAGCTGTAACGTTGATAAGGAGCCTTTCCTGCAGAGCTGTACTAACCAGATCGCCACAATCTTTATACAGCTCAATCCCCAGCATCAGTCCCAATCCCCTAATCTCTTTAACACCAACAGTTGTACCAAGTAATTCCCTGAAACGGGACAACATCCGGGCCCCGAGTCTTTCCGCCCTGGTTACCAAGTCATTATTTTCTATATAATTGACCACAGCGAGTCCAGCCCGTGCGGCCAGCGGATTACCTCCGAAGGTTGAACCGTGATTCCCCGGGCTGAAGATCCCGGCACTACTGTCAGCCGCCAGGCACGCACCGATTGGCACACCATTTCCCAGGGCCTTGGCCAGAGTCATGATATCAGGCCGTGCATCTTCATGTTGCCATGCAAACCATCTTCCGGTTCTGGCCATGCCGGACTGGATCTCGTCCAACACCATTAGCCAGTTGTTCTTGGTACATAATTCCCTGACCTCCCCGAGATATCCCCGCGACGGGATTATGATTCCTCCTTCACCGAGTACCGGCTCCAGCATCACGGCGACTATATTGCTCCCCAGTTCCGGCAATGTGGACAGGACCTTGACATCGCCATAAGGCACCCGCAGAAACCCCGGTACCAACGGTTCAAATCCATCCCTTACCTTCTGGTTGCCGGTGGCGCTTAGTGTGGCCATGGTACGCCCATGAAAACCACCTTCCATGACCACGATCACGGGGTTTTGCACACCTCGCTGCGCGGCATGCCTCCGGCATAATTTTATTGCCGCTTCGTTAGCTTCCGCACCGGAATTACAGAAAAACACATTGCGCAGGCCGGAGATCTCACAAAGTTTTGCCGCCAACTGCTCCTGCAAGGGTATGCGATACAGATTCGAAGTATGCAATAACAAACCCGCTTGATCAGAGAGAGCTTCCGTCACCACCGGATTTGCATATCCGATGCTGCATACGGAAATTCCGCTCAGGGCATCAAGGTACTGCTCACCTTTCTCGTCGAAGAGCCATGCGCCAGCACCCCGTTCGAACGCAACGGGCAGCCGGTTATAAGTATTCATCAGGGCATCGCTCATACTTTTCATGGACTCCGGTAGTTCAACCACATTTCATAAATGATGAACCCGGCAAGGAGCCGGGCTCATCGTGGCGGTAATTGAACCTCGACTAGAACGACAGGCCATGCATCTGCCCGACCATACACAGCAACATGGGAATGGACAATAAAGCATTGGTTCGGGACGTCATGAGGGCGACCACCTTTGCTTTGGCTATCTCCTCCGCCGTAGCTTGCTTCAGGCCGAGGATTTTCTGCTGGTTGGGCCAGATCAGCACCCATACATTAAAGAGCATTATGGTTCCCAGCCAGGCGCCGATGCCTATAATCCTGACACCCTCGGCAAGCATGAATGATTTGCCCAGGCCGAAACCGGAGACTTCCAGGACGGCTGCGCCTGTGATCCAGGTAAAAACAGCACCCCAGCGGAACCACAAGAGGGCACGAGGTGCGACGTACTTGTTGATTGCAGCCGGGCCGGGACCACCTGTATCAGCCGCTGCCTGCGCAACGGACGGCACCTGCACAAAATTTAAATAATACAGCAGGCCGACCCAGATGATGCCGAAAAATACATGTAACCAGACAGTCAGCGGCAACAAAGCATTTCCTATTCCTGTCTTCTGTCCCACCAATAAAAGAACGACTACCCCGATGACAAATCCCAGCGCAATCGTTCCCGGGATCGATTTGAGTGGATTCATGGCGTTACTCCCCTGGTTTATGGATTAGCTTACAATGCATCTCATGACCTGATTATACTAGGGAAGTTCTTGATAATTCCATCAATGGGTTATTGGCAGTGTCGATTGGGGAACGAATCCGTTTGCAGCATGCCAATTGCTCACTTCACGCAAGCATGCGAGAGGTATAGACTGCCGACAGTGGAATCAAGAGCATTTTGCCCATAAATATTATGAGGTTATAAGAATGGATGTGCTTGTAGAAATCAAACAGCTTATTGCTGAAAATCCAGTCGTGTTGTTCATGAAAGGCACGCCTGATTTTCCCCAGTGCGGCTTTTCCATGAACACTGTGGAGGCCCTTCGCGCCTGCAAGGCGGAATTAACCTATGTGGATGTACTTTCCGCACCTGAAATCAGAGCACAGCTCCCTGCCTATTCCAACTGGCCGACATTTCCGCAATTGTTTATCCGCGGTGAACTCATCGGTGGCTGTGATATCGTCGTCGATCTCTACCAGAAAGGTGAATTGCAGAAGCTGTTGTCGGGAGAGGCAACACCATAAATCCGGCACCAGTTTGCCCACAATACTACTGTCGGTACCTGGTGGGATCTTGATCCATTCTAATCCAGATACAATTTCCACCGCTTTCCCTATCTATCATTGCCAGTCTCTGACGGTGCAATTCGCACTCTGATTCATCTGGCTGTATGACGCGGATCACGGGTCGATCCTTTTGCAGCAGAGTGGAATAACTGTCTCTTGGCATGCTGTGATTCGACGCCTCGCTCAATAATAAACTGGTCTGTCCGCCGGTCATGGCCAGGTAAACATCCGCCAAGATCTGGGCATCAAGCAGGGCGCCATGCAGAGCTCTCCCGGAATTGTCTATTTTATAGCGGGCGCAAAGGGCATCCAGACTGTTCTTCTGTCCTGGATGCTTATCCCTAGCAATTCGCAAACTGTCCACTATGCTGCAATAATCTCCGACACATCCCCACCGTTTACCCAACAAGGCAAGCTCAGCGTTTATGAAGCCTGTGTCAAACGGTGCATTATGGATAATCAATTCGCTGCCCCGAATGAACTGAATAAACTCAGAGGCAATGTCACTGAAACGCGGTTTGTCCGCCAGGAATTCACTACTGATCCCGTGGACTTCGAAAGCTCCATCCTCGATATCCCGGTCAGGATTGAGATAAACGTGGAAGGTCTGGCCAGTGATCTTCCGATCTTTCAGCTCCACCGCTCCGATTTCAATTATCCGATCCCCACGTGTGGTTTCCAGTCCGGTGGTTTCCGTGTCGAGGACTATCTGTCGCATCGTATTGCTATATTTCCTGATGTAGTCATTTCCGTCTTGCAGCAAGCATTTCATCAATGGCACGATTGGCTAGCCGGTCGGCATATTCATTACCCGGATCGCCGCTGTGACCCTTTACCCATTGCCAGTCAATTTCATGCCTGGCACAGGCCTGATCCAGCCGCCGCCACAGGTCGGTGTTTTTCACAGCCTTGCCAGCCGCAGTCTTCCAACCGCGGGTTTTCCAGTTGGCCAGCCAAATGCCGATTCCGTTTTTCATATACACGGAATCGGTTGTCAATCGGACACGGCAGGGTCTTTTAAGGGATTCCAGCGCTTGAATTGCAGCCATCAACTCCATACGGTTATTGGTGGATTCCAGTTCAGCACCACAGAGTTCCTTTTGCCTCCCCCGAAATGCCAGCAGGACACCCCATCCACCTGGACCGGGGTTACCGCGGCAGGCACCGTCAGTATGGATTTCCACCTGTTCAGAATTCAATTGCCATCATCTCGAATATGTAGACTTGGACGGACCATCCCGGAGGCGATCAGCTGGCGTTTTTCCCGCCAGTTGAGCTTGATCGGATTAACCGGAAATATCCGTTTTCTAGCTGTGATCAAGTAAATACCGCCGAACCAGGGCCAGCAATATTTACCGAGTTTTTCCAGAAATGAGAGATGTTTCATGAGCCTCCGTTCCTGCAGGGGTGGTCTGAAGAAAAAACGCTCTATGACCAGGACTTCAAAATCAAGCAGTGACAACCAGTCCCGGATGCGGGAGATTCCGTAAAACCTGCCCGACCAGGGGGGCACATCCCTCCAGGCCAGCATAATTCTGGCCAGTCCCCACAAACTCCAGGGGTTAAAACCGATGATGACCAGATGACCGTCCCCAATCAATACCCGCTCCACCTCACGCAATACCCTGTGAGGATTATTCGCGTATTCGAGGACATTCGGCATAATCACTACGTCAATGCTATCTGAGGCGATGGCGAGGGAATCAGCAGAACACACGAAACCGGCATCCTCTCCAGCGAGTGAAACATCCCCCAGATGGACAGTTATTCTGGAGGCGATACGACTGTTACGCATCAGGGAACCATGTCCCAGGCAGCCCATCTGCACAATATAATAACCGAACAAGTTGGCGACCGCCCGATCCGCAATTTCCCTTTCCATCTCCAGGAGATCCATCCCCAATGGCGATTCATACCACCCAGCGAGTAATTTCCTGGCACCGTTATCTTGCATGAATACCTGTAGGTTATTATATCCGGGCAGCCTATCTTACCCGAATCAAGCAGGAACTAGAATGTCTGATGAAGGATGTCACAGACAACATATTCTTGAGCGTAATCGGCATGTTATGGTCTTTCTCATTGCCATACTCCCTCAATAAATTTATAGTGACTGACCAGTTTCGGGGGATTCCATGGTTGAAATCAAACCGGTCAAGGCTTTCAGGGACAACTATATCTGGCTGATTGGCAGTTCAGAGAGCCATCACGTGGCTATCGTGGATCCCGGCGATGCCTCCCCGGTCCTGGAACGGATCCGCGAGCAAGAATTTTCCCCAATGGCAATTCTGCTCACACACCATCATCCGGATCATGTCGGCGGAGTCGGCAAACTGCTTGAACAGTATAAAATCCCGGTGTACGGACCGGCCGCTGAGGACATTCCGTCCGTTACCCATCCGTTGCGGGAAGGAGACAATCTCATTCTCACGAATGCCGGTATTACCCTCACTGTCCTGGAAGTCCCTGGACATACGGCAGGCGCCCTCGCCTATCATGGCCCCGGCGTGGCATTCACGGGAGACACTCTATTTACTGCAGGTTGCGGCCGACTCTTTGAAGGCACCCCGGCCCAGATGCATAGTTCCCTGGGAAAACTCGCAGCTCTGCCGGATTCCACAAAGATTTACTGCGGGCACGAATACACCATGGCCAACCTTGCCTTTGCTTTGGCTGTCGAACCTGGAAACCATGCGATCAGCTACCGCATCGAGACTTGCAGGAAATTGCGTGAGGCAGACCAGCCGACTGTACCTGCAACCTTGGCCGAGGAAAAACTCACTAATCCCTTTCTCAGAACCGGGGAAGTTTCAGTGAAACAAGCCGCAAACCGGCATGCAGGACGTCAGCTCGAAAACGAAATTGATGTGCTGGCTGTGATCCGCCAGTGGAAGGATACCTTCTGATATGGATTGCCCACACCCTTCCAACCACATTTATTTGATCCAGGACTGTACCACGCCTGGCCACATCATCAAACTCCAAGCGACTACCATGCATAGAATAATCATTTACCTCCTAATCGGATTAGTACTCTCCGCCTGCGATTCAAATCGCCTCCGAACCTCCGGGACCGATTCGGATGCCAGGAACTCACGAATTGCCCGGCAGCGGAACCAAGGCACTATCGAATCCCGCAACGAAGCGGAAAGAAGTTTGAGCCGGCGGCAACGGTCAGACGATCCTGGGACCGCACCCGGTGACGCAAAAAAAGCACAGGAATCCGGCAATGTATGGGAGAGGATAAGGGATAACCTGGCATTGGAGCGTAACATCAACGACAACGTCGTCCAGGACAAGATAAGATGGTATGCGAAAAACCAGGAATACCTGGACCGGGTAAACGGCCGGGCAACGCTGTACCTGTACTATATCACCGAAGAGTTGTTGAAACGGAACATGCCTCTGGACTTGGCGCTGTTACCCATAGTGGAGAGCGCTTATAATCCCTTCGCTTACTCCCGCAGCCGGGCATCCGGGCTTTGGCAATTCATTCCTTCCACAGGTAAACGTTATGGGCTGAAACAAAACTGGTGGTATGACGGACGCAGGGATGTCATTGAAGGGACCAAGGCAGCGCTTGATTACCTGGAAAAACTCAACGCTGAGTTTGATGGCGACTGGTTACTGACACTTGCCGCATATAACACTGGGGAACGAAACGTTGCTAGAGCCGTAGAACGTAACCGGAACGCCGGAAAGAAAACGGATTTCTGGTCACTCAGGCTGCATAGGGAAACCCATGCTTATGTCCCCAGCCTGCTTGCGGTGGCGGAGATCCTCGCAAAACCGGAAAAATACGGAATCCAATGGCAACCCATACCAGATGTCCCTTATTTTACCGTCATTGACACTGGCAGCCAGATTGACCTGGCCACGGCTGCAGAGTTAGCTGGAATGAGCATGGATGAACTGTATCTCCTGAATCCCGGTTTCAACCAATGGGCGACTGATCCGGAAGGGCCGCACCGAATCCTCGTTACGGCGGACCGTCAGGGCGTTTTCCTGGACAAACTCTCATCTCTGACGGATTCAGAGCGTATGCGCTGGGATAGGCATCTCATACAGCGTGGGGAGACTCTGGGACAGATTGCAGACCAATATCGAACCAGCGTGGCGGCATTGAAACAGGTTAACGAACTGCGTAGTAATCTCATCCATGAAGGAAGCAGTTTGCTCATCCCTCTGTCAAAACAGCCAAAATCTCATTACACGCTGAGTCTTGATTCGAGAGGTTTTGCCGAACTGGAAGAATCAGGCACAGGTGAAGAACATCTCTATACCATCCGTCGCGGCGATACTCTCTGGGATATCAGCCATAAATATGGTGTCACTGTAGCGAAATTGACTTCCTGGAACGGTATCCGCACCGACTCCGTACTCAGACTGGGGCAGAAACTCAAGCTCTGGGCCAACCAAACAGATGGTACAACAATTGCTAACGCTGCGGACCAGAAGACCTCACAAAGCAGTGCGTTATTACCGGAATCCAGGAAATTAAAATTCACCTATACGGTCAGATCAGGCGACTCTCTTTGGCTAATCGCCAGAAGAAACAATATTACGGTTGACAAGCTGACCAACTGGAACAATATGGGAAGAAACGCCACTCTGAGGCCAGGTCAAATACTCAAGCTTCAACCCGACGTTGCAACTAAGAATCCTCCCGCAGCCACGCTGACAGCTGCGATCGAGGAATCTGGGATTGGCATGGACGCCAACTATTCGGCACCCGTTAACTATATCGTCAAGAAAGGCGATTCATTATGGATAATCTCAAAGCGTTTTGGCATCACGGTTGCCCAACTGCGCAAATGGAATAACCTGAACGAAGATAACCAAATCCAACCGGGACAGAGGTTGATCCTCTATACCCGGGAAGCATGAGCCCTAAAATACAGTACAATCCCTTTCACAGTACTCACCGGTTCACAGTTTTGACGGTGGAGTCGAACAGGAGGATGTCAGTATCAATAGACTCAGGAGCAGATAGATGATTCGCGTCTTAAAATTCTGTCTCCGCTGCCTGCTCCGACTGCTGTACAGCGTCAGAATTCATGGGCTTGAGAATTACTGGAAAGCCGGAGAACGGGTATTGATCGTGGCCAATCACAGTTCACTCCTCGACGGAGTGCTGCTTTACGCCTGGCTTCCGGAAACACCCACCTTTGCTATCAACACCCGCATCGCAAGTATGAAGCAATTCCGCTTCTTACTCCGCTTTGTCGATCTGTTTGAAATGGATACTACTAACCCATTG
>Ga0156099_1057_pt2 | contig 25315 bp, 19 predicted proteins | sample RifCSPlowO2_02_FD_107752 | JGI IMG/M metagenome (GOLD analysis project Ga0156099, IMG submission 107752) | Gammaproteobacteria bacterium RIFCSPLOWO2_02_FULL_56_15
ATTACTGTCTACACTCTCACCGATAAAAAAGAATACATAAAGAAATGCCGCCGCACTCAGCCCGCAAACCGTTCCGAGGATATTCAGTCCCAGGATGGTGCGCGTTGTCGAATTTGCCATACCCATGCCCCTTTTTCAGTAAAAAACGTCGGATTATACCCTTACCTCAAACCGAAGTATGGGCCAAGAAGAATGGCCGGGCAAGATCACGTCCGCCCCCAGTCAGTTCAGAACAGCAAGTATGCACGGGGTAAAGAATACCAGGTGCGCGATCGAAATCAGGGATAGAATCCTGCGGTAGAACAGGTTATATTTACTAGTCCTGATAGACATGGAAAGCTGACGGGGAGAATACCATGGAGAACACAACCAGCACTGGCAACAGTGTAACAATCATGGAAGAGCCATACGCGAATCACCAACCTCTTTCGCAGCAAGTCAGAATTCTCTATTCACAGTCGGTTACAACCTTTCTCTTTCCCCCGCTGGCAGCATTGTGTATTGCGGCAATTTTGCGCGATTTCGCCGATGACAGGTTCCTGCTGGTATGGCTTTCAATAATACTTCTGCATGGACTCCTACGCTATTATCTCCTATGGTGCTACTTCCATAGCAGCGATAGGGAGGAACACACCGATAGATGGATGAACCGGTTCATTATCACCGTATTCGTTTCCGGGATCCTATGGGGGTTTGCCGGTATTTTCCTCATACCCTACCGATCGACAGGCACTATCGCTTTCACGCTCTACAATGGGCTGCTATTACTTACCACCTGCGGCCTGGTTGCCGGCGCTGTGATTTCCTATGCCATTAATATCGGGGTGCTGCTATGTTATTCGCTACCGGCTCTGCTGCTGCCCGCCTTTCATCTCATCTCGATTGGGGATCGATATAATACCTCTTTCGGAGGTCTACTTCTGTTGTACCATCTGTATATCCTGATAGCAGCAATCAGGATGAACCGTCAGTTTGTCTATTTCATGAACATGGAACACCAAAAACAACAACTGGAGCAGAAATACAGTAACCTGAAACGGATCTATGAAGCTCTGCGGCGCCGCACTCCCAGAGCATTGTAACTCTCTGATTAGTCGGATATCTTTCTGTGGATATGAGGAATACTGGACGGGTCGCCCCGTTTCATAAATTTCTTTTCCTGATCCAGGGTCGTAACATTTTCGTATACCCCATCATCACGCTTCACGAGTTTGGTAAACCCCTGATTTCTCAACTCGCTGTTGAAAACAGCTACTGAAATCCCCGGAGCTGTTCTCGTCACCTTGTGTACCGGTGACATCGGATCGGTATCCCCAAGGGGATGTCTAGAGACATAACAGAGTTCTATCCAGGTATGCAATAGGATTCCCATCGGATGGCTGACCTCCAGGGTCAGACCATTTTCTTCACAAAGATAATCATATACAGGCATACAACCATCCGTATCTGCTACAAGCTTTCCGAGGCATCATCCATCATGATCTGCAGGTTCTTTCTTGTTGCCTTGTGAAATACAGAATCCCCCGTCTTGTCGTAATAATCGCTGGTCAGATGCAGTTCCTCCCTGAGAAACTCCTCAATTTTTGCAACCGCCATCCTTTTCCATTCACCCCAGGACACAGGTGATCCGATCTGGATCTCCAGTTCTTTCTTGAGGGCCAGGGTATTTTTCTTGAATATCCGATAATCTGCGGCAAGTTCCGCCAGATCCGCAGCCCTGACGGCTCTGTCTTCATTGCTTACACAGTGAGCATCCACATGGGTGCACAGAATCGCAGCCTTGATTTTTTTCAAGATCACTGCATCGATGCCATTTCCCGATAATTGTTCCTCGGCCAGATCAGCGGAATACGCCTCCTTGGAGTCATAACCTTTGGCTGTATGATCCTCGTGGTATCCGGCATCGTGATACAGCAAGGCGTAATAGACAACATCCTCGTGAATATCCACATTTTCCCTTCTGCAGCGCCCGACGATCTCATCCCCCTTTCTGATTACCGTACGTATATGGCCGAAATTGTGATAGGGCAGTTCGGCGCTATAGAGCTGGGAGGCCAGTTTTTCAATATATTCGTTACGCATCGATTATCCAGGAAGATTCTTCCATTACCTGGCCTAATTATATGTCCATCTCTTCTTGAAATTGAAGTGAATATTATTTGTGCACTGCATTTCTATGGTGATCTAGCGTCTGTCTGGATCCAGGGAACCAAACAACCAGAAAATAGATGGATCTCAGGCATGTGTGACTGTAGTGAATTAATAGATGTGTCTCCTCAACAGGAAGATGTGTAAATATTACAGGTGGAGATGTTTATAATAGTGGCATTTAAAGTACTGAAAATAGTGTGATCATGCATATAAAGTTTTCACTGCGTTGGACCTGTGGTGCAAACCCGGCCACAGATATAGATGAAAAACTGTTCAACCTGCTTCAGGCGATACGCTCAGACGGTTCCCTGGCAGGTGCTGCGCGTACAAGTCGGATATCCTACCGGCATGCCTGGGGCCTGTTGCGGCGCTGGGAAACGATGTTCGGTTGCCCGCTGGTGCGTCTGGAAAGAGGGCGCGGCAGGGGCACCTCACTGACGATGTTCGGAGAAAAGCTGCTCATGGAAAGACAGCACGTGGATGATCAATCGTCCGGAATTCTGGAACGGTGGGCTTTAGGTATCAATGATACTTTTTCCGGTTATCTCACCGCCACAAAAAAACCGGTCTTACGTATCCATGCCAGTCATGGACTGGCCATAAATTATCTGTATGAGCAATTACAGAAAGACCAGCGCTTTATCACGGAATTTCAGACCCATGGCAGTCTCGATAACCTGAAAAGCCTGAACAGCAACCAGTGCCAAGTGGCTGGATTTCACATCCCTCTGCAGCTTATTCATCGGGCGCTCGCACCTCAGTACCGCTACTGGTTGTCGCCGAAACGCCATTTGCTGATGATGGTCGCCACCCGCGAGCAGGGACTGATGGTACGGCGTGGCAATCCAAAGAAGATCAAGCGCCTCGCTGACCTCTGCAAACGCTCAGTCAGGTTTATCAATCGACAGCGGAACTCAGGTACGCGCACAATCCTGGATCAGCTTTTGCTCTTGGACAAGGTTCCGACTTCCCGTATCAGCGGTTACAGTAATGAGGAATTCACGCATCTGGCGGTAGCGGCGATGGTGGCCAGTGGTGCGGCCGATGCAGGTTTCGGCATCCAGGCGGTCACCCGACAGTTCGATCTGGATTTCATTCCGTTCCTGCAGGAGACCTATATACTCGCTATCGATAACAGCCTTGAAGAATTCATCCTGGAGACCCTGGGAAAACTGCTCAAATCCCCGGCCTTGCGCCGCAGAATCAACCAACTGCCCGGTTATCATGCCGGACATGCGGGAGAATACCTTAGTTTCAGTCAGTTGTTCGAACGGGAGGTGGATTGATCTCCAAGCACCCGGATCAGGATGATGCCGGCGCTATTTCCGCGAAAAATACCGCTCCAGAAGAAACGGGTCATCAAAATGCCTGCGGCCAACAAAAGCTATGGTGTGATGTCCCCATTGTTTCATCGCGCCCGGATCACTCACGCCCATGGGCCAGAGCAGCCATTTCTCTTTTCTGCCGGTACCCGGGATGATGCCTTGGGGTGAGAAAACACTGCGATGCCCGGTACCCGGCAATGGCAGGGATCGCAGATCGTCATACTGGGTAAACGCGTAAAGAGTACCGGTAGCCAAACTCTCCGATTTATCCAGGCCGATGATAAAATGCGTTCGCGCCTCGAGCGTTATAATTATCCTCCCGGGATCATTATCGGACATTCGTGCCGGGACCAGGATCGCCTCCTCATCCTCTCTTTCTGGGATCTTACGTTCCTGGACACCTGTACCCGGGAAAAACATGTGATAACAGCCACAATTGTGTATCGCGTCATACATAAGTACCTGACCATCGAGGTCCAGCGTCACCCGCCAGGTAATTCCATCCAGCCTGCCGCTCAGGATATCCATGGGCCCTGTGGCCGGTCTGGACGGGAACCAGAGTATATAATTGAGTTGCGGTACTATTCTGTCTTCGAACCGGGATCGAGAAAGCCAAGCGTATGTCAGAGGCCGGTCAGTATCCACTGCCGCTTGTCCGCTTTGCCAGAAGAGTGCACCCATACGATCCGCTGAACTTTCCTGTTCAATACGCCATACGGGCGCGTAGTATCGGAACAATCGATCCAGTTCCGGCCCCTTTTCCAGCAGGGGTATCGCCAATGGATTATTCCTGCTACGGGCAAGGATCAGGGCGATAGATTCCGGATCCGGAGGTATTTCATCCTCGGGAGGTCGGTACAGGATGTTCGGCTTATTTGCCCCATTCACCGAAGAAAGCCTGAAATTTTCCAGGGTTTCCGCATGCAACCGGCTGACACCGGCAGTAACGAGGCGCTTCACCAGGGGATATAGACCCAGGAATCTCTGAATCTCGCTGTAGCTGTCAGGCACCCGGGTCCGTGTCACCAGGTCCCTCATACGATCCGGATTTTCCCGGACAGTCTGGATCGTCTGCTCTCCACATGCAGCTAAGCTCTCCAGCCACTGGTCCCGAGTCCGGACACCCGGCGGCCATACACTGTCATCCACAATCAAGAGATTGCCGATCTCCGCCGCTCGTCCCTGTTGATCCAGTTCACGCAGCAGGGTAAGCCACTGGTTCCGCTTGTCTTCCGTATCCAAATGGTTTTTAAATGAAGCCAGGAAACGGTTGACCCTGAAAAATGGATAAGCCTTTATGCCCACATCCTGGACATCCCGGATACCCTGCACACTTACCAGCTTTTCCGTATGGACTAACAACTGGATACAGGACGGTGTCAGGTTGGTGGCTGCGTTATCGATGCCCTTTTGGTCATGATATACAGCCGGTCGCAGACTACATGCCGTTGACAGCAGCAACAGCAGGAACAGGGGATACTGATCGGGTCGAATTACCATGGCAGTGGAACTATGTTTAGCGGACAGTATATCGGATCAGATTAGCTTCGGTCCTGGTCCAAGTCCATGCCGTACTCCTCCCAGGCAATCCCACCGGAATTGGTGAAAAAACAGGGAACGTGGCTGGAAAAGAGCCACAGGACAGTGTAATTTAGCCATCCCGCGTTGATAACGGTGCGAAATGGGAAAAAAGCTTTACATAAAGACATTTGGTTGCCAGATGAACGAATACGATTCTGCAAGAATCAGAGATCTGCTGACAGAATCGAACGGTATGGAATTGACCGAGGACCCGGGTCATGCAGATGTCGTCCTATTCAATACCTGCTCCATTCGTGAGAAAGCCCAGGAAAAACTTTTCTCGGAACTGGGAAGGTGGCGCCGGCAGAAGCTCATCAAACCGGATCTTATACTGGGAGTAGGCGGATGCGTGGCAAGCCAGGAAGGCGAAGCCATAAGAAGGCGTGCACCTTATGTGGATATCGTCTTTGGGCCCCAGACCCTGCACCGCCTGCCGGAAATGTTTGCCGCCATGCACAGGTTGCAAAAACCCATCATCGACGTCTCCTTTCCCGAGATAGAGAAATTCGATCATCTGCCGGAACCCCGTGCGGAGGGCGTCATAGCTTTCGTATCGGTTATGGAAGGTTGCAGCAAATACTGCAGCTTCTGTGTAGTACCCTATACACGTGGAGAGGAGATCAATCGCCCCTTCGATGACATACTCGCCGAGGTTTACAGCCTTGCCAAACAGGGGGTACGGGAGATCACACTACTCGGGCAGAATGTCAATGCCTACCGGGGCTTGACGCATGACGGAAGGGCCGCTGACCTTGCCCTGTTAATAGAGTACGTTGCTGCTGTAGATGGTATAGAACGAATACGGTTTACAACATCCCATCCTGCGGAGCTTACCGACAATCTGATCCATGCCTACACTTCCGTCTCGCAACTGGTAAACCACCTGCACCTGCCCGTACAAAGCGGATCCGACCGGATACTCCGCCTGATGAAACGGGGACATACCGTGCGGGAATACAGGGACAAGATCCGGAAATTGAGGAACCTGAGGCCCGGCATCAGCCTCTCATCGGATTTTATCGTTGGATTCCCAGGGGAAACCGATGAAGATTTTCAGGCCACCCTCGATCTTGTCACCGGACTGGGCTTTGATCAGTCCTTCAGTTTTGTCTACAGCAAACGGCCGGGGACACCGGCAGCCGCCATGGAGGATTCCATAGCCGCTGAGGTGAAAAAGGAACGTCTGGAGATCCTTCAAAATCAGATCAATTCGCAGGCGGCGGCTATCAGCACGCAAATGGTAGATACTGACCAGTATGTCCTGGTGGAAGGTATTTCCCGCCGCAATAGCCGGGAATTATTTGGCAGGACGGAGAATAACCGGGTTGTGAATTTCCCCGGTACACCTGAACTGATAGGAACGTTTGCCCGGCTGAGGATCACAGAGGCCATGCACAACTCCCTGCGCGGGCAACTCAGCAGTTCGCCTGGAAACTGCAACGTAGGAACTGCGGACTCCACGAGTCTCGTATAATCCGTTGAACACCCCTGCAGATATCGTTCACCCCGTAGCCGCGGATATTGTACTGGCGCCACCGGATAATGAACGTCTCGCTAATCTGTGTGGCCCCATGGACGAGCATTTGCGCCAGATAGAAAGGCGCTGTGGCATCGAGATCAATAACCGGGGTAATAGTTTCCGTATTATCGGGACCTCTAAATCAGTCGAATCGGGGGGCCGGTTGCTTACCCAGCTCTACGAAGCCACAAGACAGGAGCTGCTGTCACCGGAACGCATTCACCTGTTCCTGCAGGATTCCTGTCTGGAAGAAGAACTGGAAGAAGGACAGACAGGTGAGATTAGCATCAAGACCAAGCGCGGCATAATACGCGGCCGGAGTCCGAATCAGAGGCTTTATCTGTCCAATATCCAGGCCCACGACATCAACTTCGGAGTCGGTCCGGCAGGTACCGGGAAGACTTACCTGGCAGTGGCCTCTGCAGTCGCCGCCCTGGAACAGGAAAGGGCGCGCAGATTGGTCCTGGTGCGACCTGCAGTTGAAGCGGGTGAAAAATTGGGTTATCTGCCGGGAGATATAATTCAGAAAATCGACCCTTATCTCCGTCCGCTCTATGACGCCCTCTATGAGATGCTTGGTTTCGAACGCGTCGCCAGGCTGGTGGAACGCAATATTATCGAGATCGCTCCCCTCGCCTTCATGCGCGGACGGACCCTAAATGAGGCGTGTATCATCCTCGATGAGGCCCAAAACACGACCGTGGAACAGATGAAGATGTTTCTCACCCGGATCGGTTTCGGTTCCACTGCTGTCATTACCGGTGATATCACACAGACTGATTTGCCCTCTGGAAAAAGGTCCGGACTTCGCCACGTGATCGACATCCTCAGCAAGGAAGAGGGGATTAGTTTCACATTCTTTAAATCCAGGGATGTCGTCAGACATCCCCTGGTGAAGCGGATCCTGGACGCCTATGAACGCAGCGAGAAGAGCGTCGCATCAGATGATCCCGGGAAACGGTCGCGCTGATGCCAAAGGTCGGTGTCCAGATTGCCTCCACAGTAACGGAGTTGCCTGAAGGTAAAACGATCAGGCGCTGGGTTCGCACTGCACTTAGGGATAGAAAAAAACAGGCAGATCTGACTATCCGCATCACGGACATGGATGAGGCCAGGCAATTGAATAAGCGCTGGCGCGGAAGCAACGAGGCCACCAATGTCCTGTCTTTCCCTGCTTTGTCTCCCGGGGAGATTGAACCCCATAAGCAACCCTATTTAGGGGATATCGTGATTTGCGCCCCTGTGATCTGCGCGGAAGCAAGACAGCAGGGCAAAGAGCTTCAGGCTCACCTCGCACACATAGTTATTCATGGTGTATTACACTTGTTAGGATATGATCACATCGAGCCCAAGATGGCCGCTGACATGGAGAACCTGGAAATCAGGATCCTATCGGCCATCGGGGTTAGCAACCCTTATATAATCGAAGAATGAAAAAACAAAAGGATTCCGAACCTCCCTCCCGGCTGTCACTCCTGAAGAACTTTCTTTCTCGGGGACCTAAGGATCGTCCGGCTTTACTCGAGATCCTGCGCAATTCTGAAACCAGGAATCTGCTGGACTCCGATGCACTGATTATGATCGAAGGCGCTCTGCACGTCTCCGATATGCGGGTCAATGACATCATGGTACCCAAGGTACAAATGGTTGTTGTTTCTTATGATGCCAATCCGGCAGAGATCATCCGGACCGTCGTCGAGTCCGGGCATTCAAGATTCCCGGTTATAGGCGAAGATTCCAATGATGTGATGGGAATCCTGCTGGCCAAGGATCTCTTGTCCTACTTTGCCAATCCCGCCGGGGAATCCTTTAATATCAAGGATGCGATGCGCCCGGCAGTTTTCATCCCGGAAAGCAAGCGCCTGAACATCCTGCTGCGGGAATTCAAATCCAGCCGGAACCACATGGCGATCATTGTGGATGAGTACGGTGTAACCGGACTGGTCACCATAGAGGATATCATCGAGGAAATCGTTGGTGAAATCGAAGATGAACATGATATCGAAGAGGAAGATAACATACATCAGCACGGCGTCAACCGTTATACAGTAAGGGCAATAACGCCTATCGAGGAATTCAATAAACGCTTCGGTACTGATCTGAGCGATACAGAATACGATACCATCGGCGGACTGGTCATCAACGCTTTCGGACACCTGCCCAAGAGAGGTGAATCCATTGACCTGGCGGGATTTCACATCAAGGTATTGCGGGCGGATCGCCGCCGGATCCAGTTATTGAAACTCACGAAGGGTGAACATTAACCACCGCACGCAAATTCAGCCTGAGCGCGGAATTCCTGTGGCCGCCAATTTCATAAAAAAAATCCCGGCAGAATTCTGCTGTCTGTTATCCGGAATGGTCATGCCGCTGGCCTTCGCGCCTTTCAATTTCTGGCCCGTTTCCATCGCAGCAACAGCAATACTCTTTTACCTCTCGGTGGACAGGACGCCGCGCCAAGGTTTCCTTTGCGGTTATCTCTTCGGGATCGGCATGTTCGGTGCGGGAGTCAACTGGCTGCATATCAGCATCAACCAGTTCGGTGGAATGAGTCTCACCGGATCCCTCCTGGTGACGATGGTACTCGTGCTGTTCCTGGCCTTGTATCCTGCGTTGACGATTCTTGGCGGCAAGCGCTTTTTTTCAAGTAGGGGATCCACTGTCTATCTGTTTTCACTGGCTGTCCTGTGGATATTATTTGAATGGCTGCGGGCCTGGTTGTTTACTGGTTTCCCCTGGCTCCAGATCGGCTATGCACATGCCGATTCTCCACTGTCAGGCCTTGCGCCGGTGACGGGAATTTACGGCACCGGTCTGGCGGTCACGGTTAGCTCCTGCCTGCTGGTATTGTTGGCTCGTAGAGGAACGATAAAAAGGTTTACTGTACTCCTGGTCCTTTTGTGCCTGTGGCTTGCTTCCTGGGTACTTGGACGGATGGATTGGGTGGGTCCAAGTGGAAGCGATATTTCCGTCGCCCTCATACAGGGAGGGATCCCACAGGACATGAAGTGGCAGCCGCAATTTCGACGCCAGGGTTTTGAACTTTACCTCGAACTTTCGGAACCTTTCTGGAATCGCGATCTGATCGTTTGGCCGGAAACAGCCCTACCGGTCTTCCTCAGCCATTCGAATGCATATCTGGAGGAAATTGAGACCCTTCGTCAACGGGGAGGGGGCAGCCTCCTGCTGGGTATACCCGTGGATGACCCGGATACAGGGCAGTACTTCAACAGCGCTTTACTTCTGGGCAGTGAGCTATTCGTGTATCACAAACGTCACTTGGTCCCCTTTGGAGAATATCTCCCGTTGAAATTTCTACTGGGTCGTATCCTGAATTTTCTGGAGATTCCGATGTCGGATTTCACGCCGGGCAAGTCTGTGAGTCCGGTCTTCGACACCGGTGTTTTCCGAGTCGGCATTTCCATCTGTTATGAGGCGACCTTCGGAAGCGAGATAATACAAGCAATGCCTGATGCCGAATTTCTTATCAATATCAGTAATGACGCCTGGTTCGGCGACTCACTGGCGCCACATCAGCATCTGCAGATGGCCAGAATGCGGGCCCTGGAGACCAGCCGTTTCATGCTCCGCGCCACTAACACCGGTATCACGGCAATCATTGATAACAAAGGCAGGGTCATCAGGCGTGCCGAGCAGTTCAATCCCGCTGCCATCAGTGACAGGATCAGCCTCTACCACGGATTGACGCCCTATGCTGCGACCGGTGACATACCGGTTATCATGCTGTGTATGCTTGTGTTGCTGCTGTTGCGGATCCGCAAGACTGAAATTATTTGAATGTCTCCATGATACCGGCCATCGAAATGCGGCCGGCCAATACGTCCATGCCACTGATAGCGTTTCCCCGTACGATTAGCTCATTCGCTATGATAGGGCACACTCAGCTCGTGGACAGCATCAACCAGAACCTTGAGCTTGTCGGGTTCAACGTGCTGGGAAATACCATGCCCCAGATTGAATACATGTCCGGTGCCGCTGCCGAAAGCCGCCAGTATCTCCGCGGCCTCGGCCCGAATGGAGTCGGTTGAGCCGAACAGAATCGCAGGATCCATATTGCCCTGGAGCGCAACCCTGCCGCCTGTCCGCCGCCTGATGTCTCCGATGCTGACAGTCCAGTCCAGGCCGATGGCATCACAACCGCTTGCTGCAATATCTTCCATCCAGGCGCCCCCGCCCTTGGTAAACAGGATAACCGGTACGGTTTGAGAACCGGTCCCGCGCTTAAGTCGTCCTACAATATCCTTCATATATCGCAGGGAAAATTCCCGATAGGCGGCAGGTGTCAGGATGCCACCCCAGGTATCGAAGATCTGCACGGCGTTGACGCCCGCCGCGATCTGGGCATTGAGATAATCCGCAACCGATCGCGCCAGGACTTCCAGAAGGGCATGCAGGGTTTCCGGCTCTGCATACATCATGGCCTTGGCGAAACGGTACTCGCGGCTCGAACCACCCTCAATCATATAGGTGGCGATCGTCCAGGGGCTGCCGGAAAAACCGATCAAGGGCAGCCGGTTGTCCAGTTCCCGCTTGATGGTCCTGACAGCGTCCATCACATATCTAAGGTCGCTTTCCGGATCGGGAACTCCGATACGATCCACATCGGACCGGTTCCTAATGGGAGAGCTGAAACGCGGACCTTCATTCTCAACGAACTGCAGTCCCAGTCCCATGGCATCCGGAATAGTCAGGATATCGGAAAATAGGATCGCGGCATCCAGATCGAAGCGCCGCAAGGGTTGCATGGTTACTTCACAGGCCAGTTCAGGGGAACGACAAAGGTCCATGAAGCTTCCCGCCTGTTGCCGGGTTCTGCGGTACTCCGGCAGATAGCGGCCGGCCTGTCGCATGATCCAGATCGGTGTACGGTCAACGGGTTGACGTAACAATGCACGGATCAGGCGGTCGTTTTTCAATTCATGGATCATAACACAGGGGATCATTGCAGCAGGGGAAATCATACAGGAAAAAGGTATAATAAACAGTAATATCCATCCACACTGATGACCCATGCCGATGGGGATCGCAAGGACCGCACAAGGACCTGTATTGTACGCAGAAGAGATTCAGAAATACTACGACGGCAGCCCAGCGGCCCGCTGGCTCGCGCTCGCCAGCATCTGTCTTGTCAACCTATCCAACTCCCTGACCATGTCATCCACCAATGTGGCGGTACCGGAGATCGCGAAAGACCTGTCTGCTGATGCCGTCCTGATCAGCTGGATACCGACGGCGTTTCTGCTCAGTAATGTCGTGGTGATCTTACCGGCCGGCCGGCTGGCGGATATTCATGGACGTAAAAGGGTCTATCTCACGGGGATCATCGTTTTCACTCTGGCCAGCCTGGTCGCCTCCCAGGCGCCGAGCATTGAATGGCTGCTCTTCACACGTGTACTGCAGGGACTGGGTTCGGGCATGTCCTTTGCCACCGGTCTTGCCATCGTGATGTCCATATTCAGCGCCAGCAACCGAGGTATGGCGCTTGGCTTCGCCAATGCGGCTGTCTATATAGGCATGTCCTGCGGTCCGGTGCTCGGCGGTTGGATCACCGAAACACTGGGCTGGCGCACCATCTTCATGTTTCCGGTACCGCTGATCACCATAGCGATCACCCTGATCCTGCTGCGTCTCAAAGGAGAGTGGAAAAGTGAGACGCCGGACAAGGTGGACTGGCTGGGCAGTCTGATCTTTCTCGGCTGGGCATCCTCCCTGTTCCTGGGGGTCTCCTTGCTGCCGTCACCAAGCGGCATGCTGTGCGTGTCAGCGGGAGTTGCCGGTCTGATCCTGTTTGTCTACCAGCAGACGACTACCCGTTATCCCCTGATCCGCTTTCGGGCGATCATGGATAATCGTATATTCTCGAGATCGCTGCTGGCCAGCACTTGCGCCTATGCCAGTAACTTTCCGTTGGTCTTCCTGCTCAGTCTGTACCTGCAGTTTATCCAGGGCATGTCCCCGGCTGCGGCCGGGAAACTGATGATGCTGCAGGCAATTACAATGGCAATCGTGGCGCCCTTTGCCGGCCGTCTCTCGGATCGCTTCGAACCCAGGATCATCGCAACGACCGGATGTCTGATCATGTCCTGTGCCCTCATGGTGCTGCAGCATGTCGATGTGGATACATCGCTGCATATCATCGCTGCTGCCTTGATGACACTGGGATTCGGTTTCGGCCTGTTTACCTCTCCCAACAATAATGCCGCCTTGGGCTCGGTGGACAAGGCAAGGCTCAGCATAGCCTCTGCGCTGCTGAGCCTGTCGCGCCTGATGGGAAACATGACCGGGTCCGCCGGCGTCCTGCTCCTCGTCTCGATAATCATCGGCAACGTGGAATTGGAACCGAGTCAGTATCGTGCCTTGCTGGAAGTTATACGCTGGGTACTCAGCGCCTCATGCATCTATGCCCTCTGCGGCGCCTGGTTTTCCTACACCCGCGGGAATGTGCGTAGCCCTGGAGAGTCCGGCAGATCGGACTGAAGCACCCGGTCTGTTAAGCGGACACTCCGGATGCGCAGGCAGAGAGTCCTCAGCCGCCTGTGCCCAGGGAATCCAGTTGCTTCCGCACGGAGGCCAGTTTCACACAGTTGACAAAGACCACCATGGTCTTTTCCACTTCATCCAGCACCGGCAGGGAGGGGGCAAGACGGATGTTCTTGTCCTCCGGATCGCGGCCGTAGGGAAAGGTGGCGCCGGCGGGCGTCAGTTTCACACCTGCCGCGGCTGCCAGCCGCACTACCTCGCTCGCAACCCCGGGGCGGGCATCGAAGGATACAAAGTATCCACCACCAGGGACCTGCCAGTGGCCCAGATCGGTATCTGCGAAATTTTCCTCGAGACACCGGATTACCGCCGCAAATTTTGGCCGCAGCATTTCAGCATGTTTTTTCATGTGTTGTTTCAGCGCATAAATGTCGGGAAACATTTTTGCATGCCGGAGTTGGTTCACCTTGTCAGGGCCTATGGTGGCGATACCCAGATGCTTCCTGAATTTGGCCAGATTTCCCGCAGAAGCCGCCAGGAAGGCGACACCGGCGCCGGCGAAACTGATCTTCGATGTGGACGTAAACTGCAACACGCTGTCTGCGGTCCCAAAACGGTCACAGTAATCCATGATGTTTGCCAGCAGCGGGGGGTTATCGTGGAGATCGTGCACCGCGTAGGCATTGTCCCAGAACAGCCGGAAGTTATTCGATGCGATCCGGCCCAGGGCGGCCATCCGTTCGACAACAGCATCACTGAACACGATTCCGGTGGGATTGGAATACTTGGGAACCACCCATAGTCCCCGGATTAGCGGGTCTTTTCTGATTAAGATCTCAACCTCGTCCATATCGGGACCATCATCCCGCATGCCAACATTGAGCATTTCAATGCCCAGTTCCTGGCAAATGGCGAAATGCCGATCATAACCGGGGACCGGACAGATAAACTTGACCTTCCCTTCCTCCTTCCATGGCCTGGCTCCTTCATGGGTACCGAAGAGGTAAGCAAAGTGGACACATTGATGCATCAGGCCGAGGCTGCTGTTACCCCCCGCCAGCACCATGGCGGGTTTAACACCCAGCAGGTCAGCGCCCAACTGGCGCAATTCCTGTATGCCATCAAGCCCGCCGTAGTTACGCGTATCGGTACCGTCGGCGGAAATGTAGTCTCCGGCCAGTATGCCATCGAGACCATTGGCAAGATCCAGCTGTAGTGAGGAGGGTTTCCCCCGGGTAAGGTCAAGATTCAGATTCCGCTTCCTGATGTTTTCATATTCAGCAGCAAGTTCCTTCTCCCACCGCAACAACTGCGCCGCATCGGCTTTCTCAATATACAAGTCAATACCTCGATTCTTGGGCAAATATACGAAAGCGGCTCCCTCCGTACCGGTCGCAAGGCTGGCCATGCTGAAATCCGGTTGGCTCCTGGAACGCGCGAAGCATATGGAATTGTCAGTATAAAATCAACCTGGTGCGAACGGCGATTAGGCGAAGGCATGCACCATAAGAATCCATCGAATATCTGGCCGCAAGATCCCTTAGTGCGGCAATGCAGCAACTTGTGACAGATGAACAACTCCGCTGGATAACAGCGGTTCAGAGCGGAGCCGGCAGTTCAGATGCGCCCATGAGGTATCGATCGATTGCCCTTGCGGCAGAACGGCCCTCGGCAATGGCCCATACAATCAGGGATTGGCCATGCTGCATGTCTCCGGCTGTGAAAACACCCTCAACGCTGGTTTTCCATCCTCCGTCATGCCAGACGTTATTGCGATCGGTGAATCGCACACCCAGATCTTCCAGCATGCCTTTTTTCTCCGGTCCCACAAAACCCATGGACAACAGGGCCAACTGGCAAGGGAGAAGATAATGGCTTCTAGGCACTTCATTGAAGGTGATCCTGCCGTAGTTATGTACGATTTCTACTCGGCATAGCTCCAACTGCTGGAGATTTCCTTTATCATCCCCTATGAAACGGGTGGTTGACGCCGAATAGAGCCGTTTGCCTCCTTCTTCATGCGCAGACGCCACACGGTAGATATTTGGCCACTCCGGCCACGGATTGCCTTCGGAGCGTTTTTCCGGTGGTCTCGGCATGATCTCGATCTGATGAACTGATGCCGCCTTCTGCCGGTGTACGGTACCCAGGCAATCCGCGCCCGTGTCACCCCCACCGATAACGACGACGTGCTTGCCTGTGGCTGAAATACACTCCGTCTCGGGGATGGAATCCCCATGGCAGTCACGGCCGGCCTGGGTAAGATATTCCATGGCGAAATGCACACCCTTCAGTTCCCGGCCCGGGATTGGTAAATCCCGGGCTTGGCTGGCGCCCCCGGCAAGCAACAACGTATCGAAATTCCCTGTCAGGGTCGAGACCGGGATATTCTGTCCAATATAGGCATTCGTCCGGAACTCGACACCTTCTTCCTGCATCTGCTCCATACGTCTATCCAGGCGGTATTTCTCCATTTTGAATTCCGGAATTCCATATCTCAGCAATCCACCGATACGATCGCTTCTTTCGAATACAGTGACTGCATGTCCGGCGCGGGCAAGCTGCTGTGCAGCCGCGAGTCCCGCCGGACCAGACCCGACGATCGCTACCTTCTTGCCGGTCTTTTTCTCCGCAGGTTGTGGTCTTATCCAGCCGTTTTCCCAGGCTTTATCGATGATCGCTAGTTCCACCGCCTTGATGGTGACGGGATTGTCGTTGATCCCGAGCACACAGGAACCTTCACAGGGGGCCGGGCACAGGGTACCGGTGAATTCAGGGAAATTATTGGTGGCATGTAGGCGATCAATCGCCGCACGCCATTGTTCCCGGTAAACCAGGTCGTTCCAGTCCGGGATCAGGTTGCCTAGTGGACAACCGTTGTGGCAGAACGGTATGCCGCAATCCATGCACCGGGAAGCCTGTGCTTGCAGGGTGGGGTCAGGCCAGGGAGCCATTACCTGCTTCCAGTCCAGCAAGCGTTCCTTTACGGGCCGGTAGGGCTGCTTGTCGCGACCGAGTTCAAGAAAACCCGTCGGCTTAGCCATGGGCCGCCTCCATGACAGCCTCATCCTCCGGCACACCGGATGCACGCGCCCGGTTGATGGCCTCCAGCACCCGCTTGTAATCCTTCGGCATTACTTTGACAAACATCCGAACGTAATCATCCCACCCGGAGAGGATCTTTGCTGCAAGCGTACTTCGGGTATATTGATGATGCCTCGCGAGCAACTCACGAACCGTCCCGATATCCTCATCATCCTCGAGACTTTCCAGCGCCACCATGGCTGTATTACAGCGGATGCGAAATTCCTTGTGCTCATCCAGGACATAGGCGATGCCACCGGACATGCCGGCGGCAAAATTCCTGCCTGTTTTGCCAATCACCACGATCCTGCCACCCGTCATGTATTCACAGCCGTGATCGCCTACACCCTCAACCACGGCCCTCGCTCCGCTGTTCCTCACCGCAAAACGTTCCCCTGCGATTCCGCGAATATAGGCTTCCCCGCTGGTCGCCCCGTAGAGGAGCACATTGCCGGCTATAATATTATCTTCCGCCAGGAAGGTGGCATTTTTGGGAGGGAAGAGGATGATCTTCCCACCCGAAAGTCCCTTGCCGAGGTAGTCATTGGCATCACCTTCAATCGTCATGGTGATGCCTGCCGGGACAAAGGCGCCAAAACTCATCCCCGCGGATCCATGAAAGTGGATACGAATAGTATCCTCGGGAAGCGCTGCACTGCCATGACGCCGGGTTATCTCGTACCCCAGGGTAGTACCCACCGTCCGGTTGGTATTTTTTATGGGTAGAATGATATCGACCGGCTTCCGATCCTCAATCGCATCCTTGCAGAGCGGCACCAGGATCGTAACATCCAGGGATTTCTCAAGACCATGATCCTGTTTGCGGGTACAGTATATTCCTGAGCCCGCTGCTGCCTTGGGTTTGTGGAGGATCATACTGAAATCCAGTCCTTCCGCTTTCCAGTGTTTTATGGCGCGGTTGACATCAATACGGTCCACCTGGCCGATCATCTCCGCGAATCTCCGGTAACCCAGTTGGGCCATGTACTCCCTTACTTCCTCGGCAAGGAATCTGAAATAGTTCACTACATGATCCGCCTGGCCACTGAATTTCTCCCGCAACCTTGGATCCTGGGTTGCAACACCCACAGGACAGGTATTGAGATGGCAAACCCGCATCATGATGCATCCTGCGACCACCAGTGGCGCGGTGGAGAAACCGAATTCCTCGGCGCCAAGCAGGGCCGCGATAACCACATCCCGGCCGGTCTTGAGCTGGCCGTCCGTCTGTACCACGATCCGGTCACGCAGGCGGTTCATTACCAATACCTGCTGGGTCTCCGCGAGACCCAGTTCCCAGGGCAGCCCTGCATGTTTGAGTGAGCTTATGGGGGAGGCGCCGGTTCCACCATCGTAACCGGAGATCAACACCACATCGGAATGGGCCTTGGCGACACCAGCCGCGACGGTTCCGACACCGATCTCCGAGACCAGCTTGACATGGATCCTCGCCCGGGGGTTGGCGCTTTTCAGATCGTGGATGAGTTGCGCCAAGTCCTCAATGGAATAAATATCATGATGTGGGGGGGGCGAAATGAGCCCGACGCCTGCGGTGGAATAACGCACTTTAGCAATCCAGGGATATACCTTGCTTCCCGGCAACTGTCCACCCTCTCCCGGTTTCGCCCCTTGCGCCATCTTGATCTGGATATCATCTGCATTCACCAGGAATTCGCTCGTGACACCGAAACGGCCCGAGGCAACCTGTTTGACTGCGCTGCGGCGCGAGTCGCCATTCGGATCCGGTATATACCGATCCGGATCCTCTCCACCTTCCCCGGTATTTGATTTCCCGCCGATACGATTCATGGCAATGGCCAGGGTTTCATGCGCTTCCTTGCTGATGGAACCATAGGACATGGCGCCGGTGGCAAAACGCTTCATGATCGTTTCTACTGGTTCCACCTCTTCAATCGGGACGGCTGGCCGATCGAAGCTGAACTGGAACAGCCCTCGCAGGGTTGCGAGATTTTCATTCTGGTTATCCACCAGGCTGCTGTACTCCCTGTACTGACTGTAATCGCCGCTACGGGTTGCGTGCTGAAGTTTCGCCACGGTGGCAGGGTTAAAGAGATGATATTCTCCATCCCTCCGCCACTGGTATTCACCACCCCATTCCAGATCCGGTTGCTTTACCTTTCTGTCAGGAAAAGCATTGCTGTGCCGGAGACTGTTTTCGCGGGCGACAATATCAAGTCCGATACCGCCAATCCTGGAAGTGGTCCATGTGAAGTAACGATCAACGAACTCCTTATTCAGTCCGATTGCCTCGAAAATCTGCGCCCCACGGTAAGACTGTATAGTCGATATGCCCATCTTTGACATGGTCTTGGTCAGTCCCTTGTTCACCGCCTTGACGAAATTATGGACGGCATCCTCAAAATCCATCTCGGGAAGATGGCCCTTGCCTATCATGTCTTCCAGTGACTCAAAAGCCAGGTAAGGATTGATGGCGCCGATACCAAATCCAAGCAAGAGCGCAAAATGGTGGACTTCACGGGGTTCGCCCGACTCAAGTATCAATCCGGCCTTCACCCTGGATCCGTTGCGTACCATATGATGGTGCACACCGGCCGTAGCCAGAAGCGAGGGAATGGCAGCCAATTTCTCATCAATTCCCCGATCGGAAAGGATGATATAGGTATAACCTTCGTTAATTGCCACATCCACCTGCTTGCAGACCTGCTGCAAGGCCAGGTCCAGTCCAGCGCCGCCTTCTGCAACCGGATAGAGGATCGAAATCACCTTGCTCCGGTAACCGGGCAGATCAGCGGATCGGATCCTGGCCATTTCCTCATTGGTCAGAACCGGGGATTCAATACGGATTTGGCGGCAGCTCCGCGGTACAGGCTGCAGCAGGTTGCCTTCCGGACCAAGCGTGCTTGATACCTGGGTAACCAATTCCTCACGGATCCCGTCAAGCGGTGGATTGGTTACTTGGGCAAAAAGCTGCTTGAAATAATCATATAAAAGACGAGGCCGGTTGGAGAGCACGGCAAGGGCGGCATCGGTACCCATGGAACCGATGGGTTCTTCACCATCGCGGGCCATGGGCGCCATCAGGATACGTAAATCCTCATGGGTGTAACCGAAGGCCTGTTGACGCTGCAATAAGGTCTTTGGATCGGATCGGTGGATTTCCCCTGTTTGCGGCAACTTGTCCAGGGGCAATAGATTCTCCGACAACCATTTCCGATAGGGATGTTCTTTAGCGTAGGTCTGTTTGAGTTCCTCGTCATCGATAATTCGTCCCTGACGTGTATCCACCAGGAAAATACGCCCCGGATGCAGCCTTTCCTTGATCAGTATATTTTCAGGAGGGATATCCAATACTCCAACCTCAGAGGCCATAATCACCATCTCGTCCTTGGTGACATAATAGCGAGATGGTCTCAGTCCGTTTCGATCCAATACGGCACCGATAATCTCGCCGTCTGTAAAGGCGATTGAGGCCGGGCCGTCCCATGGTTCCATCAGGCAGGAATGGTATTCATAAAAGGCCCTGCGATCATCATTCATGGACTCGTGACCGCTCCAGGCTTCAGGAATCATCATCAATACTGCCAGTGGTAGCGGCCTTCCGGTCATGTGCAGGAATTCCATGACATTATCAAACGTGGAAGAGTCACTGCCGCCTTCAATAATGATGGGAAAAAGCTTCTTCAGGTCCTCGCCGAAAAGTGCGGATTCGAACAGCGCCTCACGGGCGCGCATCCAGTTGATATTACCCCTTGTGGTATTGATCTCGCCGTTGTGGGATATATATCGGAAAGGATGTGCCAAGGGCCACGAAGGAAAGGTGTTGGTTGAAAAACGCTGGTGGACGAGCGCCATCGCCGACTCGACATCCGGATCCGTGATATCCGGGAACATGGTCTCGATCTGGGTGCCGGTTAACATCCCCTTGTAGACGAAGGTCCTATAGGACAGGGTTGGTATATAGAACAATGCCTTTTCCTTGAGATCTGAATTCCTGATGCTCTGCTCCACACGCTTGCGGATGACATAGAGTTTCCGGTCAAAGGCGGAGGCATCCCGCAATTCGGTGCTGCGCCCGATAAATATCTGCTTGAAATTAGGCTCGCCCGCCTTCGCCGTCGGACCGATAGGGGAATCATCCACTGGGACATCCCGCCAACCCAGCACCGTTTGTCCCTCTTCGGTCACAATCTGCTCGAAGATGCGGCGGCAATGTAGTGATTGTTCCGGATCCCGGGGTAGAAACACCATACCGGCGCCGTATTGCAGGGGATCTTCCGGTAAGTTGATACCCAGTTCCCCGCAAACTCTGCGAAAAAATTTATGTGGTTTCTGGATCAATATACCAACCCCATCTCCGGTATTCTCTTCCGCACCACAAGCACCTCTGTGCAACAGGTTCTTGAGGATGATCATGGCATTACTCACGATCTGGTGAGACTTGCGTCCTTTCATATCCACGACGAAGCCTACTCCGCAGGCATCGTGCTCCTGGGCAGGGTCGTAGAGTCCTTCAGCTTGATGGCCGAGCAACATATTCATAAAGTGAAATTTTTCAAGTTAGCTACGCAGTGAACCTGCGTAACCGATAGATGCAATCAGGTTCGGGTACGATGAGGTGTGAGTGCAATTGCACTAAGATATTCGCTTTGTTGCCCGGGTTTCATGTAGGTTAACCACCAAGCCTCTTCGTCTTCATACAAAAGGAGCAGAATTATAATCAAGCAACCCCAGTATGTCACGATATTGAAACCTGATTAACCGGACTTTTAGGAGGCTTTTCAATGGCATTTGCGTTAGTTAGTTGATTTTGGAAGCTATCGAATAGGATTTCAGATTCGGTCTGGATAACATTGGGTCAATTTCTGATTAAAAACATCTATCTATGCAAACCTTCAGGTATCGGATGTTGTCCCGTTGATCTCCGCTTTTATCGCTGCGGAACTACGCGGCCAGGGACGGATCCGGCGGGCATAATCAGGCAAACCAGTGATTCCAGCCACAGCCGCTACGCGGTCTTCGTAAGGGCCCGTCAGCAGCAGATACCAGGCACGATTATCCTTGCTCGTGACCACTAGGGCGTTTTCTCCAGGCAGGGCTGGTTTGTATCCCAGGAAACGCCGGATGGTTTGCAGTTCATGCGCACCGATTAACTGGATTACATAACTCTCCGCCGGCAGCCGCTCCAACCAGTCCCTGCCTAGGACGGACGGGAATCCTGGTAATGCCTCGCTTGTGGGTGGACTGTTCTGTCTCACGGCTTGTACCGGGTTGTCGCCGCTGAAACTCTTGATAGTCTTGCTTTCCTCAATATCCGTCTCCCTGCCAGCCAGTGGATCGGGATCCCGACCTGCTACCTCAATCGGGGCCTTTTTAACTGCCTGCTTAAGTTCCTGTTCGATTGCTGTAGGGAGATCAGGAGTATTACTATCCATCAACTCATCTTGAACTATTACCCTAGTGACTTCATGTACAGAATTGCTCTCTTCCATAGACTGACCGGGTGGTGACGGAACTGGCATGGAATAATCCAACCGGACAGCCTGTGCCGGGGTTTTTTCCCTCTGGCTGAAAGTCAACACCACCGTCATGATCACAACGGCCACTATGCCGAATGCCACTGTTCTAACCCAGAAACCCGAGGCGGATCCGAGCGAGACACCACGAGCGGAGTGCGGAAGTGTCAGGTTTTTCGGCGACTGCAGGGCCTGCCTCGCCAGACTGTTGATCCTGCCTGGTAGTCCACCGGATACGACCGCTATATCATTATACTGCCTGTGATCAAAGAGATCCCCGCTAGCGCCGCAACTTGCCAGTCGGTGCGCGATGTACGCACTGACCTGTGAAAAAGCGAGGGGGTCTAACTGAACAACGTGTATGATGCCGTGCGCTATATCATCTCCCACTACCCGTAACAGGCGTTTTTGCAGATGCTTTTGACCCGCCAAGATTATCCGATACCTTTGATTCTCGTGGCTTATCTGGCTGAGCCTCAAGAGCAAATGCAGTTGAGGTTCAGCGAGCAAATGGGCATTGTCCAAGATGATCAACGGTTGTAGTTCTTGATTCTGCAATTGCTTTAGTCTATTCAACAGATGTTCATGTTCATCTGTACTGTTCTCTTCAAGTAGTGGAAAGCTCAGAATCGTACTCAGTAATTTGCGTTGATCCGATGACGGAGCAGCAGTTATTTCTTGAATCCACCAGGGCTCATTGGTCCGGGAAGCAAGGTAGCGGCACAAGGCACTGGTGCCTGCGCCATTTTCTCCGGTAATCAGGATCAGCTGTCGGCTGGACAGCAGCAAATGCCTGATCAGTTGTAGCCTTTGTTGTAAGGTGGGCGTAAGAAAGTAAATATCATCGACTGTATCCGGAAAGGGATCCCGGTCCATACCATAACGGCTGTAGTACGCATTCCGGTTCGGTTTGCCTTTCATTAAAGACGGCTGGTCCTGTTATCAAAAAAACGGGAACGCTCATCATGCATTCCACAATGCTTCTCGTATTCAGCGATGGCGAATCTGTCGGTCATTCCGGCGATATAGTCGGCAATTCTGCGATAAAATACACTCTGCCCGGTCACCTGTCCTTCTGCTGAGATATTCCCGCCCATCGATTCAGGCAGGCTATCCGGTTGAGAGCTATAAACACTAAAGAGTGTACGGATTACTTCGGACGCCTTTCGGGTCATGTTCTTTACATACTCATGCATGTACAGATTAGCTCTCAGAAAAAGTTTCAACTCCTGCTGCATTTCAGCCATCTCCTGACTGAGAATCACGAGGCCTTCTCCGGCATTACGTACGTCATCGGCGGTTCCAGGTCCGTAGGACGCGATCTTTCCCCTGCTTGTGTTGATCAGGTCCACGGCCAGACTATTGATCATGCGCCTGATCAGTTCATGTGTGAGACGCCGTCTCTCGAGGCCCGGCCAATGTTGTATTACTCCAGAATAATGTTTGTGGAATAATCTGCATTGCATTAGTTGATCCATGGTGATCAATCCGGAGCGCAGTCCATCATCAACATCATGATTATTATAGGCAATTTCATCTGCAATATTGGCGACCTGGGCCTCCAGTCCGGGTTGTGTACCATTCAGGAACCTATTACCCAATTCTCCGAGTAAAGCCGCGTTTACTCTTGAGCAGTGCTTCAGGATCCCTTCCCGAGTTTCGAAACAGAGATTCAGGCCAGGGAAAGCAGCATATTTTTCTTCCAGCAAATCGACGACCCGCAGGGACTGCAGGTTATGTTCAAATCCGCCATGTTGCCTCATACAGTCATTGAGGACTTCCTGCCCCGCGTGACCAAAGGGAGTATGCCCAAGGTCATGAGCCAGGCAAATTGCCTCAGTCAGGTCTTCGTTAAGATCCAGAGCCCTGGCGACGGTCCTGCCTATCTGTGATACTTCTATGGAATGCGTCAAGCGGGTCCTGAACATGTCTCCTTCATGATTCACAAAAACCTGGGTCTTGTATTCAAGACGACGAAACGCCGATGAATGGATGACACGATCACGGTCTCGCTGGAATTCACTTCGAAGGAATGGAGCTTCCTCGGGAAACAGGCGCCCTCTCGAGTTTCTTTCCCTAGCAGCGTAACTGGCCAGCATCCAGTTCACCCACCGGCCAAGATAAATTCACTCAAGGTATCCGTAAGCAGTTCCTCCCTGTATTGATCCGTCAAAAATGCCTCACCAATCTGTTTCAGCAACACCAGAAACAGCTTAGCGTTTCTTGCCTTCTTGTCGATTGCCATTATTGCCCGCAGTTCCTCAGCTTTCAGCTTGGTCGGCAGCCCGATGGGAAGATTGGCCCGGTTCAGGAGCTTCCACACCCGCTCCACGGATTCCGCTGACAACCAGCCGTGACGCTTTGACAAATCCGCTGCCATCAACATGCCTATGGCAATCGCCTCACCATGTAAAAACTGTGTGTACGAGGTGGCTGTCTCAATGGCATGTCCGAAGGTATGACCGAAATTCAGTATGGCCCTGATACCGCTTTCCCTTTCATCGAGGGAAACGATGTCGGACTTGTTTCGGCAGGATTGTTCTATGGCATGCACCAGGCATGTGGTGTCCCTCGCGAGCAACCGCTCAATATTATTCTCCAGCCAGCAGAAAAAATCAGGGTCACGAATCAACCCGTATTTGATCACTTCAGCAAGACCTGCGCTCATTTCCCGATCCGGCAAAGTGGAAAGGACCTGAGTATCCGCAATTACAGCCACCGGCTGGTAAAATACACCAATCATGTTTTTCCCGAGCATGTGGTTCACAGCTGTTTTACCACCCACCGCAGAATCCACCTGGGACAGGAGAGTCGTTGGGACCTGGATATAGTCAACACCCCGCTGGTAACAGGCAGCCGCAAACCCGGTTATATCACCTACCACACCACCACCCAAGGCTACCAGGGTGCAATCACGGCTATATGCCTTCTCCAGCAGCTGAGTAATGACCTGGTTGAAGGCGTCGAGGGTCTTGTATTTTTCACCGTCAGATAGCACTACTGTGCTGATCTTTCGCGGAGCCAGGGCATCCATGACCTGGTTTAGATATAGAGGGGCAATGGTCTCGTTGCTTACCACCATGATCTGCCCGGTTCGGCATAACCTTGACCAGATTTGTTTCGAACTCAGCAGACCATCACCTATGAATATGGGGTAGCTGCGGTCTCCGAGTTCGACTGCCATCTCTTTCATAGGCTGTCAATCTTCCTGCAAATCCTGTTTACAATCTGTTTTGCTGCCTGTTTATCCGTATTGATAGTCCAGTCAGCAAGATCTTCGTAGATCGATTCACGCCTGGCCAGTATCTCCCGGATCGTTCCCAGACGATCCGTCGTCTGCAACAAAGGTCTGCGATTATCCCTTGCGGTTCTTCGCAACAACTGCTCTGCGGATGCCTTCAGGTAAATCACGTAACCACGTTCAGCAAGATATTTTCTGTTTTTGTCGTCGAGGACAGCGCCACCACCCGTTGCGAGAACGATGCCATGAAGCCTGGTCAATTCCTCCATTACTTTGGATTCACGCTTTCTGAAGCCTTCCTCCCCCTCTATCTCGAATATCAGGTCGATACCGGCGCCGGTTTTCTCGATAATAACCGTATCGGAATCAATAAATATCCTGCCTGTACGATCGGCAAGCATCTTCCCAATTGTCGTTT
>Ga0156099_1191_pt1 | contig 23398 bp, 24 predicted proteins | sample RifCSPlowO2_02_FD_107752 | JGI IMG/M metagenome (GOLD analysis project Ga0156099, IMG submission 107752) | Gammaproteobacteria bacterium RIFCSPLOWO2_02_FULL_56_15
AGCGCTCCATTTCATTATGCGCTCGCGGCGCGCTCCACACGGCAGTGCGCGGCCGCTGAACTGCGGCGTTGAGCCTGTAGAAAAAAACCTGGCGCTTCTGATCTTTGCACGGATCAGACACAAAACAACCCTCGCCTGAAGGTGAGGGGTTTGTACAGTCGGCCGCAAGCCGACTGAAAAATCTCCCTTCGCCCTCTGGGACGACCCCAGGGATGGGGGAGGTAGGACGAAGTCCGGAACCAGAGTCGAGAAGGGCCGTGGTTGAGGGAAATGCCCTGATATACCGCTTTCCCTCACCCGCCACTGCGTGGCGGCCTCTCCCGGCGGGAGAGGCGAAATCGGCTCACGTTCGCTGCCATCACATTTCGCTTATCATCCTTCGCCTGAAGGCGAGGGGTTTACAGATCCCCTATGGGGACTCTAAAAACCTTTACCACCGATCCGTTCGGGTAAAGACCCGCGTCGGGCCGTGTCCCGGATTCCATAACCGGATTCGCTTGCGCTTCATGAAGGGGATGAGCGCCATCCCGGCGACAAACCCGCCGATGTGGGCGAACCACGCCACGCCCCCGCCGGAGGAGTCCGTGAGAGCGGAGCTGACCAACTGCATCGCGAACCAGAGCCCGAGCACCCAGGCGGCCGGCAGTTTCATCATGCTGAGATAAAATCCAAGCGGCACCAGCACCAGCACCCGGGCCTTCGGATACAGCAACACATACGCCCCCAGCACGCCCGAGATGGCGCCGCTCGCACCAATCATGGGAATATCGGAAGAAGGATTCTGCAAGGTCTGGCCGAGGGCCGCCGCGATCCCGCAGAGCAGATAGAAGATCACGAAGCGCACCCGCCCCAGGGCATCCTCGATGTTGTTGCCGAAGATCCAGAGATAGAGCATGTTCCCGGCGAGATGCATGAAGCCGCCGTGCATGAACATCGAGGTGAAGATCGTCAACCATGCCGGCAGGACATAGAGCTCCGGAGGCAGTTCCACCTGACCGGTCACGACCGAGGGGATGAGGCCCAGGCTGTAGACCACGACCTGCCCCCCGCGCGCGTCCAGCGAGGCCTGCCAGAGAAACACCAGCACGCAGAGCGCGATGATCGAGACGGTCAGCACCGGGGGGGTGCTGGTGGGGTTATCGTCATGCAGCGGGATCACGGGCGCTCAACCGATCAGGCGCGTCTGCGCCTCGCGGTATCTCGCGGCGGTATTGCGGATTACCTCTTCTGGAAGCGATGGCCCAGGCGGTTTCTTGTCCCAGTCGAGAGTCTCCAGGTAATCTCGCACATACTGTTTGTCGAAACTGGGTGGACTGATGCCGGTACGATAGGAATCGGCAGGCCAGAACCGGGACGAATCCGGCGTCAGTACCTCGTCGATCAGGTATAGTTCCCCCTGCGGGTCGGCGCCGAACTCAAACTTGGTATCCGCGATGATGATGCCCCGCCCCTTAGCATACTCCGCGGCGTCCCGATAGAGCCTGAGACTGACCTCGCGAACTTTTTCGGCCAGTGCCGGACCCAATAACCGTTTTGTGTCCGCGTAGCTGATATTTACATCATGTGCTCCGATCTCCGCCTTCGAAGAGGGGCTAAAGATCGCCTCCGGAAGTTGCTCAGCCTGTTGCAGTCCCGCGGGCAGGCGGATGCCGCAGATTGCCCCGTTGGCCTGGTAATCCTTCCATCCGGAACCGATGATGTATCCCCTGGCGATGGCCTCGACCGGCAGTGGTTTCATTTTTCTGACGATGATGGCGCGCCCCCGCACCTGTTCGAGTTCACTGCCCTGAAGGATGGACTCGAGTGCGATATCCGCAAGATGATTGGGAATGGTTGCGGCGGTACGGGCAAACCAGAAATTTGACAGGGCTGTCAGAACTGCCCCCTTCCCGGGGATCGGATTGGGCAGGATCACATCAAAGGCGGAAAGCCGATCCGTGGTAACGATCAGCAGGTGTTTGTCATCCACGGCATAGATATCACGAACCTTGCCGCTGGTAATCAGTTTCAGACTCTTCAAGTCCGAACGATAGAGTGCATCCTGTGTAGTATTCATCAGTTTTCTACCTGAAGGTAATGAGATCGGTTAGGCATCGGCCATGGTATTTTTGTTCACCTTTGCCCAACTGTCCCGCAGAGTCACAATCCGGTTGAATACCGGCCGTTCACGGTTCCAGTCATACCTGTCGGCCACAAAATAACCCAGACGTTCAAACTGGAAACGCGCTTCCGGCTCCGCGTGTCTCAGAGAAGGTTCAACCAGTGCTGTGGTGAGGATCTGCTCCGAATCCGGATTCAGCAGATCCAGCCAGTCGTCTTCACCGCGCTCCGGATTTGCTACGTTGAATAGCCGGTCATAAAGCCTGACTTCGGCTTGCAGCGAATGTTTTCCTGACACCCAGTGAATCGTTCCCTTCACCTTGCGGCCATCAGGCGCATTCCCACCCCTGCTCAGGGGGTCATAGGTGCAATGCAGTTCCAGTATTTCACCACTGCCTGGATCCTTCACAACTTCCCTGCAGGTGATGAAGTAAGCATAGCGCAGACGCACCTCCCTGCCTGGGGCAAGGCGGTAATACTTTGCCGGCGGTTCTTCCTGGAAATCATCCCGCTCGATATAGATGACACGGCCGAACGGGATCCTGCGAGCGCCCATGGCGGAATCCACCGGATGATTGACCGCGGAGATCTCTTCTTCCTGGTCTTCCGGGTAGTTCTCAATCACCACTTTCAGCGGTTGCAGTACCGCCATGACACGCGGGGCGCGGGGATCGAGATCCTCACGCAAACAGTTCTCCAGCAGGCTCATATCGATACGCGTATCGTTCTTGGTCACCCCGATGCGTTCACAAAAATCCCGAACCGATTCCGGGGTGAAACCGCGCCTGCGGATCCCGGAAATAGTAGGCATCCGCGGGTCATCCCACCCTCGTACATGTCCCTGATCGACCAGGGTGATCAATTTGCGTTTGCTCAATATGGTGTAGTCGAGGATCAAGCGGGCAAATTCGTACTGGTGCGGCCGGGATGGCGTATCCAGATTGTCCAGCACCCAGTCATAGAGCGGGCGGTGATCTTCGAATTCAAGCGTACAGATGGAATGGGTGATCTGCTCGATGGCATCGGAAAGACAATGGGTGAAATCGTACAGCGGATAGATCTTCCAGGTATCACCGGTGCGATGGTGGCTGGCCTTTCGGATCCGGTATATCACAGGATCCCGCATGTTGAGATTCGGGGAGGACATATCAATCCGGGCGCGCAATACGTGCTCCCCATCCTCAAACTCACCTGCCTTCATCCTCCCGAACAGTTCCAGGTTTTCCTCTACCGATCGACTGCAATAACGGCTTTCCCGGCCCGGTTCGGTCAGGCTACCACGGTGGCTGCGTATTTCCTCGGAGCTTAAGCTGTCCACATAGGCCTTCCCCTGCCGAATCAGGTCCGTAGCGTATTCATATAACTGTGGAAAATAATCCGAGGCATAGTACTCCCGCCCCTCCCAATCGAAGCCGAGCCAGCGGACATCGCGCTTGATGGCCTCGACGAATTCATCATTCTCTTTTTCCGGGTTGGTATCATCGAGACGGAGATTGCACTTTCCGCCGTAGTCACGTGCAATACCGAAGTTCAAACAGATGGACTTGGCATGACCAACGTGCAGATAGCCATTCGGCTCGGGCGGGAAACGGGTGTGTACCCGGCCATCGTTCCGCTTCTGCTTCAAATCCTCGTCAACTATCCTGCGGATAAAATCCACGGGGCGCCTTGATTCACTCTCATTCATGTATGCCAAATTCCAATCACTCTTTGATAGATACTTTATTCTTGACCCCACCGTTCTGGCGGGCGGCCTCCGGCAGATCTCCCGATAGACCCATGGCCTGGCGCATCAGCCAGTGTTTAAGAGGCGCGATTGAATCGGTAATATCCAGGCCGGCATTGCGCAGCATCGGTAGCGGGGGTGTCTGCTCCTCGAACAGATATTTAAACCCTTCCATGACCATCGACATGATCCTGTTTTCCAACCTGCGCCAGCGTTCATACCGCCTGAGGATATGAAGTCCACCGAGATCCTTGTTTTTCTCTCTTGCCGCATTCAGGACTTGTGCCAGACATGCGGCATCCAACATCCCCAGGTTCGCGCCCATACCTGCCAGAGGATGGATATTATGAGCCGCATCACCGATCAGGACAAACCGCTCGCGGCAATAATCTTCAGCCTCGATCCGTTGCAGCGGAAAAAGAGTCCGGGGACCGCTTTCCAGCGCCTCTCCCAGGCAGTGTTCCGATCTCTGCCCCAGCGCCCGGTGAAAGTTCTCCAGATTCATGGCATGAAGAAGCTCGGCATATTGGGTTGATGTGGACCAGACGATACCGCACTGCTCCGGCCCGGCCATGGGCAGTAAAGCAAGCGGGCCATCGGTGAGAAATCGCTGCCTGGCAACCTCACCGTGTCCGTCGGCGAACCGTGCAACACAGGCCAGCGCCGTCTGCCGGTAATCATTACGGCGAGTAACAATACCCGCCAGGTCACGGGTCAATGATGCCGCACCGTCCGCGGCGATGACCAGCCTGGCGCTGAAAATACGGTCAGCAGTCCGAACACCCAGGCTGTTTTTTTCCGGAACCAGGGCGGACACAGCTTGACCATGATGAATTTCGAGCGCCGGCAGACAGGCCAGGATGGGCTCGATCGTGGTCTGCAAAAGCCGCTGCTCTACGATATATCCGAGAGCCGGCTGATTGATGTCCTCACCATTGAAAAATATCTCCCCCTGACCGTTTTCATCCCAGACATGCATACGCCGGAAACAACCCACACGGTCTCCGGGAAGCCTGCTCCAAAGATCGATTGCAGCCAGGATATTACGAGAGGCAGGGCTGATGGCCAGGGCTCTCGAATCCGGATGGGCGGGCATTGTGACATTTATTTCTTCAGCTGCATCCAGCAGGATACATGTGATGTTCCTGCTGGCGAGTAACCCGGCCATGACCAGTCCCACGGGGCCCCCGCCTACGATGATGACCTCTGCGTCCATTTTCTGCTGCTAGATGACAATATCCCGGACCATGGCGGGTTGACGGCCATGGATGCCTGTTGCCCGGTGCACGAAGGCCTGTTGCAACGATGGAAACAGGTCCATCAGGATCATGCCGGCATTCCGCAGGAACACTTTGACCGGCTGCTGGTTGCAGAACAGCCAGGGTAAAAAGTCGGAGAAGCCGATCGCCCACTGTTGATCCGGCAACCTGGCGGCCAGGTATCTGTCCAGTAACCCACGGCTTCCAGGATCCCCCCCCGACTGCAACTGCCCACAAAGCAATTCGGTCAGTTCCGCCATGTCACGCAGGCACAGGTTCAGCCCCTGGGCGCCGTTGGGATGTAGCGCGTGGGCTGAGTCACCCAACAGCACGATTCGATCCCTGATCTGTTCTCTGGGTTTGATCATCCTGAGGGCATAGGATCGGCGTTTACCGACCCGGGCGAACCGGCCCAGCCGCCCACCCATACGTTCTTCCAGGTGTCTAAGCAGTGCAGCATCCTCCAGCATTGTATATTTTTCCGCCTCCTGCCTCGGGACCGTCAGCACCATGACATAGCGGTCGCCTCCCAGAGGTAACAGCGCCAGCGGGCCGGTGTCGGTGAAGCGTTCATAGGCCGTATCCGCCTGCGGCTTTTCCACTGTGACATTGGCCACTATGGCGGTTTGCAGGTAATCCTTTTCCTGCAGTGTGATCTCCAACAGGGAGCGCAAGGCTGATTGCGACCCATCCGCCACAACGAGCAGTCTTGCGGAAAGCCTTCGTGTTTCCTCACCCTGGGTGCAAACGACCTCCACCTGCCCACGCTCGTTCGTTACCGAACAGACCGTATACGGGCGGAAAACATCGACCCCCTCTGCCTGGCGCAGGTTACTCAGCAGGGTATTTCCCAGTTCCCTGGCGATAACCACATAACCTAATGCATCAAACCCCAGCTCGCGGGCATTGAACCTCACACACCCGGGATTGCCGCGATCCGTAACATGAATATGCCGGACAGGTCTCGCATTTTTCTCCACAACATCGTTCCAGAGTCCGAGGACCGTAAGTATCCTGCGGGAGGAAAGCGACAGGGTGATCCCCCGATCATCAAAGCTGGGATGCAGATCCGTGCCGGGTGGTGTGGACTCGATGACCGCTATCCTTGCTGGTGAACGTTTCGCCAATGCGCAAGCAAGGGTGGCGCCAACCATCCCGGCGCCCGTGATTATCACATCGTAATCAGGCATGATCGCAGCAGTCCTCAGCGCCTGGCGCACAAGCCTGTCATGACATCAGACGCTCGATCTCGGCGACGCCCTTGGGTATATGTTTACTCAATACGTCATGCCCGGTGGGGGTAACCAGGACATCATCCTCTATCCTGATCCCGATATTCCACCATTTCTTCGCCAATCCTCTTCCGGGCGGAAAATACAGCCCGGGTTCCACCGTGAGGATCATGCCCACATCCAGCATGCGCCATTCGCCATCCAGCTTGTAATCACCGACATCATGCACATCCATGCCCAACCAGTGTCCGGTCCGGTGCATGTAATAGCGGCTATAGGCCTGGTCGCTGATCAGTTTTTTCCTCGTCCCCCGCAGAATGCCCAATTCCAGCAACCCGTCAGTGAGGACTTCAATTGCCGTGTCGTGCGGATCATTCCAGTGATTTCCCGGTTTCACCTGTTCAATGGCTGCCAACTGGGCGGACAGCACCAATTCATAGATCAACTCCTGTTCACGGCTGAACTCACCGCTGACCGGGAAACTGCGCGTAATGTCACTAGCATAAAAGTCGTATTCAGCACCAGCGTCGATTAGCAGAATATCGCCCGCCCGCAGTTCATCCCTGTTTTCAGTGTAATGCAGGATGCAACTGTTCGCTCCACTGCCAACGATGGGAGGATAGGCAGGGCTGCGCGCACCGTGGCGCATGAACTCATGCAACAGTTCTGCTTCGATCTGGTACTCCGTCATACCCGGCCGGCAAACCTCCATGGCGCGCTGGTGTCCCAGACCGGAAATCCAGACCGCCTGCCTGATGGCCGTGATTTCCTGCCGGCTTTTGTATAGCCGCATCTCATGCAGAATATGAGTCAGGGAAATAAACTCATCCGGAGCATGGACGCCGCTCCTGGACATATCCCTCACTTGTTTTACCCAGCCGACCACGCGTTGATCATAGGCCTGATCGTTACCCATCGTATAAAAAATCCTTTCCCTACCTTCCAGCAGACCGGGCAGGATGTCATCCAGATCATCAATAGGGAAAGCATCGTCCGCGCCATACAGATCACAGGCGCCCTCCAGGCCGGTACGCCGGCCATGCCAGGTCTCCATCTTGGCATCCTTCTCGCGGCAAAAGAGTACGAATTCACCGCTGATTCTTCCAGGTATCAATACTGCCACAGCAGTTGGTTCCTGGTAACCTGTAAGGTAGTAAAAATCACTGTCAGGCCGGAAAGGGAATTCCACATCCCGGTTTCGGATGTGTACCGATGCCGTAGGAATGATGGCGATGGATTCATCACCCATCATGTCCATCAAGCGCTTTCTGCGACGGGGAAACTCTTTCTCGTTCATCAATGAAATGCCTCTTGGCTGCCTGTGTCTTGCAGGCCGGTTGCGGATACGGTTGACCCTAATCAGCCACCGCTCTATATTGATAGGCAATGATACAAGAGCTTTGCTTCAATTCATAACCGTTAAGCGGCAACCGCTATGATCGATAAACATATAGAAAACATTGATCTGATTTCTCTTGAAGCGAGGGTGGATCAACTCATCCGAACTGTTAATCAGTTACAGCAGGAAAATTCGGCTTTGCGCAACCAGCAGGACAGTCTGGTAACTGAACGCGCAGCCTTGATTGAAAAGACTGAACTCGCCAGAGCAAGGATTGAATCAATGATTACCCGACTGCGAGCTATGGAAACCCGTTCATGACTGAAGAAGCAAAACCTATCAATATTACTATATTTGACAAGGAATACCTGGTCACCTGTAAGGACGACGAACGGGAACAGTTGCACACAGCCGTAGCCTTCCTGAACGACAAATTACTGGAATTGAAACGCGGTGGGAAGGTCATCGGAGCGGAAAGAATCGCTATGATCACCGCGCTGAATCTTACCCACGAATTACTGGCGTACAAACGGGAAAAAACGTTCTATAATGAATCCATAGATGAGTCAATCAGGAGACTGAACAACAAAATCGACACGGTCCTGGAAAAGGGCAAGGCAGTGCAAACGTAGGGCGATCAATACTCCTGCGGATACCGGGTTTCAAGTATGGGTATCTTCTGTGGTGTACGTGTATAGACTGGCAAAACTTGAGCCTATTTTAATTGCCAGGGAGCTAAACCGTGATGTTGTGTGCATACCTGGTTTACCGGGGAGCCTGATACATCACCTGCTGTTCCCACTTGAACAACATGGTTCAAGTTAAGATGTCTTTACGGCGCCACGGTTGATACCCTCTTTCATTCTTTCCTGCTCCATCACCTATGCCTCAGCAAAAGTCTGGATTTAACACGCTGACTTGTTCATACTGCCGACGGCCTGGAAATCTCATCTCTGCCACCGTACCGGTGAGCGTAACTACCTCATGACGCAAGATAAGAAAAAACAGCAAGTTGCGGAGGCCGCCCTGGATTACCTGGTGGACGATGCCGTGATCGGGATCGGGACTGGGAGTACAGTCAACTTTTTCATAGAAAGGCTCGCACGAGTCAAGCATCGAATCGACGGAACGGTCGCCAGCTCCAGTGCCACTGAAACACTTCTGAAAAAATACAACATCCCCGTATACAATCTGAATAGCGTTAATGATTTGGCAGTCTATATCGATGGTGCGGATGAAGCTACCCGCCATCGTCAACTGATCAAGGGGGGTGGCGCCGCACTCACACGGGAAAAAATCGTGGCGGCAGCCAGCAGAAAATTCATTTGTATCATCGACGAGGGCAAGCTGTCGCCAAGACTGGGATCTTTTCCTCTTCCCGTGGAAGTGATACCCATGGCGCGGAGTTTCGTCGCCCGCGAGATAGTCAAACTCGGAGGCCAGCCGGTATGGCGGGAAGGCACAGTCACAGACAACGGCAACCTGATACTGGATGTACAAGGGCTTGATATCCTGAATCCCGTGGAACTGGAGCAGCGCCTCAATAACATTCCAGGGGCGGTCTGCAACGGACTCTTCGCCATGAACCCAGCGGATGTCCTGTTGGTAGGGGCGGAGCATGGGGTATCTATTATCAAATAAGCGGTCCCCATAAATATAAGAAAAACTTCAAAAAATATATTGTCTTACGCCAGACTCATGAGTAGTATTTGCATAAGTTAGATATAGTCAGTCAGATAACATGATCAAACCCAATCACACTGTGTAGCGTATAACGAGGCAGAAATATGATTTTTTACATCGTCTACGTACTTTCCATCGTTGTACTGATACTTCACTTCACAGGATTTCTGTTGCGCAGGAACATAGAGTGGCTGGTTCTGGCCGCTGCTGTCGCTCTCTTCGCCGTCAACATCCTCGATTATCTTAAGATTATCTAGCCTTGGCTGGATGATCGGTCTCCTGCAGCGGGTCGGCAATGCCCGCGTGGAAATAAACTCACAGATCATCGCCCAGATTGGGACCGGTCTGCTGGTCCTGATCGGTGTCGAGAAAGAAGATACCGAGACAAATGCCGACCGCCTCCTCGGGCGATTACTCGGTTACCGCGTCTTTCCGGACACTGAGGGAAGAATGAACCGGAGTCTGGAAGACATCCAGGGTGGTTTGCTGCTCGTTCCTCAATTCACCCTTGCCGCTGAAACCCGCAAGGGTACCCGCCCCGGTTTCAGCCGTGCGGCAGCCCCCGATCTTGGGGCCCGCATGTTTAGCTATCTTCTGAATCGGGCCTATGCCCGCTATCCTGGAACTGCGGCAGGGCATTTCGGGGCCGCTATGCAGGTGACCCTCACCAATGATGGACCGGTAAGCTTCTGGCTGCAGGTATGACAAGGCGTTGATTCGCGTATCCCCAATCAACCACGGTACCAGTCCCGGGGCTGCAGAAAATGTTCATACAGCCGGGCTTCCTCCGTACCAGGCTCGGGCCGCCAGTTGTATTGCCAGCGGACCATGGGCGGTATGGACATAAGAATGGATTCCGTACGGCCTCCGGATTGCAGACCGAAAAGCGTCCCGCGATCATAGATCAGATTGAATTCCACATAACGTCCCCGGCGGTATAGCTGGAATTGCCGCTGCCGTTCCGTATAGGGGACATCCTTACGCCTTTCCACAATAGGCCGATAGGCAGGGAGGTAGTGATCCCCGACACTCCGCATGAACTCGAAGCATCTGGTAAAGCCCCATGCATCGAGATCATCGAAGAACAATCCACCGACGCCACGCGGTTCACGACGATGTTTGATGTAAAAATATTCATCACACCATTTTTTGTACCTTTGATAAACCTCCTCGCCAAATCCCTCACAGGCTGCCGAGGCAGTACGATGCCAATGCTCCGCATCCTCATCAAAACCGTAATAAGGTGTCAGATCAAAACCGCCGCCAAACCACCACACCGGATCCGCGCCGGATTTTTCCGCGAGTAAAAACCTCACATTCATATGCGATGTGGGCACATAGGGATTCCTGGGATGCGTGACCAGCGAGACCCCCATCGCCTCATAAGCCCTTCCCGCCAGTTCCGGACGTCCTGCAGCAGCGGAGGCCGGGAGTTGCATGCCATAAACGTGAGAGAGCCCGATACCGGCCTGTTCAAAAACATCCCCATTCTGCAGGATCCGGGTCCGGCCACCCCCTCCTGCATCCCGCTGCCACTCATCCTCCTGAAACTCCGCACCACCGTCCACCAGGGCGATAGCCTGTGTGATGCGATCCTGGAGGGATTGCAGATACTCCCGCACAGCCTTGGTGTCTACCGTATTCATACGAAAAGTATATCTGTATTTGTCTTTCCACATATTTTAAACTGCCCCTCTCTCAATCTGTACCGGCATTTTCCGCCGGTAAACCAGCGGAACAAACCCATGTCTGATAGCAGAAAGGCAACGGTCACCAGGGAGACCAAGGAAACCAGCATCAGGATCTCCATTAACCTCGATGGTTCCGGTATCTCCGATCTTGCTTTAGGAATCCCCTTTCTCGAACACATGCTTAATCAGGTTGCCCGACACGGGGTAATGGATCTGGATATCAAAGCCGTGGGCGACCTTAAGATAGATGCGCATCACACAGTGGAGGATATCGGGATCACACTGGGCCAGGCCTTTAGTCAGGCGCTGGGCGACAAACATGGCATCCGCCGCTACGGTCATGCCTACGTGCCGTTGGATGAGGCTTTGTCGCGAGTGGTGCTCGATTGTTCAGGTCGTCCCGGCCTCGAATATCAGGTCAGCTATCCGCGCGCGCGTGTCGGTGAATTCGACATAGACCTGATTGCGGAATTCTTTCAGGGCTTCGTCAATCATGCCGGGGTCAGCCTGCACATCGATACCCTGCGCGGGCGCAATACCCATCACATCGCCGAAACGATCTTCAAGGCCTTCGGTCGAGCCCTGCGCCTGGCGGTGGAACTGGACCCGAGGATGCAGGGAGTTCTGCCATCCACCAAGGGCGCACTATAAATAGCCGTAAAAAAAAAGCCAGTTGCACCTGCAACCGGCTTTTTAAATACACGTATGATCGTGTCAGGCGATAGCGTCCTTCAGCGCCTTCAGGGCAACAGCGCGGACACTGGAAAAAGCAGGTTTGGCCTTGATCATGATCTCCTCACCCGTAAACGGATTCACACCCTTGCGGGCCTTGCGGGCTGGCTTGATCACACGGCGCAGCTTGATGCCAAGGGAAGGGATGGTAAATTCTCCAGAACCGTTCTTCTTGAGGTGTCGCGTTGCCAGTACTGAAAGTGATTCCATAACCGCAGCAACGTCCTTTCTGGTAAGTCCGGTATCCTCGGCGAGAGTGCTCAGGATCTGGGATTTGGTTTGCTTCTCAGCAATGGGTGATGTTTTTTTTGCCATATTGACTCCTAGTTGAAAGACCGCTATTAGAACTACTTGTTATTTTCCGGGACAATACCGTACGTTCGATCAGACCAATGGATACTCCGGTCCCCGGTTCCTTTGCTCAGGATATGCGAATTATCCTATGTAAAACGCAGAAATGCTAACACCAATTGCATAGCACCCCTGAAAAATCACGGTTTTCTGACATGACCGCTACGTTCACGGGCAATTGCTCGGTAACCGATATCCTTACGATAGTGCATCCCCTTAAAATGGATTCGTGAAACGGCGTGATAGGCCGAGGCTTGTGCCTGGCTCACATCCGCTCCCAGTGCGGTTACACAAAGCACTCTTCCTCCCGCAGTGATGAAGTGATCACCATCCATCGCGGTTCCGGAATGGAACACCTTGGCCTCCCTGTCGGGAATGCGGTCCAGACCATGGATGATTTCCCCCTTGCCGGAGGAAGCGGGATACGCTGCGGAAGTGAGCACCACACCGACAGCCGCTCTCTCATCCCAAGCAACTTTCACCTGATCCAGGCGTCCGTGGACGCCCTGCAAGCATAGCTCAACAATGTCACTTTTCATCCTGAATATGATCGGTTGGGTTTCCGGATCGCCGAACCGGCAATTGAACTCCAGCACTTTCGGGATCCCGTCCGCTGTCAGCATGATCCCGGCGTAAAGGAACCCGGTATAGGTCCTGCCTTCGGCCTTCATGCCGGCCACAGTAGGCTCGATCACTTCACGCAGGATTTGCCGGTGAATCTCCGGGGTGACCACCGGTGCAGGTGAATAGGCGCCCATACCCCCGGTATTGGGCCCTCGATCCCCATCATCCCTGGCCTTGTGATCCTGGGAACTGGCCAATGGAAGGATATTCTGGCCATCGCACATTACAATAAAACTGGCCTCCTCTCCCTGCAGAAACTCCTCGATCACCACACGGCTGCCCGCCGCACCGAAGCGGTTTCCCGACAACATATCACTGACAACCTGCTCGGCTTCCTCCAGGGATTCGGCGATGATCACCCCCTTGCCTGCGGCCAGACCATCCGCCTTTACCACCAAGGGCAGCGGTCTCCCCCTGAGGTAATCCAGAGCAGGATCGATCTCTGTGAAACTTTCATAGTCCGCGGTAGGGATCCCATGCCGCTTGAGAAAAGCCTTGGTGAAGAATTTTGATCCTTCCAGGATCGCCGCAGCCTGTGTGGGTCCGAAGCAGGCGAGTCCCGCATCGGTAAAACTATCCACGATACCTGCAACCAGCGGTGCTTCAGGGCCGGGGATGGTGAGATCAATCGCATTCCGAAGCGCAAACTGCCGGAGTGTATCGATATCCTCAGCTGGAATAGCAACATTCCGCACACCGGATTCACCGGCAGTGCCCGCATTACCCGGCGCAACAAACACCTGTTTCACGCGGGGTGAAGCTGCCGCTTTCCAGGCCAATGCATGTTCCCGGCCCCCGGAACCTACAATCAGGACCTTCATACGCTAGTGCCTGAAATGCCTCATGCCGGTGAAGACCATGGCCATCCCATGCTCATCCGCGGCGGCGATCACTGCTTGATCCCGCAACGATCCCCCCGGTTGTATCACCGCGATAATCCCGGCGGCGGCAGCGGCATCGAGTCCATCGCGGAATGGAAAAAAGGCGTCTGAGGCCATCACCGAATCCTTGACTTCAAGACCCTCATCGGCTGCCTTGATGCCGGCGATCCTGGCACTGTACACCCGGCTCATTTGTCCTGCGCCGATGCCGATGGTCTGTTGATTCCTGGCATACACAATCGCGTTGGATTTGACATACTTGACCACGCGCCAGGCAAAAAGCAGATCATCAAGTTCCTGATCGGTGGGTTGGCGACGGGTAACCACCTTGAGTTCCCTGGGGTTGACCTTTCCCTCATCACTGTCCTGGATCAGGAGCCCGCCACTGACCCGCTTCAATTCCAGACGGCCGGCAGGCTTGTCCCGGTAACCACATTCAAGCAGGCGTACCCCTTCTTTGGCGGCCGCCTCTCTCCGCGCCACCTCCTCGATTTTCGGTGCGACGATCACTTCCACAAACTGTTTTCCATAGATACTGCGGAGTGTGGCCGCATCCAGATCCCTGTTGAAGGCAATAATCCCGCCGTAGGCGGAGGTGGGATCGGTTTGATATGCCTTCTCGTAAGCACTGCAGATGTCTTCCGCCGTTGCCACACCGCAGGGATTTGCATGTTTCACGATCACGCAGGCCGGTTCGGAAAAGCCTAATACGCATTCCAGGGCGGCATCGGTGTCGGCGATATTGTTGTAAGACAATTCCTTGCCCTGCAGTTGGCGGGAAGCGGCCAAGGTGCCGTCAGCCGCGTTGCGTTCACGAAAGAATGCCGCAGTCTGGTGGGGATTTTCCCCATAGCGCAGTTCCTGGATCTTGTGGAATTGCACCGTATAGGTTTCCGGGTAATTCTCTCCCTTTCCCTGTTTCCCATAACTGCCCAGATAATTGGATACCACGGCGTCATAGTTGGCGGTGTGGGCAAACACCTTTTTCGCCAGTCTGAAACGCGTGGCATCGCTCAAACTGTTATTGTGTTCCCCCAGTTCCCGCAATACAGCCTGGTAATCTTCCGCATCAATAATGACCCCCACCCAGGCATGATTCTTGGCCGCAGAACGCAGCATTGCCGGACCTCCGATATCAATATTCTCGATCGCTTCGTCCAGGGAACATCCTGGATGACTGACCGTCTCCTCGAAGGGATAGAGATTGACTACCACGAGATCGATAGGCCTGATCCCCAGTTCCGTCATCACCCCACCATCCTTGTCCCTGCGTCCCAGCAGTCCGCCATGGATCTTTGGATGCAAAGTCTTAACCCGACCATCCATGATCTCCGGGAAACCGGTAAAGTCCGATACATCGATGACCTTTACACCATTATCCGCCAACAACCTGGCTGTACCGCCGGTGGAGATGATTTCGATACCCAGTTCAGCCAGACCCTTGCAAAAAACCAGAATACCGGATTTATCAGAAACACTGACGAGTGCGCGTTTGACTGCTACCATAGGGTTGTTCTCACATCAGGGATTATCAGCTGTTCATCCATTGATTGCGGATACCGGGATCCCTGCCGGTCGCATTGTTTTCAGGTCTCCAGCCCGTATTTCTTCAACCGCGAACGCAGCGTGCCACGGTTCATGCCCAGCACCTGGGCTGCCTTGCTCAGGTTACCACGGGTGTTCTTCAGTATTGTTTCTAGCAGGGGTTTCTCCACCTGGGAGATGAATAATTCGTAAAGATCGGTGGCATCATGCCCGTCGAGGTCACTGAAATATTGCTCTACGGCGTCTCTGACTTTTTCGCTGAGGCACTGTGAATGCCTGTGGCCCGTACTGGCTTCGGATTCCTTTTTACCAGACGTAATCATGCGGCCATGCGCCCCGAATAAATCGATTGGAAGAGATCCGTGAAGAGATTCAGCTGAATGTCAGCACGCTCCGCCTGGTGGATGCGTGCCAATAAAACAGCCTGAGCGTGAGGCCTGCCCAGGTACCAGCCGATATGCTTCCTGGCGACCCTGACACCACTGTACTCACCGTAGAAGGCATGAATGTCACACAGATGATCCAGCATGTAATGCAATTTTTCGCGGTTACTGAGCGGGACTGGATAAGTTCCGTGGGTGAGGTAGTGTGCAATCTCACGGAACAACCAAGGCTTGCCGCAGGCCGCCCGGCCGATCATCAAGCCATCCGCTCCGGTTTCCGCGAGAACGGCAGCGGCGGTTTCGGGTGAATCGATATCCCCATTGGCGATCACGGGTATGGATACGGACTCTTTCACCTTCCTGGTCGTTTGGTGTTCCGCGCGACCTTGGAATCCACAGGCCCGGGTTCGACCGTGTATGGTAATCGCCTGAATACCGGCCGCTTCGGCAATACCTGCAATCCTGTCGGCATTTTTTCTCTCGGGGACCAGTCCCGTACGCATTTTCAAAGTGACCGGGACGGACACCGCCTCCACAACTCTGGTGAGTATCCGGCCTGCCAGCCGCTCATCGCCAAGCAATGCAGAACCCGCAGCAACTCTACACACCTTTCTGGCAGGACAACCCATATTGATATCGATAATCTGCGCCCCCAGGTCAACAGCGTGCCGTGCCGCGTCCGCCATGCGTGTCGGATCGGCACCGGCAATCTGTACCGTTCTTGGCGCCAGCTCATCTTTGAGCTCGAGTCTTCGACGGGTCTTTCCGCTGATCCACAGCTCCGGTTTCGCGAGTGTCATCTCGGTAGCCGCCAGGGAGGCGCCAAAAACACGGCATAAACGTCGGAAGGGTCGATCGGTAATACCCGCCATCGGCGCCAGCAATAGCTTATTTTGTAGACTGATAGACCCGATATTCATTCGTTAGCTTATTGCACCGCTTCTTGTTGAACGAGCGGTTCGCTATAGGGAGATGTCAATAATAACGGGGTTCAGATGAAGAAGAAAGTGGTTAATTGTAACCGAAAAGAGAACCTTCAATACTAAAAAAAAGCGAATTCAAAACTGACCGCCAAAGCCGTGGCGCCCGTGACTTCCAGCACGAAATGTACCGGTTTCTGCGGCGCCATACCGGCATCGATATCGAAACTCTCGTCCAGATACTCATCCGGGTGAAAATCCCGGTAGGCAACCTGCCGCCCGTTGGTATTAAACAACAACAACCGGATCCCAGGAAAAGGCTGTATCTGTCCGGATTCATTACTCATGGTTGCGTTGACCAGCAACGCATTTTCATACCGGGGATGGTCCCGAACATCCCGGTTGAGCAGCCTTATGGCATCGATATCCCGTTTCCTGTAGACACTGCACTCCAGCCTTTCACATAACTCCCTGAGCCTGGGTACAAGTTCCGGATAACGGGTCAGCACCAGATCCCGGTTGAACCAGGCAAGCTGCCCTACGACCACCATTACCAGCAGTATGACACCTGCAGTCCAGAGCAACCGGCTGATAGCACTCCGACGGCGTGGGGGGTCGTTCTGGAGTATTCCCGGTATTTCAAACTCCGGCTCGGGAAAGTCGTCCCTATTAGACGGTGCATCGGCTCCGGTCTTCGGATCCTGGATGTGAATCTGCGGGGCAACAGCACCGGATCGCAGCGATGGAACCGGATCTGTTGCTGCGATTGCCGATGGGTGGTCCCGCAGACGCGGTATTGCATCGAATTGTCTGCCACAGAAACCACAAATCACTTGGCCGCCCGCCGTGGAGATCTGCGCCGCTTTGATATGAAACTGCCGATGGCAAGCTGGACAATCTGTGTACATGCACTATAGGCCTTGATGAAACAGCGCTCTATTCAACGGCATCAGCCCACTCCAGTCAACCAACCAGGTCCCGGCGGATACCCTGTAATAGCGCCCACTCATTGCCGTAGCATGGTTCAAGAAATTCAAACCACTTTGCATAAGCCTCCTGGCAGGGTTCGACCTGAACGGCAAGAATACCCGATAGCAGGAGTTGTCCCTGGTCGCTGATGCTTTGGCAAAACTTCGGCGCCAGCTCAATCAGTGGATTTAAAAGGATATTGGCGACCAGGAGGTCCGCCTTGGGCAACTCGATATCGCCAGGCAGACCGGTCGACAGCCTGTCCTCCAAGCCGTTACGCCTCGCATTGTCGCGTGTCGCCTGGACTGCCTGCGGGTCAATATCCACTGCATATACATGGTCTGCCCCCAGCCGTGCGGCGGCGAGCGCCAGGATGCCGGATCCGCAACCGTAATCGATTACGACCCTGCCGCCGAGATCTCTTGCCGCAAGCCACTCCAGGCACAATGAGGTAGTCTGGTGTGTACCCGTCCCAAACGCCAGTCCCGGGTCCAGGATCAGGGCGCAGGGATGTCCCGGCTCCGGAGCAATCCAACTCGGAGTCACCAGCAACCTGCCGGCAAAGAGCAAGGGGTTGACCCCCTCTTTGTATACCTCGGACCATTCCTGGTCATCCAGAAACTCAATCCGGTGTCCGTGGATATTTTCCGTACCGATTCGGTTCCGGAGACAGGCCAGCAGGATATCCACATCGGTCTCCCGGTCGAACAGTGCAGAAACGGAGGTATCCCGCCAGAAAACCGGATCCCCACCGATACCCCCGAAGAGTTGCTCCTCCGATACCTGATCCAGGCTGGTGGATAGCGCGGAAAAGGCTTCCAGCAAGTCCACCAGGGGATCGACTTTATCCGCCCCGGTAAGCAACGTAAGCTTCAGCCAGGGCATATTGTCACCCACTGCCGCAAGTACCTCGACCGGCCGATCAGTGGAGTCAGCCGGGACATGCCCTATTTCGTCCCCAGCTTGTTTTCCAGGTAATGGACATCGGTCCCACCGGCCTTGAACGCAGCATCCTTAACCAGACGCTGATGCAGGGGAATATTGGTCTTGATACCTTCGATAATGATCTCCGACAGCGCCATGGACATCCGCCGCAGTGCCATTTCCCGGTTTTCGGCATGGGCAATCAGTTTTCCAATCATGGAATCATAGTATGGTGGGACCCGGTATCCCTGGTACATATGTGTATCCACTCGGATACCTGGCCCTCCCGGGGGATGGTAATGCTCGATGACACCCGGAGAAGGCATGAAGGTTTCCGGGTCCTCGGCGTTGATCCGGCATTCAATTGCATGGCCATTGATGGTGATATCCTTTTGCCGGAAGGACAATTCTGAACCGGAAGCCACCTGTAATTGCTCCCGTACGATATCAATCCCCGTGATCATTTCCGTCACGGTGTGTTCCACCTGAATCCGGGTATTCATCTCGATGAAATAAAATTCCCCCTTCTCGAACAGGAATTCAAAGGTCCCTGCGCCCCGATATCCGATCTCCCGACAGGCGTTTACACATAATTCACCGATGGTTTTCCGCAGTTTCTCGGAGATTCCAGGCGCGGGCGCCTCCTCGATGATCTTCTGATGTCGCCGTTGCATGGAACAATCCCGGTCGCCCAGGTACACCGCGTTACCCTTCTCATCCGCCAGCACCTGGATCTCTATGTGCCGCGGATGCTCGAGGAATTTCTCCATGTAGATGGCATCATCCCCAAAGGCCGCAGCTGCCTCCGACCGGGTCAGTGAAACCGCATTTTTCAGGGCGGCCTCGCTGTGGACTATACGCATACCCCGGCCGCCACCGCCTGCGGCAGCCTTGATGATCAGGGGATAACCAATGTCCCGTGCAATGCGGGCTGTGTCCTCGGGATTATCCTCGCTCAGGCGACCGGAACCCCGGATACAGGGTACGCCGGTCTTTTGCATGGTTTCGATCGCGGTGATCTTATTCCCCATAAGCCGGATGGTTTCCGCGCGGGGCCCGATGAAGACAAATCCGCTTTGTTCCACACGCTCGGCGAAATCCGCATTCTCCGCGAGAAATCCGTAACCTGGATGAATGGCCACCGCATCGGTCACTTCGGCGGCGCTGATCACCGCCGGGATGTTCAGGTAACTGTCCGCGGAGGCCGCGGGCCCGATACAGACGGCTTCGTCCGCCAGCAACACATGTTTCTGCTCACGGTCTGCTTCGGAAAACACGGCGACGGTCCTGATCCCCAGTTCGTGACAGGCCCTTAATATGCGCAGGGCGATTTCACCACGGTTGGCTATTACAACTTTCTCAAGCATATCTCAGGACCGGTAGATCTACAGAATGAAGTTCCTGCGCAGGGAGGAGGTTCACCTGCAGGGACGAAGGCATATCGATGCCCCTGACATCCATGCCAATGCCGTGGAGTGCCGTTACTCCTCCCGGATAACAAACATCGGCTGCCCGTATTCCACGGGGTCGCCGTTTTCCACCATGATCCTGGCAATGACACCGCTGGTGTCGGCCTCCACCTGATTCATGATCTTCATGGCCTCGATGATACAGAGTACATCTCCCTTAACGACTTTGCCCCCCCGCTCCACGAAGGGCGGTTTCCCCGGGGACTGTGACTCATAGAAGATCCCGACCATAGGCGACTTCACCACATGACCTTCGGTTTCATGCTCCGCGCGTCCACCGTCGGCAGTAACCGGGATCCCCTGACCGGACGCTATCGCAGCCCGTGAGGGGTCGGTTACATGCACTACAGTTTCCATGGCGGCCGGCGGCACGGAACTGTGCCGGCTGATCCGCACAGATTCCTCGCCCTCGTGTATTTCGATTTCAGCGATACCGGATTCCTCCAGCATCTCGATGAGTTTTTTTACTTTACGTATATCCATGGTGAGTATGTCAGGATTGCAGTTGCTTCAGTATTGCCCTGAATGCCAGCAAATAACCCTCAGGCCCAAGCCCGCTGATCACGCCCCGGGCGATATCCGACAGATAGGATTCCCGGCGAAAGGCCTCCCGGGCGAATATGTTGGACAGATGTACCTCTATAAACGGGATGGCAACACCGAGCAGCGCATCGCGCAGGGCGATGCTCGTATGGGTCAACGCCCCCGGATTGATGATGATATAATCTACTCCATCCCGGCCGGCCTGGTGGATCCGGTCGATCAATTCATGCTCTGCGTTGCTCTGCAGGTATTCGATGGCACACCCAGAACCCGCTGCAGCATCTTTCAGCGCAATGATAATCTCCTCCAGGGTGGTGCTGCCATAGACCTCAGGTTCCCTGCTGCCAAGGAGATTGAGATTGGGGCCGTTAAGGACCAGTAGGGTCGCCATCACACTTTTCACTTATTCGCACATTCTTGCTGATTCGACGTAGTTGACGTACTTTAGCAGAAATTAGCGTTAATAACACCTCGTTTTTCTATTTCAGTAATCGCTTGATTTCGGTCTCGAAGGCCGCCATTTCGAGTTCCCCGTGTTTGAGAAACTGAATCGCCCCGCTCCGATCCAGCATCACGGTGTATGGCACCACCCCGGCACTGTTACCGTACGACTCGGCAATCTCAATCGCTTCCATCTCACCGGTCAGTACCGGGTAATTCATGCCGTACTCATGGATGAATCCCACCACTTCTTCCGGTGCCTGCAAGGCGATCCCGATGACCTGCAGGCCCGCCTCCCCGTAGCGTTCCTGCAAGGTGATCAGACCGGGGATTTCCCGAAGACAGGGGGCGCACCAAGTGGCCCAGAAGTTGAGTACGCATACGCGACCCTCCCATTCTTTAAGATGACGCGGGACACCAGAGATATCCGGAAGGGAAAATTCCGATCCGGGAGTCCCGCGGAGGGCCTCGATCTGGGTCTGATCCAGGACGGCCGGATCAGCGATTTGCACTAGCGCTGGAGGTTGCGGTGTATGGTCCGGGGCATGCGCGCGATAATAGTCGTGAGCGAGAAAACCGGCATAGCCTGCCAGCAACATCAAAAGGGCCAGACCGGTATAAAGCCGGGAGCCGCTCACGAACCTACGGCGCTATTCACATGAGCGATGAATTTATCCGCTTCCACGAAACCCACCAGACGGTAGGCCTTGCGCTCCTCGCCATCGGCACTGAAAAAGAGGATCGCAGGGGGTCCGAAGATGTCGAAATTCTGCATCAACTCCTGGTCGATATCATCGTTATCCGTGACATCCGCCTGTAACAGCACCACCTCTTTCAGCGCATCCTGCACTTCGGGCACCGGGAAGGTATAGGTCTCCATCTCGATGCAGGCAATGCACCAGTCCGCATAGAAATCCAGCATGACCGCCTTGCCTTGCTGCCGCGCCGAGTCAATCTCGGCATTGAGGTTCGCCAGGCTCTTGATGCGCTTAAACTCCAGGCCTTCCTGGGCCACGGCCGCACCCGCACCACCCCCGCTCGCCTGCTGCGTCAGGCCCTCCAGGGGTTTGAATACGCTGTGGCTGCCAGCGGAGCCGCCTACCACTAGGACCACACCATAGACCAGCATCACCACTCCGACACCTTTCCAGAGACGTCGCCAGGTGGCTCCTTCCGGCAGGCGATCCAGCGACCCCATGTAGATGGATGTCACGATCAGCAGCGCCGCCCACAGGTACAGTTCCACCATGGGGGGAAGCACGCGGCTGAGGAACCAGATGGCGACAGCGACCATCAGCACCCCGAAGATATACTTGACCAGCTCCATCCAGGTACCGGCTCTAGGCAGCAGGGATCCGGCCGAGGCGCCGATGGCCAGCAGGGGCACGCCCATGCCTATGCCCAGGGCAAACAGGGCTAGCCCGCCCAGAACCTTATCTCCGGTCTGACTGATGTAGAGCAGGGCGCCGGCAAGCGGCGGCGCGACACAGGGGCCTACGATAATCGCCGAGAGCGCACCCATGATGAAGACACCGGCATAGCTGCCGCCCTTTTGGCTGTCACTCATGCTGGCGAGCTTGGTCTGGATCGACGAAGGCAACTGGATTTCGTAGAAACCGAACATCGAAAACGCCAGGGCCACGAATACCAGGCTGAAGAACGACAGCAGCCAGACATTCTGGGCTGCGGCCTGGATATTGATATTCAACATGGCTGCCACCACACCGGCCAGGGCGTAGGTCAACGCCATGGCGACCACATAGATCACGGACAAGGTAAAGGCCTGCATGGAGGTGATCTTCTGTCCCTGACCGATGATGATCCCGGACAGGATGGGGATCATGGGGAATACGCAGGGGGTCAGGGATAGCAGCAGCCCAAAGCCGAAAAAGGCAATGATGTTGAAGAACATGCTGCCTTCCTTGAGTTTTTGGCTGATGCTGTCCTGTTCGGATATGAGCAGCTCACCACCGCCCGTATCCGCTGCGGCATTGGCGTCCTGCTCTGGTGTGGCAGCAGGTCCGCCCGTCTGCGCCATCACACCGGGGGTATCGCTGTCCGCCGGTGTGGCTGCCGCAGCTGGCGCGGCGATCATGGACAGGATCAGGGATACCTGTTTTTTCTGGGGCGGATAGCAGATGGAATCTTCCTTGCATCCCTGGTAGCGGAACTTCAGGGTAATTGGTGTTTCTGCCTGGGACAAGCGTGTGACGGGCACATCAATCCGGACATCGTGATACACGACTTCCACACTGCCAAAGGAGGGATCTTCCTTGACCTTACCCTTGGGTAACTGGATGGCCGCGCTGTCAATCGAGGCTTCCCCTTCCGCGATTTCAAATCGGAACTTGTCCGTATAGAGGTAATAACCCTCGGCAATCTGCCATTCAAATCGGATGGACTCCGGACCGGTAGCATCTGCCGTCCAGACAAAGGCCTTGTCCGGGTGCAGGATCTCCTCTTCCGCCGACTGCTCTCCGGTAACAATCTTTTTGATGGTCTCGCTGAGGGGAGTAGCGGCAATGGCCTGCACGCCGCAGAGATAAAACAATATCAGGTACAAGCTTAGGCGTTTCATGATGGGTA
>Ga0156099_1087_pt3 | contig 21525 bp, 20 predicted proteins | sample RifCSPlowO2_02_FD_107752 | JGI IMG/M metagenome (GOLD analysis project Ga0156099, IMG submission 107752) | Gammaproteobacteria bacterium RIFCSPLOWO2_02_FULL_56_15
AGCCTTCGAGATACAGTGCGATGACCCGGGTATTCTCATCCTGAGCCAGATAATCGACGACATCCGCGGCATCCACATCTACGGAATTTCCGAGGCCCACCGTGAGGCTCACGCCGAATCCGTCATTCTCCAGCATGCAGGCAAGTATCAGGCTGATACCTCCGCTCTGGGAGACGACTGCGATGGACCCGGGCGGTAACTTGGCATAAGACACCGAGAAACTTGCCACCAGGCGTTTTACCGGATCGGCATAACCACCGGTATTCGGACCCAGCATACGGATATCGTGCCGCCGGCAGATCTGCACCAACTCATTTTGTATCCGAAGTCCGCTTTCACCGCTTTCTCCGAAACCACCGCCCATGATAATCACTGCTCCCGCGCCAATCCCGGCGACCTCAAGCATAAGCGCCGTACATTCGGAGGCCGGAACGGCGAAGAGCACCAGGTCTACCGGCTTGCCGATGGCCGTAAGGGACGGATAGACCATGTGCCCGAGGATGTTCTTTGCTTTCGGATTAACCGGGTAAACCTTTCCGGCATAGGTCTCAAGCAACTTGACCGCCATATACCCGGCCTTGCCGGGCGTGGCCGAGGCGCCGACAATCGCAATGGATTGCGGATTAAAGAGGGCATCCAGGTTTTTCTTAGTCATGTATTGGCCTTATGAGATGTTAGTTTCGGGATGATCGGGGGACGCCGGATTATATCCCAATGAATCATCGAAACAATCCCCGGTTTAGCGCCCATTACCTGCCGGAGGTTCAAGCCCGGATCGATCTGTAAGTGTTCTGTAACTACAACAATGGCCGGGCCGGGTCTAGTCTTCACATCAGGAACAACTGGAGGATTACATCATGAAGAATAGAGACATCTGTTTCGCCCTGGTACTGGCCGCAATCGGCGGTGTCCATTCCGCCAACGCCGGTGGGAGTGCGGAAGCGAGCGCCATGGCCCTGACCCATTCCATGGAAGCAATCGGTTATGCCTTGGAGGGAAGTTTCAAAATTGCCTCCGGTGCTGCTGCCGTACCGCTGATGTTTGCGGGTGAAGTAGGCGCCGTCAGCGGTGAGGTAGGCAATGCGCTCTATGAAGAAGCCAACGCGCCACCACACGGGGCCTTTCCGGTCACCGATGAAGTCATCACCGTCGGACCTTCGCCGGCAGAGCAATTGAAAGACCAGTAATTCCGGACAGGATGAATTTGAAACAGCGGATGGCAACGTACAGACGATCAGGGAAAAGCTTTTTTAGCCTTTGCCTGATCTGCCTGCTGTTGGTTGCCATGAACGTCCATGCCGGAACACAGGCTATCCGCGAAGTCAAATACGACTTCAAGCAGATCGCCGCCCTGGCAAAAGGTCTGGAGCGGAACCTGGCTGCGCGACGCGCCCGCGTTGCCATTATAGGACGTGTCGGCATTAATCCCGAACTACTGCCACCAGGGGTGGAATACGAACATGCCGGTTTTGCCGTCTATTCGAAAATCCGTACCAGCGACAACCGCCTGGTTCCGGGGTATGCGATTTATAACCTCTACCAGGGTGCACAGCGTACCGGCCAGAGTCACCTGGCTCAGGACTACCCGGTGGATTATCTCGCTGTCAGCCAGATTCTCAAGGTCGGCGTGGTCATACCAAACCAGAAACTACAGTCTGCATTGCTGCGGACCATCTTCTCGGAAAGTTATGCCAGGCTGCACAATCCCCGTTATTCCGTGCTATCCAACCCGCTGAACGACCAGTACCAGAATTGCACTGAATTTGTCCTGGATGTCCTGTTTGCTGCCATCTACCAGACGGATAATACCAGGGAGATCAAAGCCAATATCGCAGCCTGGTTCGAGCCCCAGGCCATCGTTGTGGATCCGGTAAAATTACAACTGGCTGAGATGACCATGCCGGATGTTCGTACCGATGATCATCAGGGTTCTATTGCCATCGCGACCTTTCCCACCATCTCCCGGTTTCTCATGAACAACGGTATTGCTGAACAAGCCTTTACCTATACGGTGGATCCGTCCACACTATACGGTACCATCGCTGAACTTGGGCCTGCTCCTTCCCCGACAACCAGGAACTAAGATGCCCCGAACCATTGTCAGCCTTGCCAAAACCACGCGCCCGACTCTCTCCCAGGTACTGGGCCGGGAACATCTATTTCATCGTATGGATACCAGCCGGGAGTGTCGCGCCGTCTGGATTTCCGGTCCCCCGGGTTGTGGCAAGACCACTTTTATCGCCAGTTATGCAGAGGGGCGTAAGCTGGAATCACTCTGGTACCATCTGGATGGATCCGATAACGATATCGCCACCTTTTTCTTCTACCTGCGCCACACGATTCTTAAACACGGCAGCCAGGCTGGGGAGGTAATTCCGGAATTGCCCACCGCAGCAGCAAACTGGCGGAGTTACGGCCACCGGTTCTTCAGGGCGCTGTTTTCACGTTTCAGCGATCCGTTGCTTGTCGTATTTGACAATTACGAGACGATTCCACCACAGTCAGAACTGCACGGCATACTGGCTGAGGTGATCAGCGAAGTGCCTGGCCGTGCCACACTGGTATTCGCCAGTCGCGGCAACCCACCTTCGGCCTATGCCCGTGTCAGGGCGAACCGGAACCTGAGCCTAATCGACTCTGATGATCTCAAATTCACGTGCGAGGAAAGTGGAAAAATCGCCGAACTACGGAAGATTGGCGCCAATCCGGCATTGCTCGAACGCATACACCAGGTTAGTGAAGGCTGGATTACCGGGATCATTCTGATGTTGGAACACAACCGCACGTCCAGCGCTTCTGATCCATCCCGATTCGGGGGGCCGGGTAATATCGTGTTCGATTACCTTGCCAACGAAATATTTAACAGTTTCGATGGGCATGTGCGTGACTTCCTGATCAAGGTCTGCTGGCCGCAGCGGTTGGGGATCGACCTTGCTGAAAACCTGAGTGGCTCCGATCGAGCCAGACAACTCCTGAGCAACCTGGCCATCAATAATTATTTCGTCACCGAAAGGGACAACTCGGGAGTATTGGAATACGTTTTCCATCCCCTGTTGCGGCGCTTTTTGCAGGAACATGCCCGGAAAGTATATAGCGCAACCGCCATCAGCGGAATGCAGCGGCGTACAGCGGAATTACTGATCAGTAAGGGTCATCCTGAAGAGGCCCTGGAATTGTTGTTGGACAATCTCGACTGGGAGGCCATGGAGCCCATACTTGCCAGGCTTGCCCCACTGTTGCTTGAGCAGGGGCGGCGTTCCCTATTGGCGGAATGGCTGGATGCCCTGCCGCGGGATCGATTGTTTGAAAATCCCGCACTGCTTTACTGGTATGCCCGCGCCAGATTGCCGGCGGCCCCGAGGGAAGCCAGACAGTATTTTGAAAGGGCGTTCCAGGGGTTCACCCGGGATTCCTCCGCCGGAAAATCACAGTTGATGCAATGCTGCTGTGGAGCCATCTCGGCGATTCTCGCTGAAACTGATGATTACAGTCTGCTCGACCCTTGGATCAATGAACTGGGACTGCTCGCCCCGGAACTGCCACAATCCGGACCGGATTACGACGGAATTCATCCCCATACCATTCTGCTGACCGCCATGATGATTCGCCGGCCGGATCACGAGGAGATCAATCATTATCTTCTGGCCTTGGACAAGCCGGACAGGTCCGGTGACCGAGGCGGCAGACGGCCGCAGGATCAAATACACTTGTCCCTGATCTACCTGCTGTCAGGGCAGCTGGATTTGGCCAGGGAGCTTTTGCTGCCGCTGGTCCGGGACCAATCAATCACCCTGCCGAACCCTGCTGAGCAGTGTCAGCTATGGCTGATATTCGGTGTGTTCCACCTGCTGTGCGGGGATACCGGTGCGGTCCGTGAGGCGCTCGGCAGAAGCCACGAACTGGCAACAGAACAGGGATTGGAAGCTATTCTGCCCTATATTGAACTCTGCAGCTGCGCTACGGAGTTAACCGCGAGAAACACACAAGCAGCCGGCGAATTCCTCGCCAGACTAGGCACCCTGACCAACAACCGTCTGACTCGCTTCCTTTATCATTACCTATCGTCCTGGTGCAAGCTCCTGGAAGATGCAGTAATCGATGCCCACCATGAACAGCAGCGGGCCTTGCACTGCGCCGTGGAACTGGGAATGCCATTTCTGGAAGTGTTGTCACGTACGGCCCTCGCCCAACTGCTCTTCCTCTGTGAGGATGAACGTGGCGGATCGGTGCAGTTGCGCCGCGTACATACCATCGCCAGGGATATTCGTAATCCCTTACTGGAATTCATGACACTCCTAGTCTACGGCGAGGCGGCAATCAAGGGCGGCAGGGAAAGCAGCGGCGGCAACGCCCTCCGCTACGCTCTCGGCCTGGGAAGAAAATATGCCTATTACCACCTGCCCTGGTGGCATCCGGGACATCTCGCGCGGATCTGTTCTGCGGCCTTGCAACAGGGTATTGAGACAGATTACGTCCGCAGTCTCATCATCAGAAGGCGGCTGGAACCTGTGTTCTCCTCTGCGGATCTGCCGGACTGGCCATGGCCGCTCCGGGTCCGGTTATTCGGCGGTCTCTCGCTGGAGTACCGTGGCCATCCCGAACTGGAAACGGGAAAACTTAAGGGGCGACCGCGGGAATTACTGGGTATTCTGATGGCGCTGGGGGGCCGGGATATCCTCGCCCAGGAGCTTGCTTCGACCATGTGGCCTCATGTGGATGAAGAGTATGCATTCAAGTCCTTCACCATCAATCTCCATCGCCTGCGACGATTACTGGGGGATGATGAAGCCATCCTGCTGCGGGAAGGACGTTTGAGCATCAATTCCGCCTGTGTCTGGGTGGACACCTGGACCCTGGAATCACTCGCGGGGGAAATCGACCAGTCTTACCTCAGGACAGGTATCTCCCGCAACCGGCAGGAGACCGAAAGACTCGCGGAAAGATTGTTTAGCTGCTACCAGGGCATGTTCCTGGCCGGCGACCAACAGCATCCAGCTTACGAAGACGCACGCCGACGTTACGATGCCTTATTCTCGGCAAGCGTGACAAAACTGGAATCCCTGTTGACCAAGTGCGGGGCCGGGGACGAAATCACCCTGCTCTATCAGCAGGCCTTACAGCGGGCACCGGGATCGGAGATCCTGGACCGGGGTCTTCGGTCCCATCTGGCAGGTGTGGACCAGCGCAACGGGGTACGCATCGAAGGCAGACGGGCTTGATACATCCTCCGTTACCTCCTGCCCTCAGATGTTTACTTAACCACCACTTCGATCTGCGTTAGTCCTTATCCCTCATTCTGGCCAGGGGGGGTACCAGTCGTTCAAAGCGGTTCCAGATCTTTTCGTAGCCTGTCCTGGCCGCATAGGGCGGTGGGTATTCCCGGCGCGGCAGAATGGACTCCGGTGGGGCCTCCTTGATCGCCCTGAGGCGAAAGGTGATGGAAATATCCACGCCGCCGCTGTTTTCGAGCAGGGTGATCACGCCATCTATCATCAGACCTTCAGGTTCCAGTTCGGCAAAGTTCCCTTTCAGCCCCAGGTGTTTCACCGCTATGGTTTTCATGCCAGGCTCATCCCGCGCGCGAATTGCCTGCCACTCCTCCTCGGTAAACATCTCTTGTGCAAGGATATGTACACCCAGGTAGTACTCTCCCTCCGTCATGGCAATCGTGAAACCCAATTCCTCCAAAACCTTGCGCATGCCATTGAATGCAGTTGAACGATCCATGGGGTAATGGCGTGCACCGACCTCCGCGAGCATAGCCTGGTACCCCTTACGCCACTCGGTATTCAGTTCATTCATGACCGCCGCCACCTTCGGATCCGTGACATCGACCTCGGTGCATTTTGCTCCGGCGAGCAGGATCCCACAGCAGAGCAGGATCAAGCGATAGTTCATTCCATGCGCTCCCTGGGTGAATCAGGCGCAAGGGTACTGCCTTGCGCCTGGAATAAGCCTTGCGCGAGGTAAGAGGCTTGGGGGAATTGCTCGGGTTGCAATTCTCCCTCCAGAGCCCTGCGCTCATTCACCCGGGTGAAATTGCCATTCCGTTCCAGTACGAGATACCAGGTATAGGCCAGGAAGCGATCCTGCACCCCGGCAATACCTTCCTGATAGTAGGAGGCGAGCTCATCTTGGGCCTCCAGTTGTCCCTGCCAGGCGGCCCGGCGCATCCAATCCAGGGCTGTGGCATTATTAGCCAGTACCCCGCGGCCAGCGCGGTACATGCGGGCAAGCTGATACTGGGCCATGGCGTTTCCGGTGGCGGCCAGGGGCTTGAGGAGGGTCATGGCTGCGGGGTAATTTTCGTTCTGCATCAACAGCATTGCTTCCTGTAATTCCTGATCCTCTTTCCCGACCACGGGCTCGACTACAGGCAGCTCCTGCGGTTCCGGTGGCAACTGCTCTTCCGCAAGGCGACGTTGCTCCTTCAGGGCTGTCAGCCGTTCCTCCTCCCTCCGCTGTTCGGCGAGCAGCCGTTCGATCTCTGCTTTTGCCTCCTCCGCGCGCCGTTTTGCTTCGGCCTCCTGCCTGGATTGCTCTTCGTCAGCTGACACCACTGAATCCTCTTGAGAAATCGCTTCCTTCTGTTTCCCCTCCACTGGCATGGCTGGAGTAAGTATGGATTCAGTCGTAGCTGCCTCGCTGGTGTCCGGTCCTACATCACGATTCTCGGGTGCCTCCATCCGGATTTCTTCCTGCGGCGGCACGGTTGGACCTGTCTCCGGGACAGGCCCAGTGAGCGGACCCTGTACCTCTGCGGTATCTGCGGTTGCGGAAATCTCCGGTGATTCGGACCGATTGTCGCCCCATAGCAGCAGAAATCCGGTGATGATCAGGGCCAGCAGAAACAATGACAGAGTCACCGCAGCGATCATCCATCGCGGTCTGGCGGCAGGGGATGGTGGAGGGGTAAAGGTGCGGGTTACCGGTTCCGACCGCACTCGAGGTTCCTGGTCTTGTTTTGCGGAAATTGCAGGTGTTTCTACCGGGACAACGCCTACCGCATTCAACTCCTGTTCCCATTGCTCGACGTTCTGGGGACGATCTTTTTCATTGAACATGAGCGCATGGTCAATCGCACGCAGAAAGGCTTCCCCATAACGTCCCTGTCCGGCTACGATCGCCGGCATCATCACATCGCGGGTGCTGCCCAGCAATCCTCGACTACGCTCGATTGCATCCCGTGACGCAACTCCAGCCACCGCTCGGTACAGGGTCGCCCCGAGTCCATAGATATCCGTCCAGGGGCCCTGGGCCTTGCCATTGGAAAAATATTGTTCGATGGGAGCATATCCCGGGGCAACCAGTATGGTCATGGTGCGCGCCTTGCCCACTGCCTCCCGTGCCGCGCCGAAATCCAGCAGTACCGGGGAGCCGTCGTCACGAATATAGACATTGGCCGGTTGTATATCCCGATGAATAAATCCCTGTTTGTGGACCTTTTTCAGCCCATCCAATATAGGCAGTACTATATCGAGCAATTCCTGCTCGCTAAGAAACTTGTGACGATCCAGGTAATCGTTCAGCGCAACACCCTGTTCGTAGCGCATCACCAGATAGGCGGTGTGATTGGCTTCAAAAATGGAGTGGACTCGAATGATATTGGAGTGGTCAAACTTTGCCAGGATGCGGGCTTCCGTCAGAAAACGATCCAATCCCCATTTGAAGCGTTCCAGGTCCGAGGCAGTGCGCGGTTGTACCGAAAGATCCTCCCCACGAATTGCGACCTCGGTGGGTAGGTACTCCTTGATGGCAACGGCCTGGTCCAGATTGGTATCACGGGCCAGGTAGGTGATTCCGAAGCCACCCTGTCCCAGGACACGCTCTATCGTATACCAGTGAAGACGGTAATCTTTCTCCAGGGCGTTCGAATAATGCAGTTCAGGCATGTTCGCTCCATTTGAACACCTGGCTTATCATCCGTACTCCGGTAGGAGCCGGCCTATTCATCCAGGGGAAACGAATAAGCTATCTACACCACTTTCTTCTATTAGTACAGCTCTCAAGGGATTTCGGTGCGAATGGAAAACCGGTAAGCTTTGGGTACAATCACAATACCCTTTTCCGTCACTGTGAATCGTTTGCGATCGGTTTTTATATCATAGCCTATGATTTCATCATCCGGCACGCTTACATGCTTGTCTATGATGGTCTTGCGGATTTTTGCATTCCTGCCGATGCGTACACCTGAAAAGAGAATGGAATCCTCCACCAGGGATTCGTCCTCGATCACGACACCCGGGAAGAGAATCGAATGATTGACGCTGCCCCCTGCAATCACGACACCGCCCGCCAGGATCGAATTGATGAATATGCCTTCGGTCCCGGAGCTTCCGGGTACTGTCCTGGCCGGCGGTGATTGCTGTTGGTAGGTCCAGATCAGCCAGTCCGGCTGGTAAAGGTCGATAGGGGGATTGGGTTTCAGCAGATCCATGTTCGCTTCGTAATACACATCCAGGGAACGGATATCGCACCAGTACCGATCCTGAGTCACGCGGCCGCTGGTGCCGCCAAATCTGTATGCGCATGTTTTCCTGGTTTCCACCAATCGAGGCAGGATATCGCGCCTGAAATCATGGGTGGACGTTTCCTGAAGATGATCCTTATGGAGGATATCGAACAGGACCTCACTGGAAAATATATAAACCCCCATGGATGCCCATAAAATACCTGCTTGCTCAGGCGGTGATTCCGCTGTGAAAGTGTTTTCCCGGACTCCGGTTACCTGCAAATCCTTGCCGGTGGTCAGCACACTGAAACCGGCGGCCTGTTCCGTCGGAACTTCCATACAGGCGATGGTCACATCCGACCCGGACTCGATATGTTGCCGGAGCATGGCGGCATAATCCATCCGGTAGATATGGTCTGCAGACAGAACCAGAAACCACTCGGCGCCACTACGATTCAGCAGATACAGGTTCTGGAACACGGCATCGGCCGTACCCTGGTACCATTCCTCGCTGACTCGCATCTGCGGGGATACTGCAGTGATATATTAACCCAGTTCCGGATTGAAGATGGTCCAGCCGTCACGCAGGTGTTTCTGCAGTGAATAGGATTTATAGTGAGTGAGTACCAGGACCCTGCGAATCCCGGAATGCAGGCAATTCGCCAGGGTGAAATCAATGATCCGGTACTTCCCGCCGAATGGGACAGCCGGTTTCGTTCGATCCAGCGTCAAGGGTGCGAGCCTGGATCCGGTTTCTCCGGCGAGGAGGATGGCGAGTACGTTATCCATGGGTTGTATTCTAATGAATGGCAGGCAGGCCCGATATCATAGCGCATTACCCCGTACTATCAATTCGCTGCGGCCATCTGCATCAAGGACAGGTACTCCAGATAGGCGGTTTCGCCCTGCTTCTCCCAGATATCGAGGCAGGCAGTGCCGATGATGGCGATATCCGCATGCCCCTTGAGTAGAGCCAGGTCATCTGTAGTTTTTATGCCGAAACCCAGCCCTATAGGCAGACTGGTCAGCCGGCGGCAACGTTCGAGGTAATCAATCACGTCCTGTCCCAGTTCGGTTTTGCTGCCGGTCACACCCTTGCGAGCGACACAATATACAAACCCCGATGCGTTTTCGGCGATCTCCCGGAGACGGGCCTCGCTATTCGTGGGCGTCATCAGATGGATAGGATCAAGGCCCATCTCGCCGGCCATCACATCCAGCTCGCTGGCCTGCTCCGGGGGCAGATCAGCGATGATATAACCACGACCACCGGCAGCCTTTAGCGATCGGCAGAACGCTGCATGTCCCAAGCGGAATACCGGGTTGTAATATCCCATAAACAATAATGGAAATTTAAATTCCCGGTTGGCCCGCGTCATGAATTCAAAATAGCGATCCCGGTTCATTCCCTGTTGCAGGGCGACCTGATTGGCGCGCACAAAAACAGGACCATCAGCGATGGGCTCACTGAAGGGCATCTGCAATTCCACCAGGGCAATCCCCGCTTTGCACATACATTCCAGCATGCGCCAGTTATCTTCCAAGGATGGATAACCCACCACCGTGTGCATCATCAACAGCAGCGGCTGAGATTGCAGTTTCAGTTTAATATATTCTTCAAGCACTTTTTCAGTTGGCTACTCCAACCTTGCGGCGAAGGAATTCCTTCCATTTTTCGTCCGCCAAGGCTTCTGCTATGGTAAAGATGTCTTTGTCGCCACGCCCGGATAAATTAATGAGGATATCTTCGCCTGGGCTCATCGAATCCGCCTCCTTCAACACCTGGGCGACTGCATGACTGCTTTCCAGCGCGGGAATGATCCCTTCCTGCCGGACCAGGATCCTGAAGGCATCAATTACCTCGTTATCTGTGGCCGCCGTGAAGCGTATACGGCCTGTGTCATGCAACCAGGCAAGAATGGGTCCGACACCAATATAATCGAGTCCCGCCGAGATCGAGTGAGTCTCCCGCATCTGCCCATCGTGATCCTGGATAAAATACGTCCGGTACCCCTGAGCCACCCCGGGACAAGCGTCTTTCCCCGCGATTCTTGCTGCATGTCGGTGACTGTCCAGACCGAGACCTCCCGCTTCCACTCCTACCAGTTCTACTTCATCATCCAGGAATCCGGAAAAAATCCCGCTGGCATTGGAGCCGCCACCCACACAGGCATAGATACGATTGGGGAGTCTCCCCCTCAGGTTCAGCATTTGATCCCGCGCCTCCTGTCCGATGATGGACTGGAAATAGGTCACCATCAAGGGAAATGGGTGGGGACCACAGACGGTTCCCAATACATAGTGAGTATCCGCCATGGTACCTGCCCAATCACGCATTGCTGCGTTGATAGCATCCTTCAAGGTACGTGTCCCGTCCTCCACGGAAACCACCTGTGCCCCCAGTTGTTCCATCCAGAATACGTTCGGTCGCTGACGTTCGACATCCACCGCCCCCATATAGATCGTGCAGTCATAACCAAATCTTGCCGCCATGGTAGCCGTTGCCACACCATGCTGGCCCGCTCCGGTTTCGGCAATCACACGCTTCTTCCCCATACGCCTGACCAGCAATCCCTGCCCCATTACGTTATTGACCTTGTGCGCCCCGGTATGATTCAGATCCTCTCTTTTCAGAAAAATGTTAACACCGTATTTTCTGCTGAGGTTTTCGCAATGACTGATTGGCGTGGGCCGACAGGAATAACTTCCCATCAGTTTCACGTAATCGTTCCAGAAGGAGGTATCCCTGCTAGCCTCATTGAAAGCCCATGCAAGTTCTGAGATGGTCTCATGTAGTATCTCGGGGATATAGGCGCCGCCGTACTCGCCAAAAAAACCTTCGCGTCCTTTTGCGAATTGGAATAACTCCTGAAACGTACTCTTGCTCATGCTAAGAATTCCGACCTGTTATTGCAAAACCCGCATTATAGGTGAATGACCCGGTGAAGTCGTGAGCGGAAAAACAGAGAGATGATGAGTGGTTTTCACAAACGCTGGATATTCTGGCCTGAGAGAAAATCATTCAGGGTGCGTGCCAATAATTCAGGTTGATCGAGATGAATCATGTGTCCGGATTCCGGTATGGTGATTTCCTGGAGGTCCGCAAACCAGGGGAAAAAATCCTCACGCATCCCCTCTTCATAATAGCGTGACCAGGTATGGGAATCGGCCCCCAGAACCAGTAGAGTGGGGGCACGGACACGGCGCCAGCACGCCCTGGCTTCCTCCCTGCGATAGAGAATCGGGTTCAGCATCCTGTGATTTGGATCGCTACGACTGGTCCATTTTCCCGATTCGGTCTTTCTGCTCCAGTAAGGGGCAAGAAAGCTGGCCCTGTCAGGCGTAATATGGGGGGCGCGTTTCCTGATGATTTCAACATAAGCGGATTGTTCTTCATATTCGTTGAATATCGGCCGGTCCCGCCATTGCAGTAACCATTTCGCAAATCTCCCCGGCGCCTGATCCGGAGTTGTTTCCAGAAGACCGAAAGAATCGATGGTGACGAGTTGACTGACCCGATCAGGCAGGATTCCCGCATAATGTGTGACAATATTTCCACCCATGCTGTGACCCACGAGCCGAGCCGGATTATCGCCGCTGAACTTGGCAAGCATGGCATCCAAGTCTGCCAGGTAATCAGGAAACCAGTATCCCCTTGCATTCCAGCCACTTTCGCCAAATCCCTGCAGGTCGGGAGCAATCACAAGCCAACGATCCGCCAACTGCTCCGCAAGAAACTGAAAACTCATGGCGGTATCGGCAAATCCGTGCATCAGGTAAATGGCAGGTGCGGAGTCTGTACCCCAAAGGTAGAAGTTGTAATCCAGTGATCGGATCCTGGTGCGATGCACCCGGGGTGTATAAACAGGTTGATACGCCATAATTTCTCTTGCAGGAAAAGCAGGGATGCTCGCCATTCTGCCCTAACTCACCGGCATCTCAAAACGATTCCCGGTTCCGATATTTCCTGGTTACGTGAATATGCAGTGAAATAATATCCAACCGGATCTACCATTAAGAACCACCTATGAAACCATGGGGACTATCATGTATGCGTAAGCTCCTGGCGCGGGAATTTCCGCAGGATCAAGAAGTGATATACCTCAATCACGCGGCGGTTGCACCCTGGCCGTTGCGTACCTGTGAGGCTGTGCGTGCCTTTGCCTGGGAGAACACCCATACAGGCGCACGGGATTACAGCCGCTGGATGGCTCGAGAGATGACGCTTAGGAAACAGTTGCAACAACTCATCAATGCACCATCAGTAAGAGATATTGCCTTCACCAAGAATACCTCGGAGGCAATTTCCCTTGTGGCATGCGGGATCGAATGGCATCCCGAGGATAACATCGTCACCACCGATGAGGAATTTCCCTCAAACCGCATTCCCTGGCAGGCACAGGCGGCTTACGGAGTGGAATTAAGAGAGGTTCCTATCCATCTGCCGGAACCTGAACTAGCTCTGATTGGCGCCTGCGATCGGAATACGCGGCTGCTGACCGTCAGTTCCGTACAATACGGCTCCGGAATTCGTCTCGACCTGGAATTACTGGGCCGCCATTGTCGGGAACAAGGCATTCTATTCTGTGTGGACGCGATTCAAAGTATCGGTGCCGTCGATTTTGACGTGCAGACTGTCGGAGCGGATTTCGTCATGGCCGATGGGCATAAATGGATGCTGGGACCTGAAGGCCTTGCTCTATTCTACAGCACTCCCGAGGCACGGGATTGCTTGCGGCTGCACCAGTATGGTTGGCATATGACAGCCTCCGCCGGGAATTTCGACCAGCGTGACTGGCGAATCGCAGACTCCGCACTGCGGTTTGAGTGTGGCAGCCCGAACATGCTGGGGATCCATGCCCTTTCCGCCAGCATCTCCTTATTGCTGGAAATTGGTATGCAGGAGATCACCCGGCTGGTGCTTGAAAAGACGACGTATCTTTATGAACGGATGGCTACCATCGCTGGAATTCACTTTCTCACGCCACGCGAAGCACAGCGGCGTGCAGGGATCCTTGGCTTCAGGATCCACAGTGTGGATAATCCTATATTGCATCGAAAGTTACTGGAGCAAGGGGTCATATGCGCTCAGCGGGGTGGCGGGATCCGCTTTTCACCACATTTTTATACGAGTCTCTCTAAGCTTGACAGTGCAATTGAAATCCTGAACAAAACGCTTTGTGATATGTGAAAACAGTTTGTCAACTACAACCTCTCCGGGAGGAAGAGACGATAAAAGTTTTCAGTGGTGATCCGGGCAATCTCTTCCAGCGGCATCCCCCTCAGCTCTGCCAGATGCTCCGCCACGTGCCTGACATAGGCCGGACGGTTCTGCCGCCCACGATGCGGTACCGGCGCCAGATAAGGGGCATCGGTTTCGATCAGGATCCGGTCCAGGGGCACTTGCATGGCGACTTCCCTGAGCGCGTTCGCATTGCGAAAGGTCACGATGCCGGAGAAGGAAATATAAAAACCGAGACCCATGGCGCGAACAGCAGTCTCCATATCATCCACAAAGCAATGCATCACGCCGCCGACCTGGTGTGCTGATTCCTCTTCCAGGATGCGAATCACATCCTCTTGCGCCTCGCGGGAATGAATGATGAGGGGTTTGCCGAGCTTGCGGGCAATTTTGATATGCTCCCTGAATCGTATTTGCTGCCATTCCAGATCCCCTTGGCTGCGGAAATAATCCAACCCGGTTTCGCCTATCGCGACCACACCTGGATCATCTGCTATGACAAGCATCTGTTCGCGATCCAATGCCTGTTCGGGACTCGCATTGGGATGGATACCGATCGCAGCCGAGACACATGCATACTCCCGGCCCAGAGCAATGATTTCCGGCCATGTGTCTTTGTCAATCGCAACACACAGCATGTGATGTACGCCCTGGCTTTCCGCCTCTGTGACGATGGCGGGTATTCCGCCAGGCATCTCGATCTCCGTCAAATGACAATGAGAATCAACCAGCACGCTTCACCGCCGATGAGGGTATCTAATACAAGTTACTACTGGACGAGGCTTACTGTGCGTCGGCTGATATCCGGAAGCAGTTACAGCTATATGGTATGTGTAGCGCGATCGGATTTGAGAGCACCGGCCAGTTGGGTTTCTATCTTGTTCTTGGTCGCCCCTTTATCCAGTTCACTGAACTGCACACCGATCCCCGCAGTCTTGTTCCCCTGCGCACCTCTTGGAGTTATCCATACAACCCTGCCCGCAACGGGTAATTTTTCCTTGCTGTCGGTCAGGGTCAACAACATGAACACTTCATCACCCAGTTTATAAGACTTGGCGGTGGGTATGAACAGACCGCCGTTCTTGATGAAAGGCATATAGGAGGCATAAAGGGCGCTCTTATCCCGGATTGTCAATGACAATATGCCTTGTCTCGGGTCACGACCACCTGCAGCACTCACATTACTTGTCCTCTGGTTCCGACGGTTAGATTTTGCCAGTAAATGATGAAATCTTCCAGCAGCCCCTGCTTGCTGAGGTTGAAAGTGCCTGTTGCCAGCGAATAGTTCCTGCTGGCCAAGTCATAACAGGACAAAATCTGCGACAAGTCTAATCCTTTTGCCAACTCTTGCAACTCCGCTGCAATTCCCTTCTCATCCCCCGTGGATGAAACTCTGCACGATTTCAACCTGCTCATTCTGGAAAAATACATCACCAGGCAGGAAAAGACCTCTTGAATGTCAAGTGACTGCCATTTTTCCGCCAGCCGGATGGGATCTGACTTTTTCTTCAGATCTCTGAGGATCTCATAGCGGAGGGTAAGGGTATCATTTTCAAGCATTGCTACTACACGGAGCGGCTCTCCCCGCGTCATCATTAATAAATCACCCAGCTCATGCCCCTCTTTCAACCGTTTGCTTAGCCAGTCAAGTGCAGTTAGATCATAGACCGGGGGAAAGGAAATTCTTTGGCAACGGCTGCGAATCGTTGTCGGTAACCTTGCTGGCTGTTGTGAAACAAGCAGGATCAGTGCATCCCCTGGTGGTTCTTCCAGAACTTTCAACAGAGTATTCGCGGCATTCCAATTCATTCCTTCGGCGGGTGACACGATTGCCACCTTCAGCCCACCGCAATGGCTACTGAGCTGGAAGTAATCAATCAGATCCCTGGCTGCATCCACCTTGATTTGCCTGCTTTCCTCCTCCGGCCCAACCCGCAATAGATCAGGATGGTTCCCGGCGCTCAGTAACACGCAAGAACGGCACTCGCCGCAGGCAACATCCACACCGATTTGCGATTCACAGAGCATTCTGTACGCCAGGCAATCAGCAAACTGTCCGGGACCGGTTCCTTCCGGACCGTCAAGCAGCAGTGCATGGTGGAGTCTGGAATGGTTCCTGGCTTTAAGCAGTTGGTCCCACTGCTTTTGATGCCATGGGAGCAGTTCTAGCATAAGCCCCGTGCGGTGAGTATCTCGATGATTTCAGCCTGCACGACCGCAATCGGCTGCGCTGCGTCAACTACCTTCACTCTATCGGGTTCCTGCTCTGCTATTCTGAGGTAGCCATTGCGGACACGGTGAAAGAAATCGATGGATTCAGATTCAAACCGATCCGCTGCGCTTCTGCCTCCTGCGCGTTGCAGTCCGATGGCCGGATCCATGTCGAACAATATGGTCAGGTCAGGTTTCAATCCCCCCTGTACGAGCGCCTCCAAAGTCCGTATCTGGTCAGTTGCTATACCCCGGCCACCACCCTGATAGGCATAGGTGGCATCGGTAAACCGGTCACAGATAACAACCTCGCCCACAGCCAACGCCGGCCGGATGATTTCTTCCAAGTGCTGACTTCTGGCGCTGAAAATCAGCAACAATTCCGTCATCGCGCTCACACCTGCATCACGGGCATGGAGCAGGAGTTCCCGGATATCTTCCCCGGCCCTGGTACCGCCTGGTTCGCGGCTTAACGTAACCGTTCTCCCAGACTGTTCAATCTGTTTACCGATGAATGCGGCATGAGTACTCTTGCCGGCCCCCTCCACGCCTTCCAGTGTAATGAACAGGCCCCTCGACATCTTCATTCCTGTACCGGCAGAGTGTCCCCTGCGTTGCTGATCTTCTGGTACTTGTCCACGGCCAGGTTGTGTTCTTCCAGTGTGGCGGAGAAATAATGTCGACCATCACCCATGGCTACGAAGTACAGTGATTCCCCTGGTTCAGGATGAAGTGCCGCCCGTATGGAAGCCCTGCCTGGTGAAGCGATCGGTGTCGGCGGCAAGCCGCGATAAAGATAGGTATTGAAGGGTGAATCAATAGTTAGATCCCGCTGCCTGAGATTACCATCATAGGTATCCCCCATGGCGTAGATGACCGTTGGGTCGGTCTGTAATTTCATATTTTGATCCAGCCTGCGCACAAAAACCCCGCCAATGCGTCCACGTTCCTCCTCGGTTGCGGTTTCTTTCTCGATGATTGATGCCATCACGAGCGCTTCATATTCATTCTCATAAGGCAGACCAAGATCCCGTTTGGACCATTCCTCCTCCAGCACGGATTTCATGGAACGGTAACTGCGATGTAGAAACTCGACATCAGTCGTCCCCGACGGGAAATGAAAGGTGTCTGGTAAAAACAATCCTTCCAGGAAGGGTTCCTCCAGGCCAAGCACCTTCATTAGCTGTTCCTGCGACGATGCATGCAAGGTCTTGCGCAGTATAGGGTGGTTGCTTACGACCTGTAAGATTTGTCTGAAATTCCATCCTTCAGGGATGGTGAGTGAATACTGTACCACACGCCCACTTACAAACAGGTCAAGGACTGCATGCGGGCTCATTCCGGGAATCAGTTCGTACTCCCCAGCCTTGATCGATGTGGCCAGTTTGCGCCGGCGGCCGTCGAACATCAGGTAATAGGGTTTCTCCAGCCAACCACGCTGGGCGAGTTCCATACTGATATCACTTAATGTCATACCCTTTTGAACGGTAAAAATGGTGCGTGCCGGCAGGTTCAGCGGTTGAACCATGTATACCTGGACATCATATACCAGCCAACCCACGGTAGCAGCGCCGGCAAGTACCAGCAGCAGGATTGCCGGTAGGAAATAATGTTTCATACAACGCGGATTGTACCGGTTGAGTAGCACTTTTGTCCTGAGAAGTATAGCTCCGGGCCAAAGGATTACATAAAGTGAGCCCGGTAACAGAGCTCACCGACTGCGTCTGAAAATCAATGTCCCGTTGGTACCGCCAAAGCCAAAAGAATTGGAAAGGGCGATCTCCATTTTCATCTCTCGGCCTTTATGCGGAACGTAATCAAGATCACATTCAGGATCCGGATTCTCCAGATTAATGGTCGGTGGCGCCACCTGATCACGCAGGGCAAGGATGGAAATAATCGCCTCCACGCCGCCCGCTGCGCCTAACATATGTCCCGTCATTGATTTAGTGGAACTTATGCTAAGTTTGTATGCGTGATCCTTGAAAACCTGTTTGACGGCATTGCTTTCGATTACATCGCCGGCAGGCGTGGAGGTGCCATGCGCGTTTATATAATCAACGGATTCCAGATTGATAGCGGCATTTTCAATGGCATTCTGCATACTGAGGACGGCACCCTCGCCGCCAGGTGACGGCAAGGTCATATGGTAAGCATCCCCACTCATACCATAACCGATTACTTCGGCATAAATACGGGCTCCCCGGGTCACGGCATGTCCGTATTCCTCAAGCACGATTACACCGGCGCCGTCGCTTAGGACAAAACCATCCCGATCACGATCCCAGGGGCGGCTGGCCCCCTTCGGATCGTCATTTCGTGTTGAAAGCGCCTTGGCATTTGCAAACCCGGCAAGCCCTGTTGGCGATGTTGCCATTTCAGCGCCGCCTGCCACCATGACATCCGCATCACCATACTCAATGATTCGTGCAGCCGTTCCGATGTTGTGTGTTCCTGTTGTGCATGCGGTTACGATTGCGAAATTCGGCCCCTTGGCCCCGATACGGATGGAAAGATTTCCCGAGATCATATTGATGATATTACTTGGCACGAAAAAAGGGCTGATCCTGCGCGGACCGCTTTCCAGAATGGTCTGCATTCCCTGTTCGATACCGCCAAGACCTCCGATACCGGAACCTATGGCGACCCCTACCCTGTGGGAATTGCTCTCGTTGATGACCAGTCCGGAATCCTCAAACGCCTGTAGTCCCGCAGCCATCCCGTAATGCATAAAAGTATCCATCTTCTTGATATCTTTCCGGGGGATGTATTCTTCAGCATTAAAGTTCTTGATGGATCCCCCGAAACGTACTGGATAATCCGTCACGTCAAAATGGGTCAAAAGTGCAATTCCACTCACCCCGTTCAACAGGTTTTTCCATGTGTCCGCTACATTGTTTCCAACGGGCGTTACCATCCCAAGGCCCGTGACAACTACCCGGCGTTTAGTCACTCGAATTCCACAAAAGCATCTGAATTAATGAAAAAGGCCGCGAAATCGCGGCCCGATTGGTGTTTATTAGCGAACAGATTATTCCATATGGGCTGTTACGTAATCGATAGCCTGCTGGACGGTAGTAATCTTTTCCGCCTCCTCATCAGGTATTTCAGTCTTGAATTCCTCTTCCAGCGCCATTACCAGTTCAACGGTATCCAGCGAATCTGCTCCCAGATCATCCACGAAGGATGCCTCGTTATTTACTTCTTCTTCTTTAACGCCTAGTTGTTCTACGACAATTTTTTTAACGCGTTCTTCAATACTACTCATGATTTGTATGACCTCCCTTCACGGTCTGAGGGCCGAAATGCGGATGTTAGTTTAGAGAAAAGCCATTAACTTGCAAGCTTGATAATTGTTAAAAAATTTATTTTTGTATAAACAGTCAGTTGCAGGATATTTATCAGCAAATATCTGGAGATGTAATCAGACCATGTACATCCCTCCATTGACATTTATCGTTTCCCCGGTGATGTAAGATGCATCATCAGATGCCAGGAATTTTACAGTATTGGCTACTTCATCAACGTGGCCCAATCTGCCCAGCGCGATACGTTCCTGTAAACTGGTTTGTTGTTCTTCGCTAAGAGCTGCCGTCATGTCCGTATCGATAAAACCCGGCGCCAGGGTGTTAACTGTAATATTCCTGCTTCCTACCTCCCTGGCAAGCGACCTGGTAAAGCCGATCATACCGGCCTTGGCAGCGGCATAGTTGGTCTGTCCGGGGTTACCGGAAAACGCAACTACAGAGCTGATATTGATAATCCGGCCAAACCGGGCCTTTACCATGCCACGGAGACAGATCCGGCAAAGGTGATAAACAGAATCCAGATTGATAGCTATTACGTCACTCCATTCTTCCTCTTTCATTCTGAGAAACAAATTGTCCCTGGTGACCCCTGCATTGTTCACCAGTATCAGGGGCGAATGACCAGCTGCGGATAGTAGGTCAGCGAATTTCTCACGTGAAGTTCGATCTTTCACATCCAACACCAGACCCTGCCCATTGATCCCCGTTTCCGCAAATCCCTTGGTAATACCCTGGCTACCGTTTTCCGTGGTTGCGGTGCCTATAACATAGGCACCATTGGTTCCTAGAACCCGTGCGATGGCCTTGCCGATACCACGGCTGGCACCTGTTACCAGGGCAATCCTGCCACTGAAAATCTGCGTCATTTAGCTCAACTCTCCCAAGGCTGCCTTGAGGGACAGCGGATCATATACCGCCTGCGCCACAATATCCGGATGAATCCGTTTACACAAACCCGTCAAGACCTTCCCAGGTCCGCACTCGATTATACGGCTGATCCCTGTTTCCACGAGTCTGTTGATTCCTCTGTGCCAGTAGACAGGTTGATGCAATTGTTCCTGCAGTGAAGTCCGGATTGCCCCTGCTTTCGTGCGTGGAACACTATCGGAATTCTGCACCACCCGGATCGCAGCGTCCCTTAATTCGAGCTTGTCTAATAATACTCCCAGTCGCTCGGCGGCAGGACGCATCAATGCACAATGCGACGGAACACTGACGGGCAGTACTACGGCGCGCCTGGCTCCAGCCAGTTTTGCCGCATGAACGGCAGCCGCTACCGCATCGGCATGGCCAGAAATAACTACCTGGCCAGGCGCATTGAAATTAGCGGGAGAGACGATACGATCACCGCTTGTTTTGCCACAAACTTCGATTATTTTTTCATCATCCAATCCCAGGATCGCGGCCATCGCGCCTGTCCCTTCAGGTACAGCCTCCTGCATATATCGTCCCCGCTCGGAAACCAGACTCACCGCATCGGCAAACTCCAGTACCCCTGCACAGACCAACGCAGTGTATTCTCCCAGACTATGTCCGGCGACAATTTCCGGGTTTGGTCCGCCGGCAGATTGCCATACCCTCCAGCAGGCGTAACCTGCCGCCAGCATGGCAGGCTGTGTATTGACAGTCCGGTCCAGTTCAGTCGCTGGCCCTTCTAGTACGAGTTTCCAGAGATTGTAACCCAGACGAGTGGAGGCCTCCTCGAAGACCTCTTTGACTTCAGGATAGGTTGAACTCAGATCCGCAAGCATGCCGACTGATTGTGACCCCTGCCCGGGAAAAACAATTGCTATCGTCATGTTCGTCAGTTATTCATGAATATTTCGCCCAGGGTCGAGTACGCGCTGCGTTTATTTGTCACTGCGATTTATCAGCTGCAGTGACGAGCTTATTTCAGTATCGAATCAATGCAGAACCCCAGGTAAAGCCACCACCGAATGCCTCCAGTAGAAGTATCTCTTGCGGTTTAATATCCCCCCTCCGTACCGCTGTATCCAGCGCGAGCGGAATTGATCCACCTGATGTGTTACCCTGTTCAGCCAAGGTCAGCACCACTTTCCCCATCGGGAGATTCAGTCTTTTAGCCGTCGCTGCGATTATCCTGATGTTGGCTTGGTGCGGAACCAGCCAATCGATATCATCACGCGTGAAATTATTTGCTGCCAGCGTCTCGTCAACGATTTCATCCAGTTTTTTTACCGCAACCCTGAATACTTCGTTACCCTTCATCCGCATATAGGGTTCAGCATTCGGCATGGATGCACCACCTGGCACATAGAGCAGATCAGCCTGGCGCCCGTCAGCATGCAGGT
>Ga0156099_1126_pt1 | contig 20910 bp, 20 predicted proteins | sample RifCSPlowO2_02_FD_107752 | JGI IMG/M metagenome (GOLD analysis project Ga0156099, IMG submission 107752) | Gammaproteobacteria bacterium RIFCSPLOWO2_02_FULL_56_15
AAGATCGTCAAATTCAATACCTGCCTGCTTTGCCGCCATGGGCACAAGGCTGTGACTGGTCATTCCGGGTATGGTATTGACCTCGATGAACCAGGCCTGTCCACTCCGGTCGAGCATCAGATCCACACGCCCCCAGCCCTCGGCAGCAAGCAATTGGAAGGCGCTAAGCGCCTGCCGCGCCAACGCCTGCTCTTGTGCGGGATCCAATCCGCAGGGACAGCTATAGCGTGTGGTATCATCCAGGTATTTGGCCCGGTAATCATAGAACTCCCTGGTTGTCTCCACGCGAATGACCGGCAGTACCTCTCCGTTCAGAATGGAAACCGTATATTCACTTCCGGATATCCATCGCTCGGCGATGACATCGTTATCAAATTTCTTGGCTTCCAGCCAAGCATCCTGTAATAACCGCCGCTCCGTCACTCGCGTGACACCGCAACTGGAACCCTCATGTACTGGTTTGATCATCAGTGGAAAACCCATCCGATCGGCGGCAGCTTGCAGTTCCTCCTCGTTCGACAAAGTGGCGAAAGGCGGCGTGGGCAGGCCATGGGTCTGCCAAATCCATTTGCTGCGCACCTTGTCCATGGCGAGTGCTGAGCCGAGCACGCCACTGCCGGTATAGGGTATTCCCATCACCTCCAGCAGCCCCTGGACAGTACCGTCCTCTCCGCCCCTCCCGTGCAAGGCAATAAAAACACGATCAAAGTTTTTCTCCTGCAAGAGTGGAATGAATCCCACGGCGGTATCCACACCGACGGCATCGACCTCACGCCTTCGTAGCGCGGCGAGCACCGCACCTCCTGTCTCCAGAGATATCTCCCGTTCCGCCGAGGTGCCTCCGAACAATACCGCCACCCTGCCAAACTCCCGCGGGTCATATTGACTACTCTTTCTGCCGACAGTCATGTATAGATCGCCTGTGCTGATTTATTCATGGCCCACGATCCGTACTTCCGGCTCCAGTAAAATGCCGGAATCTTGATTAACCCGCTGCTGCACCATGCATATCAGCCGCTCAATATCGGTTGCCGTTGCGCCGCCGAGATTGATGATAAAGTTCGCGTGTTTGTCTGAGACTACGGCATTGCCAGACCGCAACCCTTTCAGACCGCAGGCATCGATCAGCCTGCCTGCCGAATCACCCGGCGGGTTCCTGAATACTGATCCACAGCTTGCGTCTCCTAGCGGCTGGGTTAGCGCACGTTGCGCCAGCAATTCACGGATGCGCTGTTCTCCCTGCCCTGAATCATCAGCGACAAGCCTGAACTCGGCACTGACAAACCATTCGCCTTCCGGGATATCCACGCTGCGGTAACCGGGCTTCAGTTCTGCCCTGGACCGGCGTCTCAATCGACCTGATCGATCCACCGTTTGGGCACTGGAAACAATTCCCCATGTTTCACCGCCAAAGGCCCCAGCATTCATGGCCAGGGCGCCGCCAACCGTACCCGGAATACCGGCGAGGAATTCCGCGCCGCTCAAGCTCTTGCTAACGGTGAATCTCGCAAGTTTGGGGCAACTCACGCCAGCCCCTGCGGTAATGGCCCCATCCGCACGGATCTCCAGTTGCCCCAGTACACCGCTTACCGCAATCACAGTTCCGTGAAATCCACCATCACGCACCAGGAGGTTACTGCCGAGTCCGACCCAGAGCAGTGGTTCCGCAGGATCCAGGGTGCATAAGAAATCACAAAGATCCTGAAGGTTTGCCGGGATATAAAATCGATCCGCCGGTCCACCCGCCCGCCAACTGCTGTGCCTCGCCATGGGCTCTCGCAGTTTCATGGTTCCATTCAAACCGTTGATCATAGTTGCCGCTGATATCATCAGAATGTCAGTAATCGCTTATTCAGTTTCAACACAAATACACTAGCTGCCCTGGTTGCAATATCCGGATACCAGTGCCGGACCCACGCTGCCAATATCCCCCGCGCCCAGCAGCAACAGGATGTCACTGTCCTCGATGACCTCCGGCAATGTGGTCCAGAGTTGTTCACGCTGCTCGATATAGACCGGCTGTACCTGTCCTCGCAACCGTATTCCCCGGCACAAGGCACGGCTGTCAATTCCGCTGATTGGCTGCTCGCCAGCCGGGTAGATCTCCATCACTAGAAGTGCATCTGTGTCCGCAAGGACCTGACAGAAGTCCTCGAACAGGTCCCGGGTACGGGTATAACGGTGCGGCTGGAATACGACGAGGATCCGCCTCTCCGGCCAGCCATTCCTGACTGCCGAGAGCGTCGCCCTGATTTCATTGGGATGATGAGCATAATCATCAATCACCATGACCTTGCCCTTGCCGATAACAACTTCCCCCAGGATATTGCAGCGCCTGGCGATACCCTGGAACCCGGACAGGGCCGTGACAATATCTTCACGCGAAACACCCAGTTCCGTGGCCACGATAATCGCCGCCAAGGCATTCAGGACATTGTGGTTACCCGGGAGATTCAGATTCACTTCCAGCCAGTCTGGCTCACCGTCACGTGAGACGGTAAAGGAAATACGGGATGCCTTCCGGCTGGTGATTCTGGCACGGTAATCCGCATCCTTTTCCAGTCCGTAAGTCACGAATGCCTTGCTGATTTTCGGCAGGATCTCCATGGCGCCTGGGTCATCCGCGCAGAGCACCGCGAGTCCGTAAAACGGCATGCGATTAATGAACTCGGCAAAACTGCTTTTCAGATGGTTGAAATCACCCCGGTAATTTTCCAGGTGATCAGCATCGATATTGGTAAGTACAGCCATGACCGGCTGCAGGTGCAGGAAAGATGCATCACTCTCATCCGCCTCGGCAACCAGGTAACGCCCCTCACCAAGCCTGGCATGACTCCCGGAGCTGTTAAGCAGGCCGCCGATCACATAGGTTGGATCCAGCCTGCCTTCCGCGAGTACACTGGCGATGAGGCTGGTGGTTGTTGTTTTACCATGAGTACCGGCGACAGCGATGCCTTCCCTGAACCGCATCAGTTCAGCCAACATTTCCGCACGTCTGATTACGGGTATGCGCCGGTCATGCGCAGCGGTCACCTCCGGATTGCCGGCAGGTATGGCGCTGGAAACGACTACGACATCGGTTTGACCGACATTTTCCGCAGTGTGGCCACATGTGATCCGGATCCCCGCAGCCGCCAGCCTGTGAGTGACTTCCGTTGCGCCAGCGTCGGATCCCGTCACTTCGTAACCCAGGTTATGCAGCACCTCGGCGATACCGCTCATCCCGGCGCCGCCAATCCCGACAAAGTGAATACGGCGGACCCTGCCCATTACCCGTTTGCTTGCATCAGGCATTGCGGTACTCCAGACAGAAGCTGGCCACGGCGCTGGCGGCATCAGGCTTAGCCAACTCCCGGGCCCGGCGAGCCATTTCAATTAATTTTTCCCGGATCCGGGAAAAATCAGTAACGATTTCAGCCAGTTTACACAGGTCCAGTCCACATTCCGGGATCAGGATCGCACAACCATGCGCCACCATACGTTTTGCATTGGCAGTCTGGTGGTCATCCACGGCATGTGGATAGGGGATAAGGATCGAGGCAATCCCTGCGACACACAATTCGGCCAGAGTCAGGGCGCCGGAACGGCAAATCACCAAATCTGCCCAGTCGTAAGCTGCCGCCATATCTTCAATGAAGGGTACTACCCGGACTTTCTGCGGATCGACGCCGGATTGACGGTAGGCATCGCAAGTCCCAGCGTAGTGCCGTTCACCGGCCTGATGCCAGACCCGCAGATCCATCTCGCGTCCGAGTTGCCTGGACAGTTCAGGCAATACCTGGTTTAGCACCTGCGCACCCTGACTGCCGCCAAGAACCAGCAACTGCAAGCCTGCACTACCACGGGAACGAAGCCGCAACTCTGGCGGCCTCAGTCCGGCGATATCGCTGCGCACCGGGTTTCCGGTGTACTGGCTCTTGTTACCCCGGAATACACCCGGAAAACCTTCCAGTACAACCGCAGCAACCAAGGACAATATTCGATTGCTCAGACCGGGAATTGCATTCTGTTCATGAATTATAAGCGGTATACCAAGCAACCAGGCTGCAATGCCTCCCGGCCCGCTGACGAAACCACCCATGCCAAGTGCCACACCAGGACGCAGGCGTCGCATGGCTAGAAGTGCCTGTATCAGCGCCTTCAACATGATCACCGGGGCACACAGGAGGGTTCCGATCCCCTTGCCGCGTATACCTCTGACATCGATCAAATGCAGATCGATTCCATCTCCGGGCACCAGCCGGCATTCGATGCCGGCCGCAGTCCCGAGCCAGGATACCGGAACACCCTGTGCCATCAGGCACCGGGCAACGGCCAACGCCGGGAATACATGACCGCCAGTCCCCCCCGCCATGATCAAAATGGATTTATGCTGCATAATTCTTCACCTGATGAGGGATCGGCTCCTTCCTGAAAAACTGGTTTTCAAATTCGACTCGAAGCAACAATGCGAGCAATACAAAGTTTGTAACCATACTATTGCCGCCATAAGATATCAGGGGTAAGGCCAGGCCCTTGGTGGGCAAGACTCCGGTATTCACCCCGATATTGATGAAGGCCTGTAATCCGATGATTAATCCGATACCGTATGCTGTGTGGGCGGCAAAGTTTTTACCCAGGACCGAGGCCACCTGTGCGATTACGAAGGATCTCCATATAATGAAAAAATACAGCAGGATGACCAGTGCGCTTCCGGTTAGGCCCAGTTCCTCGCCCAGTACGGCAAACACAAAGTCGGTATGTGCCTCGGGAAGATAAAACAGTTTTTGTATACTGCTGCCCAGGCCGGCACCAAACCATTCACCACGTCCAAATGCGATCAATGCCTGGGTCAACTGAAACCCTGTGTCAAACGGGTCCTGCCAGGGGTTCATAAAGCTCGTGAGGCGCTGGAGCCGATAGGGAGAAAATACCGCGAGGCTTGCCAGGATCGTGGTTGCAGTCAGCATCCATGGGAAAAAACGTCCCAGCGGCACGCCGCCCATAAACAACATGCCAAGGGCCGTACAGAAGATAACCACCGCGGTTCCAAAGTCCGGTTCCATCAAGAGGAGTCCAGCTACCACTGTAACAATCCCGATGGGTCTGATGAAACCGCTGAAAGTGGTTCTGACCTGTTCGCCGTGCCGAACCAGAAATCCGGCGAGATAAACAATGAGAAAGACCTTGACCGGTTCGGAACTCTGTACGCTAATCGGGCCCAGTCGAATCCAGCGCATGCTGCCGTTCACTACCCTGCCGACCCCGGGAACCAATACCAGAATCAGGAACAGCATACCCATGACGATCAGCCAAGGGCTTAACTTCTGCCAGATCGCCAGGGGTAACCGGATAATCACGGCTGCCAGCATCAGGCCGATAATCACCGCAATGGACTGTCGCCAGAAGAAATGGAACGGATCCCCATACACGCGATCCGCGACGGTAATCGAGGCCGATGCCACCATGACCAGGCCGAGCGATACCAGCAGGAGTATGGCGCCCATGAGCCAAAAATCATAATGCGGCAGGTTGCGCCCGATATGGGTGGCCTGATCATTCATATATTTCTGCACCGTCAACACGCCGGTGTTTCCTGCAATTTTCTGACAGCCTCTACAAATACCTCACCGCGCTGCCGGTAGTCGGAGAACATATCAAAACTGGAGCATGCGGGAGATAACAAAACGATATCTCCCGCTCGCGCTGTTTCTGCGGCGACCTTTACCGCAGCATCCATGTCTACGGCATAACAGATATCGGCAACTTCACCGAGCGCCTCGGCCAGTAATCGCGCATCGCGGCCTATCAGTATGGCGCTACGCACCCTGCCCGCTGCCGCCGGCACCAACTGTTTGAAATCTGCCCCCTTGCCAATCCCGCCCGCAATCAGGATTATGTTTCGGTCACCCCCAAGACCAGTTATCGCACTGCTGCTCGCTCCAGAATTAGTACCCTTGGAATCGTTGTACCATGCGACTCCATTGATCTCCGCTACTTTCTGACAACGATGCGGTAGTCCGGAATATTCCCGCAAGCTATCCAGCATGGCCACCTCGGGAATGCCGGCAGCGTAACCCAGAGCAAGCGCGGCCAGACAGTTGGATATATTATGCTTGCCGAAGAGACGCAGATCCCGGACCGGCAAGAGAGTTCTATGACCTCTTGCCAGCCAGCTTGCCCCGTTCCATTCACGGATACCCAGATCATTCTCTTCCGGTTCTCCCATGCCGAAACCGATGGACTTCCTACCCGCCAGCCTCATGCCCCTTGTCAGCTCATCATCGGTATTGATCACCATGACTCCACTACCGCTGTATATTTTCTGTTTGGCGGTGACGTATGCCTGGAAACTTGTATAACGATCCATGTGATCCTGGCTGAGGTTGAGCACCACCGCTGCGGCTGCATCCAGACTGACTACGGTTTCCAGCTGGAAACTGGAAAGCTCCAGGACAAAAATCTCGATCTCCGGATCAGCTACGAGATCCAGCACGGGAACACCGATGTTTCCCGCCACTCCAACCTTCCTTCCGGCGCGTACCAGCATAGCGCCCACCAGACTGGTGACAGTGCTCTTGCCGTTGGTCCCGGTCACTGCGATTACCGGTCGCTGGTTGATTTGACAGAAAAGCTCCACATCTCCAATAACACGGACACCAGCCGCCAGCGCCTGCCGGATCTCCGGCTCGTCCAGGGACACTCCTGGACTTACAATAAGTTGCTTTGCCCCGCTCAACAGATCCACGTCAAAGCCGCCACTGAAGAGTGAAATACCAGGGAGTTCACGGCGTAACGCCTCCGCCATCGGAGGTTCCTCCCGGCTGTCGGTCACGGCAAAGAATTCATCCCTGGAGGCAAGATATCTCGCGCAGGACAGGCCCGTCAGACCCAGTCCAACGATTACGGTTGAAACCTTCGTGCCAGAACCTGTCATGGTAACTACGGGCTTTCCCATGGCGACTCCATCAGCGTATCTTGAGACTGGACAGACCGATCAGTACCAGGATGAAGGTTATGATCCAGAAACGGACGATCACCCGGGGTTCCGGCCAGCCCTTAAGCTCATAATGATGATGGAGGGGAGCCATCTGGAAAATCCTCCGGCCAGTCAGTTTGAATGAACCCACCTGCAGGATCACAGAAACAGTCTCCATTACAAATACCCCGCCCATGATGAACAGGGCGAATTCCTGCCGCACCACAACCGCCACGATCCCGAGCGCCGCGCCCATGGACAGTGCACCTATGTCCCCCATGAAGACCTGCGCCGGATAGGTGTTGAACCAGAGGAAACCCAGTCCGGCTCCGACGATGGCGCCGCAAAATACGGCAACTTCGCCGACCCCTGGTATATAAGGTATTCCGAGATAGGATGCGAAATTGATGTTACCGGTGGCGTACGCGAATATGGCCAGGGCTCCCGCAACCATGACTGTCGGCAAAATCGCCAGTCCGTCAAGCCCATCGGTCAGGTTCACAGCATTGCTGGACCCGACAATGACGAAATAGCTCAGGATCACAAAGAGCCAGCCCAAATCCAGATTGACTGCCTTGACGAAAGGAATCAGCAACCGGGTCTCGTTTGGGTCGGCTGCCGTAAGCAGCAGCATGACAGCTGCAAGCAGTGCAAAAACAGATTGCCAGAGATACTTCCAGCGTGGAGCGAGACCGGCTGCATTCCGCTGTACAACCTTCCGGTAATCATCGATCCAGCCGATTCCCCCAAATGCCAGGGTAACCAGAAAAACAACCCATACAAAGCGATTGCCGAGGTCAGCCCAGCAGAGGGTACTGAAAGAGATCGATACGATGATCAGTAACCCGCCCATGGTCGGTGTGCCCGCCTTGGACAGGTGTGTCCCAGGACCGTCATCACGGATCGTCTGCCCGATCTGGTATTTACTTAGTGACCGGATCAACGTCGGTCCCACCACCAGTGCAATAAACAGAGATGTCAGCGCGCCCAGAATGCTGCGCATGGTAATGTACTGAAATACATTGAACCCAGTGTGGTACTGCATCAGATATTCCGACAGCCACAACAGCATCTCAGTCCTCCTGCACCAGACCTGCTACGATCCGTTCCATGGCCATGGAACGGGAGCCCTTAACCAGCACCCGTGCACCTTCAGGCAATTGTTCCCTTACTGTCCTGACCAATTCCTCCTGTGAATCGAAATGCAAAGCGCCGTTACCGAAACCTCTGACCGCCTGCACGCTGTTTCTGCCGACTGCGTACAATTTCTCGAAACCATAGAGGCGGGCTTTTTCGCCTGCCTCAAGATGGTATGCCGGTGTATCCGTTCCCAATTCAGCCATATCCCCAAGCACCAGCCAGTTACGCCCGCGCAAGGCGCCCAGCGTCTGCAGGGCCGCCTCCAGGGAACCGGGATTGGCGTTGTAAGTGTCGTCATAGATCCGGGTGCCGCGAATACCGGTTTTTGACTGCAAGCGACCCGGTACGGGTTGCATTACTTCCAATCCGGATCGTATACAATCCAGGCTGATATCAAGCGCGAGGCAACAGGCCGCTGCGGCAAGCGCATTCAAAACATTATGCCTGCCTGCCAAGGCCAGATGGGTTTCAGTACTTTCCTCCCAAGCGATCATTTTGAATACATTGGCACCTGTATCCGGATCAATCCGCAGGTCTTCAAAACGCACATCAGCCAGGCGGGTTGTACCAAAGAGGATCTTCCTCAGGTGCCGGGTCGCTTCCTGAAACAGTGGCGCGTATCTGTCATCCATGTTGATGATTGCCGTGCCTGTATCCGGGAGACCTGCGTATATCTCGGCCTTGGCCCTGGCGACACTCTCGATGCTGCCGAAACCCTCCAGGTGCGCAGGCGCGCACTGGGTGATGAGAGCCACCGTCGGTCTGACCATTTTTGAGAGCCCAAGTATCTCGCCTGGGGCATTCGCCCCTATCTCAATCACGGCATAACGATGCTTTTCCCCCAATCTGAAGAGGGTCATGGGCACACCAATTTCATTATTGAGATTGCCGCGAGTGGATAACACAGGAGCGGAAAGTGACAATATCCGGTTCAACATTTCCTTCACCGTGGTCTTGCCGTTGCTGCCGGTAATCGCGATCACTGGAATAGCAAACCGGTGACGCCAATAAGCTGCCAGGGCTCCCATGGCGCTGCAGGTTTCGGCCACTTTCAGCATGGGCACAATGCAATCCTGGAGGTGCTGTTCGCCCATGATTGCCACCGCACCACCGGCAACCGCCTGGTTGATAAAATCATGGCCATCAAAGCGCTTCCCGCGCAACGCGATGAAGAGCTGTCCTGGCTCCACGGACCTGCTGTCAGTGGTGCATCCGTGGAATGCAACGTCGTCCCCAATCATCTCCGCACGGATCTCCGCTGCCACCTCGGTGAGTCTCATGTGGATCACAAAAGGGCTCCGCGAGTGCTTCCCAGCACACTGCATACCACCTGACGATCACTGAATGGGAGCTTGTTGCCAGCGATATCCTGCGTACTTTCATGACCCTTTCCGGCCACGAGTACGATATCGCCCGCAACTGAGGATTGTATTGCGCTGGTAATGGCTGTCTGCCGATCAGGTTCGATGCTGAGCTTTTGCCGCTGCGTAATTCCAGCAAGGATGTCATCGATAATCCGCTGCGGATCCTCCATGCGTGGATTATCGTTGGTCACGATGATCTGGTCCGCATAGGTTTCCGCTATGGCGCCCATTTGCGCGCGTTTTTGAACATCCCGATTACCCCCGCAGCCGAACACACAGATCAGGCGACCCCGGGAGGTACTGCGAAGCGAGGAAAGCACCTTGGCCAGGGCATCCGGTGTATGGGCGTAATCCACGATAATCATGGGTTGTTGCCCACCACCGAACTTTTCCATGCGACCCGGCACTTGCGGTACATTCGCAAGCCCCTGCAGGGCCTCCTTGAACGGCACCTCCAGCAGGCACAAGGTTGCCAGACAGGCCAGCAGGTTGTAAGCATTGTATCTTCCGGGAAGCTTGAACCGGACGCAGCCTTCTCCCCAGGGACTGCAGACTTCCATGCGCTGCGAATCGAGTGTTGCTTCAGTGATGCGCGCCTGTATTACGGGAAAGGCGCCAGCATCTTCCTCCCAGTCATCCACCAGCCGGTAACCTGCGAATGCCACTCGGCCCTGCAAATCCTCAGCCAGTCTGGCGCCGAATTCATCATCCAGATTGATTACCGCATACTTCAATCCGGGCGTATGAAAGAGCTGTTTCTTTGCTTCAGCATAGGCTGCCATGCTGCCGTGATAGTCGAGGTGATCCTGGCTCAGGTTGGTAAAGACAGCGGCAAAAAAAGACACGCCGGCGACACGCCCCTGATCCAGTCCCTGGGAAGATACCTCCATGACCACGGTATCCGCTCCATCATCACGGAATCCCGCCAACAGTCCCTGCAGTACTATCGGATCAGGCGTCGTGTGCGGACCTGGCCGCAAACACTCGGGATAACCATAACCCAGTGTACCGATGAGCCCGGTCTTGCGTCTGGCTAAACCAGAGAGCAGCTGTGCCAGATACCAAGCCACGGAGGTCTTGCCGTTGGTCCCGGTGACTCCGATGGTACGAAGTGCTGTCGAAGGTTCACCAAGGAACCGTGCAACGATGAAACCAGCCAAATGCTGCAGGTCTCTGAGCGGAATCAAGGGCACGGATTTTCCCCTGGGACGCCTTAATTCCGAATCTATCAACACGGCCACCGCTCCGGCCCTGACCGCGTCATCGATATATTCACTGCCACTGGTACACTCGCCGCGACAGGCGAGGAAGAGATCGCCGGGCTTGACCGTCCGGCTGTCAATGCTCACGCCCTGGATTATTCTGTCATCCGCAGGATCGATAGCACCCAAGCCGACAAGCAAATCACTGAGGTAGGCGCCTGCGGGTTTCTTTTTCAATGCCATCATCTGGCTGCCTGCTCCTTCACACCCAGTGACTGCGCCATGATCACGGCGTTTTCCACTGCCGGCAGATTGTCCGGAACGATATCAAGAATTCTCAACGCGCCTTTCATGACACTGGCAAACACCGGGGCCGCAACCTGTCCTCCATAATATTCCCCCCCACGGGGATCATTGATAGTCACGACCAGCACCAATCTCGGGCTGCTCAGGGGAGCCATCCCGGCAAACAGGGAAAAATGCCTGTCCTCGGCATACCCTCCCGCGATCGATTTCCTGGAGGTGCCGGTCTTGCCTCCCACGCGATACCCCCTGACAGCTGCCGATTGACCTGTTCCACCTTCAGTGACCACGGATTCCAACATGATCTTCACCTCTCTGGCCACCTCTGCGGGGATCACCTGTTGCCCGGATACCGGGCCCTCTACCTTGAGGAAACTAATCGGTTTCATCATCCCGTCCGTGGCCAGAGTGGCATAGGCCTGAGCCAGTTGCAGATTGGTTACTGCAAGTCCATAGCCGAAGGCAACCGTCGCCAGTTCCACCTCGGACCAGTTGCGGAAATTATTGAGTAGTCCGGGCGACTCACCCGGGTAACCGCTCATGGTGTCCTGCCCGAAGCCGAAACTGGAACAGATGTTCCAGAGTTGTTCAGGTCCGATCGCCAGCGCAAGTTTGCTGGCGCCCACATTACTTGATTTACGGATAATGTTTAGCAAATCAAGTTTGCCATAATTATGTATGTCTTCTATCTTGTGCCTGTTGATATAGATGTAACCAGGCCCTGTCTCGATGATTGAATCTGTTGTATATAATCCCGACATCAGGGCCGCTGCGATAGTGAACGGCTTCATGGTGGATCCTGGCTCGAAGACATCCGTTACAGCACGATTCCGGTAGTGTTCGCTTCTCAACCCGTTGCGGTCATTGGGGTTGTATGATGGTTGCCCCGCCATGGCCAGCACTTCACCTGTCACACTGTCCAGCATGACGATTGAGCCGCTGCTCGCCCGATGACGGATGATCGCATTCTTAAGTTCACGGTAGGCCAGATACTGGATCCGCTGGTCTATACTCAACACGAGTTCCTTACCGGAACGTACTGTCTGGATACTTTCGATATCCTGCACCACATGACCCTTGGCATCCCTGAGTACCCGTTTCTGGCCCGGTGCGCCGCTCAACCAGTCGTTGTAGGCTAGTTCGAGGCCTTCCTGACCGGTATCATCCACGTTGGTGAACCCTATGATATGGGCGGTGATCTCGGCTGCAGGATAATAGCGCTTGTATTCCTGTTGCAGGTAAATGCCGGGGACACCTGTGGATCTGATTTTTTCAGCCTCCTGCGGGTTTATTTGCCTTTTCAAATAAATAAAATCCCTGCTACTGCGTTCTTCCAGCAACTGCTGGAGTGTTGCGGGATCTGTTTCTAGCGCTGAGGAGATCTCAGACAGGCGTTCCTTTGCAGCAAGGATTTCCCTGGGGATAGCCCAGACTGAAGCGACCGGAGTGCTGATCGCAAGCGGTTCATGATTTCTGTCGACGATGGTTCCTCGATGTGCAGGTATGGTGACCACCCGGACTGATCTTTCCTCACCGTGGAGCTTGAGGTATTCGTTATTAAGCACCTGTAGATCGGTGACCCGCCAAAGCAATAATATCGTCACCAGGCTGAAACACGCGGTCAGAAAACGACGGCGCCCCTGATTGTGAATAGTGATCCGGTGTTGTGTCATTCTAGAAACAAGATCCGGACATTATTATCAGGCTCGATCATGCCAAGCTCCTGCCTGGCCAAGTTCTCGATTCGGTCATCCGTCGCCCAAGTCTTCTGTTCGAGTTGCAGACGGCCCCATTCTTCATCCAGGCTATCGCGCGTTTTTTCCAGTCCGCGTATCTCAACAAACAACTTCCTGGCCTGATGCTGGTAATACACATTGGCTACTGCCGATGTAAAGACCAGCAGCCAGGTTGTTATCAGTCCCAGTAGCTTCATGCAGCAATCCTCTCACCAATCCTGAGCACCGCGCTGCGTGCCCTGGGATTTACTGTGACTTCTTCCGCCGTTGCCCTGATTGGTTTGCCGATAATCCTGAAGCGCGGATTCAACTCGCTGGCCCTTACCGGCACCTCCAGTGGAAACCGGTCACCCCGGGCTTCACTCGACAAAAATCTTTTCACAATTCTATCTTCAAGCGAGTGGAAACTGATGACGACGAGTCTGCCTCCCGGCCTCAGAACATTGCAGACCTGTTCAAGGACAAGCCGGATTTCCTCCAGCTCGTTATTGATATATATACGAATAGCCTGGAAACTTCGGGTTGCCGGATCTTTGTGGCGCTCACGGGTAGGAATTGCCTTGCTTACAATCCTGGCGAGTTGCAAGGTACGCGAGATAGGGGCCTCCTGCCGCGCACGGACGATGGCTGCGGCAATCCTGCGCGAATATCGCTCTTCTCCATAATGATGAATAATATCGGCGATTTCCTCTTGCGGCGCCCGGTTCAGCCATTCCGCGGCACTGATACCTGATCCCCTATCCATGCGCATATCGAGCTCATCGTCCCGCAGGAAACTGAATCCGTATCCTGGGTCTTCCAGTTGCGGTGAGGAAACGCCCAGATCCAGGAGTATGCCGTCACAGGCAGTTACACGATGCTGGCCGAGCACCCGTTCCAACAGCAAAAAGGAGCCATGTATCACGACAACCCGATGATCACAGGAAAAAAGATTTTCAGCACAGGTGATCGCTTTAGCATCCTTGTCAAAAACAAACAGTCTGCCCTTGTCACCCAGTCCGCCCAGTATTGCCTTGCTATGACCGCCACGACCGAAGGTACAATCCGCATAAATTCCGTCCGGACGCACATCCAGTCCTTGTATAGCTTCATCCAGCAATACAGGCGTATGTGTATACGAATTCAAAGGGTTTCCCCGGAGAGAAGATGAAATGCAATGCTACAATGACAGAGATTGCATGGCATCCGCGGGACCACCGTCCTCACTGCCGACTTGGGCGAGCCATCTGTCACGTTTTTCCTCCCAGCTGCGCTGGTTCCAGATTTCGAATTTGTTGCCCTGACCGAGGATTACCGCCTGTTTGTCCAGTGCGGCATATGCACGCAATTCCTGCGGTATGAGGATTCTTCCTTGAGAATCAAGCTGACAGTCATTAGCGTAGCCCCGCATCATCTGTTTCGTACGACGGCTCTGCAGATCAAAATCCGAAAGCGCAGCCAGCTTCTGTTCAATCAGCTCCCATTCCTTGAGGGGATATAACCACAGACAGAGATCCAGTGGGTTCATGGTCAGCACCAGTTGGCCTTCAGCCAAGTCGGACAAGCGCTCCCGGTAGCGGCTTGGAATGGCTACTCTCCCCTTGCTGTCGAGACTGATGGCGCTGAACCCGCGAAACACTTGAAAACTCCATTAAATTAGCGAAATAATCCACTTTAAACCACTTTTCCCCACCTTGAGAACTATAGGTAGTTGCGATCCATTGTGTCAAGCGGATCTTGCAAAGTAGTGACAGAAATCTGTCTTATTTAACAGATACTTATGGAAAGATGCTGCCCTGGAGGACTACTGAAGGAATCCTATGATCAAATAATAAACCGTGTTTTCTTCTGGTTGTGACTATTTCTTAAAGTAAATACTTAATATCTGAGATGCACTCTCCATGATTGGAGGCTCCAGAAAGTATATAGCCACTTCCTGCTACAGGACAGGTCCTGCGAGCCAATACCGAATTGTGTGAATAATTAAGGGGGAGTCGGCCTGTAAGCCGGGTTCTGTCTTGGATAATCATTCCTCTGGGATGCATGTCACCATGCACCTCTAGCAACCTACCCGAATCCGGTGTGGGCCACACCATACGGATTCCTATTTGGTCTTGCTCCGGGTGGGGTTTACCCTGCCACTGGTGTTACCACCAGCGCGGTGCGCTCTTACCGCACCATTTCACCCTTACCTGTGAAGGCGGTATATTTTCTGTGGCACTCGCCGTCGGCTTGCGCCGCCCAGACGTTATCTGGCACCCTGCCCTGCGGAGCCCGGACTTTCCTCCACCGGCGGAATCTACCGGTGTTGCGCCCGATACAGCAGTGCTGAACAGGCCCCGGCCAAGTTCCGTCGGCAGCGATTATCCGGCCGACTCCCGACCCATAGTTAAATGGAAAATCACAAACAAAACAAGCGTTATATCAGCGGGGTCCATGGGACATGGCAGGACTGGTATCACTCATTCTTTTCCAGCTCAAGCGCTAGCCGGTACAGTTCTTTGCGGTTGCCCCCCAGTATTTCAGAAGCGATGGATACAGCCAGTTTCACACTCAGTGAATTTCCCAGGAGTATTTTCAGCAAACGGACCTTCTCCTGCCGCGTGTCATCCTCTGGTTGATCCGCACCATGGATCATGACCACGAATTCACCACGCTGCTGTTCAGGATGTGAGGCCAGGAATTGGTGTAAGTTACTCAAACTGTCCCGGTAGATACACTCGAATTTCTTTGTCATCTCCCTGGCCACACTCGCTGGTCGTTCCTTTCCGAACACTGCTATGGCGTCTTTTAGAAAGCCCATGATTCTGTGCGGTACCTCATAAAATACGAGCGTTGCACTAAAACCGGCCAGAGATTCAAGCAGCTTTCGTCGGGGTACTCCACGTTCAGGGGCAAACCCGTTAAAGAGAAAGCGATCCGTGGGCAACCCGGCAACGGAAAGAGCCGCCGTTAGCGCACACGGCCCCGGAATGGGAATCACCTTGATCGACTCCTCAATCGCCCGCCGGACCAGGTGAAAACCAGGATCACAGACTAATGGGGTACCCGCATCGGAGATCAGGGCCACCTGCTCCCCTGCAAGCAGCCTCTTGATTATCGGTTCAGTTTTCACGCGTTCATTGAAATCATGGAGTGATTGCAAGGACACACGAATGCCCAGGTGTTGCAGTAATATCCCGCTGTGCCGTGTATCCTCAGCCAAAATCAGGTCTGCGGCGGAGAGAACTTCACAGGCACGTAGGGTGACATCCCCAAGATTACCTATGGGGGTGGCTACTACATATAATTTCCCTTTAGTAATTGACACATTCAGCTCCACTTGTTTAGGCTGCTATTATAACCTCCGTCAACCCGGTAACTCTGTTTAAGATATGCAAAGATTTTTTTTCATTGTTCTCATGGCGATCCAACTACAGGCCTGCGGACCAGGAACCGTCAGATCGGTGTCCAGGACAGATCAGGAACCCGTAAGTCACGCTGGTAGTCTAGTTCGAGAAGGGAACTACCGGCAGGCTGCCGCAGAATACCAGCAACTGGCTGAATTGTATCCGGACAGATCGGCGGAGTTCCAGTTACAGGCCGCGGAGGCATGGTACATCGCCGGAGAGATGGAAAATGCCACCGTTGCTGCCGCTGCTGTTGGGGATCAGACCCGGGATCAACAGATCGAGACCCGCCTGGGGATTCTTGAGGCCAGAATCGATATCGCCAGGAACAAGCCATATTCAGCCCTCGAACGGCTCCGCTCACTCCCCCTGGAAAATGTCCCGGGTGATTACCTGGAAGCCATCTTCGAGACACGTTCGCAAGCATTCGAACAGTTGGGGAATCCGGGTAGCGCAAGCAGGGAAAGGGTTGCGCTGGAAAGATACCTAAAGACGCAGGCCGCCCGCGTGGAAAACAACCGCAGAATCTGGGAAAACCTCAACCAGATGAACGCCGACAGTCTCCAACGACTGCGGGCCAGTTCGTCCGACAGCCTGCGAGGCTGGATTGAGTTGGCGCTGATCAACCAGACCATGTTGCTTAACCCTCGCGCCCTGGACACGGCAGTCAGCCTGTGGAACGAACAATATCCCGGTCACCCCGCAGAAGCAATCAGTGCGGAGCTGTTGAATGAAAGCCAGATAAACGTCTTCCGGCCCTCCCGGATTGCACTCTTGTTGCCATTCGATGGACAGTATCGCCAGGTCGCAGAAGCGATCCGCGATGGTTTCCTGGCTGCCTGGTATGAGTCAACCGAGTACCGACCCATATTGAGTATTTACTCGGCGAATGCACTCAATATTCTGGATTCATATCAACAGGCAGTAGCTGATGGGGCAGAATACATCGTGGGCCCGCTGGAGCGCGAGGCCGTAGCACAACTGACTTCGCAGACCGGCCTGCCGGTGAAAGTACTCGCCCTGAACCAATACGGAGCTTTTGAAAACAATACACTTCCGGACGCGGACCAAAACAGGATCCCTCCAATCCTGCAATTCGGATTGTTGCCTGAGGATGAAGCCCGACAGGCGGCAGTGCATGCGTTCCAGAATGGACACCGGAATGCCCTGCTAATCTCCCGGAACGAGGATTATGACCGTCGGGTCTACCAGTCATTCCTGCAGGAATGGAGTAATCTAGGCGGCAGGGTCATATCACAAATCTTCTATAATCCATCCAACAGTGATTTCTCCACTCCGGTTCGTGAATTGTTGAACGTCAGCAACAGTGAACAACGTGCAGCCACTCTTCAACAAAGACTGAACCGCTCGCTGCGGACCGAAACTCGTCTGCGGGATGATGCAGACATGATATTTCTGGTGGCGCGTCCGGAGGAGGCACGGCAACTTCTTCCCCAGCTACGTTTCTACCGGGCAGACAGCCTCCCAGTTTATTCGTCCTCAAGGGTGTATGCGGGCATCATAAATCCCCAGCTTGACCGTGACCTGGATGATATAATCTTTACAGATTCACCCTGGGTTCTGGCCGGCAAACAATCACAAACCGAACTGCAGAAGTCCCTCAACAGAAACTGGCAGGCGGAGCAATCATCATATAACCGGTTTTATGCCTTCGGAATTGATGCATTCGGGCTGATTCCGCACCTGGGCAGACTGATCCGGCAGAATACCGTACCCTATCATGGCGAGACCGGTGATCTATACCTCAACAGTTCCGGCATCATCAATAGAAAGCTGGCATGGGCAAGATTCAAGGATGGCATAGCCGTGCTTGCTGAACCTTAGATCATCTGGTGATGGCGCCGCTCAACACAACCAAGCAGGGCCGCATCGCGGAAGACGCTGCTTACAGGTATCTGCAGCAACAAGGGCTCCGGCTTCTGGAAAGAAACTTCCGCAGCCCGGTGGGAGAAATCGACCTGATCATGAAGGATGGGGATATTATCGTGTTTATCGAAGTCCGTTACCGGAGCAGCAATCAGGTAACCAGCGCCCAGGAAACCATCGACTATCGCAAGTGCCGGAGAATCATCAAAGCAGGGAATCACTACCTGCAAAAACACAGGCTCTGTAATATGGCATTATGCCGCTTCGATGTTGTCGTTTTACTGCAAGGGCTTAACGCAGACGCCATTGAATGGATCAGAAACGCCTTTGAGACCTGATTCAAACAAGAGGCAGGAATCATAATAAGACTGTCATGGAACAAAGAGTCAAAGAAAACTTCACTGAATGCATACAGTTGCTGACAGTTTCATCTGAACAGTTGGCGCCGCGAATCGTTAAGGCTGCAGAGATGATCACGGCTGGACTGCTGGAGGAAAAGAAGATACTCAGCTGCGGCAACGGCGGGAGCGCTGCAGATGCCCAGCACTTTTCCTCAAAGATGTTAAACCGCTATGAAATGGATCGACCGGGTTTGCCAGCGATGGCGTTGACAGCGGACTCCTCAACCCTGACTTCCATTGCCAATGACTACCAGTTTGCTGATGTATTTTCGAAGCAAATCCGGGCACTGGGACAACCGGGCGACATTCTACTGGTGATAACCACAAGCGGGGAATCGAATAACATCATCCACGCGATCGATGCCGCTCATGATCGGAAAATGAAGATCATCGCTTTGACGGGGAGGGAAGGGGGGCAGATCACCGATCTGATACAGGAACCAAATATAGAAATTCGCGTCCCAAGCTGGTCAAGTGCCAGAATCCAGGAGATTCATATTATAATAATCAATGCCATCTGCGATCTTGTCGATCAGTTTCTACTTGGTAATGGAGAATAGCTTGTCATGAACAAACACACTTACCTGATCTCTATACTTCTATCTATCATGTTATTGCTGCAGGCCTGCGCCGCCGTAGTCGGAACCAGTGTTGCCGTTGGCGCCTCAACCGCCATGGACAGGAGAACGACGGGTACTGTTATCGAAGACCAGGCCATTGAAATGAAGACTGCACAGGCATTCCGGTCTGATCCGGAGATCGGGGATCAGGCACACTGGAACGTGACGAGTTATAACACCAGGGTCTTGTTGACCGGGGAAGTCGTCAACGAAACCCTGCGCCATCGAATGGTGGAAATCACAAAAAATATTCCAAAGGTAACGGATGTCATCAATGAAATCACGGTGGCCGCACCGAGTTCTATGATGTCACGCAGTAGCGACACTGTTATCACAACCAAAGTGAAATCCCTGTTGCTGGCGGACAAGGAAACCAAGGGTCTGCTGGTGAAGGTCGTCACTGAAAAGGGTGTCGTTTATCTCATGGGGTTGGTCAGTCGTCAGCAGGCTGAAAGGGCCACCGAGGTTACCCGACAGACCGGGGGCGTGCAGAAAGTCGTTAAACTTTTTGAATACATGGACTAAATATCTGAGCACATTTCAGCTACAGTGCATTACCACAGGGGAGTCGGGAAAGAGAAAGGCTGTCTTACTTGATGATTGTCAGGTGGGATTTCTTCTCCCCTTGCTTCGGAGCCTCATCGGAGGACTTCGATGCCTCCTCGGGTTCAGGAAATACCATACCTTTACCGTTCTCTCTGGCATAGATTGCGAGCGTGGCAGCCGCTGGCACACGCACCTGAAAAGGCGTGCCCCCGAAGCGGGTGCTGAAAGTGATTTGGGCATTCCCGAGATCCAGACCTCTTACTGCGGATGGAGAGAGATTGAGAACGATCTTGCCATCACTGACCTGTCCCGGAGGAACCTGAACCCCATCCATACCCGCATCCACCAGGATGTGTGGAGTAAAACCGTTATCCACGATCCACTCGTACATCGCCCTGATGAGATATGGCCGACTGGAAGTCATAGTGAGGATAGTCTGGGATCTGATCCCGGTACCGCCATAATTGAGTTCTTAACGCAGTTTCCGTTGCGGCTTAACCTGGCTGGAAATATCAGAGCCGGATTTCCTTTTCCCATAGGGAGAGACTCAGTTTGAAAGCATCACGATCAAACATTCTCCTGGCATATTCATTGATCACCTTGGCTGACAGGGGCAGCTTGATCCCGTAATGGTCCAGCCGCCACAGGAGCGGCGCCAGACAGCAATCCACCAATGAGTATTCATCAGACATGAAAAAAGGCTTCTGAGAAAAAATTGGCGCGATCGCTGTCAGATTGTCCCGTATTTCCTTGCGCGCATTGGCCGCAGCTATTTCGTCCTCCGCCGTCAATTGTTCCACCTGTCGGTACAGATCACGCATGACCCGGAAGCGTAATTGCCTGTTATTGGCTCTGGAAACCGGATCAACCGGTAGGAGCGGTGGATGGGGAAACCTTTCATCAAGATATTCCATGATGATCTGTTCATCATAGAGCACCAGATCACGATCGATCAGCGTCAGGACGGTATTGTAAGGATTGAGTTCAGCCAGGTCTTCAGGAAGCTCATTACCCTGAATATACCGGATATCCACATTAATATCTTTTTCTGCGAGCACGATCCTTACGGAATGACCCACAGGATTTACCGTATCCGAATAGAGCACCATGACCGAGCGTTTATTAGCAATACTCACCATATATCACTCCGATTCGTTCGCACTCAACATTATTCCCGGTTGACGCATATATTGCATACACCGTCTTAGTGCACATCCTTCCAGTATTCCTTTTTCAGCAGATAGGCGATACCAAGGAATACAAGCAGGTAGAGGATCACCCACGAGCCGATCGTGTAACGCTTCAACTGGACGGGCTCACCCAGGTAAACCAGGAAATTCACCAGATCCTGAACTGTCTGTGCATATATCTCTGGTGTCTGCTGC
>Ga0156099_1118_pt2 | contig 20703 bp, 16 predicted proteins | sample RifCSPlowO2_02_FD_107752 | JGI IMG/M metagenome (GOLD analysis project Ga0156099, IMG submission 107752) | Gammaproteobacteria bacterium RIFCSPLOWO2_02_FULL_56_15
CAAAGACCTTAGTGTTGAGCACGGGAAGCCGCAATCCGTAATCGTATTTATTGACCAGGATGAAGTCTCCGATCAGCAGGGTTGGCATCATTGACGCTGAAGGGATCCGGAATGGCTCCGCCACGAATGATCGTAGGACGAGGACAATCAGAAAGATGGGAAAGAAGGAACGTGCGGTTTCGACAATAAATGGTTCCTTTATTATGCTTCCCGCTTCCGTTTCCGACAACTTGTCCGCAATCCCCTTGTTCCGCGCCGGTGCGAACTTCCAGGCATAAACCGCCCAGATAAAACCACTGCTCAAAGTCAAAAACACCAGTAAAGCTGAAAAATCAAAATTCATATCATTTATCCCCTTTGCTCAGCATATAAGTATCATTCTTCCTTGCCCACGTGAAGTATCGCCATAAACGCCTTCTGGGGAATCTCAATTGATCCGAATTGTTTCATGCGTTTTTTGCCTTCTTTCTGCTTCTCAAGCAGTTTCCTCTTGCGTGTGATATCTCCACCATAGCATTTGGCGGTGACATTTTTTCGTAATGCCTTGACCGTGGTCCGGGCCAGGATTTTTGAACCAATAGCTGCCTGGATTGCCACTTCGAACATCTGTCTCGGTATGAATTCCTTCAGTTTCCGAGTCAATTCTCCCCCACGTTTCACTGCCGTATCATGATGCACGATGCAGGAAAGTGCGTCGATCCGTTCTCCGTTGATCAGGATGTCCAGTTTTACCAGATTGGCGGGCTGGTGTCTCAGATAAGTGTAATCAAAGGAAGCATAACCCCGACTGACAGATTTCAATCGGTCAAAAAAATCCAGGACCACCTCATTCAGGGGCAGCTCGAATTCCAGACTCATCTGTTTGCCTAGATACTGCATCTTTCTCTGGACACCGCGTTTTTCAATACAGAGTGTGATGACATTACCAATATATTCCTGAGGCACAAGGATATCAGCCCGGATTACCGGTTCCCGAATTTCCTTTAAGCGGCCCGGATCCGGCAATCTGGCTGGATTATCTATACGCAGGACCTGACCTACAGTCGTCTCTACTTCGTAGACGACTGTAGGTGTCGTCGTAATGAGTACCAGATCGTATTCCCGCTCCAGCCGCTCCTGGACGATTTCCATGTGCAACATACCAAGAAAACCGCAACGGAACCCGGAACCGAGTGCCTGCGAAGTCTCTGGTTCATAATGGAGTGCTGCATCATTGAGTTTCAATTTTGCAAGCGCATCACGAAAATTCTCGAATTCCCCGGAATCCACGGGAAACATGCCCGCAAATACTCTGGGTTGAATAATCCTGAATCCGGACAGGGGAGTTTCCGCGGGTGTACGGGCCGAGGTCAAGGTATCCCCAACGGGAGCAGCGTTAATATCCTTGAGCCCGGTAACTACATAACCGACCTCGCCGGTTTCCAGGCTTTGCCGGACTGTACGTTTAGGCGTAAATACGCCCAACTGATCGATATCATGGTTCTGCCCCGTGGACATCACGCGGATTTTATCCCCGGTCCTGATCTTGCCATCAAATACCCGAACCAGAGAAACTACCCCCAGGTAATTATCAAACCATGAATCTATTATCAGCGCTTTCAATGGCGCATCGGCGTTACCCTGGGGAGGAGGGATCTTGCGGATGATTTGCTCAAGAAGTTCCGGAACTCCCTGGCCGGTCTTGGCGCTCACCCTGATGGCGTCCGTCGCCTTAATTCCGATAATTTCCTCAATCTCCACAATAACCTTCTCCGGATCAGCAGAAGGGAGATCTATCTTATTAAGAACCGGCACCACCTCCAGGTTACTTTCAATCGCAGTAATACAATTTGCGACGCTTTGTGCTTCGACACCCTGGGCAGCATCTACAACCAACAGTGCCCCTTCACAAGCGGAAAGAGAGCGTGAAACTTCATAACTGAAGTCAACATGGCCCGGTGTGTCAATCATATTGAACTGATAGCATTGACCATCAGCACCGTGATATTCCAGCCGGACACTCTGCGCCTTGATGGTGATTCCTCTCTCCTTTTCCAGATCCATGGAGTCAAGCACTTGTGACGACATTTCCCTTTCGCTCAGGCCGCCACAAAGCTGGATAAACCTGTCCGCAAGAGTGGATTTGCCGTGATCTATGTGGGCAATGATGGAGAAATTACGTATGTTTTGCATAGCTGCGTCTGGAGAGTTCGATAAAGACGAACCAAGCGCAGGAGGCGCCGACTGGTTGGTCAAATCGAATTCTGAGGGTCCCGGAACCCGGTCAAAGGCGGCGATTCTACCTGGTAGGGCCTGTTTTTCCTATATCAAAATATGCAAAGAAACAGCTCTTTCCGCATCTCTGACTAGGTTATTCGATCTTGACAGCGAGAAAGATAGGATTCCCTCGTCGTTGGACGAGAACCGGGACTGATTTGCTTTCGGGCAATCCTGCAACGAGTTCAATAAAATGCACCGCATTGAGGATTTTGATGTTGTTCAGAATAAGAACAATATCTCCGGCCCTGATACCGGCCTGACTGGCTGGCCCTTCCTGCACATCCTCGACAAGGATGCCACTTTCCTTCAGCTTGAGTACTTCTCGCTCATTCCCAGTCAGATCCCTGACGATCAGGTTCAGTTGGTTATTACTTGAAGTAAGCTGGGACTGCCCTGGCGTATTTCCGGAAGATGCTATTTCCGCTTCCTCCGGGAGTTCCGAAATAAGTACTTGCAGCGTCTCTTTTCTCCCTCTCCTGATAACTTCCACAGGGATTTTCGTGCCCACCTGGGTATTGCCTACCATGGCTGGGAGATGTAGCGATGAATTCACTTCGACGTCGTCAAATCGTACGATAACATCGCCAACTGCTATGCCGGCACTATCTGCGGGACTCCCGGGCAGGACTTTGGCGACAGCAGCACCATAGGGTTTTTCCATACCGAAAGATTCGGCAAGTTCTCTGTTGACATCCTGGATCAAAACCCCCAGCCAACCCCGGGATACATGGCCCTGTGCTCTGATCTGTTGATAGACATTGCTGACCAGGTTGGCTGGTACTGCGAAAGAAAGGCCCATGAATCCACCGGTCCTGCTGTAGATCTGGGAATTCACACCCACCACATCCCCGTCCATATTAATCAGTGGCCCGCCGGAATTTCCAGGATTGATCGGCACATCTGTTTGAATAAACGGAACATAACTCTCATCGGGAAGAGGCCTGCCGATAGCACTGACGATCCCCTTGGTCACGGAGTAATCCAGATTAAAAGGTGAACCTATGGCCAGTACCCACTCCCCAACCTTAAGGCTGGAAGAGTCCCCCAGTCGCAGTACAGGCAGGTCATCCTCGTCAATCTTCAGGACCGCGATATCGCTACGTTCGTCCGTACCGATGACTTCGGCATCAAATTCCCTGCGATCATTAAGCCGAACGACGATCTTGTCAGCATTCTCAACGACATGGTAATTAGTGATGATGTATCCATCCTGGGAAATGATGAATCCGGAACCCAGCGAGGATTGTTCCTGAAGGGGTTGTCCGTCTTCCCGCTCATCCCCAAAATATCTGCGAAAAAATTCGTAAAACGGGCTGTTTTCCGGTATGTCAGGCATATGGTGAGGGTTTACGGAAGGGTCGGTTGTATTTGGCGCCATGGTTGTACTGATATGCACCACAGCCCTGGCGTTTTTTTCCACGAGGGCCGTAAAATCCGGTAATTCCATGGAGTAAACCTGCGCCGACATAAGCAGTATCCACAAAACCAGGGGAACTGAGAAAGAGTAACAACGATTACTGTATGCATTCATACTGCACATTTATCCATAAAATAATGACCTCTCACTGGTGGCTGGTCACAATGGAGGTCGCCATTCCGCGCACAGTGGCGCCGGGTACTTCACCAACGGCAGTCACTAGATAGCCATCGATAAGCTCAGAGTAGACATTTACAGCGCCCATTTTCTGTACACCTGGCGAACCCTCCGGTGAGTTGTCGGTTTTTTCCACAAAAACGGACACCATAGCCAGTCCATCAGTATAAACCAGATGTTCGATGGCTTCAGCATCCTCCCCATTCACTTTCTGCTCGTAATTTGTCAGAGCAAAACCTGTGGGCATCCATTCTGCCTTCCAGTATACCCCCTGGATCTCTCGATAATGTTCGACGGTGGAGCTGTTATGCAGCGTATATCCGGCGCCGTTGATGGAGGTTTTCAGCAGCTCATCCGGAATACTTTCCAGGATTTCCATCTGAGTAAAAAGGATCTGCTCTAGCGGAAAACCACCATTGCCATTGAGCTCCGATTTAAGTAAGAGATGGCTGTCTTTATCGATCCAGAGTCGGTAACCGTAACGGTACTCATCCCTGGGCGAGATAACAACTACCCAGGTTTCTTTGCCCGCGACCCGGTCTTCACCGATATTAGCGAAATCATAATACTCTGCAATTCTATCAATAGATTCGGGAAATTGGGTGGAAAGGAATTTGTGGGACCGACTTTTCTCGACCAGAATCTGTTTGTTATCCGGGAATATACAGGTAACAGAATGCCGTGTCCTGATTACTTCCCGCGGAGAACCGGTCAATGAAATCAACCTCTCCGTTACCCCTTCATTACCAGACTTGTGTATGAGGCGCATGGTATCCATGCTGAGCTCACGCCGGTAGATAAAAATCCCGTCATAATTTAACTCCCTGGTGGCATTGCTCATGCGGTCAAGGAGTTCAAGCGCACTTGTATTCAGTTCGGCAGCAGTTATAGTTGTCTGGGTGAATAATAAAAATGCGCAGAGAATGCCCTGATAAGTCGAAAGCTTATATACCGGATTACTATTGATCAGGATCATTAGCAATAATTCTCACATAGGGATTCACACCCTGAACTCCATTACCCATGCTCCGGTATTCATAATAGTTTAACAGATAGCTGTTCATCCGGGTATTTCCATCAGCATTGGTGAGGCGGATATCGCCGCGATCTTGATAGGGCACAGTGCTCTCGGCCGTGTCGAGTCGAGGTGCAGGTAACAGGATTTCCAATGCTGCGACGGGCTGCGCCATGGTTGTATGACTCTCCTGTTCGCCCCGATCCTTCAGCGAAAGGATGGCGACTGCTGCAACCGATGCTGCGATGGCCAGTCCTGCGAGGGGTTTTAAGTAGAAAATGGAAGTTTTAGGGCGGGGTTTGAATATGGCGGGTTCTTTTCTGATCTTATCGGCGATGCGGCAGGCAAGTTGCCGATCCGCACAGGCTCTGATGCCCTGGCACAGCACATCGGAAATGATATGGTATCGCCACCATGTATATCTGGCATTCTCGTTCCCGGACAGCCATCCAATAAATCCATCGTCTACCTGATCAGGTTCGCCGTCCATAAACAGGGAAAGTTTTGCATGCAAATCATCATTCATGTGCTTTACTCTTCGAGTAGGGGTTTTAATACGTTATCCACGGCCTCCCGGGCGCGGAAGATCCGCGAGCGGACCGTTCCGATCGGACATTCCATGACACCGGCTATCTCCTCGTAGCTCAGGCCCTCGATCTCCCTGAGCGTAATAGCCGTACGCAGATCTTCGGGCAGGTTCTCGATTGCAGATATCACAGTAGCCTGAATCTCTTCTGTCAATAGGAGGTGTTCGGGGGTTGATTGGTCCTTTAGAGCCTCATTACCCTCATATTGTTCAATCTCGGAAAATTCCTGCTCATACTCCGAAAATCGGCGTGACTGTACAGCCAGGAAATTTTTTGCCGTGTTTACGGCAATCCGGTACAGCCAAGTATAAAAAGCGCTGTCACCTCTGAAATTCGGCAAAGCGCGATAGGCCTTCAGGAATGCCTCCTGTGTGACATCCAGAGCATCCGATTGGTTCCGTACAAATCGCGAAACCAAGTTTACAATCCGGGACTGATATTTCAAAACCAGGAGGTCAAATGCGGCCCTGTCTCCTTTTTGCACGCGTGCCACCAGTTGTGAATCGGTCTGGGCTCTACTCATTATTAATTCTCATTTGTATTTTGATTGCAGTGACCCCAGTCTCTCGATTGTTCCTTTCAAGCTTCCCGTATTGACTGTAAGATTGCACTTATTTCAACAGCTTAGATTTTTCAAAACGAAATAGTAAACGAATTATGCCAAACGACCAACATCAGTATGACGTGCTTGTAATAGGCAGCGGGGCCTCTGGACTCAGCCTGGCCTTACAGATTGCTGAGTATGCCGATGTTGCAGTGTTATCCAAGGCTGCCTTATCCGAAGGGGCAACACTCTACGCCCAGGGTGGCATCTCAGCGGTACTCGATGTGTACGACACGATAGACTCGCATGTAGAGGATACACTGAAGGCAGGCGCCGGTCTGTGTAATCAGGAAATTGTCCGTTTTGTTGTGGAACAGGGACGAGAGAGCATCCAGTGGCTGATTGATATCGGTGTCAACTTCACAAAAAATCCGATCCCCAATGGACATGAATATCATTTACATCAGGAAGGTGGGCACAGTCACAGGCGGATAATCCACGCTGCCGATTCCACGGGTAAAGAGATTGAAAACACCCTGGAAGGTCTAGTCAGAGTGCACCCACGAATCAGTTTGTTCGATCATCATACTGCCGTTGACCTAATCACCGCCGCCAAGCTGGGGTTGACTGATAATCGTTGTCTGGGAGCCTACGTATATGACCAAAAGCATGACAAGGTCAAGGTGTTCCGGGCAAGGTTTACTGTACTTGCCACCGGTGGGGCTGGGAAGGTTTACCTCTACACCAGCAATCCTGATATTTGCACTGGGGATGGTATAGCTATAGCGTGCCGTGCGGGATGCCGCGTGGCAAACATGGAGTTTATACAGTTTCATCCTACTTGCCTGTACCACCCGGAGGCGAAATCCTTCCTTCTCTCGGAAGCCCTCCGTGGTGAAGGCGCAAAATTACGCTTGCCGGACGGGCAGTCATTTCTGGACAAATATGATTCGCGGGAAGAACTGGCTCCAAGGGATATCGTGGCACGCGCAATCGATCAGGAGATGAAACGCTTGGGAACAGACTGCATCTTCCTTGATATCAGCCACAGACCCAAGGATTTCATCATCGATCATTTCCCGACCATTTACGCACGCTGTTTGCAATACGGGTTTGATCTCACTGCGGGACCTGTTCCAGTTGTACCTGCCGCCCATTATACCTGCGGTGGGGTTCTGATTGACCGAAACGGGCTTACCGATATTTCCGGTCTTTATGCCATCGGTGAAGTGTCCTGCTCCGGATTGCATGGCGCAAACCGTATGGCCAGCAATTCACTCCTGGAATGCGTCGTCTTTGCACATTCCGCGTTCCTGCATATACGGGATCAACTGTCAGAAGTGCCGCCACCGCCTCCGCTCCCGGACTGGGATGAAAGCCAGGTCACCGATTCGGACGAGGAAGTCGTCGTTTCTCATAACTGGGATGAGATCCGCAGGTTCATGTGGGATTATGTTAGTATCGTGAGAACAACTAAAAGGCTGGAGCGCGCCAAGCATCGCATACGACTCTTGCAGGCCGAAATCACTGATTACTACAGAAATTTCCGGATCACCAACAACTTAATAGAACTGAGGAATATTGCCCTGGTCTCTGCCCTGATTATTGAATCCGCCCTACTCCGGAAAGAAAGTCGCGGACTACATTTCAACACAGAGTATCCCATGACCTCTGATCCCGCGACCGCCAAGGACACGATCCTGAACTGGTCAGTACAATCTAAACAGAATTATTAGGCGTTATAGGCCGATCCAAAACTGTAGCGAATCGTTCAGGTGTTTTCAATAGTTCGAGAAACTCCCTCTCATCAAGGATTCTGATACCCAGACTTTCTGCCTTGTCGCGTTTACTGCCGGCAGCTTCACCCGCAATCACGAAATTTGTAACCGGACTAACGCTGCCCACAACCCTGGCGCCCAGACCACGCAGCAGCGACGAGGCTGAATCACGGCCCATCTCATGCAAGGTTCCAGTGAGAACAAAGGTCATCCCCTTCAGCGGCAATAATACCTCGGGCGCATCCATCGATTCTGTCTCCCAATAGACGCCAGCACTGCGTAACCGTTCGATAATTCGACGATTTTCCTTATTGTGGAAAAATTCATATATACGCGATGCGCTTACCGGGCCGATTCCCGGGACATTTTCCAGTTCTTCTATGGAGGCCAGATATAAGCTTTCCAGTGATTCGAAATTTGCAGCCAGTATTGCTGCGGCTGCTTCGCCAACTTCCCTGATCCCAAGGGCATAGATTAATCGATCGAGGCTGGTGTGCTTGCTGTTATCACGGGCGTTGATTACCCTGGCAGCCGATTTTTCCCCCATGCGATCCAGGGCAGCCAGTTGTCCGGCATTCAGCTCATACAGATCGGCCACGTCCTGGATGAGATCCCTGTCACATAGTTGTTCAACCAGTTTTTCTCCCAGTCCATCGATGTTCATCGCCTTTCTGGAAGTAAAATGCAGGATGGACTGGATTCTCTGTGCCGGGCATACCAGACCTCCGCTGCATCGTGATACTACCTCGCCGGGTGATCTCCGTGCGGGTGAATGACAGACAGGACATCTGTCAGGCATTTCAAACGGCTTTGAATCCGCTACTCTTCCCCCCGGGACTACCCGGACCACTTCCGGAATTACATCCCCCGCCCTGCGGATATACACCCGGTCGCCTATCCGTATATCTTTCCTTTTGATCTCATCCGCATTATGCAGAGTCGCATTGGTTACGGTAACCCCGCCAACATTGACCGGTTCCAGCCTGGCAACCGGTGTCAGGGCGCCTGTTCGTCCGACCTGTACCTCGATATCGAGCACTCTGGTGATCTCTTCCCGGGGTGGAAACTTGCAGGCTATCGCCCAGCGTGGGGCCCTGGAGATGAACCCAAGCTGATTCTGTTCGGTAATCGAGTTCACCTTAAATACCACACCATCAATCTCATAAGGCAGGTGATCCCGCCGCTTGCCGATTTCTTCATAGTAATTCATACAACCCGAGATACCGGTCACCAGCCGGGTCTCCTGGGAGATTGGCAAACCGAAGCTCCGCAGCAATTGAAGAGTTTCGTACTGCGACCCTGGTATCGAGCTTGCCCTGCCAATACCGTAGGCCAGGAAGCGCAGTGGACGACGCGCTGTAATTGTCGGATCCAGTTGCCTGAGGCTTCCTGCCGCAGCATTACGTGGGTTGGCGAACAGCTTGGCGGTTGCTAGTTCCTGTTCCCAGTTCAGCCTTTCAAAGCCTTCCCGGTTCATGAACACCTCGCCTCTTACCTCGAGCACCGGGGGCCAATCCTGGCCCAGCAATACTATCGGCACCGTACGAATGGTCCTGACATTGGCAGTGACGTTCTCGCCACGGTTCCCATCTCCGCGCGTGGCAGCCCGTATCAATCTGCCGTTCTCGTAAAGGATACTGATCGCGAGACCATCCAGTTTGGTCTCGGCCGTGTAAACTATAGCCTCCTTGCGTAGTTTTTCGCGCACCCGACGATCGAATGCGTTCATATCAGTTTCCCCAAAGGCATTGTTCAAGGAGAGCATGGGTATTTCGTGGGCCACCTCGGGGAATTGCTGTAGTGGTCCAGCACCTACTCGCTGCGTCGGGGAATCGGATGTGGTGTATTCAGGGTACCGGGTTTCAAGTTCTGCAAGCTCATGGAACAGCCGGTCGTATTCAGCATCAGGTATCACGGGCGCATCAAGCACATGATATTTGTGATTGTGCTCATTAATTTGCTGACGCAGAGACTGTATGCGTTTTTCGACACCTTCCATTATCATGTTCCAGAATCCCGGGAATACAGAGTTTCCCGTTATGAATGAGCTTAGCTTCCACTCTGTCTTTGCATTTCAACGAGTTCCCGGAGGTAGATGATCTGTTGATCATTCAGCCGTTCCTGATTGGGGCCATGAATTTCGGCGCCGAGATATGTAGCAACTTGCTCGGCGGTGTTCAACATTAATTCAAGGATAATCTGGCCGTCCACCACAGGGGGAAGACAGAAAAACATCACCAAGCCTCTAGTAAGTCTGTGTGAAAGTTGACCAAGCGGGAAACTCCCCGGTTCGAACATATCCGCCATGCTGAACAGAGGCTGATCGCTAAGACATCCCGCAATACCGAAATGATGAAAAATTTCCATATCCCCATATGTCATGCCGGTCTCTTGTGCAGCCCTGAATACAGCATCACCTTTAAAAACCATCCCATCCGGCGCCTTGATAAAGATTTTGATAACCTGAACATCGTCAGCATCAGTTCGGTCCCGACCATCAACGTTCTGCTTTCTGTCTGCCTCCTGATTCTCACCGGTTTCCAGGAATAAATCATGGTCCTGAGCCGGATGCCATTCATTGACATTCCGCTCTGCAGCTTCGAATATAAGAGCCTCGGAGGTATTATCTTGCTTCGCTTTTATCTTGAGATGTTCTGCAACCGATTCATCCTCATGGAGTTTTGCACGCACCAGAAAATCATTCAGATCGGAGATAACACGGGTCATATCTTCCGGATCTCCTCTTGAGGACATGGGTGGCAGACTATTTGCCACAGCGTTGCCGCTCTTGTGTCGAACTGTTTGGCGGCGCAGTCGCTCTCTCTGCTTGAAAATTTCCCAGAGATAGATCGCGGCGATCAGTACCAGGCCCAGACCGAAGATAATCAACCGAAGGTCATTCATAGTATAGGAGTCAGGAAGTTACTGGCATCATTCGCAATAGAGGAATCCTCCCAGTCCCAGTCGTCGAAATTCCTTGAAGGAAATCTATCTCCTTCCCGTCTACGCGGTTGCAGCAATCTTTACAGCCTCGTCCATGTCCACGCTGACCAGACGGGAGACACCGGCTTCATGCATGGTGACGCCCAGCAGTTGTTGAGCCATTTCCATGCTTATCTTGTTATGGGTGATGAAAATAAACTGGATATCGACAGACATTTGTTTGACCAATTCACAGAAGCGAACCACATTCGTATCATCCAGTGGGGCATCAACCTCGTCCAGGATACAAAACGGAGCCGGATTCAGTTTGAAAATTGCGAATACCAAGGCAACGGCAGTCAGCGCCTTTTCGCCTCCTGATAAGAGATGTATTGTACTGTTGCGTTTACCCGGGGGCTGCGCCATGATGGTCACCCCGGTATCCAGGATGTCCTCTCCCGTCAGGGTAAGATAGGCGTGCCCACCTCCAAAAAGTACTGGGAACATTTCCTTAAGATTCCGGTTCAATTCGTCGAATGTTTCACGGAATCTCGTCCGCGTCTCGCGATCGATCTTGTGGATCGCATTTTCCAGCGTTTTCAGGGCCTCGCTGAGATCCTGATTCTGCCGGTCCATATACTCCTTGCGTTCCGCTAACTGGCCGTATTCGTCAATAGCCGCCAGATTAATTGGACCTAGTCTCTGGATCTTTCTTTCCACGTCATCAAGTCTTTCACGCCAATTGAGCTGACTGGCTTCAGTTCCAATTTGTTGCAGGAGATCGGTAGCTATGAAACCCTGTGTCTGCAACTGCTCCTCTATTGTCTGGAGTCTGATCCTGGATTCCTGCGCATTGATCCGGGCATCTTCGAGCTGACTGCGACATTCCTGTAATTGCTGTTCCACAGTGCTTCTTTCCTGTTCCAAGCGACGCAGATTCATCTCAATCATCTGAACGCGGTTCCTGGCCTCAGAGAGCGTTTTTTCAGCCATGATCTTTTCGTTGAGTCTGGTTGTAAGCAGTTTTTCCTGTTCAGCCAGAGGCGCCTTGATGGTATCCATCTCCCGCGTGATGTTGTCCGTTCTCGATACCAGATTGGCTATCTGCAGGTTTGTTCGCTGGATCGCCTGTTCGACGGATGCCCGCTGTGAAGTGATGGATTCCATCTGCAAGGCAATTTCATGGCTTTGTTCATGAGTGGCCTGCCAACGCTTTCTTGCCTGGTCCAGGGCTGTCCGGTGGCATTCGCGCATCTCTCCGAGGGAGGCTTTTTGCCCTTCCAGTTTGCTGCAATCCGCGACTGTGCGGTTAAGCCGCTGCTGCAGGGAGTCCAGTTCCTGCCTGTCTTCCGCTTCCTGCAAGTCCAGTTGTGCCTGCTCCTCATCGAGCTGCAAATGTCTCTTCTCGGTCTGGTGCAGCTGTGTTTTCAATTCCACAACGAATGAATTCAACGCTGCGTATTCTTCCTGCCCACGGTTGAGATCTGCCTGGAACGACTGTAAAGCCACTTCCGCGTCACTCATTTTCCCATTTGCTTCAGCAAGGTTTTGTTCCAGGACCGAGATTCCCGTTTCCATCTGCAATCCATCGCGGTCAATCTGCCGCAGCTGTTGCTCCCGCAACAGAACTCCCGCGTGCTGCTCATCCTGACGTTTGATCCTTGCCCAGTTTCTGCCAAGCCAGATTCCATCCTGGGTCACAACAGATTCATGTCCTTGCAGGTTCTCACAGATTCGCAGTGCCTCGTTCAGATCAACGGCTGTGTATACCTGTTGCAGGAACTGGTCAAGACAGCCTGGACTCTCCACTTTCTCGGACAGTCTGCTGACCCTGCTTGCGCCCTCATGGATTTGGGATTTCTGTTCAATATCAACTATCCCCACAGAGCCTTTTGCCAGACCCGCCATGGATCCGAGAAAACCTGTAATACCGCTACTGACACAGATATCCTGTAATCGCTCTCCAAGGACAGTTTCCAGCGCCAGCATCCATTCCTGGTGGACGGTGATTTGCTGTACCAGACGGGGTAAGTGAGCCAGTCCTGCACGGTTCAACCAGCCCGCGTAGCTGTCCTGATCGGTTCCGGCATCGTGCTGCTGCAGCGCTTCCAGGGAAGCCCTTTTACCTTCCAGTTTATGCAACAGCGCCCGGCTTTCAGTCAGCTTCAATTGCAATCCATGAATCAGGTTCCTTGACTGTGGCAGGTCCTGCTGTATTCGCTCCAGCTCCATGCGTATCTTCTGTATCGAGACAAGCACTTCCTCGAGTTGACCACTTCTCGAATTCAGATCCCGACGAATTTCCCCCGTGTCAATCTCTTCATACTCCCGGCTTATCGCTTCCCTGCGATGTCTGGATTCATCCAACTCGCCTTCCAGGTACTCCACTCGATTTCCATCAACTTCAATCTGCCTGGCAAAACCGGACATCGCCGTGTTGCAGGAATCCCATTCAATCTGCCATCCCTGCATCGCTTCCTCGGCCTGATTAAGAGATTCATAGGCCTGGTTGCTCTCGTTCCTGAAACCTTTAAGTTGCGGTTCGAGGCGTTCTGATTTTTCCGCAAGTCCCCGCAATCGCCGGTTATCATTTTCCTGCTGATTCCTGATTTCGGACAGAGAATTCCCAGTACCTGCCAGATCTGATTCCAGAGATCGCAAACGTTCGCCGGCATGATGGATTTTCTGCTCCAGTTGGGAAATCTCACTTCCTATCCGGTAATAGCCGGATTGAGCTTCATTGAGGTGTTCGTGTGCTGAAGTCTGTTCCTGTCGTTGCGTCTCCAGTGATGATTCCACCTGCCTCAGTCCGGCAAGCACCTGTTCGACACGGGTTGCCTCGGCCTCTACCTTCTCGCCACGCTTGCTGTAGGTATGTTGCAATTCCTGCCAGTCGAGGGCGAGCAATTCGGCGCTGAGTTGCCTTTCCTGCTGCTTTAACAACTTGTAACGCTCGGCTGCATTGGCCTGGCGTTTGAGATGACCGAGTTGCTTGCTTAATTCCTCACGCAGGTCATTAAGTCGATCCAGGTTCTCCCTGGTATGGCGCATGCGGTTCTCTGTTTCGCGGCGACGCTCCCGGTATTTTGAGATCCCAGCGGCCTCTTCAATAAAGGATCGTAATTCATCCGGTTTGGCTTCCACCAGCCGCGAGACGACTCCTTGTTCAATGATACTGTAACTGCGGGGGCCCAGACCGGTGCCTAGAAATATGGACTGGATATCACGACGTCGGCAGCGGCTGCCGTTAAGTGTGTAGATCGATATCCCTTCACGATTAATCTGCCGCTTGATGGATATTTCGCTGTAACTTGCATACTGGCCACCAAGTTTGCCTTCTGTATTGTCAAAGATCAGCTCGACAGTCGCCAGGCCGACGGGTTGTCGTTCCCTGGAACCGTTGAAAATCACATCCGTGAGTGCATCACCACGCAAGTGCTTGGCAGAACTTTCTCCCATGACCCACGTTACGGCATCGATAATATTTGACTTACCACATCCATTCGGACCGACGATACCGACCAAATTGCCAGGAATGATGAAGGTGATTGGATCGACGAATGATTTGAAACCGGCCAGCTTGATCTTGATTAATCGCATGGGGGCTAACAATACATTTAACGATACGCGTATACAAGCGTATAATTCTCCTTCTCAATATTTGATGTATATAGTGCAACCTACTGAATATAATGGATTATCAATAGTTTTTTAATGTCGTTTATTAGTTGGTGTAACCAATATTCATTGGCTTTTTATTGTGGTGTGTCCGATAGCGAATAAACGCTAAACTACGCCATGTAGGATAGGTAGAATTACATGTTTGAAACATTTGAGAACCCTGCCCACGGGAGGGATTATACAATCCGGATCGAGGTTCCGGAGTTTACCTGTCTCTGTCCCAAAACCGGCCAACCTGATTTCGCAACTATCCATATAGAATACATCCCGGACCACCTATGTGTTGAGCTCAAGTCTTTGAAAATATACTTCTGGTCCTTTCGAGAACGGGGAGCCTTCCACGAGGCGATCACCAACCAGATTCTGGATGATCTGACGAACTGCCTGGCGCCTCGATTCATGCGCATCACTGCTCGGTTTAATGTACGCGGAGGGATTCATACCAGCGTCATAGCTGAGCGCAGGATGAGCGGCTGGCGGGCGCCAGAAGCTGTGATCCTCCCATAAGCCAAGATATCGAAGCCACCCTCATGATAGATTTTCTCGCCGGTTTGTCTTACATAAAAAGCGGTCTGAGACTGGTGATCAAACCTGGAATCAGGCTGTACGTGCTGGTTCCCCTGATGATTAATACCCTCCTTTTCAGTCTGATTATCGTCTACGGCGCAGGACTCCTTAATGACCTCATTGACCTGATAAGCAGCCGGTGGGCCTGGCTCGAATGGGCCCTCTTGCTGCTATGGCCCCTCTTTCTTCTGATTTGTCTTACCATAGTATTCTTCTGCTTCAGTCTGATGGCCAATCTGCTCTGCTCACCATTTAACGGTTTTCTCGCGGAGGCTGTGCAAATTGCGCTATCCGGGCAAAAAGCCGCAGAGGGCAGCGGACCCGGGAGGAGCATCTCTTCGGAAATGCTGCGAGCCATGAAATCAGAGATCGTCAAGCTCAGGTATTTCCTTATTAGGGCTGTCCCCCTCCTGCTGTTGTTTCTGATTCCCATGATCCAGATAGCGGCGCCCTTACTTTGGTTTATATTTGCTTCCTGGATGCTGTGCCTCGAATACCTGGACTATCCCATGGGCAATAATGGAATACCATTCGCGGAAGCCCGCCAGATTCTTCGAAAACATCGTAGCCTGGCGGTGGGATTCGGTACCGGAATCTTGCTCTGCACCATGATACCGGTTGTCAATTTCATCGCCATACCTGTCGCTGTTGCGGGAGCCACGCAACTCTGGACCGAGCGCTTGCGAAGCTAACGATACTCCACTGCGGAAAGTGGATTTTACAATTGCCAGAGTCCCGCCTTTTTGGTATAGATGCGTGTGTAAACAGAGGATGGAGAATCTATAATGGCTGCCAAGAAAAAGAAGGCAAAAAAGAAGGTCACCACAAATCCAGGCGCGACCAGGAAAAAAGTGGCCCGTAAAGCAACGCCCCCACGGAAGAAAACCCTGGTAATAACCTCCACCCGTAAAAAGCCAGCGAAAAAAACACCTGCGAAAAAAACTCAAACCGCAGGAAAATCAAAATCAACCAAAAAGCATGTGGCAGCTGACAAAGCAACCACCAAGAAAGCCTCAAAGAAAAAAGTGGTGCGGAAAACCATGGCCAAGACCACCGTAGGAGCAAAGAAAATCACTGCCGCACGTGGCACGAAGAAATCCATCAAAAGGATCACTACCACCAAGCAAGTTGTGAAAAAACTTGCCGTTGCAGATGGAAAATCCACAGAACAAGCGACTGCTTCCAAGAAAGCAGCCACCACCAAGAAACCTACCAGGAAAGACGTAACTGCAGCGCGCAACATAGTCAGGATGCCAACTGAACCCCATACGATGATGGGAGCACCCAGAAGCAAGCGCGCTCCTTACCAGAAGAAGACCGGTGAAGAGTATATGAGCCCGGCGCAAGTTGAGCATTTCAGACTCCTCCTGCTCGACTGGAAGCGTGATCTGCTTGAGGAAGTGGATCGTACCGTGCATCACATGCAGGACGAGGCGGCCAATTTCCCTGATCCGAATGATCGTGCCACTCAGGAAGAGGAGTTCGCCCTGGAACTCAGGACTCGAGATCGCGAGAGAAAACTGATCAAAAAGATCAATGATGCCCTGACTTCACTCGACAACAATGATTACGGCTATTGTGAGCAATGCGGTGTTGAGATCGGCATCCAGAGACTGGAAGCCAGACCAACGGCTACGCTCTGCATTGACTGCAAGACCTTGGATGAAATAAAGGAAAAACAGCTGGGTCAATGATCCACCAGGGGTTCCTGGGAAATAGACTTGCAGAGTGCCGGCGTGAAGGGCGTCATCCGCCAGCTAGTTTGCACCGCGCTTCGTAGGCTGCGCGCGTAATTCTGATATCCTCCAGAAACCAGGGCAATTCGTCCATAGACAAGGCCTGTGGGCCATCGACCAGTGCGCTTGCCGGATCAGGATGAAAATCGACCAACACCATATTGGCCCCGGCTATCACACCCTGCGACGTTGCATGGAATATATCCAGGATGCGATCCGGCGCCGTGCTTCGGACGCCAACTGAGTGGGACGGATCGATGCAAACCGGCATGCGAGTCAGCTGCTTAACCACCGGGACATGAGCGAAATCCACAAGATTTCGGTGCGGGTCCCCGTAATTTGTCTTCATGCCACGCAGACAAAATACCACATTGCGATTCCCCTCGCTCGCCAGGTACTCCGCCGCATTTAATGACTCTTCCAGGGTGACCCCAAATCCGCGTTTTACCAGGATGGGAAAGTTTCTCTGTCTGCCTGCGCTTTTTAACAGTTCGAAGTTCTGGGTATTCCGCGTGCCGATTTGCAACATCACCCCAGTGGGGTTTCCGGATGATTCCAGGGCCAGATTGATCTCCTTGATGTGATCATCATGTGTGATCTCCATTGCAATCACCCTGATCCCGTACTTCCCTGCCAACTCAAAGACATAGGGCAGACAGCTGGCTCCATGACCCTGGAACGAATATGGGCTGGTCCGTGGTTTGTATGCCCCCATACGTGTGCATACCAGACCATGTTCGTTCAAAGCGCGCATCATGATTTCCACATGATCAGGAGTATCCACTGCGCATAGTCCGGCAAAAATATTGAGGTTGTCCTGACCAAAACGTACGCCGTTATAATCAAAATGACTGGCACGGTCATCATCCTTGTGGCGGCCGAGAACCCGGTATTCACGGGAGATTCTCACCACGCGATCAACCACTTCAAAATCCTCAATCTGACTCTTGTCCAGTTGCGATGTATCGCCAATCAGATAGATCTCGGTCAATTTCTGTTCGGTGCCCGAGATTTCGTGGGTCTTGATGCGTAGATTCCGTAAATTTGCCAGATAATCCATAAGTTTGGTATAACCCGGATCGGTATCACTGGTATCTGGATGAAGTATGACTATCATTTTCCTTAACCGTCTGTTAGCACTAAGTGGGACAGGGCACATCCCAGCCGGATGCCTCTGCGAGGGTGCACAGGATAAATTATGTCAAGGGAATTTACCTGCATTATTTTACTGCTAATCCTATCGGATCTGGTCAGCGCAGAAGGCAAAATCACGGTCATGGCGCTGTTTCGCGATGCTATCGTGGTACGCATCGAGGGACATGAACAGCTGTTGCGTGCCGGTGGACCGGCTGTAGATGGCATACGGCTGATCTCTGCCGACAGTAACCAGGCTGTCCTGGAGGTCAAGGGTGTCAGAGGCGCCTATACACTGAATTCGGTGATCAGCGGCAGCTATAGTGATGCACTGACACCACGTACCGTGACGATCGCCCCGGATTCCCAGGGCATGTACCGGGTCAATGGCAGCATCGACGGATTCCAGGTTGAGTTCATGGTTGATACAGGCGCCACATTCATCTCCATGAATCGAAACCATGCAAAACGACTGGGTATCGATTTCAAATCTACCGGTCAGGAAGGAATCAGTAATACAGCTTCCGGTACGGATGTTGTCTATACCATAGAGCTGGACAGGGTCACGGTTGGAGAAATCTCATTGCGGGACGTACCGGCAGTGGTACACGATGGTGAGTTTCCTGATGTGATCCTGTTGGGGAATTCCTTTTTGCAACGTGTTTCCATGCGCCGGGATGGCGCCCTGATGCTGCTTTATGACCGCTACTAGTCCCTAGGACCGCTACTATAAAAGTGTGCAAAATTACCAGTCAGTGAACCGGGGAGCCAACGGACCGAGTGTTGGACCGTGCGCCGCAAGGATGCGGCGCCCGAGCTACAAGGATGTACTTGCCGCGTGTCCAGAACTCGGTCTGCCGGCTCCACTGCGGTAATGTGCTCAGCTATTTAGCCTCCGTATCAGGCTTAGCTGTCAATTTCCTCCGGACCCAGGTCGAGCCGGGAGGCGGCCACTCGGGCCATCAGTCGTCCCCAATCCTCATCGACCGTGGACTGGATGAACCTGATCTGCTCTTCGTCCAGATGACGGTAACGTTTTTGCATTTTGAGATATTCATCCACCGGGCAGGTTTTGGTTTTCCAGTTCAAGCTATACTTCCTCCCCTTCTCTACCTCGTAGAGGGGAAAGATACCGCACTCCACCGCGAGTCGCGCGGATGTCACAGCCATGTCTTCTGCCAGACCCCAACCGTCCAGGCAGGGGATCAGGATGATGATCATGCGCATCCCCTTGATTGTCCTTGCCTTATCGATCTTCCTGCCCAAGTCGTCTAAATGTCCCGGTGTAGCGGTCGCCACGTACGGGATTTCATGTGCGGCAAGGATCTCCACGAGGTTTTTTTTCTTGGACCGTTTGCCTTGCGGAGTGGAACCCGTGGCCGCCAGCAACGGGGTTGAGGAGCTTTTCTGACCACCGGTGTTCATATAACCTTCGTTGTCAAAGCAGAAGTACAGGATATCCTCATTCCGCTCCACGGCTGAAGACAACGACTGGAACCCGATATCATAGGTGCCCCCGTCCCCTGCCAGTACGATCACTTCCGTATCGTTCCTGCCACGGGCATTCAATGCCCGCCGGATCCCGGCAGCGGATGCGGCGCTGGACTCCAGGGAGCTATGGTATACCGGGATATCCAATGCACTGTTGGGATGGGGACCCACGATCACCGCACTGCAGGACGGCGGCACCACGGCGATCGCATTTCTGCCGATCTTATTGGTAATGACCCGGATCGCCAGGGCCTCCACGCAACCCGGGCAGGCAGCGTGTCCTGAATGAAAGACCCCCTGGTCATCAAACTTGATGTATTCCACGGCCATGTCCCTAAACCCAGATAGATGCGAAGCTGCTTTGCGGAGACTCCGGATCGGCATCATCCGCGATGGAGATGATATCCGCGGGAGAGAGATTCACCCCGCCTACTCCGGCGAGAAAACCCCGTACGCGAGGCGACCGGTCCATTCCATACAGGACCGCCTTGGTTTCCTGGTACAGAATCCCGCCGTTGCCCGGCGAGTAGTTCCTGTCCAGCACCAACACCTGGTCCAGACCCTGGAGCGGGTTCCGCAAAAGTTTGCCCGGGAATGGACGAAATTGCCTGATTTTCAACAGGCCAAGCTTGCGTCCCTTAGCCCGCAGACCGTCCACCGCCTCGCGAACGGTACCACACATACTGCCCATCGTGACGAACACCTGGTCGGCATCCTCACAACGATAGGCTTCAATACTTCCATGTTGTTCGCGGCCGCAGATCCCGGACCACTCGGCAGCGATACTTTCTGTTAGAACTCCAGCCAGCTCCATGGCCTCACCGATCTCCTGTCTGGCACGGCGATAGGTGCCCTGCTCCGCGTTACTGCCCACGGACCGGGCCTGTGCCGGATCGAGCCGGAATTCCGGTCGATATCCCGGTAGAAATCGATCCACCTGTTCCTGCTCCGGAACAAATACGGTCTCCATTGCATGGGAAACATAAAATGCATCATGACAGACCATCACCGGCAATCTCACGCTTTCCGCCAGCCGGAAGGCCATGATCACCGTATCCATGGATTCCTGGGCGGATTCCGTATAAAACTGGACCCAGCCGGTATCCCGCTGCGCCAGGGAATCCGTCTGGTCAGGCCAGAACCCCCAGGGTGAAGCGACGGTCCGGTTGACATTGCACATAACCACAGCGGATCGCACACCCGCCGCCCAGTGCAGTAATTCATGCATCAGTAATAATCCCTGGGATGAGGTCGCTGTGAACACTCTCACGCCGGTCAGTGAGGCCGAGATGCTGGCAGCGATTGCTGAATGCTCGGATTCCGGAGTGATCAGTTCTGCCTGAAGGTCACCTGAGGCGATGAATTCACTGATTTGTTCCAGTATCGGCGTCTGTG
>Ga0156099_1173_pt2 | contig 20365 bp, 16 predicted proteins | sample RifCSPlowO2_02_FD_107752 | JGI IMG/M metagenome (GOLD analysis project Ga0156099, IMG submission 107752) | Gammaproteobacteria bacterium RIFCSPLOWO2_02_FULL_56_15
ACTGGGTTTGGACATCAAGGCAGGCCGGCTCAAAGTTCTGTTGGAGCAATTCGAGCCGCCAGCGCGTCCCATCTATGCCGTGTATCTGCATCGCACCCATCTGTCCGCCAAGGTGAGCACTTTCGTCGAGTTCCTCTACAACCTGTATCAACCGGTGCCGTACTGGGAGCATTGGACCGAGGAGTAACCCCGGATCCTGAAAAATTCCTCGGGCATGGGGGAAATAGGTCTAATATAATCAGGTACATTGGTCGAATAGATACCTTTCTGTACGGGATGTGGCCTTTATCCCTGCTCGATTATGGCGGGTAATCTCACACTGGGTATTTCTGCTGCATTGCATGGTCAAGATATGTCTGTTGATATCACACAAGTAACGGCTGAGGCCATGGCTGGTGAACAGTCAATGCAGTTGCAACTGGCCGAGATGTATGAGAGCGGTAATGGTATAACCCTGGATTATGGTCAGGCGGCACATTGGTACCAGAAGGCGGCGTTACAGGGAGTAGCGATTGCCCAGTCCCGGCTGGGACAGATGTACCTGCGTGGTTATGGTGTCGCAGAGGACCACCGCCTGGCGGTGAAATGGTTGCGGCTGGCGGTGGAACAGGACGATGCCAGCGCTCAGGCGAATCTCGCCTGGTGTTACCAGGAAGGGCTTGGTGTGGGCAGGGATCACCATCAAGCCTTTGCCTTGTATCTGCTTGCCGCGGAGCAGGGACATACCGGGGCCAGTTATAACCTGGGTTTTATGTATGCCGGCGGTGTTGGAACTGCAAGGGACCCGCACCGCGCAGTACACTGGTATCTGCAAGCTGCGGAGCGCGGCCACACCCGCGCCCAGTTGAATGTCGGCATGATGCTCGCCAGGGGGGAAGGAACAAAGAAAGACGAATACGAGGCTGTCCGGTGGTATAAGGAAGCCGCTGCTAAGGGGTACGCCAAGGCACAGTACAACCTGGGCCTCATGTATATGGGTGGTCATGGGGTGGCGCAGGATGAGCAACAGGCCTTTTACTGGATCAAGAAATCCGCTGAGCAGGGCTATTACAAGGCGCAATTCAATCTGGGACTGCTCTACCTGCATGGGATGGGTGTGGAGCGCGATTATGAAGACGCCTTTACCCAGTTTGCTCGTTCCGCTGAGCAGGGCTATGCGAAGGCTGCCTATCAGATGGCCAAGATGTACCAGACCGGTCAGGGTGTGGAGGTCAACGAGATCGAGGCCATCAAGTGCTATCAGTGGGCTGCGGAACGCGGTTATGCCAAGGCGCAATACCGTATAGGACGCGTGTATCTGGATGGAAAAGGGGCCCAGCAGGATCGGGAACTGGCGTGCAGATGGTTTGAGAAGGCCGCCCTGCAGGGCTATGTCAAAGCCCAATATATTCTCGGGATCTGCTATGCCAAGGGTTATGGTGTGGTCAGGGATTACCAGCACTCCTGGGCCTGGTTGTCACTGGCCTGCGAATCGGGGGATGCATCGGTTGTCGCCATGCGAGATCGGATCGCTGGGAATCTCGCCGGCCCGGCGCTTGAGGAAGCGCGGCAACTGGCGCTATATTGGCGTGGCCAATATTCCTGATCCGGGAAACTAGATAGTTGTTCCGAATCATTTGGTCCTTTGGGTAATTGGTAAGGGCGAAAGATGTTTCGCCCCTACATGCTGCATACGGGGGAACTAGAACAATCCCGTGATATTGCCGTGCTCGTCGATGTCGATCTTCACGGCTGCGGGGACCTTAGGCAGCCCAGGCATGGTCATCATGTTGCCCGCGATGGCCACGATGAACCCGGCGCCGTTGGATACGCGCACTTCACTGATCTCGACAATATGATCGGTAGGCGCGCCGCGCACGGCCGGGTCCGTGGTGAATGACATCTGGGTCTTGGCTATGCATACCGGGAAGTTACCGTATTGCTTACTCAGGGTATCGATCTGCTTCCGGACCGCCCCGTTTGCCGTGACCCCCGCTGCCCCGTAGATCTTGGTCGCGATTGCTTCAATCTTCTCCCAGAGGCCGGCGTTTTCGTCATACACATACTTATGCTGACCAGGCCGCTTATCCACGATTTCCACGACGGTCCGGGCCAGTTCTTCCGCACCGGCGCTGCCCTCGGCCCAGTGCCTGGCAACCACGGCCTTGCCGCCCAGGGCGGCCACGCTGTTTTGGAGCAGTTTGATCTCGGCGTCGGTGTCGGCGGTGAAGTGGTTGATGGAGACCACGCAAGGCAGGCTGTAATGGTTCTGGATATTGTTGAAATGCCGCTTCAGGTTTTCCATGCCTTTTTCCAGCGCCGCCAGGTTTTCCTTACCCAGATCTTCCTTGTTGATACCGCCGTGATATTTCAAGGCCCGGACCGTCGCCACCAGTACTATGGCAGCGGGTTTGAGTCCGGCCTTGCGGCATTTGATGTCGATGAATTTTTCCGCGCCGAGATCCGCTCCGAAACCAGCCTCGGTGACCACGTAGTCGGCCAGTTTGAGCGCCGTACGCGTGGCCGTGACACTGTTACAACCATGCGCGATATTGGCGAAGGGTCCGCCGTGGATGATGGCCAGGTTATTTTCGAGCGTCTGCACCAGGTTGGGTTTGATGGCGTCTTTCAGGAGGACTGCCATGGCGCCATGGGCGTTGAGCTCCCTGGCGTGAACCGGCCGGCGATCACCCCGCGTGTAGCCGATGACGATATTCCCCATACGGTGCTTCAGATCCATGAGTGATGTGGCCAGGCAAAAGATGGCCATGACCTCGGAGGCCACGGTGATGTCATATCCGTCCTCGCGGGGGTAACCATTGGCCGTTCCACCAAGTGAATTGATGATCTTGCGTAAGGCCCGGTCGTTCATGTCCACCACGCGCTTCCAGGTCACGAGTCTGGGGTCGATATTCAACTCGTTGCCGTGGTGGATGTGGTTGTCGATCATCGCGGAAAGCAGGTTGTGGGCAGTGCTGATCGCGTGAAAGTCGCCGGTAAAATGCAGGTTGATATCCTCCATCGGAACGACCTGTGCATAGCCGCCGCCGGCGGCGCCGCCCTTGACGCCGAAACAGGGTCCGAGAGAAGGTTCCCGCAGGCAGACCAGGGTATTCTTGCCGATACGGTTCATGGCATCCGCAAGGCCGACCGAGGTCGTGGTCTTGCCTTCTCCGGCTGGTGTCGCACTGATGGCCGTGCTCAGGATCAATTTACCGTCTTTCCGATCCTTGAGGCTGTCGATAAAGTCCATCGATATCTTTGCTTTGTAGTGACCATAGGGTTCCAGATGCTCGGGTGCTATGCCACATTGCTTCATGGCCAGTTCCATGATGGGTTTCTTGTTTGCTTTTTGTGCAATCTCAATATCGGACATCAGTCGTACTCCTGCGATTAATTATTTCTTGTAGTCGCCAGTCCTTTGCCAGGAAGGCCGGGGCATAACCGAGGCGAGACAGGGTTATGCACAGATTTAAATCAGGAACATCTAAGGAACCTCTGAATAAGTATCTACATCGTCATGCTGGTGAATACCAGCATCCAGTAGACAATTGTTTTTACTGGATTCTGGCCTTACCGGGAACTGCTCCTGCGTTCCCGGCACCTCCGCCATCCATGGCGGTCGCGCCAGAATGACAACCTAACTATTTTTTAGACTTATTCAGAGCTTCCCTAAGGATTCGCCGCTTCACGGTCGGGAGGCGGATTATAACTGATAATGGCTGTTTCGCTAACTATTCGCATGCTCGGCTGATGTAAACGACGGATAGAGGCAGTATAGATTTTTTTACTACGGAAAATCCGGAATGCAGAAAACTTCCCATGGAGAAGCTGGGCATAATCTGATAGCATCCAATCCCTGATATGACACTCCCGCCGGCCCTCTTTCGCCTCGATAACGGTTCCGCCGAACCGACAGGCGAATACCCCCCGAAATATTTATGACCACATCCAAGGGCACACGCTTTATATTCATTACGGGTGGCGTTGTCTCATCACTGGGGAAGGGGATAGCCTCCGCTTCACTGGGCGCCCTGCTTGAAGCCCGGGGGATCAAGGTGACTCTGCTCAAACTCGATCCGTACATCAATGTCGATCCGGGCACCATGAGCCCGTTTCAGCACGGCGAGGTCTATGTCACTGAGGATGGGGCAGAAACCGATCTGGACCTCGGACATTACGAACGCTTTGTCCGGACCAGGATGGGCAAACGTAACAACTTCACCACCGGCAGGATCTACCTGAACGTGATCCAGAAGGAACGGCAGGGCGCTTATCTGGGCGCCACGGTACAGGTCATTCCGCATATTACTGACGAGATCAAGCGTTGCGTCCTGGAGGGCGCCGGGAATGCCGAGATCGCCATGGTCGAGATCGGCGGCACGGTGGGAGACATCGAGTCACAACCATTTCTGGAAGCCATCCGCCAGATGCGGATAGAAGTGGGCGTGGAGCGCACATTATTCATGCATCTTACCCTGGTGCCTTATCTGCAGATGGTGGGCGAGATCAAGACCAAACCGACCCAGCACTCTGTGAAGGAACTCCGATCCATCGGTATCCAGCCGGATATACTGCTTTGCCGTACCGACTACCGGCCATTGCCGGATAATGAACGCAAGAAAATGGCGCTGTTCACCAATGTCAGCGAATCCGCCATCATCTCCGCCATCGACGTGGATAATATCTATCGGATACCCCGACTCTACCATGAGCAGGGCCTGGACGAGATTGTGGTGCAGAAATTTGGTCTGGAGGTCCCGAAAGCGGATCTGTCCGAATGGGATCAGGTGGTTGAGGCAATGGCCCAGCCGGAGCGAGAGGTACATATCGCCATGGTGGGCAAGTACATGGATCTTACCGATTCTTACAAATCACTGACCGAGGCGCTGAAACATGCGGGGGCCAGAACCCGCTCCCGAGTGGTGATCGACTACGTCGATTCGGAAGAGATCGTCACGCGCGGGACCGATCGCCTGCGCGATGTGGATGCCATTCTGGTGCCTGGGGGCTTCGGTAACCGTGGTATTGAGGGGAAGATCAGCGCGATCTGTTTCGCCAGGGTTAACGGTATTCCCTATCTCGGGATCTGCCTGGGTATGCAGCTTGCCGTGATTGAATTTGCCCGGCATGTGGCCAATCTGGAGTCCGCCAACAGTTCGGAGTTTGACCCTAACACCCCGCATCCGGTGATTGCCTTGATCACCGAGTGGATGGATGAAAATGGCGTTCTGGAAACCCGCAGCGTGGATTCCGATCTGGGCGGGACCATGCGCCTCGGGGGGCAGACTTGCCACCTCGAAAAAGACAGCCTGGTGCGGAGACTTTATGGCCGGGACAGTATCGTTGAACGGCACCGGCACCGTTACGAATTCAACAACCGCTACCGCGAAACTCTGGAATCCGCCGGCCTGACGGTGGTGGGGACTTCTGCGGATGATCGACTGGTCGAGATTATCACGCTCGAAGATCACCCATGGTTTATCGGTTGCCAGTTTCATCCAGAGTTCACTTCAACCCCCAGAGACGGACATCCCTTGTTTACCGATTTCATACTCGCGGCTGCGAATTACCGGCGCACCGCCTCAGTCAAGTCCAGGCAAAATGCAGTTATGTAACTTCGAGGTTGGAGGAACCAAGCCTTTTTTCCTGATCGCCGGCCCCTGTGTCATCGAAAGTGCGCAGTTGGCGATGGATACCGCGGGCAGCTTGCAGGAGATGACCAAAGAACTGAATATCCCATACATCTACAAGTCATCTTTTGACAAAGCAAACCGTAGCAGTCATCTGAGTTTTCGCGGACCGGGGATCGAGAAGGGTCTGACGATACTCGCGGACATCAAGCACAGTCTCAAAATACCTGTTCTTACCGATGTGCATGAATACACGCCCCTGGAAGAGGTTGCGTCGGTGGTGGATGTGCTGCAAACACCCGCCTTCCTGTGTCGGCAGACGGATTTTATCCAACGGGTTGCAGCCCAAGGCTTGCCTGTTAATATTAAGAAGGGGCAGTTCATGGCGCCATGGGATATGAAGCAGGTGCTCGAAAAGGCGTATGCAACGGGCAATGACAGGATCATGCTGTGTGAAAGGGGAGCGAGTTTTGGCTACAATTACCTGGTTTCGGATATGCGGTCCCTGGTCATCATGGCCGGTTTCGGCTGCCCGGTGGTCTTCGATGCCACTCATTCCGTACAGTTGCCGGGCGGACTAGGCTATAGCTCGGGCGGTGAGCGTGAGTTCGTACCCGCGCTCGCCCGCGCCGCAGTGGCCGTGGGAACGGCAGGGGTGTTCATGGAAACTCACCCGGACCCGGATCGGGCATTGAGCGACGGACCCAACGCGGTTCCCCTGGCGGCAATGAAAACACTGCTGGAAAGTCTCCGGGCAATCGATAATCAGGTGAAATCAGGATTCGCCAACCCCAGTCAACACAACTAAGGATTAGAAAGATTAATGTCGAAAATAACCAACATCGTAGCACACGAAATTCTGGATTCCCGGGGCAACCCGACGATCGAGGCCGAGTTGCTGACCACCGCAGGCGCGCGCGGCAGCGCCATGGTTCCCTCGGGCGCTTCCACCGGTATTCGCGAGGCGCTGGAATTGCGGGACAACGACAAGTCCCGCTACCGGGGCAAGGGCGTATTGCAGGCTATCGCCAACATCAGAGAGAGGATCCTCCCTGCGGTCGTCGGGATGGAAGTCAAGGATCAACTGGCGCTGGACAATGCACTCCTGCACCTGGACGGGACCGAAAACAAGAGCAATCTCGGGGCGAATGCCATTCTGGCGGTATCGTTGGCGGCTGCCCGGGCCGCAGCCAGTGAAGAATCCGTCCCCCTGTACCAGTATCTCGGGGGAGAAGGTCCCTTCGACATGCCGGTTCCCCAGATGAACATCATCAACGGCGGGGCGCATGCGGATAACAACGTGGATATCCAGGAGTTCATGATCCTGCCGGTCGGCGCCGGAAGCCTGTGCGAGGCAGTGCGTTACGGAGCAGAGGTGTTCCACGCGCTGCGATCCGTACTGGCCGGAAAGGGATTGAATACTACAGTTGGGGACGAAGGCGGGTTTGCACCGGACCTCGCTTCCAATGAAGCAGCCATTGCCGTCATTCTCAAGGCCATCGAAGAGGCCGGATTCTCCGCGGGAAAAGATATCCTGCTCGGTCTGGATATTGCCAGTTCCGAGTTTTACCGCGATGGTAGATATGTCCTCGGATCGGAAAACCGGAAGATGAATTCGGAGGAATTCCTGGAGTACATTGCCCCCTGGATCGACAGGTATCCGATCATCACTATCGAGGATGGCATGGCCGAGGAAGACTGGCGCGGTTGGAAATTATTGACGGATCGCCTGGGTGGCCGAGTGCAGATTGTTGGAGATGATCTGTTCGTCACCAATACGGCGATCCTCAAGCGGGGGATTGATGAGGGTATCGCCAACTCGATCCTGATCAAGCTCAACCAGATCGGGACCTTATCGGAAACCCTCGCAGCGGTTGATATGGCCAAGAAGGCCGGTTATACCGTGGTGATTTCCCATCGATCGGGTGAAACCGAAGATACCACCATCGCCGATCTGGCCGTGGCCACCTCTGCCGGACAGATCAAGACCGGGTCACTGTCCCGATCGGATCGTGTTGCCAAGTATAATCGCCTGATGAAGATTGAACGTGAGCTTGGGGACCAGGCTCGATACCCGGGAAGGGCGGCCTTTTCTAATCTTTCCTGAACCCGGAAAGCTTTTGGAACAGTGCAACAGTAGCTCCTGTGGTCTGGTATGAAGCTGAGTGTGAGACGGCCCTGCGGTCGTCACATGGTTCCGTAAACGGAGATACCTGTGAAATTTGTTAGCGTACTACTGCTGGTCTTGCTGGTGGTTCTGCAATACCGCCTCTGGAGCGGTAATGGCAGCATACCCCATGTACGCCAGCTGGAACAGTCAAAACAGGCCCAGCAGGAGGAAAACCAGAGGTTGCAGGAACGGAACCGATCCCTCGCTGCGGAAGTGGTCGATCTGAAACAGGGACTGGATGCCATCGAGGAACGTGCCAGGACTGAAATGGGCATGATCAAACAGGATGAGACCTTTATCCAGGTGATCGATCGCAAGAAAATTGCGACCCCGGAGAACTGATGACAGCGGAAGTGTCAAGATACTGGGCGGTCATACCCGCGGCAGGGGCGGGTTTGCGGATGGGGAGCGCGATACCCAAACAGTACCTGAAGATCCAGGGCAGAACTGTCCTGGAGCATACCCTCGATGTCTTCTGCAATCATCCGGCGCTCTCGGGTATCATGGTGGTCCTGGCCGATGGCGATCCTTACTGGGATACGATTAAGAGCGCCAGGTATCCAAGGGTATCATGCATAACGGGGGGCGTAGAGCGTTGTCATTCTGTGTATAACGGTCTCAAACAACTCGCCCGGCAGGCGGCGCCGAATGACTGGGTGCTCGTACATGATGCAGCCAGACCCTGTCTGCGCGGCTCCGATATCACGCTGTTGATAGAGACACTGCGCGATGAACCGGTCGGGGGCATACTCGCCTTGCCTGTGCGGGATACCATGAAGCGATCCGGACCCGGGAATGCAATTATTGGAACTGTTGAACGCGGTGGTCTCTGGCATGCCTTGACCCCGCAGATGTTCCGGTTGGCCAGCTTGCAATCCGCCCTGGAGCAGGCCATGTCTGCGGAGGTCATGGTGACCGATGAGGCACAGGCGATGGAACTCACGGGCGCTACGCCGAAACTCGTCCAGGGACAAACGGATAACATAAAAATAACCCACAGGAATGACCTGCCGCTGGCAGAGTTCTTTCTCGCGCAACAGGATAGGAACCGATGCGAATAGGTCATGGCTATGATGCCCATGTTTTCACGACAGGTCGTCCACTGGTGTTGGGCGGCGTCACGATTCCCCATGATCAGGGACTCAAGGCTCATTCGGATGGAGACGCCGTCATCCATGCCCTCTGCGATGCGCTTCTGGGCGCAGCGTCGCTAGGGGATATCGGCAGACATTTTCCGGATACGGACAAAACTTACAGCAATATCGACAGCAGGATCCTGTTACGCAGGGTTAAAGAGATGCTCCATGAGCATTTTTTGTCGATAGTCAATGCGGATATCACCATACTTGCGCAGGCGCCCAGGATGGCTCCGCACATCGAATCCATGAAGAATGTATTGACTACTGATATGGGGATTGCAGTCAGTGCCCTCAACATCAAGGCTGGCACTACGGAAGGCATGGGATTCGTTGGCCGGAGGGAAGGTATTGCCGTGTATGCCGTCGCCCTGCTTGAGGAGTGTTGATTCCAGTCGCGCAACATGGTGACGATCCGAAAGCAGGATCCGAATTTATTGCATCGCAGATAATTTGCAGGTGAGGCTGATGACTGAGTCAAGCCAGGTACAAGAAAGGGTGATCCTGCTGCTCCGGCGGAAATTCCTGGAATTGGATCTGGATGTGCGAATCCCACCGCCTGTATTCACCGCCATGCAGGGCAGTGTCATCGCCTTTGACGGGGTCAATCACACCATGCAGGCAAGGTTTCCGGTAACGGAATCCACATTGAATCCCTTTGGAAATATGCAGGGTGGCATGATAGCGGCAGCGATCGATAACACGCTGGGTCCGCTCAGCATGCTTGCGGCGCCGCCAAACTACACCAGAAATCTGGAAATCAAATACCGAAGACCCGTATCAGGAGGTACAGAATACCTGGATGTGCATTGCCGATTGGAAGAGCGAAAAAACAGGCAACTGATTTTCTCGGCTATTGTTACCGATGCAGACGGAGAAGAGTTTGCCAGTGCGCGCGCAGTGCACTGGATCCTTGAGATGAAAAAATGATGTCAGTGATCTGAAATAATAATGACAATGATCTCCTCGTTAATACCCTGAAAAGGGTAGTTATTGAAATAAAACGACCGGCGTATTCCTCATTTTGTTTCTACTTTGTATCAATTCAAAAGCACTCGCTTACATTATTCCCGCTTTAGTTTATGCTGTTTTGAGACCGCCATCCCAGGAGTCCTGAAAAAAAACCAAGGTGGTTGAATCATCATTATTACTAGAATAATAAAACTGAGGGAAGCCTGAATAAGCACAATTGAACAGCGAAGAGGAGATATGTCATGAATACGTACAATCTTGCCAACGAAGTCCAGTTAAGGAACTACAACCAGATTGCGATTGATGTCGATGCGGAATACGGTATCGTGTGGGTCAATCTTACACCGATGCCGCGGCCCTGTTTCAATCCGGCAGTGGTGCAGGAGTTGCGAAGCCTGCAAATCATGCTGGAAGTGAATTCCGGAAGATTGCCCTACAAGGGTGAAATGGTACAGATCAACTATCTGGTGCTTGATTCTGAGATGCCGGGAATCTTCAGCATGGGAGGTGATCTTGATCTGTTCCGCAGATGCATCATCAACAAAAACAAGAAAGGTTTGCTGGTATACGCGAAATCCTGCATTGATACCATCCATGGCTTTATCACGGGCTGTCGGCAGCCGATTACAACGATAGCCCTGGTTCGCGGTGATGCCCTGGGTGGAGGTTTCGAAGTTGCATTAAGCTGCCAGGTCTTGATAGCCGAACGGCAGGTTGAAATGGGTTTCCCCGAAGTCCTGTTCAATCTGTTTCCGGGGATGGGAGGATATCACCTGCTGTCGCAGAGAATACCGCCCAAACAAGTGGACAAATTCATGTTAAGTGGAGCCAAGTACCCGGCCGATCGGTTGCATGAAATGGGTGTCATCGACAGGCTGGTGGAAAAGGAGAAGGGCAGGGAGGATGTTTATAATTACATTACCGAGAGCGCCAGATACCGCAACGGTTATACTGCGATGAAAAATGTCAGGGAAAAGGTGCATCCGGTAACCCATGAGGCGTTGATGGATGTGTGCAGCTACTGGGTGGACATATCGATGAATATCAGCGAGCGCGACCTCAAACTGATGGAACGGCTGATCAGGGCGCAAGACCGCGTAATGCAGGCCTGGCATGCAGATGCTGCAGAGACCAATCAGGAATTCTACAAAGAAAATATTGCCTGATTGAGTACGGGATCTCTTATCGCTTAGAGTGCTGCGGAATCAAGCTGCTCAATGTAGGAAACCAGAGCAGCTTGAGTCCTGTCGAATACGTCATCCATCTGGTTCAGGTAGTCTCCCATGGATGACTTGTTCTCACTGGTGGATAACTGATGTATTGTTGTGGCGTACTGAGCCAGTGAAACAGCACCGATGCTCCTGGTGCTGCCTTTCATCGCATGCGCGCTGTCCTGTATCATGTTGAAGCGGTTGGATTCATAGGAAGCCTTCATTGATTCAATCAGTGCTTTGCTGTCCTCAAGGAAGCCGTGGATCAGGTCGTTCATGAAATCCACATCCTGGCTTAACTTGGCCAGGTTATTCAGTGTGTCATAATCAAGCACAGGCTGGTGTTCCGGTTTATTGGAAGCGACCAGTTTGAGTCTCGCCTTTTTCGCGGTTCCGGGCTGGGCGCCGCCTTCCTCTGTGGATTCATGCCTGGATTTTCTATCGCCGCTTTCCATCAGTGTGTTGATGGTATTCAACAGCCGTTTGATCTCAATGGGTTTGGTAAGATAGGAATCAACGCCGGCATTGCGGCACGCGTTTGCTGCCTCGGTTGTGGCGTTCGCAGTAAGCATTATTATCGGTATTCGATTCTTTCCGGTCATCATGAAGCGTAATATCTTCGTGGCTTCTATGCCGTTCATCACCGGCATGTGCATATCGAGAATGATCAGGTCATAGTTGTTCTTCTCGAAGCTGTCCAGTACCTCTTCACCGTTGAGCACGACATCAACCTTGTGACCGGCAAACTCCAGGGTTTTCTTGATAACCTTTTGGTTTGTGAGATTGTCTTCGCCGACCAGGATATACAATTGTTTGTCGGTGGTTTTCTTACCGTCGATCTCCACCAATCGGGTTACTTTTTCATGGTCAAGGACCCCAACTGTTGTTGCATGCAGGACATTGTAGAGCAGTCGTTGCGCAATCGGTGTGTTGAGGACGCACAAATAACCAGAGTCAAGGAGAAGGTTTCTGTCTGCAGTACCCGTTTCCCTCACCAGTACGAGTTCCAAGTTCCGGTGGGCCGCAGATGAGTGGATTTGTTCAGCGTACAGGACAGGGTCCAGCTCCAGGCCTTTCTCATCGATGAGGGCAATATTGTAGTCCTTCCCTGATGCCTTTGACTTTGCAAGTAACTTGAGGGCATCTGTGCTGGTGATGGAATGATCCCAGGCGATCTGCCATCCTTCAAGGTATTGTACGATCGTGGAATGTCTGGAACCGTGCGTGGCTATCAACAGGACGCGAGGTTCATCCGCAATATCTCGCTGCACAGCAGAGGCGTCGCCGTCAGTATCCTCTTGCAGATTCATACCCAGTTCAAACCAGAAGGTACTACCTGTGCCGAGCTTACTGACCAGTCCCATACGCCCACCCATGAGTTCCGTCAGACTTCGGGCGATGGCAGTACCAAGTCCGGTGCCTCCGTAAGTATTGGTGGTGGATTGGTTCGCCTGGATGAATTTTTCGAAGATCTTGTCCTGCATATCCAGAGGGATCCCGATGCCTGTATCGATGACCTCAAACCGCAGTTCAGCTCTGTGATTGTTCAGGTTTGTGGTGGAGACATTGATTATCACCCGGCCCTGGTCCGTGAACTTGAGTGCATTGCTGATCAAGTTGATCAACACTTGCCTGATCAGCTGTTCATCACCGATTACGTTATACGGTGTATCAGGCGCAATATGGAGGCTGAAAGCAAGACCCTTTTTCTCCGCCAGCGAGGCCATCATCCGGACAACGGATTTAACCAAGGCGTACAGGTCGAACGGCTGGTTATCGATGTTGGTCTTGCCGGCCTCGATCTTGGATATGTCCAGGATATCCTGAATCAGCGAAAGGAGCGTTTTTGCTGATGCCAGTATGGTAGAGACAAAGTCCTTCTGCTCCGGATCCAGGTTAGTTGAACCGAGCATTTCGCTCATGCCGATCACCCCATTCAGAGGGGTCCGGATCTCATGACTCATATTGGCCAGGAATTGGCTCTTGGCCTGATTGGCTGATTCAGCCTCCAGGATGGCGTTCTGAAGGCGGCTGAGGAGTACGTTGATATAGAGCGGCAGGATCACCATGGTTGCCAGGACGCCGCTTGCGATAAAGAAATGATCGGACCAGTATGGGCTGAAAGTCATCACCACCAGGAATCCCATGATGGTGAGCACGGTATGCATGAACAGGTACTTGCTGCCGTGTCGGAGTCCATTACCGAAGATGAGCCAGAAATAGATCACTATCAACGGGGCCGCGGCTTCACCCGAGGAAGCCAGTGCAAAAGTTGTCGTGGCCACCTCAATCAACATGGCCAGGAACAGACGTTTCTCATTTCTTTCGGGAACAAATATGGTCCAGACGATAAACAGGGAGGAGAAGGGCAACGTCGCCAGATACATGTACAGAATACTGGTGCCCATCAATCCGTGCGACCAGGCGATAGCTGTATAGATAGTGAGTATGACGCAGGCAATCAACCGGATTACTGACTGCTCAAACTCGTCACCCTTGACACGCAAATGCGCCAGGTTCCTGAATCTTGAAATGGTGTTCGCAACCATGAAATATTGACCAGTTCTCGCAGTGTTCAGACGGTAATCAAAATGTCTTTTTCAGAAGAACGTACACGGCGCCCGTGCCGCCATCTGCGGGTCGTGCGGTACAGTAGGCAAGGACATCATTGCGTCGCTGCAACCATCGACCCAGTTGCTTTTTCAGTATGGGTTCCCCGTTTATGGACCCCAGGCCTTTTCCGTGGATAATCCTGACGCAGTTCCTTTCCCTCGTGCGGCACTTGGTCAGGAATTCCGTGACACGCGTCCGTGCAGAAACAACGGATAGACCGTGCAGATCAAGTTCTGCCTGGATGCGTATCTGGCCGGTCCTGAGTTTCCGGAACAGGCGATCCTGGACCCCGTCCCGCCGGTATTGCAACTCATCACCGGTTTCCAGAATATCCGGATTGAACGGTCCGGTTGACATTTCCATGAGCACCAACCGGTTATCCGCAAGACTCTGTAGAGGTACGGGCTGCGGTTTTATAACCGCCCTGCCTGCTACGGTATCCTGTCGAACTGGAATTACCGGACCTGCCGTAGTGCGGAACAGCAGGATATCTTCTTCGCTAGGTATTGATTCAGTCGGCATTTTGTCCGGGTGTACGCTTGCAAGGATACTATTAGTTTATAGCAGCGGGGACATATTGCCAGTACTACAGAGAGTTGAAATAAATCGTTAACAATTGATCCAGGCGCGGGCATTGTGGAACAGTTGCATCCAGGGGCTGGTTTCCGCCCGCCACTCCGGTGGCAACCAGGAGAGCTGCCGGCTGAGAAATACCCGTTCCGGGTGCGGCATCATTATGGTGAAGCGTCCGTCATCATTGGTGAATCCAGTCCAGGATCCGGCAGAACCGTTGGGGTTTCCCGGGTATCTTGCGGCGGGGTGGCCATAATTATCGATAAATCGCATTACAGGATTGGATCTCTGGAGGTCGTCTGAGCGTCTGAATGATGTCCTGCCTTCCCCATGCGCCACGACCAGCGGTAATCTGGAACCGCACATGTCTTGCAATAGGATCGAGCGCGATTCAACGATCTCAACCATCACCAGCCTGGATTCGAAGCGGGCGGATAAATTCTGGACGAAGTCGGGCCAATGAGTTGTCCCGGGTATAAGGGAATGCAGTCCGGACATCATCTGACACCCATTGCAGACTCCCAGACCGAAGCTGTCCTGGCGCTCAAAAAAGGCCTGGAATTCATCACTGAGTCTGCTGTTGAACAGGATGGTCTTGGCCCAGCCTCCTCCTGCACCCAGTACATCCCCATAGGAGAAGCCGCCACCGGCAGCAATACCGGTGAATTCCTTCAGACTGGTGCGGGCATGCAGTAGATCGCTCATATGCACGTCGATCGGTGCAAAGCCTGCACGTTCGAAGGCGGCGGCCATCTCCATGTGTCCGTTGACTCCTTGTTCCCGCAGGATGGCAATCAAAGGTGGCTTGCCTGTGTTGACCATAAAGGGGTCACGTTTTGCGGCGAAGCTGGGGCCGACGGTCATGGACAGACCCGGATCCTGTTCATCCGCAAGTCCTTCGAATTCCTCCCGCGCGGTCACCGGATTATCCCGCATGGATTGCATGTGAAAAGTGGTGAGTGACCAGAGAGAGTGCAGATGGGATAGTGTGGCACTGTAAATCGAAACACCTGCGTTCTCTATCCGGATCTGCCTGATTGGATCCGGTCGCCCGACCAGCAACAGATACCGGTCATTCAGACCGCAGTTGTGAAATGTCTGTCGAATCCGATCCAGATGCTGAATCTCGATCTGAATCACGGCTCCCGGTTCTTCATTGAACAGCAGCGGCAGGATCTCGTCGTCGCCGACGGAAAGACTGACAGAGAGCCCCCGGCGCGAAGCAAAGGCCATTTCACACAGGCAGATGATCAATCCTCCATCCGATCGGTCGTGGTAAGCCAGCAGCAATCCCTGCTCGTTTAGTAACTGGATCGCCCGGAAGAACGCCGACAACAGGCCGGGCTTGTCCAGATCGGGCGCTCGTCCGCCAGGCCGGCAAAACACCTGCGAGAGGGCTGAACCGCCCAGGCGGTTTTGCCCCCCTGACAAATCCACCAGCAGGAGAGCGCTTGCTGATCCCGTATCCTGTAACTGTGGCGTTAATGTCAGACGGATGTCGGACACCGCTGCGAAGGCCGTGATGTTCACTGACAGGGGTGACCGAACCTGTTTCTCTTCCCCGGCTTCCAGCCAGCGGGTGTTCATCGAAAGAGAATCCTTGCCTACCGGAATGGCTATACCCAGTCCGGCGGCGAGATCAGAGACGGCAGTAACGGTATCAAACAGGGCGGCATCTTCATTACCCTGACCACACGCGGCCATCCAGTTTGCGGACAAGGCGACATCCTGCAGAGTGTTTATTCGTGCAGCGCAGAGATTGGTTATCGCCTCCGCCAGCGCCAGTCGTCCGGATGCCGGGGCATCGATGACGGCGACCGGGCTGCGTTCACCAGTGGCCATTGCCTCACCGGTCCAGGCATCAAAAGAGGCCGCTGTTACGGCACAGTCGGCCACGGGAGTCTGCCAGGGGCCGACCATCTGATCCCTGGTGACCAACCCGGATACGCTGCGATCGCCGATAGTGATCAGGAAACGCTTGTCGGCAACGGCGGGGAGTTGCAAAACACGCTCCAGCGCCGCGCCGGGCTCTATACCCTCCAGCTGTCGTTCGCAGAACGGGGATGCTGCATGCTCCGCCCTGCGTGACAGCCTGGGAGGTTTCCCGAGCAGCACCTGTAAAGGCAGGTCAATCGGACGGTTTCCGTGCAGGCGATCCAGCAGGACCAGGCGTCCGGTGTCATCCGCCTCACCCACGACCGCGAATGGCGCGCGTTCACGACGGCAGAGTCCGGCCAGTTTTTCCACGTCTGCCGCTTTTACGGCCAGCACGTAACGTTCCTGTGCTTCATTGCACCAGATCTCCATGGGGGACATCCCATCATCATCCTTGGGGATATCCCGTAATTCGAAAACCGCTCCACGCCCGCTGTCGTGGACCAGTTCCGGCAGTGCATTGGAGAGTCCGCCCGCACCCACGTCATGGATCGATATCACGGGATTGTCCGGGCCCATGGCCCAGCATTGGTTGATCACTTCCTGGCAACGTCGTTGCATCTCCGGGTTATCGCGCTGGACCGAGGCGTAATCCAGATCCGCGGCGCTTTGTCCCGTGGCCATCGAGGATGCCGCGCCCCCACCGAGTCCAATCAACATGGCCGGTCCACCGAGGACGATTATTTTTGCGCCCGGCGGTATGCTTTGCTTGGCTATGTGTTGGTCGCGAATCACGCCGTAGCCCCCGGCCAGCATGATCGGCTTGTGATAACCCCGGATGATCCCGGTCTCCGGATCGGTATGTTCAAAGGTCCGGAAATAGCCGCACAGGGCCGGCCGCCCGAATTCGTTATTGTATGAGGCAGCGCCCAGCGGACCCTCCAGCATGATCTCAAGCGCGCTTACGATCCTGTCCGGTTTTCCATTCTGCTCTTCCCAGGGCTGGGGCAGATCGGGCAGGTGCAGGGAGGATACGGAAAACCCCGTCAGGCCCGCCTTGGGTCTGGCCCCGGTTCCGGTGGCCGCCTCATCCCTGATCTCACCGCCGGCGCCGGTGGCAGCGCCAGCCCAGGGGGAGATGGCGGTCGGATGGTTATGGGTTTCCACTTTCATGAGGATGTTCACCGCCTCCGGGTGGAAACGATATTGCTTGTCCTCCGGATCGGGGTAAAACCAGGACCCGGTATAGCCGGACATGACCGCGGCATTATCCCGGTACGCCGATAGAGTCCGGCCGGGGTGTTCCGCATGAGTTCTGCGGATCATCCCGAACAGCGAGGTATCCCGGGGTTCTCCATCGACGATCCATTCGGCGTTGAAGATCTTGTGCCGGCAGTGTTCGGAATTCGCCTGGGCGAACATCATCAGCTCCACGTCCGTAGGGTTCCGTTGCAGCGAGCAAAATACCGCATACAGGTAATCGATCTCAGCGTCAGACAGGGCCAGCCCGAGTCCGAGATTGGCCTGCTCCAAAGCACGGCGTCCATGCTGAAGGATATCGATGTTGCCGAGGGGTCTTGAGGTTTGTTGATGAAAGAGCCGCTCAGCCGCATCAGTATCAGAGAGGATAACCTGGGTCATGCGATCGTGGATCAGGTCGCCTGCCCGGTTGCACAGCAGGGAAAAATCCGGCACAGCCTCAGCAAAGGATAAATGCCATTGCAGGCCTCTCTCGATACGGACAAGACCTGTCAGGCCGCAATTATGCAGGATGTCGGCCGCCTTACTGCCCCAGGGCGAGATCGTACCGGGTCTGGGTACGACCAGTAGTCTGACCTGGGTCCCCGCATGCGGTTCCGCTGCCGCTGATCCGTAATCCAGAAGCTCGCGCAGGCGGCGCCTGACCTCCGGATCCAGGCCCTGTCGCCAGGTTACGAAATGAATATAATTGGCGGAGATGTCCAACAACCACGGCAGTCGGAGCCGGGCTGAGTTGAGAATCCTGTGTTTCCGGAAATCTGAAAGGGCGTTGCCACCAGGAAAGATATGCATCAGACAATATATATATCGGTCTGCATGCCGGTTGCGGCCAGGGTATTTTCGGAGAACAGGATGAGCAGCAGCAGGATGACAAGCTGCTTCACAGGGCAAGCCTCCGGAAGTTGGGATTTGGCGTGGATCGATCCCAGATCTCCTCGAAATCCCCCTTCAGGTGACTGACCATGCGGCGGTCGTTGAAACTGAGCTTGCCATCATAGCGTTCGGCGTTCAGCCGGTGGATATAGCCGATATTGTCGGCGATAAAGATTTCCTGATTGTAGTTGTGATATTCGGTACCCGGAATCCGGCACTCGATGAAACTGCTGAGATCCATGGCGAGGTTAATCAGGCGATGTCCCCGGGTGACGATGTTGTTTGAATCGAAGCTCAGGATCCTGATGCGGGAACGATGATTCCGCAGTATGAGTTGTTTTACCGCATCTATGTACTCTGCGGTGTCATAGACTTCCGGTGTCAGATCGCGGCTGAGGATTTCCAGTGTACGAGAGGACTGCTGGGTCATGTGCAGGGTTGCCAGTAGGTTTTCTTCGCGGCTTGCGATCTGAATGGTTTCTTCAGAATGGCCAAGGGTGTATTCATTAGATGTGTACATCTGCTGTTGTATCCCACTCAATCTGCTAAAGCATAGTGTAGTCGGTTCTGATCGACAAATACCCATTCCTTACAGCGGATCACATATCATTCAACTGTGCAGTATTCGCGCAAATCCGCCTTGCCTGTAGTTCTGCATTCCCGGTGTAGCTGCGTGGATGCAGCTGCAAGAGGCGATCCCTCTCAGCCGCGGGTAAATCCAGGGAAAGGATAAAATCCTGCATACTCTCACGGGATATTACGTGACCCCGCGTAAGGTTTTTCAATGTCTCATAGGCATCGCCCATCCCGTGCCTGCGCATAACGGTCTGTACGGCTTCTGCCAGCACTTCCCAGGCGTTGTCAAGGTCCTCTTCCAGTCTTTGGGGCATTACTTCGATCTTGCCCAGTCCCTTGAGACAGGATTGGCCGGCGAGGACGCAGTGTGCGATGGCTGTCCCCATACTCCTGATCGCTGTGGAATCCGAGAGGTCACGCTGCCATCTCGAGACTGGGAGTTTTTCCGCGAGATGACCGAGGATACTGTTTGCCAGTCCCAGATTGCCCTCGGCATTCTCAAAATCGATGGGGTTCACTTTATGGGGCATGGTGGAGGAGCCAATCTCGCCGGCAACCGGTTGCTGGCGGAAATACCCCAGTGAGATGTAACCCCAGGTATCCCTGCAAAAATCTATCAGTATGGTATTGATCCTGCAGAGCAGGTGAAAATATTCCGCCATGTAATCATGGGACTCGATCTGGGTTGTGTGCGGGTTCCACGAAAGCTCAAGTGATTCAACAAAGCTACGGGACAGCTCGTTCCAGTCGAGATCGGGATAGGCGGCAAAATGGGCGTTGAAATTACCAACGGCGCCATTGAACTTCCCCAGTACGGGCTGGCGGGTCAATTGTTCAATCTGCCGCTGCAGTCGGTATACGAACACTCCGATTTCCTTACCAAGTGTCGTCGGGGAAGCTGTCTGCCCGTGGGTTCGGGACAGCATCGGCTGTCCGGCCTGACTTTCCGCCAGCGTGGCCATAGTCTGGCACAGCCTGATAAACAAAGGAACCAGGTGGAGCTTTTTTGCGTCGTGCAACATCAATGCATGGCTGAGGTTATTGATGTCTTCCGAGGTGCAGGCAAAATGGAGGAATTCAATCACCCTGGCCAGTTCAGCCTGTCCCGCGCAGCGTTCCCTGAGGAAATATTCAACTGCCTTGACATCGTGATTGGTGCGTTTTTCGATGGCTTTGATCCGCTCTGCATCAGCCAGGGAAAAGCCTGTCGCAATCTGGATCAGAAAGTCGCTCGCGTCCTGACTCAGTTTCGGCGCTTCCGGGATCTGCGGATGCGCCGACAGCGCCATGAGCCAGCGTATTTCGACCAGAGTGCGGTAACGGATCAGGCCGTATTCACTGAAGATTTCACGGAGTGATGAGGTTTTCTCGCCATAACGTCCATCGATGGGCGAAATGGCCGACAATTCATTCAATTCCATCATTGGGTTTCCACATGGATCAGGGGCGATGTTGGTCCAGTGGTATGTTGACACTGGCGATATTGTTTTGCAA
>Ga0156099_1064_pt2 | contig 18572 bp, 14 predicted proteins | sample RifCSPlowO2_02_FD_107752 | JGI IMG/M metagenome (GOLD analysis project Ga0156099, IMG submission 107752) | Gammaproteobacteria bacterium RIFCSPLOWO2_02_FULL_56_15
ACCGGCAAGCGCCTAAATTTCTCGGGGGAAGTACCGTCAGGGCAGAAGAAATCGAGCGCCACCTCAATACCCTGTCCGGCGAAGATAGTCCGGGCTAGGCGGATATTCGAGGGAAATTATTGGTCTTAATGAAGGGCCGAACAGGCGAGCGATTATTCTCAGGAACAGCCCCTCACAACGCGTTCATCAAAATTACCATGAATACTACATATAATTTATGAATAAATTTATTCTGACATTGCCGACAACCATCCTCCTGGCAACGGTTTGCTGGGCAAAGGTTCCCCTGGTGGATGATGGCGAACTGGTCCCTGCCTTGAGGCATGAAAGAGCAACGGGAATTATCATCCAGGTCATCAACACCTACCACTACAAAAAAAAGTCCCTGAATGACGAACTCTCGGCCAATATACTGGATAAGTATCTCGAAAGTCTGGATGTCAATCGCAGTTATTTTACTCAGGGGGATATCGAGCAATTCGAGCAATATCGCTTCGAACTGGATGATGACCTGCGCAAACCGGATCTCAACCCCGCCTTCGAAATCTTCCGGGTCTACAGAGCGCGGGTCAATGAACGCTCCGACTATGCCATAAAGATCATGTCAGATGATTTCAATTTCAACCTAGCTGAAGAATTCCAGTTTGATCGTCGTGAAGCAGCCTGGGCCGCAGACGCGGATGAACTCGACCAAATCTGGCGCCAACGGGTAAAAAATGACTTTCTCAACCTGAAGATCTCTGACAAGGAAACGGATGAAATCCGCGATACCTTGAAAAAGCGTTACGAAAGAATCAGAACCACCACCTACCAGTTGGATGCCAATGATGTATTCCAGACCTTCATCAATGCCTATACCATGGCGATTGAACCCCATACCAGCTATTTTTCACCGCGCACATCGGAAAATTTCGATATCAACATGAGCCTCAGCCTGGAGGGCATTGGCGCTGTACTGCGACCGGATAACGACTTCACTACTGTGGACCGGGTTGTTCCCGGCGGACCGGCGGATCTCAGCGGACAACTGAAATCGGAGGACCGGATCATCGGAGTCGGACAAGATGAAGATGGAGAGATCGTCGATGTCATCGGCTGGAGGCTGGATGACGTGGTGGATCTGATCCGGGGACCGAAGGGCACAACTGTCCGGATCGATGTACTGCCCGAAGGCGTCGGGCCGGAAGGCCCCAGCAAGGTGATTGCCATCACGCGTGACAGGATCAAACTGGAGGAGCAGGCGGCGAAATCCTCAATAATAGTAAGTGGGGACAGCCGCATTGGCGTTATCGACATACCCACCTTTTACAGCGATTTCGCCGCCCAGTCCCGTGGGGATAAAGAATATAAAAGTACCACCAGGGATGTGCGCAGGATCCTTGGAGAACTCCAACAGGAACTGGTCAATGGCGTCATCATAGATTTACGCAGTAATGGCGGAGGTTCGCTCACCGAAGCCTTGGAACTCACCGGTTTGTTCATCGAATCGGGTCCCATTGTCCAGACCAAGGATTCCTACGGCCGCATTGAGGTCAATAATGATCCGGACCCCGGGATCACGTACAGCGGTCCCTTGGCCATACTGGTAGACCGTAACAGCGCTTCTGCCTCGGAGATCTTCGCGGGAGCGATTCAGGATTACCGGCGTGGAATCATCATCGGTGAACCGACCTATGGAAAGGGCACAGTACAAAATATTGTAGACCTCAACCGTTTCGTACGTAACAACCAAGAAGACCACGGCAAACTGAAAACTACCATAGCCCAGTTCTTCAGGATCAGCGGCGGTAGCAACCAGCTCAAGGGTGTGGTCCCTGATATTATCTTCCCCACAGCAAAATTTTCAGACGAACATGGTGAACGCTCCGTTGACAATGCCCTGCCTTGGGACCAGGTGGAACCCGCGCGATTTCGTGCCGTATATGCGCCAGTGGATAGCTATGCAGGCCTACAGCAGAGGCACGAACAGCGCATCAAGGAAGACAAACTGTTCCAGTTAACCATGGAACAGATCAATCTTTCCTACCAGAACAGTAACCGGAAATCCGTGTCACTCTTGGAGAGCGAGCGCAAGAATGAACGGGAACTGCTAGAAAAGGCCAATCGTGATCTCAAAAACGAGATACGGATTGCCCACGGCCTCGAACCCTTGACAGAGGACCAGGATTCCGGAAACAAACTTCTCGCGGAGGAGGAGGATTCAATAGCAAACGACGATGCGGATGAAGCAGACGAATTCGAGGATACCGATGTATTTCTGGACGAAGCCGCTCATATCCTGGTGGATCTGATTATACCGGTGAGAACGACTGCGGCGGCGACACAGTAGACCACTCCACACCGGAGAACCCGGAACCAGCTATGGAAAAGCCCAAAATAATCTCTCAAGTTGATCAAATTATGCCGGATCTCCAGTGGGCGGATAACGTAATCTGACTCGGAGACGCCGCAAGCTTAGCGCATCAAGATTATCATCGCTCAGGATCAGGACATGCGTTTGGGAAGCGTGATCTTCAAAACGGATCACCACAATACAAGGATGCACGAAGGCGCCCGGCAACAGCCTGATATCCGTTTCTTTACCAGTCCTGTCACGTACCCACCACCGGTTGTCCTGGTCGAGAATAAAGCGATAACCCGTGAGGTTTCCAGTGTGGTCCAAACACTGCAAAAATTGCCGGTAAAGACACAAAATCAACAACCAGCTTGCAGGAACTACGGCTGGCCACCCGGGATAACTGCACAAAAGGGCAAGTTGCGCCAGTGTGTGTAACAGAATAAGGTAGATCAGGACTCTGCGGGACACCCTGTAATCGATGACCAGTGGTTGCAGAAACGCGCTTTCCATGACGTATTATCCAATACTCCTTGTATTTCCATTATACATGAGGCAGCTTTACTCCCATGTTCCGATGCCGCTATGATAGTTTTGATGACAACTCGGTGGCAAACGATGACAAAATCCAACACTGAATTATCCCGCCTGCGCTGGCGTTGTCGGCGCGGCACCAGGGAGATGGATCTGTTGTTCGAACGGTTTCTCAAGCATGCCTACTTTCTGCTCTCCTCGGAGGAACAAGCTGTTTTTGAAAATTTCCTGGATGTGCCTGATCCGGTTATTTTGAACTGGGTCACCGGCAAGGCAGAACCGGAAAGGGCGGAATATCGAAAGATTATTCAACACATGCGGTTAGGAAACACTGCATTAGACACCGGGAATAACAAGCATGCAGGCTGAGTGGATCTCCTTCCTGCTCAAGGCCGGGGCCCAGTTGGATGGTGATGGAATACCCGATTTCTATCCTGCTGCTAGAGGGAATGAAACGTACTCGCCCGGCTGCAGTTTCATGACGGCTCCCAGTGACTATTCCATAGTAAAGATCAGCGGTAAGGACTCTGGGGAATTCCTTCACTCGCAACTGAGCTGCGAGGTCCGGCGACTGGAGCCGGGAAGTATCGGAACGGGCTCCTGGTGCAATCCCCAGGGGCGGATGCTGATGAATTTCTACCTCCTCCGGAAAGAGGACCACTTCTTCCTGATCCTGAGGTCTGGACTGAAAGACAAGGTCATGAAGCGACTGACCATGTATATTCTTCGCTCCAGCGTCTTGATTGAAGATATGGATCCTGATCTGGCCCTGGTGGGGATAGCCAGTGGCACGGGATCGGAGCTGATGGAACCTATCATAGGCGCTCCACTACCGGCCATGCACAGTTTGATCATCCATGATGGACTGCTGGTATCCAGAGTGCGTGACGCAGGCCATCGGTACCTGATCCTCGGTACCGTCAATCAATTGAAATCCTTCTGGACCCGATGCACGGAGAAACTCCCACCGGTGACGAAAGAATACTGGAAACTTCAGGATATTCTAAATGGCCTGGGCTGGGTGGACACGATCACTACCGGGCAATTCCTGCCGGTGGAATTCAATCTGGACTACCTGGGAGGCGTAAGTTATAGCAAGGGGTGTTATCCTGGTCAGGAGATAGTTGCCCGTATACGCTACCGCGGCAGGGTGAAAAAAAGACTTTACATCGCATATCTGAAGAGCGGTACACTCCCGCAGGCAGGGGAAAATGTAACGGTTGATGGAGACCCTCGTAAGGTCGGCTGCATAATTGAGGCAGCATCGATCCCAGGGAACGGGTATGCTGTACTCGCTGTCGTTGATTGCGAGCTGGTCATGAACAAACCGGTATGCACAATGAATGACAGACGTTTGCTTGAATTTATCCCCCTGCCCTACCCGGCTGGCCCGGATAATTACAGATGATCATGAAACCACCGAGAAGCTTTTACCTGGCTGTTGCCTTCTTATGTTCTGGCTTGCTTAGCTTTGGTTACTATCTGCAATTCTTCCAGGGAATAGAACCCTGTCCATTGTGTATCTTTCAGAGACTTGCCTATATTACCGTTATCGCTATTGCCCTGGTGGGGTTGCTACATGGTCCGGTGAATATCATGCTGCGGATTTACAGCGGCCTCATCAGTATTGCCGCGCTCATCGGGGGTAGCATAGCCGGATGGCATGTACGTCTCCAGCATCTCCCGCCGGACGAGGTGCCTGAATGCGGTCCGGGACTGGATTACATGCTGGATGTGTTTCCTTTGACAGACACCATCCGGATGGCATTTACCGGCTCGGGCGAGTGCGCGGAAGTAAGCTGGACCTTCCTTGGATTCAGCATACCGGAATGGAGTCTCCTCTGGTTCAGTCTCCTCGCGGTTGCCGCTGCCTGGCATGGGTTCCACAAAAAATTATACGGCCCATTCTGAAGCTCTCCCCAGACCTGTAATCATTGTGGAAAGCCGCGGGGCATGTTAGCACCGAACCCGCGCATGAGGTTTTTCATACCCCCCTTTTTGTTAATCCGTTTCATCATCTTCTGCATCTGATGAAATTGTTTGAGCAGGCGGTTGACATCCTGAATCCGGGTTCCCGAACCGCCGGCGATCCGTTTCTTTCTGGAACCATTGATGGTAGCCGGGAAACGTCGTTCCGAGGATGTCATCGAATCGATTATCGCACCCAGTTTGATCAGCTCCCGGTCATTTGCCTGTGGCATCCCGCCAGCGGGCAATTGAGGGATTCCGGGTAATTTATCCATCAGGGATGCAATTCCCCCCATCTTCTGCATCTGATCCAGCTGCTCCCTGAAATCCACGAGGGAAAAGGACCCTCCTTTATTGAGTTTTTTGGCAAGTTTTTCCGCCTTGTCCCGGTCAGTCTTCTGCTCTACCTCCTCAATCAGGCTGAGCACATCACCCATACCGAGTATTCTCGATGCAACCCTGTCAGGATGAAAAGGTGTCAGTTCATCGATCTTCTCGCCCGTACCCATAAACAGGATCGGTTTACCGGTCACTTGACGTACAGACAAGGCGGCTCCACCTCGCGCATCTCCATCCGTCTTGGTCAGGATCACCCCGGTCAATGGCAGGGCCTGGTTAAAGGCGCTGGCGGAATTGACGGCATCCTGACCCAGCATGCTGTCCACAACGAACAGCGTATCCGAGGGCGCCACTGCCGAGTGTAGTTGGATGATCTCCTGCATCATCTCCTGATCCACGTGCAATCGACCTGCCGTATCAATAAGCAAGACATCCATGAATCTCACCCGGGCCTTGTTCAAGGCAGAACTTGCAATGGCCAGGGGTGATTCATTACGGTTGCTTTCAAAGAATGCAAAGCTGTTCTGCTGAGCCAGTATTGCTAACTGTTCGATAGCCGCAGGCCGGTAAACGTCACAGCTGACTGCCATGACTTTCTTGTTATGTTGCTTCTGCAACCAGCAGGCCAGCTTAGCTGCCGTAGTCGTCTTTCCTGCTCCCTGCAAGCCGGCAAGCAGGATCACCGCCGGTGCAGGTACTTGCAGATTGAGGGAAGCCTCTCCCGTGCCCATCAAGCGGATCAGTTCCGCATGAACAGCTTTAATGATGAACTGCCCCGGGGACAGACTGATGTTGAGTTCCTGTCCCAAGGCTCGCACACGCACATGCTCTATAAAGTCCTTCACTACCGGGAGCGCTACATCAGCTTCCAGGAGCGCCATCCTGACTTCCCTCAGTGTTTCGGCGATATTTTCCTCGGTAAGGCGAGCCTGACCGCGTAATTTCCTGATTACAGAGGATAATCTTCCCGTCAAATTATCAAACATAGATACACCATTTCTTGAGCTTTTTACTGTTAGCCGATACCATCCTGATTCATTCCCTGCTTGGTAGCCATATAATGGATGGTTGAGGAATATTAACAGGAACCAATACAAGACTATACTGGCGAGAAATTACTTCATATACACCGTCCTGACGAGTAGCTGATTCACATGAACATTTTTCTGATCGCCCTCACCATAGTGTTATACCTTGTCACGACCGCAATACTCGGTTACCGGTTCTTCTTGCTAAAACTCGCAGGCGGGGAACACAAATGGCAACTGCTTCCAGCTTGCAGTCTCGCTCTGATCCTGCATGCCATCGTCCTGTATCAAAATATCATGGTCCCGGAAGGAATCAACCTGGGGTTTTACCATGCCTTCTCATTGATGTCCTGGGCGGTAGTCATGCTGGTCTGTGTCACCGTAATCTTCAAGCCGGTGGAAAACCTGGCGCTGTTCTTTCTCCCGGTCGCCGCCTTGTCACTGGGTCTCACAGTTATGTTCCCGGTAGAGAGGATCATCTCTGATTCTTACACGCTCGGTCTCCAATTCCATATCCTGCTTTCGATTACTGCATTCAGTCTGTTTGTCATGGCGGCATTGCAGGCAATCATCCTGTCCATTCAGGTGCATCAACTTAAGAATAAACACCCGGTCCGGATGATGCATATACTACCCCCCTTGCAGATCATGGAAGAATTACTGGTACAACTATTGGCTATCGGTTTCTTCCTGCTCAGCCTCAGCCTCGCTACGGGACTGATGTTCGTCCATGATGTATTCGCCCAACACCTCGCACACAAAACCGTCCTGTCCATATCCGGCTGGTTAGTATTCGCTGTAGTCCTGTGGGGCCGCTGGTCCTGGGGCTGGCGCGGCAGGAAACTGGTAGTCTGGACACTGGGGGGATTCATTTCATTGTTACTGGCCTATTTCGGCTCCAAGTTGGTACTGGAGCTTATACTCCAACGGGTATGATGGGTCTTGCACTGAGCCTGTATGGGAATACCGCGCACTTGACAGTCGGTTGATTTGACCGACGATACCATGTTTCCTTAACCAAGGAGGTAGCAGACTGATTGGATGACATCCATTTATCCCTGTTATTCGGGATCCTGTTTCTAATGATTGTACTCTCTGCATTCTTCTCCAGCGCTGAGACCAGCATGATGACAATCAACCGCTATCGTTTGTTGCATATGGCGAAAGACAAGCACCGGGGAGCAATACTGGTCAGCCGCCTGCTATCCCAGCCGGATCGTTTACTAGGTCTTATTCTGTTCGGCAATAATCTGGTTAACATCAGCGCAGCCTCCGTGGCAACCGTAATCACCCTCAAGCTGGTGGGGGAAGAAGGCATACTACCGGCTTCCCTGGTGCTGACCGGAGTCATCCTTGTATTTGGCGAGGTGGCGCCAAAGACTGTAGCGGCGCTCCATCCGGAGCGTATCGCATTCCCCTTTGCCTATATTCTTCAGCCGCTCAGCTATCTGTTATATCCCTTTGTCTGGGTGATCAACAAACTGGCTAACGGTCTTCTGCGCCTGTTCGGAATTAATACAGGCGCGCCTTCCGGGGATGGTTCTCTGACCATCGATGAACTCCGAACCGTGGTGCGAGAGGCCGGTAATATGATACCCATGCGACACCGCAGGATGCTCATCAGCATTCTCGACCTGGAGAATGTCACCGTGGAGGATATCATGGTTCACCGCAGTGAAATCGTTGGCATAGATATCGACGATCCGCCGGCGGAAATCATCGGCTTGTTACGAGACTCCCAGCATACCCGCCTTCCCGTGTATCAGGAAAACATCGACAACATCATCGGTATGCTGCACGTCAGGCATATACTCCGTGTCCTGTCCGACAAGGACATTTTTACGATCGAAGACCTGAAGCGGGTCACCGTGGAACCGTATTTTGTACCTTTGAATACTCAGTTACACATACAACTGAGGAACTTCCAGAAACAAAAGATACGCGTTGGACTGGTGGTCGACGAGTACGGATCGGTACAGGGACTCGTCACCATGGAAGATATTCTGGAAGAGATCGTCGGTGAATTCACCACGGACTTGCAGACCTATGACCAGGATATTCACCCCCAGGAGGACGGCAGTTTCATCATCGACGGTGCGGCGACTCTGCGGGACATCAACAAGCAACTGAAATGGGAACTTCCCACGGATGGTGCCAAGACATTGAATGGTCTTATTCTTGAGTACATGGAACGGATCCCGGATCCCGGCACGAGCCTCAGGATAGGGAATTTCGCAATGGAAGTTACTCAGGCTGCTGATAACGCGGTAAAGACTGTCCGGATTACGCCGCTACGAAAAAATGATTCACGGGACACCGAGACCGCCTGAAGTCCGTATACCGCCACTCGCGCCGGCGAGTGGCGAGTATTTTACCAGCCTGAAAACCAGTTATTTAGCCAGTCCGAATTCCCCTTCAAACTGGAGACCAAGCTCATCACTGACCATGGGTGTAAACATACCCATACCAAATTCAGACCGATTGAACTTGCCGGTAGCGGAGAATCCGAGCATAGGATTTTTGCTCATGGGATGCTCTCCAGCCCGGTTCAAGTGGACATCCAGACTGACAGGTTTGGTTACACCCTTGATGGTCAAATCGCCGGTAAGTACGGCAGTATCCGTTCCGGTGCTTTTATATGAAGTCGAGGTGAAAGTAATTTCCGGAAACTTGGCAGCATCGAGGAACTTCTCGCTCGCGAGTTCAGCATTAAAGGTGGCAATCCCGGCATCTATGCTGTTTACCGCGATATTGACCTTCGTGCTGCTGTTATCAATATTCGCGCTGTCATACTGTATCTCGGTATCGAAGTTGGTAAACCGGAGCATCGGGTGTGAAAAGCCCATGTGCAGGTAGGAAAATACCAGGTAACCATGGTTTTTATCCATCTTGTAGGTACCGGACGGCAGTACCGGCGCAGGTGCCGTGGACTGTTGTGCATGTACTGTAACTACCGAGAACAGCAGGATTGCAAACGTTAATAAGCTGATTTTGACCTTAACCATAATAATCCCCTTTCAGTTATTGATAGTAATATCCCCGGGGCCGGCCCCGCTCTTTATGTTCAATTCCAACTCATGATCAATACAGCTCCCGAATCTTCATCCAGCCCCTTGTAATACCGTGAATAACTCATTATGGTAGCGGCCATTTTACAATAGACTACAGTTCTGTACGGGAGACTCGATTGACCAGCGCTGAGAATATTTTAGAACCCGTACAAGGTCAATCTGTTCCACCTTATTTCCTATTATTCCTTGCATTCATGATAGCGGCAACACCGCTTGCGCTGGATGCCTACCTCCCTGCGCTGCCGGCAATGGCCAACTATTTCGATGTGAATATTGTCGCCATGAACAATACCATCAGCACATTCCTCATGGGTAATGCCCTGGGTGTCATCATCGCCGGTCCTGTATCCGACTGCAGGGGGCGCAAACCCGTGGGAATCAGCGGCTTGGTCCTGTTTCTCGTGTCGTCATTTGCCATTGTTTTCGCTGCCAATGCGTTGCAGATCCAGTTGCTCAGGGTCATACAGGCCATTGGTACAGGCATGTGTACCGTCATCTGCCTGCCCTCCATACGAGATGTCTACAATGCCAGGGAAACGGGAAGTAAGTTTGCCGTGGTCATGATGATCATGGGTCTGGCGCCGCTCCTGGCCCCGGTATTCGGGGCGATTTTGCTGAAAATCAACTGGCAGGCAATCTTCATCGCGCTCGGGATCTATGCTGCACTGCTAACAGCCTGGTATGCAGTAGGTATCCACGAAACACGCTCCGGAAAAACCCAGGGTCTCTCACCAGCCAAGATCATGATCCAGTACATGGCAGTCTTCAACCACCGCAATAATGACAAACGGGTGGCAATACGATATGCCCTCTCCATGGCATTGACTGGCGGTGTCCTGATGACCTTTCTAACCAATGCATCCTTGACCTATATCCAGTATTTCGGCATCAGCGAATCCATGTTCCCGGTACTCTTCGGCATCTCGCCCATTGCCATGATATATACGAATTACCTGAGTATGCGCCTGATCAGAAAACATGATCCCCAGCGCATCTTTAAGCTGGCAAACGCTGCGCAACTGCTGCTGATGTTATTGTTGCTGCTGGTGGTTGTCACGCGGATGGATTCACTCATCACCGTTGTACCCCTTCTTGTCTGTGGTGTTTCCATGGGTGGATTAATTCATCCCTGTGGTTCAACCATGTACATGAGTAATTTCAGGGAACTGAGCGGAAGTGCAACTTCAATCGTAACCACAGGCATGTTTCTGTTCGGCGCTGGATTCGGCATGATTTCGGGTCTTTTTTACGACGGGACTCTGACTTCGATGGTCGGCACCATGCTGTCAGCAACTCTGCTTGCCAACCTGGTTGCCTGGACAACACCCGACATATCACTGGAACAGATCCTGACCCAACGGTCTTGAGGGGTTTATAGCGTCTCCGTGGAACAAAGGATACCGATCCCTGGTTAGCCCAGGCGTTTACCCGGTATCAATCCTCTTTCTCGCGAAAGGTTTCCAGTCCCGGTCGGAAAGTCTTTTCTTCCAGGAAAGCTTTCATTGCCTTCTGCTTGAATTTGTTGCCACCCTTGAACATCGCCTCGGCGACTTTGGCATAGATATAATCACTTGCAGTATCCCAGTCCATACTCGATATCCGCTTGTAGACTTCTTTGGCACATCTCAGTGTAGTCTGGTTCTTTGCCAGCAGGATTCTCGCCAGTTCGGTTACCCGTTCTTTGAGTTTCTCTGCAGGGACCGCTTCATTGATCAGTTTCATCTCCGCTGCCTTACGGCCATCGAAGGTCTCCCCGGTCATGATGTAATACAATCCATCACGCAAACCCATGGTATCCGCAACCATCTTGGAAACATTTCCGGCGGGAAGAATCCCCCAGTTGATCTCAGAGAGTCCGAATACCGCATCTTCCGAGGCGATTGCCAGATCACAGGCCACCAGAGGGGTAAAGGCACCACCAAAACACCAGCCATTCACCATGGCTATGGTCGGTTTGTAATAATCCCTGAGTTTGCGCCATTGCCAATCACCTGCAGCCCGCTGAGTTTTGTACTTGACGATGTCAGATGCATTTTCCATTTCCGCAAAATATTCCCTCAGGTCCATGCCGGCTGACCAGGCCTCACCTACCCCGGTTAATACCAGCACTCCGCAACGATCATCGGTTTCAAGTGCCTCCAGTGTAGCCAGCATCTCCTGGTTGAGAGCGGGACTCATGCAGTTCCTTTTCTCTGGCCGATTGAACATCACCCAGGCGATTCGATCTTCAAATTCAACAAGTACATTACGGCCCCAGGGCGTGTTTTCAGTTGCCATTAGCTATAAACTCCAAGTGATTGTTTGTATTAAATATTGCATGTATTTTATACCTTATGTTACATGATACTATAGGGTTTTCATACCCTATAACCATGTCCAAACAGGTGCCAGCACGATGAGGAGTATTAACCCGGATCTGCCCCGTTATCCCACGCTTATCCATGTGCTGGCCGAGGCCATTCACCGGGTACCGGAGCATGACGCCCTGATCTGCTCTGGAAAGACCCTCAGTTACTTGCAGTTGGGTCAGGCGGTCACCGGGCTGGCAGCACAGATCCGCGAAGAACTTGCAGCCGATAGCAGGATCATGGTCATGCTGAGTAACTCCCTTGAAATGGAAATCGCCATCTTTGCCTCGATGGCGGCGCAGGCCCAGGCAATCCCGGCAAACCCCTTCCTGACTGAGAGTGAATTGCGTCCGGTCCTCAAGGCGGCTGAAGCTGATATGGTAATTTATGACATAAGACAAGGGGAAAAACTCCTTCCACTGCTGCGCGAGGCCGGACTGAAACACTTGCTGGCGGTGAATCTTGACGGCAGCACATTATCCCATTGGCTGGATTCCGGGGAAGGCAATTTCCACACTGCTTTGATGCCGGAACCGCATAAACCGGGATTAATGTTCCTGAGTGGTGGGACGACGGGAATACCAAAATGCGTTAATCATTTACATGGTGCGCTCGTCACTACTGTGCGCCAGCATGTGCACATGTGGCCCGTGGATTTTGAACAGGAACGATTTTTATCAGTCGCTCCAATGTTCCATATCTGGGGTTTTGGTTATGCTGTAATGGTTCCTACCTATGCCAGAAGTACCCTCGTCATTATTCCTAAATACAACCCTGATGAGGTCTTGAAGTCCCTCCACCACCATCACATCACAATTTTCGCCGGCGGACCCGCACCGATATATATGGGCTTGCTCGATAATCCCCTGATTCGGCATGTGGATTTCAGTCATCTTAAATATTCTCTTTCCGGTGGCGCACCGTGTCCGGAGGATCTGCATATCCGCTGGAAAGAAATAACAGGTTGCAGCCTGTTTGAAGGCTGGGGCATGTCGGAAGGCGCACCGCTCTGCCTGAACCCCGCGGAAGCTAAGCGAAAAACGGGATCCGTCGGCATTCCAGTACCGGAAACGGAGATTCGCGCCGTCCATGTTGACACGAGATCCGTGTTAGCGGTCGGAGAAGTGGGGGAAATACAGGTACGCGGCCCACAGTTGACGATTGGCTACCGCAATAACCCGGAAGAGACAGCAATGCTGTACACGGACGGCTGGCTGAATACGGGTGATGTGGGGTATATCGATGAGGAAGGCTATCTGTTCCTGGTGGATCGAAAAAAGGATATGGTGATCGTTGGCGGGTATAATGTCTATCCCAGGGAGGTAGACGAAGTGCTGTTCAACCATCCCAAGATTGCAGAGGCAGCAGCACTCGGTAAACCCGATAAACGTCTTGGGGAAGTGATCGTAGCCTTCGTAGTGCTTAAACCGGGCGCATCCATGACTGAAGAAGAGTTTTTCAGTTACTGCAATGGAAAGCTCGTCAAATACAAGCGGCCTGTGGAAGTGACCTTCCTGGATGCCCTACCGCGTACGGGTGCAAACAAGATCAATAAACGCGCTCTTAAAGCTACTCACTACGGATAAGCTGGCGTAGGAGCGAACCCTCACGATAAAGATATCTTGCTTGGAAACCGCGCTCACTATTCAGGTAAAACTACCCTACCATAATGATTCGAGCGCTTGCCTTTTGGAACTCCAGTACCGCGATCAAAACACCTCGGGAATGAAGGTCTGATCCGTCATGGGTGGCCGGACATACCCCTTACTGCGTTTTTCCCTAGCCGGCAATTCCACGGGTCCGGGTGTAAGGTCCCCGTAATTCACCAGCGACAGTAGATGGGATATGACATTCAACCGTGCCCGTTTCTTGTCTTCACCATTAACCACATACCATTGAGCCTGCTTGATATCAGTATGGGAGAACATTTCATCCTTCGCCTTGGAGTATTCAACCCATTTCGTCAACGATTCGAGATCCATGGGGCTTAACTTCCAGCGTTTGGTCGGCCTGCTATTCCTTTCTATAAAACGTTTTTCCTGTTGCTCATCACTCACGGAAAACCAGTACTTGATCACCAGAATCCCGGATCGCACCAGCATTCGTTCAAATTCTGGACAGGAACGCAGGAATTCCCTGTGTTCCGGTTCCGTGCAGAATCCCATGACCATTTCAACACCGGCACGGTTATACCAGGATCGGTCGAAGATCACCATTTCGCCTCCGGCGGGAAGATGCTGGACATAGCGTTGGAAATACCACTGGGTCTTTTCCCTCTCGGTAGGGGCAGGCAATGCCACGACCCTGCATACCCTTGGATTGAGGCATTCCGTGATCCGCTTGATGCAACCACCCTTGCCGGCAGCATCCCGGCCTTCAAAGATTACCACGATCTTAAGATTGTTATGGCGGATCCATTCCTGGAGTTTCACCAGTTCAATATGTAACTTGGCAAGTTCCTTTTCATAGACCTCATTTTTTATCTTCTTCTTTGCCTTTTTCTCCGATGACAGATCATCATTTTCAGGTTCCGACTGGTTTCCTACATCCTCCTCGGATTTATGCTTTTTGGTCTTTTCTTCGTCTTTATCTTTCCGGCTCATGGTTGTCTCCGCTAATGTACGCACATCACCCAGGAATAATAGACTGTGGTTGCAGATCCGGCAATGGAAATAAAGTCATCATCGGCCAATCCCGGCAGAAGTTACTCGATTAAAGTCAGCATCCGTCTGAGTGTTCCAGCAATGCAAACAATTCCTTTCCCACAAGCTGATAACGCCAACCTTGTTGAAGTTGCGCGTTCGCCCCATTACGCACCAGTGCCTCCAGTCCTTTTTGAGTGACAATCGAATTCTCCCTCAAGTTATACTGTCTTTGTTTCTGCTGCACCACCTCGAACATCTTCTCCACCAGTCGTTTTTGCTCCATACCGAGCGGCTGTCGGTTTTCCGCTTGAACCAGATCTTTTTTTCCTGTCCGATCCGCTGTGGCGATGAGATGCAGCAAGGCAGACCCGTGCTTTGCCAGAAATCGCTTATTCAGTCCCTGCATCCGTGTCAGATCGAGAGATGACTGCGGCTGTAATCTGGATAGATCAACAAGCAAGGTATCACTCAGCAGCCAATTTCTGGGAATGTTTTCGCGTCTTGCCGTCATCTCCCGCCATGCCGCCAGCTGTTGAAGCACCGCCACCTCGCTTTCTGATAATCTCCTGGCCTGGCGAATCCGTCTCCAGCAATCATATGGATCCACGTCATACAGTGCTGGAGACTGTAGGGCTGCAAAATCATCCTTGAGCCATTCCAGTATCCCGGCATCGCTCAGGCGCTGCCGGATTAGCTCATATACCTGTGCGAGATAAATGACATCCTCTGCAGCATATTTCAGCTGTCCGCCGGAAAGGGGACGTATTTTCCAATTCGTTCTGGTATGGGACTTATCAAGTTCCACCCCGAGCAAGTGCTTAACAAGCGTGGCATAAGAGGACTGTTCTTCCAAACCCAGCAATTGCGCCGCGATCTGCGTATCAAAAATAGGAGTGGGGACTCTGTCATACAGATGGTGGAATATCTCCAAATCCTGGCGTCCAGCATGGAATACCTTCGTAATACGCGAGTTAAAAATAAGCTCTACCAATGGGCCCATATCCTGAATGGCCAAAGGATCGATCACTGCAACCTGTCCGATCGTGGTGAGTTGGACCAGACAGAGTTCGGGATAATATGTACTGCTCCGCTCGAATTCAGTATCGACAGCCACCCAATCATTTTTTGCCTGTTCGTAACAGACAGCCGCAAGATCAACGTCTGAGTCGACCAGGAAATAATCATGGCCTCCGGCTGTTAGCTTGTGCATTCAGTCCGGCCGGAACTTGCTTTCAGGGGATCGCCTGGGTTCTTAAATCATCCAGCTTTCTGGCGATGGCATTCGGTGAAGTGGTGGTGCGCGCCAGCAGATGATAAGCAACGGGGACTACAAACAATGTAAATACCGTGGAGAAACTCACACCGGAACAGAGGACGATGCCGAGAACCTCCTGGCTTTCGGATCCGGGTCCCTCCGTCAGCATCAGGGGTAGTGATCCCATGACCGTCGCGATGGTGGTCATCACTACCGGCCTGAATCGCAGCCGTGCACCTTCAATGACGGCCTTGCTGAATTCCAAGCCACGATCCCGCATCTGGTTGATAAAATCCACAATCAACACCCCATTCTTGGATGCAATCCCGATGAGGATAACCAATCCGATTTGACTGAAGATATTGAGCGAGCTGCCGCTGATTACAAGCCCGGCAATTCCGCCAATCAGCGCCAGGGGAACAGTGATCATGATGACGCCTGGCTGGATAAAACTCTCGAACTGGGCGGCCAATATAAGGAACACCACCAGCAGTGCAATACCGAAAGTGAAATAAATCCCTCCGGAGGATTCCTTGTACTCCAGGGATTCACCCTGGTAATCAATCCCGGTTCCTTCAGGTAGTTCCTCATGCACAACAGCTTCAAGAAACTTCAGGGCCTCTCCCAGGGTATAGCCGGGAGCGAGGTTGGCACTGATAGTGACGGCCCTGGCCCGGTTATAACGGTGGAGTGAGGCCGCCCCTGCGATATTCTCAACCCGGGTGAGATTGGTCAGTGGGATAAGTTCACCGCTGTTTTCAGAGCGCACATAGATATTCTGTAAATCCGCTGAAGTCGCACGCTGTTCATCCTTAGCCTGCAAGACGACATCATATTCCTCTCCATCCACTACATAGGTAGTGACCTGTTGTTCACTCATCATCGTCTGGAGCGTCCGGCCGATGGTTTGTACCGATATACCGAGAGCAGCAGCCCGATCCTTGTCTATGCGTACAATGACCTGTGGCTGGGTTTCCTTGAGGTCATGGTCCACCCGTATCAAACCGGGATTTTTCTCAGCCCGATCCAGTATGACATCCCGCCAGCGGGCAAGGGTCTCATAATCGGGTCCATCGACGACAAACTGCACCGGCTGACCGCCCCCCCCACGCGATAGGCCGGAGTTAACCCGGGTAAATATACGAACCCCGGGGATCTCGCTCCAGGCACGGGTGAGTGTCTGCTGTATCTCCGCGGTGCTGCGCTTGCGTTCATCCCAGGGCGCCAGATTGATGAAGGTTACTCCGGAGTTGGCCGAGTTGTTTCCGCCAAAACCGGGGATGCGAACAATCGCCCGGACCACGTCACCGGATTCGATGAACGGCTTGATCGGCGCCTCGATCTGCTCAACGTATTCCGCCATCCTGTTAAAACTGGTGCCTTCAGCGGCGGAGATCATCCCCATGAAAGTACCCTGATCCTCTTCAGGCGCGTATTCCTGCCGTAGTTTTCCGGCCAGCACGTAGCCACATACTCCGATCGCGGCAAGCAGAAAGACAGAGGACCATGGGTAATGCAGTGCCTTTCCCAACAACCTGCCATATAAACTGTCAATCCGATGAAAGATCCGATCTACAAAAATCTCTATCGCACGCTTGCCGTAATTCGGCGTGAGAAGTTTCGAAGACATCATCGGTGTAAGTGTTAAGGCAAGCAGGGCGGAAACTATCACCGCTGCGCAAATAGTAACCGCCAGCTCGGAGAAAAGTTCTCCCATGTTGTCCTTGAGGAAGATGATGGGGGCAAAGACCGCGACCAGTACGACAGTAGTGGCGATCACGGCAAAAACCACTTGCCTGGATCCGTTGAAAGCAGCCAGCAAGGGCGCCTCTCCTTCCTCGATGCGCCGGTGTATGTTTTCCAGCACCACGATGGAGTCATCCACCACCAGGCCAATCGATAATACCAGAGCCAGCAGAGTGATCAGGTTAATGGAATAACCGAACGCGGCCAGGGCAATAAAAACCGAGATGAGGCATATGGGGATGGTCACGACAGGGATCCACATCGCGCGGAAACTGCCTAGAAACAGCAGGATCACAAAACTAACGAGGATGGTGGTGACAATAATGGTTTCATAGACCGAGTTGATGGCCGCCCGTATATAGAGGGAATCATCGGAACTGGAGACCAGACTCATGCCTGAAGGCAGCTCCCGGTTGATTTGTGTCATAACCTCCTTGACACCCTCCAGAACTTCTACTGTATTGGCTGTAGATTGTTTCACGATTCCCATGCCGATCATATTGGATGCATTGGTGCGAAATAGATTACGGATACTCCGCGGCGCAACCTCGATCCGGGAAATCTCACCCAGCCGTATCAAATGACCGTCCGTGCCCCTTTGTATGACAAGATTTCTGAAATCATCCGCGGTTACATAGTTACGGGCGATACGCACAGTAAACTCGCGCTCAACGGAATCCAGTCTGCCTGCCGGCAATTCAATATTCTCCCGGCGCAGGGCATTGGTGATATCCGTTACCGTAAGGCCACGTGCCGCCATTTCGATTCGATCCAGCCATACCCTCATGGACGGACGTCCGGAACCACTCACGTTGATATTGGAGATACCCGGAATTACGGAGAACCTGTCCACTATGTGCCTCTCGGCATAATCAGTCAGCTCCATCAAACTCATGGTCTCGCTGATAAAACTCATGTACATGATGGGGCTTGCGTCCGACTCTTCCTTGGTGACTCTGGGAGTCTCAATATCTTCGGGCAATCGGTTAAGGATCCGATTAACGCGGTCCCGTACATCATTGGCGGCGTCATCCATCTCCATACCTAATTCAAATTCGATCTGGATATTCGATCTTCCATCGCTGCTGGAGGAACTGATGGTCTTTACACCTGCAATACCACTCAGATCCCCTTCAAGCTGTTGAGTGACACGGGATTCGACGATATCCGCGGATGCCCCCGGGTAATCGGTGGATACGGAGATTACGGGCGAAGAGATATCGGGATATTCCCTCACGGAAAGCTCCTGGAAGGAAAGCACGCCCAGAGCAACCAGCAATAAACTGATCACAGTTGCAAATAC
>Ga0156099_1147_pt1 | contig 18478 bp, 14 predicted proteins | sample RifCSPlowO2_02_FD_107752 | JGI IMG/M metagenome (GOLD analysis project Ga0156099, IMG submission 107752) | Gammaproteobacteria bacterium RIFCSPLOWO2_02_FULL_56_15
CAATAAAAAGTGTAAGGGTGGAAGGTGAATTCCTCCATTTGTCCACCGATGTGCTCAGAAACAGTGTTATCGATGTGGTGAGGGATGGTTTTTTCAATGTCAATGTGGACCTGATTCAGACCACGTTGTTTTCCAGCCCCTGGGTGGACGAGGTTACCGTACGCAGGGTCTGGCCGGATGGACTGGTGGTCCGGGTGGTTGAAAAAAAGGTCATAGCCCGATGGGGAGACAGGGGGCTCGTGAGCCCGGAGGCGGATCTGTTCTTTCCTGAGAGAGTCTCCATCCCTGATGGACTCCCCCTGTTCAATGGTCCGGACAATACTCAGGCACTGATCCTGAACCGGTATCTTCAGATCAATGGGGAACTGGTGCGGCGCGGATGGAGTGTTGCCGGTGTTACGCTCGATAAGCGCTGGTCATGGTCGTTCAGCCTGGAATCGGGGATCAGGGTATTGCTGGGTAGACGGGATGTGTCTGCGCGGATTCTCAGGTTTTCCGATCTGGCAGCAACAGAGATAGGCAAACGGCAGGAAGATATCGATGTCATTGATATGCGCTACACGAATGGGTTTGCCGTTCGCTGGAAGTCACAGCATGAGAATAAAGTGGAATCGGAACTGAATAACCATGGTTAAAAAGACAGAGAAGAATCTGATCGTCGGACTGGATATAGGAACCTCCAAGGTGGTTGCCATCGTGGGAGAGATAAACCCTGGCAATGAAATAGAAATCATTGGTCTTGGATCATGCCGTTCACGGGGACTCAAGAAGGGGGTGGTGGTGAATATTGAATCCACTGTCCAGACGATTCAAAGGGCCATCGAGGAGGCGGAACTGATGGCTGGTTGCGAGATACATTCCGTCTATGCAGGTATAGCCGGCAGCCATATAAGGAGCCTGAATTCCCACGGTATCGTGGCCATCCGGGATAACGAAGTGTCTCTCAGTGACGTGGACCGTGTCATCGATGCGGCGCGTGCCGTGGCCATACCAGCGGATCAGAAGATCCTGCACATACTGCCCCAGGAATTCATCATCGACAGTCAGGAAGGCATCAAGGAGCCGATTGGGATGTCGGGAGTCAGGCTGGAGGCCAAGGTGCATATGGTCACCGGCTCCGTCAGCTCGGCCCAGAACATAGTCAAGTGTGTACGACGCTGCGGTCTGGAAGTGGACGATATCATTCTGGAACAACTCGCATCAAGCTACGCGGTTTTGACGGAAGATGAAAAAGATCTTGGCGTCTGCCTGGTGGATATCGGTGGAGGGACTACAGACATTGCAATCTTCACTGAAGGGTCCATACATCACACAGCCGTGATCCCCATTGCCGGCGATCAGGTTACCAATGATATCGCGGTCGCGCTACGCACACCGACACAATATGCGGAGGAAATAAAGGTGCGTTACGCCTGTGCCCTGACACAGCTTGCCAGCCAGGAGGAGACGATAGAAGTTCCCAGTGTGGGCGATCGTCCGGCGCGGCGTCTGGCCAGACAAACCCTGGCCGAAGTGGTTGAACCGCGTTATGAAGAACTTTTTACCCTGGTCCAGAACGAGTTACGGCGCAGCGGCTACGAAGATTTGATAGCTGCGGGTGTGGTGTTGACCGGGGGCAGCTCGAAGATGGAGGGTGTTGTGGAACTGGCGGAAGAAATCTTCCACATGCCAGTGCGTATCGGCGTCCCCCAACATGTCAGTGGATTGTCGGATGTGGTCAGAAATCCGATCTATTCGACTGGTGTGGGATTACTGATGTTCGGACAGCGGCAGATACAGGATTCCATGCCTAGTCTGCATCTTGATGGTGGTGCAAAGAGTTTGTGGGAACGTATGAAAAGCTGGTTTCATGGCAATTTCTGATTTTTTCCAACTGGAGGATAACGTGTATGTTTGAATTGGTCGATGCACAAAATCAGTTAGCGGTAATCAAGGTGATCGGTATCGGTGGCGGCGGCGGCAATGCCGTACAACACATGGTTAACGCCAACATTGACGGGGTTGAGTTTATCTGTGGCAACACAGATGTCCAGGCGCTTAAAAATTGCAGTGCGCGCACCATACTGCAACTTGGCAGTAACGTTACCAAGGGGCTGGGTGCAGGATCAAATCCCGATGTGGGCCGGCAGGCTGCCCTGGAAGATCGTGACCGAATCATGGATGTGCTGGAAGGCTCGGATATGGTTTTCATCACTGCAGGAATGGGAGGCGGGACCGGCACGGGCGCTGCACCAATCGTTGCACAGGTCGCCAGGGAAATGGGTATTCTGACGGTTGCGGTGGTGACCAAGCCCTTTATCTTTGAAGGCAAGAAACGCGCCCAGATAGCGGAAAATGGGATCAAGGAACTCAGTCAGTATGTGGATTCACTGATTACCATCCCCAACGAGAAACTGCTGAGCGTACTTGGCCGGGAAATCAGTCTGCTGAATGCCTTTGCAACGGCCAATGATGTTCTACTCGGCGCAGTACAGGGCATCGCCCAGTTGATTACCTGTCCGGGATTGATCAATGTGGACTTTGCCGACGTCAAGACTGTAATGGCCGAAATGGGCATGGCCATGATGGGGTCCGGCAAGGCCCAGGGTGAAGGTCGCGCCCGCGTGGCGGCGGAAGCTGCAATCTCGAGTCCCCTGCTTGAGGATATCAATCTTTCCGGCGCCAGGGGCATCCTGGTGAATATCACCGCCGGCATGGACCTTTCCATAGGCGAATTCGACGAGGTCGGTAGTACGATCAAACAGTTCGCCTCGGAAAACGCGACAGTAGTGGTTGGAACGGTCATTGATCCTGAATTAAGCGGGGAAATGCGAGTAACCATCGTAGCTACCGGACTCGGCCAACCTGCCGATAGGGACGAGAGTAGCCGGGTCAAACTGGTATCCACACCCGCTACCGCTGTCAACTATAAGGATCTCGAACGACCGACAATTATGAGAAATATGGCGCCGATGGCGGGGAATAATGCCCTGCTGGAGTCTCAGGAGTACCTGGACATCCCGGCATTCCTACGCCGACAGGCCGATTAGGGATATAATTCTACCGTTTGGTTGTAGGTAATTATTGTCATAGTCTTGACAGTGAGAAGATTTGTCCGTAAAACAGCCAGTTGGAGAGGAGTAAATACCCCCTGTAGGGGTAAATAAACCTATGCGATGATCAGGCAAAGAACACTCAAAAATGTCATCCGGGCTACGGGTGTCGGGTTGCATACCGGTAAAAAAGTATTGCTAACCCTACGGCCAGCGCCACCCAACACGGGGATTGTATTCCGCCGGGTGGATCTCCCGATCGTTGTCGAGATCAGGGCCTGTCCTGAAAATGTTGGTGATACCAAATTATCGACAACCCTGGTAAAACAAGGAGTAAGGATATCCACTGTTGAACACCTGCTGTCCGCCCTGGCGGGTTTCGGGATTGACAATGCCTATATCGATACCAGTGCGGATGAAATCCCGATCATGGACGGCAGCGCCGGCCCGTTTGTTTTTCTAATCCAGTCTGCGGGTATCGAGGAGCAGGAAGAACCGAAGCGGTTTGTCAGGATACGTGAGACCGTGCGTGTTGAAGAGGACGACAAGTGGGCCATGTTCGAACCCTTCGATGGCTTCAAGGTGGGCTTTACTATCCAGTTTTCCCATCCTGCTTTCACTGTCAGAAATTGCCATGCGGAGATCGATTTCTCGACCACTTCCTTTGTCAAGGAAGTCAGCCGGGCCAGGACTTTCGGATTCATGCGGGATGTTGAACTTCTGCGGCAAAACAATCTGGCGCTTGGCGGGAGTCTGGATAATGCCGTTGTCGTTGATGAATACAGGATCCTGAATGAGGATGGCCTGCGGTATGAGGATGAGTGTGTAAAACACAAGATACTCGACGCAATCGGCGATCTTTATTTGCTCGGACACAGCCTGATTGGTTCATTCGAGGGGTATAAATCCGGGCACGAATTGAATAACAAGTTGTTGCGTAAACTGCTGGCCACAAAGGCAGCGGTTGAAGTGGTCAGCTTTGAAGACCACAAGGAATTGCCGATATCGTTCATGCAGCCGTTGCCTGCTGCATAGATTGAACTGCCCGGTGCGTCAAGCCCGGGAAGGTCGGGGGGAGTGTAATCCCAGTCGCACCAGTGAATGGCGCAGCCGTTCATCCCTGATCGATTCCGCCGAATTCAATAATAAAGTGGCGGATTTCTCTGAAAGGACAAGTTTCACATTTTGTTGCGACAAGGCACTGTCTATCCGAAGCACCTTGATACGGATGGATTTCAGATTGCCAAATCCGTAATTTTCGGCAATCCTGTACATATCGGGGATCCTGAACCGCAGCCGGGCAGCCCAGGCCGGACTGTCACTGTAGAGCGTCAGGGTTTCACCGACGAGGTTTGCAACTGAAACATGCAGACCCAGGGGAGGGCCAAGCGCGGATCGAAGATGGCCTTGCAGTCTGGCTAGTACCAGGGCTTTTTTGTACAGAGTATTCAGTGTCCCGGAATCATCCTGCAGGAAAGTAGTAATGAAAGCAGCCCGATTGCCGGTTAGGTCAGGCATCATAGAGAGCACAGTTTATTATATTTAACTCATGCAGATCATATTTTTTTCAGGCAATGCAAGTCATCGGGTCAGCTTCCGGCTGGGTAAGACTGGGCTGCTGTCTGTAGCGTTGGTAGTGCTGCTTGCGGCCGCTGGCCTGTTTCTTGCGGGTTTCCAGTACGCCGGCGAACAATCCGTTGCTCTCTTGTTTTCCATACGTGCGCAGACCGCCGCCACATGGCAGGATGAGTTGGACGGGCAGCGGCGGCTGCTTGAGGAGATCAGAACCAAGGCGGAGAAATCTCTGGATGCGCTCTCGGGTAAGCTCAGTCTCCTCCAAGGGCATGTGATGCGCCTGGATGCCTTAGGCACTCGACTGGCAGATATGGCCAAAATCGAGGATATGGATTTTTCAGTTGACAACCCGCTGGGACTGGGTGGCCCGCAAAGGACACAGGGATTGCAATCCATCGATGTCGAAGATTTCATCGACTCGCTGCAACAGCTTGAACTGATGCTGCAGGATCGTAGCGAGAAGCTGACTGCGATGGAATCCATGTTGATCAATCGCAGTTTACAGGAAATGACTCAACCCGACGGCAGTCCAGCGGCCAAAGGGTGGATATCATCAACGTTCGGGTACCGTAACGACCCGATTACAGGCAAAAGGGAGTTTCATGAAGGGCTGGATTTTTCAGGCAAACCGGGTACACCCATAACCGCTGTGGCGGCAGGAATCGTCACTTGGTCTGGCCCCTTATACGGCTATGGAAACTTGATTGAAATCAGTCACGTTGGTGGATACGTCACCCGTTACGGACACAACGAGATCAACCTCGTAACTGTTGGGGAGAAAATCGACAAGGGTGAAGTAATCGCGGTTATGGGGAACTCAGGCAGAAGCACTGGAACCCATGTGCATTTCGAGGTTCTCAGGAATGGCAAACAGGTGAATCCAAAAGAGTATATTGTTTCCAAGTAACTCCACTCCTCCCGGTCTGCACAGTTTAGCTTTACAACTTCAACCTCCATGCTGATTTCTATGCCGTGCAAGTGATCAGCAAATACCATGCGAATAATATGTTCAGAAGAATAATTACAGCGATATTTGGCAGCAGGAATGCCAGGGTTTTGAAACGGATCCAGAACGACGTTCATAGGATCAATACATTCGAGGCAGAGATTGAGGCTCTAAAGGACAATGCTTTTCCAGAGCAAACCCGGGAACTCAGGAACAGGTTGTTCGCCGGGCAGTCACTGGAGGAGATCCTGCCGGAGGCATTCGCACTGGTGCGAGAAGCAGGCAAGCGCACCCTCGGGTTGAGACATTTTGACGTACAAATGGTCGGCGGCGTTGTCCTGCATGAAGGTAATATCGCCGAGATGCGCACGGGGGAAGGGAAAACCCTGGTTGCCACTCTTGCCGCCTACTTGAATGCCCTCAGTGGCAAAGGTGTTCATATCGTTACGGTCAATGATTACCTTGCCCGCAGGGATGCGGAGTGGATGGGTAAAATCTACAGCTTCCTTGGGATGAGTACCGGAGTGATCGTTGCAGGATTGGACAATGAAGCACGCAAGGCGGCCTACCGCGCGGATATCACGTACGGCACCAACAATGAATTTGGTTTCGATTATCTCAGGGATAACATGAAATTCAGCAAGGATGCGCGGGTCCAGCGGGAGCTGCACTTTGCCATTGTCGATGAGGTGGACTCCATATTAATAGACGAGGCCCGGACGCCACTGATTATTTCCGGGCCCATTGACGACAGATCGGATCTGTATACGAGCATTAACAAACTGATCCCAAAACTGGCCAGGCAGATGACAGAGGATGGCCCGGGCGATTACAGCATTGATGAAAAAACCAAGCAGGCCTACCTGACGGAAGATGGCAATATTCATGCGGAAGCACTGTTGAAGGATACAGGCATCATAGGGAGGGATCAGGGATTATACGATCCGGTAAACTTACCCGTACTGCATCATATGAACTCCGCACTAAGAGCGCATTCCCTGTTTTCCAAGGATGTGGACTACATCATCCAGAACAATGAAGTTGTCATCGTGGATGAATTTACGGGCAGAACCATGCCCGGCAGAAGATGGTCCGACGGTCTGCATCAGGCCATAGAAGCAAAGGAAGGAGTTTCGATCCAGAACGAAAACCAGACGCTGGCCACCATTACCTACCAGAATTATTTCCGCCTTTATGCAAAGCTTTCCGGCATGACCGGCACGGCCGATACCGAGGCTCATGAGTTTCAGCAGATTTATGGACTCGAGGTTATCGTAATACCGACCAATGTACCCATGATCAGGGATGACCAGCCCGACATGGTGTTTATTTCCGCCAGGGAAAAGTTCCAGGCGATAATGGAGGATATCAAGGATTGTATCGCCAGAGGACAACCTGTGCTGGTCGGTACCGCCTCGATTGAAGTATCGGAACTGCTTTCCGGTATGTTCGCCAAGGAGAAGATCCGCCACCAGGTGCTTAATGCCAAGTTCCATGAGAAAGAGGCAGAGATCGTAGCCCAGGCCGGCAGCCCAGGCACGGTAACCATCGCTACAAACATGGCTGGACGCGGCACTGATATAGTACTTGGCGGCAATTACGAAGCAGAACTGAAAAAGCTGGTGGAAGCGGATGCTGAACAGACTGCGAGGATCAGGGAGGATTGGCGTAAGAAACATGAGCAGGTGATCGCCAGTGGAGGGCTCAGGATCGTGGGTACGGAACGTCATGAATCACGGAGGATCGATAACCAGCTCCGCGGCCGTTCCGGCAGGCAGGGAGACCCGGGTTCCAGCCGGTTTTATCTGTCACTGGAAGATAATCTGATGCGGATATTCGCCTCCGAGCGAGTGGCTGCCATCATGCAGAAACTGGGTATGCAGGAGGGTGAAGCCATAGAATCGACCCTTGTCTCCAGAAGTATCGAGAATGCTCAGCGCAAGGTGGAAGGACATAATTTCGATATCCGTAAACACCTGTTGGAATACGATGATGTCGCCAACGACCAGCGAAAGGAAATCTACAAGTGGCGTAATGAGCTGCTGGAACAGGAGGATGTCAGTGAAGATATCAAAAACATGCGCATGGGAGTCATCGAGGAAATTATCAACAGGTATATACCTGCAGGCAGCCATGATGAGTTATGGAATATCCCCGGACTCACCGATGCTCTGGAACGCACCTTCAATGTCCGCCATGATATCGGTGACTGGTTGCTGAAGGATGTGGCACTCGAGGAGGAGACCCTGAGGGAAAAGATCATCACTGAAACCTTGGCCTTTCTGGAAAGGAAGGCATCCGGTGTCCCAGCCGATCTGTTGCGCAGGCTGGAAAGGGATATCATGCTCGATATACTGGATCGACACTGGAAGGAACACCTTGTGGCGATGGATTCCCTCCGCCAAGGTATTGGTTTGAGGAGTTATGCACAAAAGAACCCAAAGCAGGAATACAAGCGGGAAGCCTTTGAAATGTTTGGCCGCATGCTTGAGGAGATTCGATACGCTGTCATAGAAATTCTGGCAAAAGTACAGTTCCGAACGGAGAGGGATATCGAGCTCGTCGGGAAAAAACAGGAACCTGATGAGAAGAAGATATCCTATAGTCATCCGGCTTCACCTGAGCCATTGGCGGGTCATGCGGGAGGCGGCAAGACCGCCGCCACACCCTACGTCAGAAATGAAAGAAAGATTGGACGCAATGAACCCTGTCCATGTGGCTCCGGAAAAAAATACAAGCAATGTCACGGCAGGCTGGCGTAGGCATGGAATTTTTCCAGATTGGCGATTCTTGATCAAGTTGAGTGCTGATATCGGGATGCGGGGATTATGGCGGTTGGATTGAGTGAGCCTGCCAACCCGGCTCCGGTCGGCGGTATCAGGCTTGCCGCCTGTTCTGCGGGAATTTACCGGAAGCAGAGACTGGATATGGTCTTGTTCGAAATGAGCAGGGATTCCGGATGTGCGGCAGTGTTTACGCAGAATGCCTTTTGTGCGGCGCCGGTGCAGATTGCAAGACGGCATCTCGCCGTAATACCCCATCCCCGATACCTGCTTATCAATGCAGGAAACGCCAATGCCGGCACCGGCGAACGCGGTCTGTTCGATGCCCGGCGCACATGTGAGTATCTTGCCGAAAAGGGCGGGTGCAGGCCGGAGGAGGTTCTCCCTTTTTCCACTGGAGTTATCGGCGAGTACCTGCCGGTGGATCGGCTTTGCCAGGGTGTCGACGCAATGCTTGGAAGGCTCGATGAGCACAACTGGAGGGATTGCAGCCGCGCCATTATGACCACAGATACCGTCGCCAAGTCCGTCTCCAAACAGGTCGTCCTGGATGGAAGGCAGGTAACCCTGACAGGGATTGCCAAGGGCTCGGGGATGATAAAGCCTGATATGGCCACCATGCTTGCCTTCATCGCCACGGACGCTCAACTGGACCACGGGCTTATGCAGTCCATGTTGCAACAGTCAGTCAACAGGAGCTTTAACAGGATTACTGTGGATGGAGACACATCGACCAATGATGCTTGTGTTCTGGTTGCTACAGGAAAGAGCGGAGTCGTTATTCAAGCTGGGAACCAGGAGAGATACAGCTTATTTAATGCCGCTCTCCATGAAATCTGCCTTGATCTCGCGCAGGCTATAATCCGTGATGGAGAAGGCGCAAGCAAATACCTGTCGATAACCGTAAGCGGAGGTAGAAATTCCTTGGATTGTCTTCGGACAGCCTATGCCATAGCCGAGTCACCGCTCGTCAAGACTGCCTGCCATGCCTCCGATCCCAACTGGGGCAGAATCCTCGCGGCAGTGGGTCGGGCCGGTATCCTGGATCTCGAGATAGGTCGCGTATCGATACAGGTGAACGATGTCTGTATTGTCGCCAAGGGGATGCGTACCCCGGAGTATACCGAGGATCAGGGCAAGCGGGCTATGCTGCAGGATGAAATCTTTGTTACTGTAGACCTTGGCATGGGGGATGCCGAGGAAACCGTGTGGACCTGTGATCTTTCAGCGGAGTATATCCGGATCAATGCAGAATACAGAACCTGAAAGAACAGGAGACAAATAGGGAGCCCGAGAATCAGGTCGAGAGTGCATGTGGTCGCCGGTGTTATTTATAACCGGCACAGGGACCAGATCCTGGTAGCGAAGCGTCTCCCGCGCAGTCACTTGGGAGGATACTGGGAGTTTCCGGGCGGTAAACTACAACCGGGTGAGGAGCCCTTGACCGCCCTGGTCAGGGAACTGCGGGAAGAAATTAATATCGAGGTGAAGACCGCAGAGCCTCTCATCAAGACTGATCATGATTATCCGGAAAAATCCGTAACATTGGATGTATGGTCGGTTTACGAGTGGACTGGTGTTTGCCAAGGTAATGAGGGACAGGTTATCAGGTGGCTGGATATCGACTCACTGGATCCTGGGCAGTTTCCGGCTGCGGATCATCCCGTAATTAAAGCGATCCGCTTGGCGCCTCCTTGATAGATGAGCAGCGCCCGCCGCAGAATAGCCGCCACGGATTCCTTTTATCTATACTGACAGGATTACCGCAGTTCGGACAGCGGGCGATCATAGGATACAACAGTGTAATTCAAAGCTGACTGTGGACTTGCTTTGCACTGGTCGATTCGAGGTCTTTGGTTGTTCCAGAAAACGGATTGTGAAACGGTGTTTACCCCCGCTGATTTCAGGGAAACACAGAGATTCGGCTGGCAACAGCACCCGGATCAACTGGCATGCCACGCTGGATTCAATTATCTGCTGATAGAATCCGTTTTCCGCCTGCCGGTTAGTCGGGTTGGTGCTGTTTCGTATCATCTGGAGGCATAGTTCGATACTGTTTCTAATGATCAATAGATCCTTCAACCAGAGTCCTAGTTGATTTGTACGTTCCTCAGGCGGCCTGTGTAGCCAGAAATTATAATTCGGGAGGTCAAAATTACAGGTTCCGCCTGGAATCGCGATGCGCTGCTTGACAGAGGTTACAAATTCATCCTGGCGCAGTGCCTGTCCCGGCTGGCAGCCGCTGTCACGCAGGGTGAAAAGGTTGGAATTGAGATTATCAAGGATCTTGCGTAATCGGCTGGTATCCACACCAGGGGATCCGTCCAGTGCCAAGAGTGTATTGGCATGTCGTTCCAGTTCCTTCATCAGTTCAGACTTCAGATCCGAGCGTGCGAGAAAATCTACTATCTCCATCAACAATATCAGGGTTTGCCGATTCTCCCATTCATTGGTCCCGTTGATGAAGTGCTCCACCTGCTTGAAGAGGTGCTCAATCCTGAGAAAGGATCGCACCCGCTCACTCAGCGGTTGTTCATAGATGATTTGAGTATTCAAACCTGGTATTTCCAATCCCGGCAGTGGCTTTGATTTCATGGGTCTGCCGGCTTATTGTAGCGAATTTGTTGCGATTACAAGATATTTATCGTGCAGTTTCTTCACCTGCCGGCAGAGGTGTTCGGGACCCAGGTCATTCTGGATGACATCATCGGCGCCTGCAAGGCGCTGCGCTCGGCTGACCTGGGTGTCCATAATTTTCTTGATGGAGTCTTCGCTCACGCCGTCACGCAGGCTGGCTCGAAGCAGCTGTGTAGATTCAGACACATCCACAACGAGAACGCGATCCACGCTCTGGCCCTTACCCGATTCAAAAAGCAGAGGGATACTGATGATGCAGTAGGAATAAGGCGCGGAAGCAGCCTGTTGTGCAATTTCCAAGCGTACCAGAGGGTGAATGATCGCCTCGAGCCGCCTTCTGTTCTCGGGTTCAGAAAATACAATCCGACGCAGATGATCACGCCGCAGTTCACCACCTTCCCCAGCTACATCCACGCCAAATTCGCGGAGAATTTTCAGGTACGCTGGTTTCCCTGATCTGACCAGATCATGGGAAATCCGATCCGCATCGATGATGGGTACACCAAGCCCTGCAAATAGATTGGATACTGTGGTTTTGCCGCTGCCGATCCCGCCAGTCAGGCCGACTCTCAGGGATGGTGTCAAGGCGACCATGCCCAGCGGGTATACATCGAGTTCAATTCCTGCCCCAGGATCAGCGCGATCCATCCGGCCGCCGCGAGGTAAGGTCCAAAGGGTATGGGTCGGCTCATTTCCTGCCGCTTAAGTAGTATCATGGTGATGCCTACGACTGCTCCGCAAAGTGAAGAGAGGAGGATGATCTGCGGCAGCATCTGCCATCCCAGCCAGGCACCAAGTGCGGACAGCAGCTTGAAATCCCCGTACCCCATGCCTTCCTTCCCGGTCACCAGGCGAAACAACATGAAGACGCTCCATAGAATACCATAACCGGCCATTGCGCCTATCAGGCTGGATTCCAAGTCGGTAAAGACACCGAACAGGCTGACCAGCAGACCCATCCATAAAACAGGCAGGGTGATATCATCAGGCAACAACTGGTGATCCAGGTCGATAATACTTATGCTCAGCAATGCCCAGCTGAAGACCAGGGCAAGCACAGCCTGGATCGTAAAACCGAAATACCAGGACAGAAACAGCGCCAGAACACCGCTTATCGCCTCCACCATGGGGTAGCGAAGTGAGATCGGAGCCCCGCAGCCCGAACATTTTCCGCGCAGCATGAGATAACTGAGTACCGGTATGTTCTCAACTGCCCTGATCATGCGATTGCAGTGGGGGCATCGGGAGCGAGGCCGGAACAGATTGTAGGGCTCTGGTACCCGGGGCTGACCGTAATTGATGTCGAGGATCAAACGGCATTCCTTTTCCCAATTGCGTTGCAGCATTATTGGAAGCCGGTGGATCACTACGTTGAGAAAGCTGCCCACCAGCAGGCCTATGACGGCCATCAAGAGATAATAGGCTGGAGGCGTTGTCTGCAGGTAATTCAGAAGTTGCATTTACTAAAGGAATATCCGGTTATATTTTGACTGGTACAGCACAACGGCGCCGCACGCCGGACCCAGGCGCCATGACAAGACGCGGATTTCCCCGATACCCGGGACATCAGGACATCCGGAAGGGTCTAGACGACGGCACCCATCTTGAAGATCGGGAGGTACATGCCGACCACGATACCGCCGATAACGACGCCGAGGAAGGCCATGATCATAGGTTCGAGCAGGCTGGTCAGTGCCTCTACGGCATCATCCACTTCCTGTTCGTACCAGTCCGCCACCTTGCCCAGCATGGCATCGATAGCACCGGATTCTTCGCCGATCGCCACCATCTGCACCACCATGTTGGGGAACAGTCCTGTATCCCGCATGGAGGCCTGTAACGAGGTGCCGGTCGCGATCGAATCCCGTATTTTCAGGCTGGCATTGTAGAAGACGATATTTCCAGTAGCACCTGCCACTGAGGTCATCGCTTCCACAAGCGGGGTACCGGCGGCGAACATGGTCTCCAGTGTGCGGGCAAAACGGGCGATGGCTCCCTTCTCCAGTATCTCGCCGATGACCGGCAACTTCAGCGACATGCGATCCAGGTATTGTCCTACGACAATGGAGCGTTTCTTAACCTCAATGAACCCCACGATCGCAATGATTACGACGCCGAAAATAGCCCACCAGTAGGCGACGAAGAAATCCGATGCATCGATGAGAAACTGGGTCAGTGCCGGCAGGTCAGCTCCAAATCCAGCGAACAGTTCAGCAAACTGGGGTATCACGAAGATCATCAGGATGGTTACGACGATTGCCGCCACGACGATAACCGCAGCGGGATAAAACAACGCGGATTTTATCTTGGATTTCAGCGCTTCGGTTTTCTCCATATAGGTGGCCAGTTTGTGCAGGATGGCTTCCAGGATACCCGCATGTTCACCTGCTTGTACGAGGTTACAGTACAAATCGTTGAACTGCAGCGGGCGTTTTCTCAGGCCATCGACCAGGCTGTTGCCGGCCTCCACATCGGCCTTGATCCCGAGAATCATGTCTTGCATGCTGGCATTTTCATGCCCACGGCCCACAATCTCGAAGGCCTGCACCAGGGGTACGCCTGAGGACATCATGGTGGCCAGTTGTCGGCTGAACACGGTGATATCTTTTGGTGTGATCTTTGCCTTGCCGGCGCCAAACAGGGATTTTGGTTTCTTTTTTACCTTGAGCGGATTAACGCCCTGCCTGCGCAGGTTTGCCTTGACCAAGGCATCGCTTTGCCCGCTCATCTCCCCTTTTACCCGCTTGCCTGATTTGTCCGTTCCTTCCCAGACAAACATAGCTGCCTTTGCTGCTTGTGCCATATGTTTTTTACTCTACGGTTACACGATTTACTTCCGCCAGGGTAGTGATCCCATCCATCACCTTTTTCAGGCCGGAACGCCGGATGTCCCAGATGCCCTCTATAGCGGCTTGGTCGCCCAACTGTACAGCGTTCGCGCCTTCAATGATCAGCCGTTTCATGGTATCGCTGATGGGCATGACCTGATAGATGCCTGCGCGGCCTTTATATCCACTGGGGCAATCCTCCTTCCCTGTGACAGGCTGGAAGACCTTGAATCCCTTGGCGATATCCTCTTCGGTAAAGCCCTCCCCGAGGAGTGCTTCCTTCGGCATCTCCAGCGGTACACGGTATTCCTTGTGCAGGCGCCGGCACAGTCGCTGGGCAGTGATCACATTGATAGAGGTGGCCACGGCAAAGGGGGCAACACCCATGTCCTTGATACGCGTCAGGGTCTGCGGCGCGTCGTTGGTGTGCAGGGTCGACATTACCATGTGACCGGTTTGCGCTGCCTTGACCGCGATGGAAGCTGTGGTGAGGTCACGAATTTCCCCTACGAGGATGATATTAGGGTCCTGCCTCAGGAAGGCCTTCAGGGCTTTTTCAAAGGTCATTCCCGTACGCTCATCCACCTGTACCTGGTTCACGCCGGGCAGGTTGATTTCCACCGGATCCTCAGCCGTGGAAATGTTTACGTCCACCTGGTTTAGAATATTGATCCCGGAATAGAGGGAAACCGTTTTTCCACTGCCTGTCGGTCCAGTCACAAGAAACATGCCGTAGGGTTTGTCCAGGTTTTCCAGGAAGATCTTCTTCTGATGATCCTCGTAGCCCAGCATATCAATCTGCAGTGCAGAGGAATCAGAATTGAGGATACGCAGGACGGACTTTTCCCCGAACAGGGTGGGACAGGTACTGACACGGAAATCTATGGACTTGGACTTTGAGAGTTTCAGCTTGATCCTTCCGTCCTGCGGAACCCGACGTTCGGATACATCCAGTCTCGACATGACCTTGATCCTGGCGGCGATCTTGCCGGCTAGGCTCAACGGCGGTTTGGCCACCTCGGTAAGAATGCCGTCAATCCGGTAGCGGACCCGGTAATATTTCTCATAGGGTTCGAAATGCAGGTCTGATGCCCCTTTTTTAATGGCATCCAGTAGGCATTTGTTAACAAATCTGACCACCGGGGCATCATCAACATCCGATTCCTCATCAGCCTGTTTGCCCGTTTCGGCGACCTCAAGGTCGTCCAGGTCCTCCAGTCCATCTTCGTCCATGTCGCCGCCCAAGCCGCCTTCCATCTCCTCCAGGGTCTTTTCGATGACCTTGCTGAGCTTGTCTTCCTCAATCAAGATCGCCTCGGTATTCATACTGACAGCGAACTTGATCTCATCGAGTGCCTGCAGGTTGGTAGGGTCGGAGACCGCTACATAAAGCCGCTTACCGCGTTTGAATATCGGAAGCGCATGATGTTTTTTGATCAGGTCTTCCTTCACCAGCTTGATGGTTTCCATATCGAGTTCGAGAGCGCTGATATCAAGCAGTGGTATACCGAACTCCTGCGCCGCTGCCATGCCGATATCCCGACTGGCGACTATCTTGTTTTCCACCAGGTAGGAGACGAAGGGTTTTTTCTCCTTCATCGCCTTCTGGTAGTGATCCTGGGCCGCGGCGTCGTCAAGCAATCCGTCGACAACGAGTTTCCTGGCCAGACCGCTGAGATGAATCTTGTTTGCTGTGACCGCCATAGAAGTATCTACCTGTAATCATGCACTTTGACGTGTAAATATTAGATTATATGGAGAAAATAACCAATACCTTTATCAAAGACCGGTATCGTATGGCGTACGCGAGTGATCTCAATATACAGCGGAAACAGAAGAAATCGATGGGGTGCGCCGGCTCGCGCAACCCATCGGGATACAGGCCTCAGGCGGTCTTATCCCGTTGATAATCCTTGGATAAAGGATGTCCAGATTTGTGAAATACCAAATGCTTCTCCGCATAATCCACATGGATGATCTCACCCGGGCTGAAATTGCCCGCCAGGATCTCGCTGGCTAAGGGGGTTTCGAGCCAGTTCTGTACCGCCCGTTTCAGCGGTCTGGCGCCATAGACCGGGTCAAACCCGGTTCTCGACAGGAATTCCCTGGCTTTGTCCGAGACCTGAATCTCCATATCCTGCTGCCTGAGCCGTTCAGCAATGCGACTGACCTGGATGTCAGTGATGGCCCGGATCTGGGACTGTTGCAGTGCGTGGAAGACGACGATCTCGTCAATACGGTTGATGAATTCCGGCCGGAACGCCTGGCTTACAACACCCATGACCGTTTGTTTCATGAGTTCATATTCCGCATCATCCGACATCTCCTGGATCCGGTCCGAACCCAGATTGGATGTCATCACCAGGACTGTATTTCTGAAGTCCACGGTTCGTCCGTGCCCATCCGTAAGGCGCCCGTCATCCAGGACTTGTAAGAGTATATTGAAAACATCCGGATGGGCTTTTTCCACTTCGTCGAGCAGTATGAGGCTGTACGGTTTACGCCTCACCGCCTCCGTCAGATAACCGCCCTCCTCATAACCGACATATCCGGGTGGTGCGCCTATCAATCTGGCCACCGAGTGTTTTTCCATGTACTCCGACATATCGATCCGGATCATGGCTTCTTCTGTATCAAACAGGAATTCCGCGAGTGCCTTACACAGTTCGGTTTTACCGATGCCGGTGGGACCGAGGAAGAGGAAGGAGCCATTGGGGCGGTTCGGATCAGAAATTCCCGCCCTGGATCGCCGGATCGTGTTCGCTACCGCGCTGACCGGCTCGTCCTGACCAATTACCCGCTGGTGCAGGACTGCCTCCATGCGCAACAGCTTTTCCCGCTCACCTTCCAGCATTTTACTGACGGGGATACCGGTCCACTTGGAGACGATTTCCGCGATCTCGTCGGCGGTCACCTTGTTTCGCAGCAGTTTCATGGCTTTCATATCGGTGTGGTTGGCCTTTTCGAGCTGTTTCTCCAGTTCCGGAATCACACCATATTGCAATTCCGACATGCGCGTCAGTTCGCCCGCACGCCGGGCTGTCTCATATTCGAGGCGGGCCTGTTCCAGCTTTTCCTTGATGCTGTGTGTCCCCTGCAGCGTGGCCTTCTCGGCCATCCAGATCTCTTCCAGGTCGGAATATTCCTGCTCTGAGGTTGTGATTTCCGTCTCCAGGTGAATCAGTCGTTTTTTGGAAGCGGCGTCCGTCTCTTTTTTCAGGGCTTCCCTTTCGATCTTCAGCTGCACCAGACGGCGGTCGAGCCGGTCCATATACTCCGGTTTGGAGTCAATTTCTATACTGATCCGACTGGCGGCTTCGTCGATCAGGTCGATCGCCTTGTCGGGTAACTGGCGATCGGTTATATATCTATGCGACAGGGTTGCCGCCGCGACGATCGCCGGATCCGTGATTTGGACGTTATGGTGGACCTCGTAGCGTTCTTTCAATCCCCTCAGGATGGCAATGGTATCCTCCAGATCCGGTTCATTGACCAGAATCTTCTGGAAGCGCCTTTCCAGGGCGGCGTCCTTTTCTATGTGGTTGCGGTATTCATCCAGGGTGGTTGCCCCGATGCAGTGTAATTCACCCCGTGCCAGTGCTGGTTTCAGCATGTTGCCGGCATCCATCGCACCTTCCGCCTTGCCTGCCCCGACCATGGTATGCACTTCGTCAATAAACAGGATGATCTGCCCTTCCTGTTTGGTCAGTTCATTGAGAACGGCCTTAAGCCTTTCTTCAAATTCACCCCGGTACTTGGCGCCTGCAATCAAGGCACCCATATCGAGCGAAAGCAGGCGCTTGCTCTTCAATGCCTCGGGTACTTCACCGTTGATAATTCTCTGTGCCAGGCCTTCGACGATGGCGGTCTTGCCGACGCCGGGCTCCCCTATCAGTACGGGGTTGTTCTTAGTGCGTCGCTGCAATACCTGTATGGTTCTGCGGATCTCATCATCGCGTCCGATAACCGGGTCGAGTTTACCGAGGGTGGCCCGTTCGGTCAGATCGATGGTATATTTCTGGAGAGCCTGCCGGTGTTCCTCCGAGGCTGGGTCATTGACGGATTGGCCGCTCCGGAGCGAGGCGATGGCGGTTTCCAGCCGGCGTCGGTCAAGTCCGCTTTCACGCAAGAGCCGGCCCAGATCGCCCTTGTCATCCACGGCGGCGAGGGCGAACAGCTCACTGGAGACATATCCGTCCTTGCGCTGTTGTGCATATTTATCTGCGACATTCAGCAGCCGCTCCAGGTCTCTGGAGATATGGATATCCCCGGATATGCCTTGTACCGAAGGTAAACGGTCCAGACTGGCCAACAGGCGCCTGGTAATGGTCTCGATATCGGCCCCGGCCAACCTGAATAACTGACCGAGACCGCTGTTTTCACCGGTCATCAGTGCTGTCATCAGGTGTACCGGTTCGATGTACTGGTGATCCCGGCCGGCCGCAAGGCTCTGGGACTCAGCCAGACCCTGTTGCAGACGGGTAGTCAGTTTCTCTGGGCGCATGATGGCAAATACTCCTGTGTGATTGCTCCGTTCCCCCACTAGATATGGGCAAATATCGGATGTTCAAGTCCTGCGGTCGTCCAAGTCTTCCGAAATAAGAGTATTCCGATGCCTGAAGCACGGGAAGGGATTGCCGATGTGTTGCTCAGTTGACGCCGATATCGAAATAGGAG
>Ga0156099_1134_pt1 | contig 17849 bp, 21 predicted proteins | sample RifCSPlowO2_02_FD_107752 | JGI IMG/M metagenome (GOLD analysis project Ga0156099, IMG submission 107752) | Gammaproteobacteria bacterium RIFCSPLOWO2_02_FULL_56_15
GTCAGGGATGTCAGCCTGAGGATCAACAGTGGTGAAATCATAGGCCTGCTCGGCCCGAACGGCGCCGGGAAAACCACTAGTTTTTACATGATAATCGGGCTCATTCCCGCGGATCAGGGGACGATCCTGCTGGATGGCAGGGTGATCAGCAACCTGCCTATGGATCGTCGCTCAAGAATGGGTCTGGGTTACCTGCCGCAGGAGGCCTCGGTATTCAGACGATTAACAGTGGAGGAGAATATCCTGGCGATTCTGCAAACCAGGCCTGATTTGACTGAATCCGAGTCCCTGCAACTGCTTGAGGATCTGATCCTGGAATTCAATATCGAAAATATCCGGACACAAATCGGGATGAGTCTGTCCGGAGGGGAACGCCGGCGTGTGGAAATTGCACGGGCGCTTGCCACTGATCCTAAATTTCTGCTCCTGGACGAACCCTTCGCGGGGATCGACCCCATCTCCATTCATGATATTCAACAGACGATACATTACCTTGCCAAACGTGGATTGGGTGTACTGGTGACGGATCACAATGTCCGTGAGACTCTGGGCACCTGTCACCGTGCCTATATTGTCAACGAGGGACAGATCATCGCAGAAGGCAGCCCGGGCGATATCCTGGCCAATGACCAGGTCAGAAGTGTATATCTGGGCGAGCGCTTTACACTATAATGAATTCTGTGAGAGGCAGTATTTTACCCGGCAAGACATGTACCTCGTTCAGGTGAGAAACCTTCCCGCTAAAGCAGGCTACTTGCCGGCGCTACCGGCTTGTCCCCGTCGACCAAAAGAGCTGTTCCAGTGAGGGAAACATATTCGGAAAAGCCGCGGCGGGTAATAATCGGTTCCTGATTTTACGCTAGAATATCCGGCATGAAGCATTCACTCCAATTAAAACTGAGTCAGAGTCTTACGATGACGCCGCAACTGCAGCAGGCGATACGTTTGCTGCAGTTGTCCACCCTGGAATTGAACACCGAGATCCAGGACGCGCTCGACTCCAACATGATGCTCGAACTGGAAGAGGAAGCGCAGAACCAAGGACAGGCAAATGGGAATGAAAGCGAGATCCGGGGTGAGAGTTTGAGCGGGGACGATGAGAGTTACTTCGGCAGCGCCGATGCAGTAGCCACTGATATCCCTGAAGAGCTGGCAGTAGACAGCAACTGGGAGGATATCTATGACGGCAGTACTGTTTACAGCGGGACCCAGGAGCCCTATGAACATTCCAACCCGGACCTGTATCGCTCCTATAGCCAATCCCTTGCGGGGCATCTGCTCTGGCAACTGAATCTTACCCCGACAACGGAAACGGACCGGGCGATTGCCGTCGCCGTTATCGACGCACTGGACGATGACGGGTATCTGGAATCCACACCTGAGGACCTGTGTGAAGTGCTTAACCGGGGGTTGGAAGAAACTGTTGAGTTGGATGAGGTTAAGGCGATGCTGCGCTTGGTTCAGTCCATGGAACCCGCCGGTGTTGCCGCCCGGGATCTTCAGGAATGCCTCTACCTCCAGTTATGCCAGTTGCCGGCCGAAACCAGCTGGCTCAAACAGGCAAAAGTACTAGTGGACAAGCATTTTGCCTTACTCGCGGCCCATGACTACAACCAGCTGATGCGGAGGATACAACTGGATCGGGATCAACTGACGGAAGTCATTGCACTCGTTCAAAGCCTGAATCCGCGGCCGGCTAACGGCATTCAGGATCTCGATATCCAATATATCATTCCGGATGTGTATGTGCGTAAGGTCAAAAATACATGGAGAATCGATCTTAATACGGAATCTCTCCCCCAATTAAGGATCAATAATACCTACGCAGGAATGATAAAGCGGGCGGACAACAGCGATGAAAACACTTCCATGAAATCCCACCTTCAGGAAGCAAGATGGTTTATCAAAAGCCTGCAGAGCAGAAGTGAGACATTGTTACGCGTCGCGACGGTGATCGTCGAAAAACAAAGGGCTTTCCTCGATTACGGCGAGGAGGCAATGAAACCCATGGTTCTGCACGACATTGCCGAAGAACTAGGGATGCATGAGTCAACAATATCCAGGGTAACAACAAAAAAATACATGCATACGCCGCGGGGGATTTTTGAACTCAAGTATTTTTTTTCGAGCCATGTCGGCACCGATCATGGCGGCGTCTGCTCTTCGACTGCGATCAGGGCACTGATCAAAAAACTCATTGATGCGGAAAAGCCCCAAAAACCGCTGAGTGACAGCAAAATTGCCGATCTTCTCGCGGATCAGGGGATTCGCGTAGCGAGGCGCACTGTTGCAAAATACCGGGAAGGGATGTTGATAGCCCCTTCAAATGAACGGAAGAGGCTCTCCTGATGTGGATCGGCATATGCCCGCAGGCAAAAATTGCAACCCAGCTAAGCACGTTGAATAACGGGCCTGGATATCACCACTCCCCTGCCGGGGCCCTCTATGGACTCGGCACACCAAACATCCACATAATTGAACATAACCAGATCGGAGAAAACACGATGCAAATCAACCTAACCGGCCATCACATGGACATCACCCCGGCCATTCGCAGCTATGTGGAAGGAAAATTCAGACGTCTGGAACGCCATTTCGACCACATGACCAATGTCCAGGTGATTCTTAGCATCGAAAAGGAGCGCCAGAAGGCCGAGGCCCGTATTGAGGTGAACCGGGGAACCCTATTCGCCGATTCAGAACATGAGGACATGTATGCTGCCATTGATACCCTGATGGACAAACTGGACCGCCAAATCATCAAACACAAGGAAAAACTGAAGAATCATCACCGGAATGAAGCCTCTCCAAAAAGCGGGGAATCTGCATAATACGGTCTCCCATGCATCTAAAGAAAGCAGACACGAGCTCATGCTTATGATTGATATCTTCTACCAGGAATTGACCTTTTGCAGAGTGGAGGTCAGGTGCAAAATGGAATCCTCCAGTACAGAACTCAACAAAATTATTGTTTCCCGAGCTTCCCACTATGACTGAATATCCGAGCCAGATTACCGTTGACGAGCTTTTCAGAAAACATGGCGGCCGGCTTGACCTGTCCTGGGCCGCCGGCATGGATGGGAGGAAAAATCTCATCATCCCGGAGATGAGGGATAAATTTACCTCCAATAACATTGATGAGGATTCCGGAAATATCAGGGAGATAACACCGTCCACTGAAAGCCCGAAGAGAGGCAAATCGCTGGTCGGCTACCTGAATCTGATCCATCCGCATCAGATACAGGTCCTCGGGAAGATGGAACTGGACTATCTGGAAACCCTGCGTGATATCACAAGACATGATATGGTCAAGCAGGTTTTCAAGCATGTACCCGCTTGCATGATTATCGCCGATGGCAAGGATGCCCCCACCTATCTCAAACGCAAATGCAATGAAAAAAAGGTTCCACTTTTTACATCACCGCTGTCGAGCAGCAATGTATCCGATGCTTTACATTATTACCTCAGCACACTCTTTGCGGATGTGATTACCCTGCATGGGGTGTACATGGAAGTTATGGCCATCGGAGTGCTGATTACGGGTCCTTCCGGTATCGGCAAGAGTGAGCTGGCTCTTGAACTGATTACCCGGGGTCACCGGCTTATCGCGGATGATGCCCCGCAGTTTTCCCGCATCGCACCGGACACCCTCAATGGAACCTGTCCCGATTCGTTACGGGACTTCATTGAAGTGCGCGGGCTGGGTGTCATCAATATCCGGCGTCTATACGGCAGTACCGCGATTAAGAGTAACAAATACCTCAAATTAATTGTTCATCTGGAACCGCTTGATCGTGAAAAGATGCTCACGATCGACCGGCTGGAAGGCAGCTACCGTACTATAAAAATACTTGATGTCGAGATCCCACAAATCACTATCCCCGTAGCCCCGGGCCGCAACCTGGCCATTTTGATGGAGTGCGCCGCGAGAAATCACAGCCTGAGAATGGACGGCTATAATGCATCCGAGGAATTCATCAGGAACCAACAAAATAACATTGAGCAGAGCAGCGGTGGATGACCCGCAATCATCCCGGAAACTCGTCATCGTCAGCGGTCTGTCAGGCGCCGGCAAATCCCTGGTTCTGAACACGCTGGAAGACCAGGGTTTCTATTGTATCGATAACCTCCCCGTTTCACTGCTGGAGAACCTTAGCAGCCTGCTCACCCGTGAACAGGGCAAATTTCCCAATAAAGTCGGGATCGGTATCGATGCCAGAAACCCTGGAAGCGATCTCAGAGAACTGCCCGGGATCATAGAAAAACTGAATGCGAAAAGGATCCGCACCGAGCTGGTATTCCTGCAGGCGGACAAGAATATACTGACTACACGCTTCAGCGAGACTCGCAGGAAACACCCCTTGAGTTCCGAATCCGTTTCGCTTACGGACGCCCTCGATCAGGAGCGTGAACTGCTGGCGCCGTTATCCGATATGTCTGACCTGCACTTGGATACCAGCAATACGACAGTGCATGAGCTGAGAGATATTGTAAGGGAACGCCTGGCAAACCGGCCTGTGGGCAGCCTTTCCATCCAGTTCCTTTCTTTCGGATACAAGCACGGTATACCCGCCGACGCCGACTATGTATTTGACGTGCGCTGTCTGCCCAACCCCCACTGGGAAAAACATCTCCGGCCGTTTACGGGGAAGGATCGTTGCGTGATTGAATTTCTGGAAAACCAGCCTGCCGTAATCGAAATGCTTGGCGATATTCGTGGTTTTCTTGAACAATGGCTCCCGCGTTTTGAGGCCGAAAATCGAAGCTATCTTTGCGTGGCAACCGGCTGTACAGGTGGTCATCACCGATCGGTATATATCATTGAACAACTGGCGGCATATTTCAGGGCCGTCGGAAAACACGTGGTTGTCAGACACAGGGACCTATAACAAATATGCAGTCCAGGTCGATAACCATCATCAATAAACTCGGTATGCACGCCAGGGCTGCCGCCCGTTTCGTACAGACCGCCTCCAGGTTTGACTGTGATATCAACGTAACCAGAAACGGCCGTACCGTAAATGGCAAAAGCATCATGGGCGTGATGATGCTTGCCGCTTCAAAAGATTCCGTCATCGATATCAGTACCTCGGGAAAGGATGAACTAGCTGCCATGGAGGAAATCCATCGGCTCATCAGGGATAGATTCGGAGAGGATGAATGACCACAGCCATGCACAAGCTGTGAGTCTCCAGGTTTACCAGCTGAACAATACCCACTGCGGGACGGTAAACCTTTCATAATCCTCGGTGAGCCTGGACTCCATAGTGCCGTCACCGTTCTTATCCACCAGGTAATAGGGCTTACCAACTGAGGGAGTAATCTTCACCATATACAGCCTGCCGTTTAACCGGTATTCCTGAATCAGCTCATTTTCACGCCGGATAATGGTGACCTCGGGCTCAATCGGCTGTCCGCTGACCACCGGATCCGGTAACTCAGGCGGCTCGGGTACAGCATCAAAATCATCCTCTTGTGCCGGCAAGGCGGGTAGTACCGCCAGGCAAATCAACAATACGCATAAACGGGTTATCATATTATCTTCCTGTTTCAACCGTCATAATTATAATTACTGCACACCGTATCCGCCCTTCCGTGATAATCCCCCAAGCCTTCCCTATAAATCCAGTTGTCTTTCGCGCTCCTGCAGGGAAGGCTCCAGGCTCGTGTTGCTGTAATGTTTGAAAATTACTTCCAGAACCTCCCGCGGGGAATCAACGACATGAAATAATTCCAGGTCATCGGGATGGATGGTTTTTTCATGTACCATGGCTTCCCTGAACCAGTCCACCAGCCCTTCCCAGAACCGGGATTGCACCAGTACGATTGGGATCCGCCGGGATTTCCCTGTCTGGATTAAGGTCAGGATTTCCGCAAGTTCATCCAGTGTGCCGAATCCACCCGGCATCACCACATAGGCGGAGGCATACTTCACGAACATCACTTTCCTGGAAAAAAAATGACGAAAAAACAGCGAAATATCCTGGTACTGGTTGGTGACTTGTTCGTGGGGCAACTGGATATTAAGACCGATGCTGTAGGCTTTGCCCGCAAAGGCCCCTTTGTTAAAGGCTTCCATCATCCCCGGCCCCCCACCGGATACGATATTGAACCCGGCATCCGACAACAATCTTGCAATCTCCTCTCCGAGCTTATAGTAGGGATGTTCCGGACCGAAACGGGCCGATCCGAACATGCTCACGGAAGGCTTCGCATGGGCGAGCTTCTGAAATCCCTCTACAAATTCCGCCATGATCTGGAAAATCCGCCATGATTCGCGGCTCAGGTCCGAATCATCGATCATATAATGGGAAGAACTGTTCTTTTCCTTCATAATGTCATTCCATTCTAGTTCACGCTCGCAACAGAGAATGCCGAAAAAAACACTGGTTCTTGTAGACGGATCCTATTACCTCTTCCGCGCATACCACGCTATGGGTGACTTCTACAACGCTGATGGTGCGCCAACCGGGGCGATCTATGGCGTCATCAATATGGTACGGAAACTGCTGTCCGATTATACACCGGATTTTTTTGCAGTGGTTTTTGATTCCGGAGAAAAATCCTTCCGCGAGGAGATTTATCCTGATTACAAGGCCCATCGTCCGCCTGCTCCTGTTGACCTCGTGCGCCAGATTGAACCCCTGCATGAGATCCTCAAGGCTCAGGGGATTCCGCTGATCGTGGCGGACGGCGTGGAAGCCGATGATGTTATAGCCACGCTGGCGCTTAGAGCGGAAGCAGTCGGATTGGCCACCGTCATTTCCACCGGTGACAAGGACCTGGCGCAGATCGTCAACACAAACATCCGGCTGGTGAATACCATGAGCGATACGGTACTCGATCCGGAAGGGGTGAAGAGTAAGTATGGTGTGCCTCCGGAGCGGATTGTCGATTATCTGACTCTGGTCGGAGATAGCTCCGACAATGTCCCCGGAGTTCCCAATGTCGGTCCGAAAACCGCGGTGAAATGGCTCGGGCAGTATGGCAGTCTCGATGCAATCATTCGTAATGCAGGGGACATCAGCGGCAAGGTCGGTGAAAATCTGCGCGCCAGTATCCCAACCCTACCCCTTTCCAGGCATCTCATCACGCTGAAAACGGATGTCCCTTTGGAATTCAGCCCCACCGAGCTTTTATGCAGGGCTGCCGATACCGCGTCCCTGCGGGAACATTACCGAACGTGGGGTTTCAGGACCTGGTTAAACCGCCTGGAACCCGGGGCAGACAGTCCAGCGGCTGAAAATGACAGCACAAATCAAAAACAACTGGCAGTCAATTATCAGATCATCCTGAAGCGCGAGGAACTTAAATCCTGGTGTGACCGGATCGCGGGTGCTGCACTGGTTTCAATCGACACGGAAACAACCTCCCTCGACTACATGCAGGCCAGGATTGTCGGTCTCTCCCTGTCCTACGAACCCGGCCAGGCGGCGTATATACCCCTCGCGCACCAGTACCCCGGAGTACCGCAACAACTGGATCGGGAGGAGGTGCTCACAACTCTCAAACCTCTTCTGGAAGCGGCTGCAATAAAGAAGGTCGGGCACAATCTCAAATATGACATGCATATTCTTGCCAATCACGGGATACACTTGCAGGGGATTGCGCATGACACCATGCTGCAATCCTATGTGCTGGACAGTGTGGCCACACGACACGATATGGACTCGCTGGCCCGTCGCTACCTGGGCATCACAACCACAACCTATGAGGATGTTGCCGGTAAGGGTGCGAAACAGATCCCATTCGCAGAGGTGCCGGTGGCTGCCGCCGGACACTATGCGGCCGAGGACGCCGATATCACACTGCGTCTGCATAACAGGTTCTGGCCTGATCTCGAGGCCACCAGGGAGATGAAAGACCTCTATCTGGAGATTGAACTGCCTTTGATCCCGGTCCTGGTCTCCATGGAACGCAACGGCGTGCTCATCGATCCGGCCATGCTGGAGCGACAAGGAATGGAACTGGGCGCCAAACTGCAAGACCTGGAACAACAGGCTTACCTCCTGGCTGGGGAGGAATTCAATATCGGGTCACCGAAACAGATTCAGGAAATCCTTTTTGAGCGAATGCAGATCCCGGTGCTTTCCAAGACTCCCGGCGGCCAGCCATCCACCGCAGAGTCTGTGCTGCAAGACCTTGCGGAGGAATACGAACTGCCGCGAATTATTCTTGCCCATCGTGGCATGAGTAAACTCCGCTCCACCTATACGGAGCGGCTGCACCGGCAAATCAATCCCGCAACCGGTCGCATCCATGCCTCTTTCCACCAGGCCGTGGCGGCGACCGGCAGATTATCCTCATCTGATCCCAACCTGCAGAACATCCCTGTGCGCACCGAGGAAGGCAGGCGCATCCGGCAGGCTTTTATCCCGGCCGATGGCTGCCTGCTGCTGGCGGCCGATTATTCCCAGATTGAGTTACGTATCATGGCGCATCTGTCCGGGGACAAAAACCTGTTGAATGCCTTTGCTCGCGGGGAGGATATTCATCGCACCACTGCGAGCGAGATCTTCGGCGTAGCCATCGCTGACGTCAGCCAGGATCAGCGCCGCGCCGCAAAGGCGATCAACTTCGGCCTGATATACGGCATGTCCGCATTTGGTCTGGCCAGACAACTGGGAACGGACCGGGCCAGCGCGAGCGCCTATATTGAACGTTATTTTTCCCGCTTTACCGCCGTGCGGGATTACATGAATGAAATCAGGGAACTTGCCCGGCGCAAATCTTATGTCGAAACGGTTTTTCACCGGCGACTGTATCTCCCGGAGATCAATTCCCGTAACCCGGCACGCAGGCAATACGCAGAGAGAACTGCCATCAATGCTCCGATGCAAGGTACCGCTGCGGATATCATCAAGAAAGCCATGATCGCCATTCACAATTCCCTGTGCCGGTTGACTCCTGGAATCAAACTGATCATGCAGGTGCATGATGAACTGGTGTTTGAAATCGCGGAGGACAAGATCGATCAATCCGTCCCCAGGATTCGCGACCTGATGGAAAACGCCGCTACTCTCAAGGTTCCTTTGCTGGTGGAGACAGGCACCGGGAACAACTGGGACGAAGCCCACTGAGCGTTATCTTCCGCCCCCCCCTTCTGCACCACCGAGAAATAGACAGTTTGTCAACTTATGCTAAGATTGAATATACTATAAAAAATCGACAAACCTGACTCACAAGACAACAACCCTTCATCCAATTCGAATTCTTCCGGTCGTCTCATTCCAAGGAATATTCCATGCTTTTGATTCCTGCTATTGATCTCAAAGAGGGGAAATGCGTCCGTTTGCGGCAGGGCCGTATGGATGATGAAACCGTTTACAGCAACAATCCAATCGAGGTGGCGGAGCGTTGGGTTAAAGCAGGTGCAAAACGGTTGCATATTGTGGACCTGGACGGGGCAGTATCCGGGGCACCAGTCAATGCGCAGATCATACATGACATCAGCTATACATTCCCCGGGATCAACATCCAGGTGGGAGGCGGCATCCGTGACGCAGACACGATCCAGGCCTATCTTGATGCCGGAGTGAATTATGTAATCATCGGAACCCGTGCAATTACCACGCCCCATTTCGTATCTGATGTCTGCCTGGAATTTCCCGGTCATATCATCGTTGGCCTGGATGCCAGGAACGGCAAACTGGCAACTGAAGGGTGGTCAAAGCTTTCCCACCACGATGCGACGGATATGGCCCAACGCTTCGAGGAAGACGGCGTCACTTCCATCATCTTCACGGATATCAGCCGCGATGGCATGATGAACAGCCTGAACTTAGCTGCGACCGTCGAACTCTGCCGTCACATCCATATACCGGTCATAGCTTCTGGCGGCATCACCAACATGGATGACATCCGGGCGCTTTGTGCGGTCGCCCATGAAGGCATTGAAGGGGCAATCACTGGTCGGGCGCTTTATGAAAATACCCTTGATTTTGCAGAAGCACAGAAGCTGGCAAGTGAGCTCTGCACCGGTTGACTGCTTGCATAACAGCAAGAGCAGAATTCCGTGCAGCCCACTAAGGACCCTGTGCCACACACCCGATAAGATGAATTCCTGATGCCTCAACAACCCTCCACTGAGCAATGGATCGAGTATCTGGCCTGGAATCAGGAGGACCTGATCCCGGTCGTTACGCAGGAATCTGCTAGCGGACGTATCCTGACTCTCGCCTGGATGAACCGCGCCGCCCTGGCAGAAACGGTGGCCACCGGGCAGGCGGTATACTGGTCCCGTTCGCGCAACCGGCTATGGCATAAGGGAGAGGAGTCGGGTCACTACCAGTATATAGAGGAGATCCGTACCGACTGCGATAGAGATAGCTTGCTCATCACAGTGAGGCAGGAGGGCGGCATTGCCTGTCATACCGGACGCCACAGTTGTTTTTACCTGCGACTGGCAGACAGGAACTGGCAAACCGTGGATCCTGTGCTACGGGATCCGGGATTAATTTATAAAAAGAGCTGAATCCCGGCCTTGTCAGGCCAGACTATGCCTGAGCTTAAGTCTGTGTCCCCTTTCTGATATAATACCCTGTCAATCCGCCGCAGCTGCGCGCTTAAGCTTTGCAGGATTATCTGGACACTTGGTATGTCAGACATTCTCACTGAACTCTCACAGGTCATCGACAGCAGAAAAACCGCTTCCCCGGCCGAATCCTACGTGGCCTCATTATTTCATCTAGGCACCGATGGCATCCTCAAGAAGATCGGGGAGGAGGCGACGGAGGTGATTATGGCAGGCAAGGGTACCGACCGGGCTACCGTGATACATGAGGTGGCCGATTTATGGTTTCACACCCTCATTCTATTATCCAGCCTGGATCTGGGTCCGGCGGAAGTCCTGGCGGAACTGGAATCCCGCCATGGAATTTCCGGACTCGCCGAAAAAGCTTCCCGAAAAAAATGAATTCTATCGCCCTGGCTGGTCCAAACATGCAATAATCAGCGCTACTATGTACACAAAATCCAGGTTTAGAGGCACAGCGCAGAATATAGGTGGGTGCCGGCCTCTCTGGAGTATACGGAGGAGATTTTTATGTTGAGTGGTATCAGTATCTGGCAATTACTCATCCTGCTGGTGGTGGTCGCACTGGTCTTCGGGACCAAAAAGCTAGGCACCCTGGGCAGCGATCTGGGCAATGCGATCAAGGGATTTCGCTCGGCCATGCGTGAAGAGGAGGCCGGGAGTCTGAGCAATGAAAGTGCAAACAAACAGGATAAGGGCAGGGTTCTCGATGGCGAAGTTGAGAAAAAAGAAGGATCATCCCGGCAGGCTTGATCATTCCCCTGTATCACACCCAAGCGTCTGTTCCTGATCTATTGCCATGTTAGATATCGGATTCTGGGAAATAGTCCTGATCTGCGTGGTCGCCCTTCTCGTGGTAGGTCCGGAGCGTATGCCCGGACTGGTCCGGGAAGTTGCCCGGTGGACGAATACCGCGCGCCGTTTCATCACAAATGCCAGACGGGAATTTGAAACCCAGCTATCTACACTGGAAACGGACGTCAAGATCAAGGATCCCCTGCCCAGAAATTTTGAAGAATCTCTAGCCAAAATGGATGGTCTGATGAAATCGGCCTCCGACCGGCAAGATCCTCCGGCGAAGGAATCCAAACCGGGTTGATCCCGCACTGCTGTACTTGAATCCACCATGACAGACCACCCGGATGAGGGACGAGTGGATCAGGAGCAGACGTTGCTGTCTCACCTGGTTGAATTGCGTACCCGCCTGATACACACCATCATTGTGATCCTGCTGGTATTCGCCGGGTTGGTTGCTTTCTCCAGCGAGATCTACAGCGCAATCGCCACACCATTGATCTCCCGAATGGGTGAAAACAGCTCGATGATCGCGACCGAGGTGGCATCGACATTTCTGGTTCCCTTCAAATTGACCATGTTCCTGGCCCTGTATCTTTCGATGCCTTATGTGCTATACCAGATCTGGGCCTTTGTAGCGCCGGGCCTCTACTCCAGGGAGCGTCGATTCGTATTTCCGTTGCTGTTCTCCAGCATAATCCTCTTCTACCTCGGGACCGCCTTTGCCTTTTTTGTCATCTTTCCCGTGCTTTTCAGCTTTTTCAACAGCGTTGCGCCCGCGGGTGTGTTGGTCATGACCGACATCAGCCATTATCTGAACTTTGTGCTCAAATTGTTCTTTGCCTTCGGCATGGCCTTCGAGGTTCCGATTGCGACCATCCTTCTGATCAGGACGGGAATCACGACAGTGGAGAGTTTGACCCGCAAACGCCCCTATATCATTATCGGCGCCTTTGCCATAGGCATGCTGCTGACGCCGCCGGATGTGTTTTCACAAACCCTGCTCGCAGTACCCATCTGGCTGTTGTTCGAACTCGGGCTCTATTTTTCCCGATATTTTATGCCTGCAACGGAGGCAACGGCTGAAGAGAAGGGCTGAACCTCGTACGACTTCAGGATTGTTCCCAGGGCAATCCGTAAAATCTCCAGCCATTGATGGCGCCACGGTGCTTGTCCGGATCACGTTCCCCTTCAAAACCTTCAAGCACGTTGTAAACATTCACGAAACCTGCCGCCAGCAGTACCTGCCCGGCAGATCGGGACCGTGCCCCACTGCGGCAGATCGCCAGGATGGGAACTTCCTCCACCGGTCCGTCATGCTGTTTCGAGAGGAGTGCGCGGACCCGGTCCGCGAAGCCCGGGATCACTTTCCAGTCTGGCGGTTCCGCCCAGGATATATTATTAGCATTCGGGGCGTGCCCGACGTAGTCAAACTCCATGCGTGACCGCACGTCGATCAAGGTGGCTTTTGGATCTGCCTCCAGGATTGCCCACGCCTCCGGCGGTCGGATTTCCTTCAGTTCCGGCATATGCCTCCCCGGGAAATACAGCCGGCCATTCCTGCCGTTACCATCCCGGCTGTATGCGGATGGAGACGGTACCGGTAACCCATTACCGGTGACTGTGGCTAGTATGAATGTTTTTCAAACGACAGTCATAAACTTTCCTATTGTTGTCCCCTCGATCCGAATCCCCCGAAAGCCAGGTCAAAGCCCCTGATCCCTGTCACTATCCTCCCGAGACCAGGATGCGCCAATTTGCCAGGAAGGTAGAAAATATGGTGCAATACGCTGCTTTTTTAACTGTTGGACAGGACCATAGAGGTTGCAATGACAAGCTTTGCTGATCGTGATGGATTTATCTGGCTGGATGGGGGGTTCGTACCATGGCGTGATGCTAAAATTCATGTGCTGACCCATTCCCTGCACTACGGTATGGCGGTTTTTGAAGGCGTTCGAGCGTATCGCACCGACCAGGGCAGGACCGCTGTATTCAGGCTGCGGGAGCACACAGAGAGACTGTTTCGCTCCGCCCATATCATGCGCATGGCCATGAACTTTGACCGGGAGACAATCAACCGGGCATGCCGCGAGGCGATCGTGAAGAACGGCCTCGCAACCGCCTATATTCGACCGATATGTTTTTACGGCTCGGAAGGCATGGGCATCAGGGCGGATAATCTGCGCACCCATGTGGCCATAGCCGTCTGGGAGTGGGGTGCTTATCTGGGCAAGGAAGGCATGGAAAAGGGGATTCGGATCCGAACCTCCTCCTACACCAGACATCATGTCAACACCTCCATGTGCAAGGCCAAGGCAACCGGACACTACATCAATTCCATGCTGGCGTTGCAGGAGGCTGTGGAATGCGGCATGGATGAAGCCCTGTTGCTGGATCATCAGGGCTTCGTTGCGGAAGGCAGCGGCGAAAACTTTTTCATGGTCAGAGACAATATCATCTACACGCCCGACCTCTCTTCCGCCCTGGATGGGATTACCCGGGATTCCGTGATCATCCTGGCACAGGATAACGGCTATGAGGTGCGTGAGAAAAGGATAACGCGGGACGAGATATATATCGCGGATGAGGCCTTTTTTACCGGTACCGCAGCGGAAGTCACCCCGATACGGGCACTGGATGGCCGCAATATCGGCAATGGAGAACGAGGGCCCGTCACCTGCAGACTCCAGGAGCTCTTTTTTGATCAGGTTCATGGCCGAAGTACAAATCACCCGGACTGGCTGGTATATACAGATGAATGAGCCAACAACCACACCAGGAATAATCATTCCTGCAGGAAAGAAATCGCCCAATGCTGAACGACACTATGAAATCGTTGCCGGGGACCTGCCTCTGCATTGCCCCATGGAGGGGATGAGCCTGTGGAACTCCCATCCCAAGGTATTTCTGCCCATCGAGCAGACGGGCCATGCTAAATGTCCCTATTGCGGGGCGGAGTTCACCCTGACCTAGACCCCGTACCCGGCTTTGCGTGCCGCTCTAAATAAAGGCGCTGAAATTATCATCTGGCGCTTCACCGATGGTAAGGCCGGGCATGATGCCCAGAGTCAGGGGCTGATCAATGCATTGTCCAACTACCTGGATTGCAGAATTTACGAGATTCCGCCTTGTTCCTTGCGGCATTGTTTATCAAACCTCATCCATTGTCGTTTTCCAGCCGGCGATTTAATGCCTGACCCGGTATTTCTGATCGGCGCAGGTCATTCGACCCATGCCGGGATGCTCTGTGCACGCCATGCGCGGGGCGGTAAAAACATCGTACTCATGAGACCCAGTCTGCCCATCCGCTGGTTCGACCTGTGTCTGATCCCGGACCACGATCCGCCCTCCAAACACAAGAATGTGCTACGCACACGCGGACCTCTCAACAGCCTGCAGGCCTCCCAGGCGGCAGATCCGGGACATGGTCTGATCCTCCTCGGCGGAACTTCACATCATTTTCTCTGGGATGAGTCGGACCTCTTGCAACAGGTTGTTACACTGAGTGCGAGTGGCGGCAGATGGACTCTGGTCGATTCACGCAGAACCCCGGAGAGCACCAGCAAGGCACTCAACAACCTGGTTTCGGAGAAAATAGCCTATATTCCATGGACAAGTACAGGTCCGGGGTGGCTTGCGGAAAAATTTCAGAAATGCGGAACTGTTTGGGTGACCCCGGACAGCATGTCAATGATCCATGAGGCATTGACCGCCGGCGCCGCGGTCGGACTTTTTCGTCTCGCGCCCAGGGGGGAAAACCGGCTCAGCCGGGCGATCCGCCGATTATGCTCGGAACATCTGGTCACTGCCTATGATGACTGGCTCCAGGGGCAGACCCTGGGGACCGCCGCCTCCAGACCTCTCAATGAAGCTGACCGCTGCGCACGGATGATCATCGATAAATTCAGGCTTGGCGCTGTTGCGGAACCCTTCCTGGATTGCTGATCGAAGGCTGAACCTGTTGCCATGTTGACTGTCGTTCAGTGTCTCCCTTCCCTTGACCACGGCGGCGTCGAACGAGGAACCCTGGAAGTAGCCGCCGCCCTGGTTCAGAGGGGCCATCGCTCGATGGTCGTCGCCGGAGGCGGCCGGCTGGTGCCTGAGCTGACAGCAGCCGGCAGCCAGCATATTCCCCTGGAGATCGGCCGGAAATCCCTTCTAAGTCTCGGCTATGTTCCCCTCCTCCGCAAATTGCTGGAGGAAGAAAACGTCGATGTGCTCCATGCACGATCACGCCTGCCTGCATGGATCTCTTATCTCGCCTGGCGCGGTATGGATCCTGGACGACGCCCGGTCTTTATCACCACGGTGCATGGCGCTTACCGCGTGAATTTTTACAGCCGCATCATGACCCGAGGAGAGCATGTCATCGCCGTGTCCAAGTTTATCCGGCAATATATCCACGATCATTACCCGGACATGGATCCTGCGAGGATCACCCTCATCCCACGAGGTGTGGATTCTGAAAAATATCCCTACCGCTTCAGGCCGAGTCAGGAATGGAAGCCGCCGTGGGACCCACATAAACATTCCGGAAAATATTTGATCTGCTGCCCGGGCCGCATCACCCGGCGCAAAGGCCTGGAGGATTTTGTGGGGCTGGTCCACCGTTTAACCCAGTGCGGCTATCCGGTTCATGGACTGGTGGCAGGAGACGCGGACAGAAAGAACCGGAGATTTTACCACTCCCTGCTGGCAAGGATCCGTGTTGAGGGCATCGAGGAGTGCTTCAGTTTTCTCGGCGCAAGAGATGATTTGCGTGAAATCATGAGCGTATCCAGCCTGGTAGCCGTTCTATCGAAACAACCGGAATCCTTCGGGCGCACCGCGCTCGAATCCCTCAGCCTCGGTGTCCCGGTGCTGGCCTATGACCGGGGAGGGTCCAGTGAAATACTGAGAGAGATGTTCCCGGAAGGGTTGGTGGAACCGGATAATCTGGAACAGGCGCTGGAGAAGGTAAAGCAGTTCATGGATGCCCCTCCCCTGGTCAGGGAAAGCAGGGTCTTCACGCTGGAGAAAATGCTGGATCAGACCCTTAACCTGTATGAATCCGCGGTGATTCGTGTAAGGAAGGCGAAGACCTGAATGATACCCCGGGTTAAACGATGATCCTGGTCAGCACCCAGTGCTTTCCACCGGCCACCGGTGGGATTGAAACCCTGATGTACGAATTATCCTCTGCGTTATGTGCCGAAGGACTGGAAGTTCTGGTATACGCCGATGGGAAAAACGGCGGAACGGAATCCTTACCCTTTGCCCTTAAACGCTATAGCGGGATCAAACCCTGGCGCCGCCTGCGAAAAGCCAGGGATATCAACCAACTCATAAAATTACAGCGGATCCGGGGACTAATCACCGACTCCTGGAAGAGCCTGGAATACCTTGAAACTTCGCGGGTTCCCGTGGTTCTTTGCCTGGCACATGGATCGGAATTACCGCTTGACTGCCCGGAACGCAAGGCACGCCGTATTATACTGAGTCTGGACAAGGCTACTGTGATCGTGGCCAATTCCTCTTTTACAGCCGGTAAACTGCGGGCATTGAAGGCGCAGATGGAGCGGGTGCAGATCATTCATCCCGGAACGACCCTGGCCCCGATTTCGGACCCTGGCATAGACTCTCTCGTACAGAGCGAACTGGAAGGATATAGCCCGGTACTGGTCACCGTTGCCCGCCTCGATCTACGGAAAGGACATCAACGCATTCTAGGTATCCTGCCGGAGCTGGTGCAAACATACCCAAAACTCCTCTACCTGATCATTGGCGACGGACCTGCCCATGAACCCCTTGTAAAGATGACCCGGGAATTTGGTCTGGAGCGCCACGTCAGGTTCACCGGGGCGCTTTATGGTCAGATGAAACATGCCTATCTGGCACAGAGCGATCTATTTGTCATGCCCTGTGACAGCTACGGAGAACAGGTGGAGGGCTTTGGCATGGTCTATATCGAAGCAGCAGCGCATGGTTTGCCCTGCATAGCCGGTAATTCCGGGGGTTCGGTGGAAGCCGTACTGCATGAAGAAACAGGGCTGGTCTGCTGCGCGGAGTCAAGCACCGATCTGCTGGCTGCGGTCCGGCGGCTCCTGCTTGATACAACCCTCTATCAACGGCTATCGAACAACGCCAGGATCTGGGCCACAAACTTCGATTGGTCCCAGGTTATCCGGCGTTATGTGAAGCTGTTGGATCTTTAGATCCCACTTATCATCCGCCTGGCAAGAGCCTCTACCTCTGCCACCGGAATGTTCCTTGCATCATGATTCATGCCTTGCACGGCTACCGTATTCCTGCCCCATGGCAAGACCCGTTCCGGCCGATCCAGACTGAATAATGAAAGGCAGGGCGTGCCGGCCGCAGCAGCTACATGCGACAACCCTGAATCACTACCAACAAAGAGTTTAGCCCGGCTGATAATAGCCGCCACCTGCAGCAGTGAGGTATCGGTGACATCCAGGGTCGGGACTGAGAGTCCGGCGGCAACTTCATTCGTAATCCTGCGCTCCCCCGGACCACCGGTCAG
>Ga0156099_1064_pt1 | contig 17771 bp, 17 predicted proteins | sample RifCSPlowO2_02_FD_107752 | JGI IMG/M metagenome (GOLD analysis project Ga0156099, IMG submission 107752) | Gammaproteobacteria bacterium RIFCSPLOWO2_02_FULL_56_15
CAACTCAGTTCCGGAGAGATCCCGCAGTTCTGCAAGCGTGGTGGGCATAGGTCACGCTCTGTTTCTTCACCCGGTCAGGAAGCCGTGCATCACGGAGTCAGACCCGACTTGAGCGTAAACTGGGGACCCTGGTATAGCTCCGCTGGGTTAGCGCTACTGGCCGCCTGTGCCTTTCTTGATATAGTCAATCACCTGCTGGGTGATATCCACTTTACTATTGAAATATACGGCAGCACTGTCCGGCAGGACGATGTCATAGCCCTGTGCCTGAGCTACCGCATTGATCGCCTGGAAAAGATCCTGCTGCACACTGGCAATCTCCTCATTGCGGCGGAAGGTGACGTCTTCCCGGTATTCATTCTGGTTACGCTGTGAATCCCGCTGCAGGGTCACCAGGTCCCTTTCCAGCCTTTTGCGCTCGGTTTCACTCATGATTGCGGAATCCTTCTGCAGGCGATCCTGCAGTTCCTTCAATTTCTTCTGTTCTTCAATGAGCTCCCGTTCACGCGCCCCAAATTCCTTTTCCAGTTCGGCCCTCACCTCCGCCGCCTGTGGCGATTCATTGAACAGCCTACCGACATTAACCGCACCGATCTTGTATTCATCAGCTACGGCATTGGTAAACATCGTAATACCCAGCAAGCCGGCTGCGGCCAGACCCATCATTTTCGTTTTCAATTGCCTACTCCAAATAAATGAAATTAAAATTGTGTCCCAAAACTGAACTGAAACTGTTGCGTGCGATCCTGCGGCTGCACCCCGTAGGGCTTGGCCAGACTGACGCTGACCATGCCGAAGGGGGACATCCAGATGGCGCCCACACCGACGGAATAGCGTATCTTACCTAAATCCACATCCTCAGCAATACCATAAACGTTTCCTGCATCCAGAAAAGCCGATAACCTGACATTATCCGCCTTTTCGATGAAGGGGACTGGGAAGATCACCTCCGCTCCACCGGTAAATTTTACATTCCCTCCCAGCGGATTCCCACTGGAATCCCTTGGACCCAAGGTATTTTCCTCAAAACCCCTGATAGACTTGGGGCCGCCGGCATAGAAATTCTCGAAGAAGGGGTAGGTATCGGTGTTGCCATAGGCGTTACCATAACCGGCCTCACCCCGGAGGGAAAAGATGATCCGGCGATAGATGGGACGGAACCACTGGGCCCGGTAAGTCATTTTATAGAATTCCAGGGAATTCCCCCAGGAGGGCGCGCCCACTTCGGCACTGACACGGTGCATCATACCCCAATCGGGAAAGATCGCCTTATTCCGTGAATCATAGGCGAAACCCGCACTCAAACGCAGGACATCAAACTTGCAATCTCCGGGGCCTCCCTCATTCTGACAGAAACTCAGCACTTCATTGGCGAAAAAGCCATCCGCCATAATGGTAGTATTTTCGTAATCAAGCGAGGTAAAAATAGAATTGTTTTCGCTGATGGGGATCCCGAAGCTCACTCCGCCGCCAAAGACCCGGTTATCGAAGGCGGTAATATTGAGATCGATACCGTTGGTCTCCGAATATTTGGCATTGAATCCGCGGCTGATGCCATCGACGGTATAATAAGGATTGAGATAGCCGACGGAAAATATGCGGTTATAATCACTGTTATTGAAGGCAAAGGATATCCGCTTCCCGCTGCCAAGAAAGTTATCCTGGGTAACGCTGGTCTGCACGATCAGGCCCTGGCCCTGGGAATACCCCAGTCCTGCCATGAAATTACCAAAGGGTTTTTCCTCGACGGTATAGTTGACATCCACCTGGTCCACCGTGCCGGGAACCGCAGGTGTCTCGACGTTGATTTCATCCTCCTCGAAATATCCGAGACGTTGCAGGCGCACCTTGCCACGCTCCACACTGGGAGTGGATATCCACGCTCCTTCCATCTGCCGCATTTCCCGGCGCAGGACTTCATCCCGAGTGCGTGTATTACCGGTAAAATTGACGCGCCTGACGTAGACACGCTTGCCCGGATCGACGAAGAAGGTTAACCCTACCGTCTTGTCTTCCTCGTTGATGTCGGGAATGTAATTCACGTTGGCGAAGGCATAACCTTCATGTCCGAGCCGCATGGTCAGTGCTTCGCTGGTATCCGTGGCATTCCTGCGCGAAAACAGCTCACCCCGGCGCACCATAATGAACGGGAATAAAAGATCTTCCGGGAGGAGAAATTCACCTGCCAGCTTGACATCGTTGACCATGTACTGTTCGCCTTCGGTGATATTGATGGTGATATAGATTTCGTTCTTGTCGGGGGTTATGGTTACCGGGGCCGAATCCACGCGAAAATTGATATACCCGTTATTCAGATAATGGGAAGTCAGGGATTCCAGGTCGGCGGTCAACTTGGTCTTGGAATACTGATCCGTCTTGGTGAAATAGGAAATCAACGTGTGTTCTGTAAGTTCAAACAAGTCAAGCAGATCATCTTCCGGATAGGATTCGTTACCGATAATGTTGATCTGCTTTATCCGCGCCGCCCTGCCTTCCGAGATATCGACAGCAACCGAGACTCGGTTATTGCCCAGTGCCGATACATTGGAAGTAATACGAACTCCGTATTTTCCTCTCGAAAAGTATTGGCGCCGCAGCTCCTTCTCCAGGGAATCCAGCTTGGACTGATCAAAGACCTGCCCTGCGGAAAACCCAACCTGATCCAGGCCCTTCATGAGGTCTTCGGTCTTGATATCCTTGTTACCGGTGATGTTAATCGCGCCGATGGCGGGTCTCTCCTTGACGATTACCACCAGAACATTGCCATCCCGTTCCAACCTCACATCATCGAAAAACCCGGTACCAAATAAGGAACGGACCGCCTCCAGTGAGATCTGATCATCATAGGTGTCACCCACCTCGAGCGGCAGGTAGTTGAAGATGGTCCCCGGCGTCAGTCGCTGCAGACCTTCTACGCGTATATCTTCGATGACAAAATTCTCCGCGGCGAGACAATGGATTCCGGCAGTAAGCAGCACAAGGTGAATAAACTTCAGCAGTATTTTTTTGACCATAATGTGAACGAAGGAATATATTATTCTTTTAGAACCACTTTATAGGCAGGGAACCATCTTGAATTCACCCGACCAGGCGCAGTATATCATTATAAAAGGCCAACCCCATCAAACCCAGTAAAACAGCCAACCCCACCTGCTGGCCAGCCGCCTGCACCGATTCCGGGACCGGACTTCCCTTAATCCACTCCACCAGAAAATAGAGGAGATGTCCTCCATCCAGTAACGGTACGGGCAGTAGATTCAATACCCCCAGACTGACGCTGACGATCGCCAGAAAACCCAGAAATACCGCCAGACCCAGCCCGGCGCTGTACCCGGCATACTGGGCGATGCTGATCGGACCACTCAGATTCTTTACCGATGCCTCGCCAATGATCATCTTGCCGAGGATTCTGAGTGTCATGACGGACATCTCCCAGGTCCGGACCAGGGCCCGGGGCAAGGCCTCGAGCACCGTGTATCTCTCCACTGCTGCAAGTACGGGGTCATTCCTGAAACTTTCATCCACCATGGCGCCAATCCGGCCGAAGGATCTGCCATCCTCGGTGACTGTGGACGGAATGATCGCGATAGACAGATCCTGATCATTGCGCTGGATTCGAAGTTTCAGAACCTTGCCGGGGTTGTCACGAACCAGATCCACCCACTCCAGCCAGTCAGCTACGGGTTCGCCATCAACGGTGAGGATCCGGTCACCGCTCTGCATACCGGCAGCCTCCGCCGCGCCACCGGAAAGTATCCTGCCAAGTACTGCTGGCATACTGAGACGCTGGGGTTGCATACCCACCGTCGCCAGCAGGCTGCCGCTGGCCATATCGTCCACCGTTATCCCTGACAAATTCAGAGTCCGGGTCTCTTCCCAACCGTCGCGGTCACGTATTTGAAAACGGACTTCCTCCTGCTCGATCACCCTGGCGACAAAGAGATCGATCACTGAAGACCACGTTGGAGTATCCCGCTCATCAATGGCAAGTATCTCATCACCGGCCTGGAAACCCGCCCGTTCCGCCAGCGAATCCGGATTGATGGCGCCGATTATCGGCTTTATCCCGTTCACTCCAATGATAAACATCAGCCAGTAGGCGGCTACGGCGAAGAGAAAATTGAATAACGGACCGGCGACAACAATGGCAAAACGTTGCCCCAGGGGTTTATTATTGAAAGCGCGGGGGGCTTCTTCGGTTGCCACCATCCCCTCCCGTTCGTCCAGCATCTTGACATAACCCCCAAGTGGCAGGGCGCCTATCAGGAATTCCGTGTTATCCGGCCCGAAATACCGCCTGAAGAGTGGCCGTCCGAAGCCAATGGCAAAACGCAGGATCTTTACATCACATATTCTGGCCACGCAGAAATGACCAAATTCATGAAAGGTGATGAGGATCCCCAAGGCGAGAATAAAGGCCAGCAGCGATTGCAGAAACCCTATCATGCGGCCAGATTTCCTATGACGGACGCAGCAAAAATACGGGCTTGCTGATCAGCTCTGAGGATACTATCGAGAGCCTCTGCTGGGGATGGTGGTACACCATCGAGTGCAGATTCCACCACCACCGGAATATCCGTAAACCGGATCTGTCCCTGCAGAAAGGCTTCCACTGCGACTTCATTGGCCGCATTGAGAACGGCTGTCGCGGTACCGCCTGTCTCCACTGCGGCAAAAGCCAGTCTGAGACACGGAAAACGATCCAGATCGGGCTCGGTGAAATCCAGCCGGGCGATCTGGAACAGATCCAGTGGCTTGACCCCCGAGGCCATCCGTCCGGGCCAGGCCAGTGCGTGGGCGATGGGCGTCCGCATGTCCGGATTACCTAGCTGCGCCAGCACGGATCCGTCCACATACTCCACGAGGGAATGAATAATACTCTGGGGATGTAACACCACCTGGATCCGATCGGGTCCCGTGTCGAACAGCCAGCATGCTTCGATGACTTCCAGTCCCTTGTTCATCATGGTCGCGGAATCCACAGAAATCTTGCGGCCCATGTTCCAGTTGGGATGGGCGCAGGCCTCGTCCGGCGTCACCTCCGGCAGGCGATCCAATGGATAATCCCGGAATGGTCCCCCGGACGCGGTAAGCAGGATCCGGCTTACCCCGGCACGGGACAGACCATCGCGATAATCGGCTGGCATACATTGGTATATGGCATTGTGTTCACTGTCTATTGGAAGCAATACGGCCCCATGTTCTTTTACCGCATCCATGAAAATCTTCCCTGACATCACCAGCGCTTCCTTATTTGCAAGGAGAACCCGTTTTCCGGCCTTCGCGGCGGCCAGTGTGGGCATCAGCCCGGCGGCGCCAACGATGGCCGCCATGACATAATCCGTTTCATTTGCAACGGCGACCTCCTCTAATCCCTCTATCCCGGCCAATACACTGATTTCCGGCAATTCCACGCCCAGGTATCGCCGCAGGATCCCGGCACTGTTTGCGTCGGCCATCACTGCGTACCTCGGCCGGTATCGCAGGCACTGCCGCCGTAGATTTGCAACATCTTTGTTGGCTGTCAGCGCAATAAGTTCAAATTCATCAGGATGTTGTGAAATAACATCCAAAGTACTGACACCGATGCTTCCGGTTGATCCCAGTATGGTAATGCCCTTCATGACAACCCCCTGAAGAACAGGTACCCGGTAACAAATACAGGGCCGGCAGCCGTGAGGCTGTCAATCCTGTCCAGGACACCCCCATGACCGGGAATGGACTTACCGCTGTCTTTCCTGTTACTGGTTCGCTTCATCAGACTTTCAAAGAGATCGCCGAGGATGGAGAAACTCACAGTTAGCATGCAAATCATCAGAAAAATAAATGGTCTGTTTTCCCCATATCCGGACCAATAGCTGAACACGGAGGCCACCAGGGCAGTTGCGACAAAGGCTCCCAGGACTCCTTCCCAGCTTTTTGCCGGGCTTACCCTGCTGGATAGACGGGTGCTTCCCCAGCGCCGCCCGGAGAAAAATGCAGCGATATCCGCCACCCAGATCAGGACCAATAGAAAAAGTACTAACTGAGCCCCCTCCCGGTTACCCGAGTGCAGGGATATAAAACTGAACCAGGTGGGAACCAGTACCGGGAGACCGGACAGCAACTTTGCCGGTACCGAGTTGAGCAATGTGGTCCCATTACGTTGGTAGTGGATCACCAGTCTAAAGGCAATCACCCACCAGATTACTCCCATAATCGGCAGCCAGCGCATAAGCGCAGCTTGTCTGAAGCTGAAACAGATTGCGAGTATGCTTAATATCACCATGCTGTAGGACAAACGGCCGCCCCAGCTTTTGATTCCAGATAGATTTGCCCACTCCCATGCCCCAATCACGATCACCAACGCGCAGAATCCAGCGAATCCCAATGCGCCTGAGAAAAAAGTTGTGGCGACAACGATCGGTATCAGAAGGACTGCTGTGATTGTTCTTTGCCCCAACACACTAATCAGGCACTGTTGATACTGTCAACTGTTCGGAGGTCTGTCCGAAGCGCCTTTGGCGCTCCCTGTACCAGTTGATAGCGATATCCAGATCCTGATGGTTAAAATCCGGCCAGAGGACCTCAGTGAAATACAACTCGGTATAAGCCATCTGCCATAACAGATAATTGCTGATGCGCCTCTCCCCCCCTGTCCGGATGAATAAATCCGGCTCCGGGAAATGCCCGAGACTGAGCGTGCGGCCGACCTGGACCTCATCCAGTTCCTGAATCTCCAACTTGCCGGCTGCAACTCTGGCTGCCAGCTTACGACAGGCATTGGTTATATCCCAGCGACCTCCATAATTGGCAGCGACCACCAGATTCAATGCCTGATTATTACCGGTAAGCGACTCAGCCTCCGTAATGGCCTGCTGCAGCTTTTTCGAAAATGCCTGGTGATCGCCGATGAAACTGACCGCCACCCCATGCTGGTGTAATTCCTGAACCTGTTCTTTCAGCGAGGTGATGAACAGGTCCATTAAGAATCTGACTTCCTCTTCCGGCCGACGCCAATTCTCGCTGCTGAATGCATAGACGGTGAGCACTTCTATGCGGTGGGTCAAAGCATGCTCGACAATTCCTCTGAGGGCCTGTACTCCAGCCTTGTGACCGGCTGCCCGGGGAAGGTGACGTCGGCTGGCCCAGCGTCCGTTGCCATCCATAATGATGGCGATATGACGGGGTTCAGCACGGTTGTTTGGTTGGCTATTCATATCGGTATCCCGAGGATCCTGTCTAGGCATGGAGGCGAGAAGGATATGGGTGCGGCGTTCAGATTTCCATCAACTCCTTTTCTTTTTCCCCCAGGATATCGTCGATTTTACCGATATGAGCAGTGGTCAGTTTCTGGATGCTTTCCTCCGCCCGTCGCTCCGCGTCCTCGGTGATTTCCTTCTCCTTAACCAGTTCTTTCAGCATATGGTTTGCGTCTCGGCGGATGTTCCGTATTGCAACCCTGCCCATCTCCGCTTCATGCCGCACCACTTTGATCAGTTCCTTGCGTCGGTCTTCGGTCAGCGCCGGCAGCGGTATCCGAATTACATCTCCTCCCGAGATAGGGTTTAGACCCAGATCAGACGTTAGAATAGCCTTCTCAATATCAGGGATCGATTTTCTATCCCAGGCGTTAATCGCGAGCGTGCGTGCATCCTGTATCGTAATATTTGAAACCTGACTCAGGGGGACGTCGCTTCCGTAATAGCTGACAGTAATGTGATCCAACAGACTCGGATGCGCCCGACCGGTGCGGATTTTGGCCATTTCATGCTTGATTGCCTCAATACTTTTATCCATTCTTTTGCCGGCATTCTTAACAATTTCGTCATGCGCCATCGACTGTCCTCCCCGAAGATTGGTGTATCACAAGAGTCCCTTCATCCATCCCCTTCGCTGCCCGGATCAAGGAGCCTGGCTTGAGCAGATTCAATACTCTGAGAGGCATATCATTATCTCTGCATAGGACTATCGCGGTGGTATCCATCACCCCCAGTTTGCGTTCAATAATTTCATCATAACCCAGGACGGAATAACGCTCGGCTTTTTCATCCTTTAGCGGATCCGAAGAATAGATTCCATCCACCTTGGTAGCCTTGATCAACAAATCTGCATCTATCTCAACTGCCCTCAGGCTGGCAGCGGAATCTGTCGTAAAGAACGGGTTGCCTGTGCCACCGGCAAAGATCACGACTCGCGATTTTTCCAGATGCCGTATGGCGCGTCTGCGGATATAGTCCTCGCATACCTGATTGACCTTTATCGCTGACATGACCCGGGCATACATCCCCTGCTGTTCCAGAGCATCCTGTAAGGCCAGTGCATTCATGATGGTGGCCAGCATACCCATATGATCCGCAGTGACCCTGTCGATGCCATCCGCAGCGAGTCCTTCACCCCGGAAGATATTACCGCCGCCCACAACCAGGGCAATTTCGATGCCATTCCGGTTAAGCTCAGTGACTTCCGAGGCAATCCGCCGAATGATGCCGGGGTCGATGCCATAACTGCCATCCCCCATAAGCGCCTCACCGCTCAGCTTGAGCAGGATACGACGATAACGGAATTCACTGGCTATATCACGGTCTATAATCACTGCCGCACCATCAGATTTGTGATGATCAGGACTTTGCCTGGGCCATCACTTCCTCCACAAAATTATCCACCTTCCTCTCTATTCCTTCCCCTACCTCGTAGCGAACGAAGCCCAGGACCTCGGCTGAATTGGTCCGCAACACGGATTCCACCGTCTGATCGGGATCCTTGACGAAAGGCTGCCCCAGGAGGGTAATCTCGCCGATAAATTTCCTGATCCTGCCATTGACCATCTTTTTGACAATCTCGGCAGGCTTGCCGCTGTCAGCGGCCTGTACAGTGTAGATATCCTTTTCCCGCGCCAGCATATCAACGGGGATCCCAGCCTCGTTAACGCAGACGGGCCTGCTGGCCGCTATATGCATCGCAATATCCTTGGCCAGTTCCGGGTCACCGCCATCCATATCCACCAGGACGCCGATACGAGTTCCATGGAGATAAATTCCCATGTTATCACCCTTGCAATGGATTACCTCGAATCTGCGAACGCTGATGTTCTCACCGATCCTGGCCACCAGTTCCATACGCTCCGCCTCGAGTGTCCGGTCGCTCCCGGCTGCAAGTTTCTTCAACTCATCCAGATCAGCCGGTTGCATGGATTCGACGAAATCAGCAACCCGTTTGGCAAAACCCTGAAAACTAGCGTCTTTTGCCACGAAATCCGTCTCGCAATTGACTTCCACGATCGCCGCGCGGTTGGCTTCAGCATCCTGTTTAATCAGTATGATCCCCTCGGCAGCAATACGGCCCGCCTTTTTTTCCGCCTTGGCGACCCCGGATTTGCGCATGGCCTCGATAGCCGTCTCTATGTTCCCACCGGTCTCTTGCAACGCTTTCTTGCATTCCATCATGCCGGAGCCGGTACGCTCCCGTAACTCTTTGACTAATGAAGCTGTAATCTGCATTTCAGGTTTACCCTTGCGTATTCTCTTTGGTTGGAGTCTTTGCCCTGTCAGTGCCGGCTACCGCAGTGGTCTTCCTGGCAACTTTCTTGCGCACCAGCTTTCTGCCGGATTCTGCAGCTTTTGTCTTCAGCGCCTTTTCCCCGTCGACCGCATCCACGCTATCCGTGGCGCTATCCAGAACCCGGGTTTTTACTGCCGCATCATCTTCGCCCAGAGCCTCAGGCATGGCGGCTTTCCTGCGGGTCATCTTCTTGCGGGTTTGGGTCTTGGACTTGCGGACCTTGTCGTCCACCACCGGAGTGCCGGATTCATCAAGTTCGACGAAATCATCCGCTGCCTGGTCATCCGGAAGATGGGCGACCGAACTGCGTCCGTCACGAATGGCATCCGCCATAATCCTTGCGTACAGCCGAATGGAACGAATCGCATCATCATTCCCTGGAATGATGTAGTCCACACCCTTGGGGCTGTTATTGCTGTCCACCACTCCAATCACCGGTATATTGAGCTTCACAGCCTCGCTGACCGCGATATCCTCGAAGCCGACATCGATGATAAACAAGGCATCGGGGAGAATCGGCATCTCCTTGATACCGCCCAGACTTAGCTTGAGCTTCTGTAACTCCCGATTCAGGCCTTGCGTTTCCTTTTTACTCATTCGCTCAATCGAACCACTGGAGAACATTTCTTCCAGCAATTTCAGCCGGTTGATCGACTGTTTCACCGTTTTGAAGTTGGTCAAAAGCCCACCCAGCCAGCGCTTGTTGACATAGGGCATAGCGCAGCGTTGTGCTTCTTCCTCTATGATCTTCTGAGCCGCCCGCTTGGTGCCGACAAAGAGAATTTTGGCTTTCTTCGCAGCCAATTTGCCTGCGAAATTGATTGCATCATTGAACAGTGGGAGAGTGGTTTCAAGGTTGATGATATGAATTTTGTTGCGCTGCCCGAACAGGTACGGTGCCATTTGCGGGTTCCAGTACCGGGTCTGGTGGCCAAAATGAACACCGGCCTCCAACATTTCACGCATGGTGACAGTTGACATGTGGATCTCCTTTAGGGTTAAGCCTCCGCACGGCGCATGCAGTAACCCGGAACCGGAAGTCCCAGGCACCCCCTGCACGGCTCATCTGTGCGTGTGAGTTTAGTGTTTGCGTAATTCGCGGGCGCTTTATACCATAGTTGGCCTGTCCCAACAAATCGGAACCGTTACCGGACCAGCAGGCTGATGTATGTATTCGCCCACATTTCCTTACCACCATCGGCTAATATAATATCGCCACTTCGCCGCTTCTTCAGACAATGTCGGTTCTGCCTTCGTGAATCGGCCAAGGAGGAGTATTTATCAAGCACCTATACATTTACTGAAAATTCAAATAGTTATCACCAACGGGCATGGCAGTGAATATTAAAAATAGCGCCGAAATAAATAGCATGAGAGTCGCGGGACGTCTGGCTGCCAGGGTGCTGGAATACATTGAGCCCCATGTGCGGCCCGGTATAAGCACAGAAAGCCTGAATGAAATTTGCCACCGCTTCATCACGGAAGATCTACAGGCCATCCCGGCTCCACTCAACTATCGTGGCTTTCCCAAATCCATCTGTACCTCGATCAATCACGTTGTCTGTCACGGGATCCCTGGTCCAAAAAAATTGAAAGACGGAGACATCATCAACATTGACATCACCGTAATCAAGGATGGATTTCATGGGGATACCAGCAAGATGTTTCTGGTGGGAGAACCTCCCGTCCGCGCAAAACGCCTGGTGGAGATTACTCATGAATGCCTCTGGCAGGCTATTCGTATGGTCCGGCCGGGCATCCGGCTGGGAGATATCGGTCACACCATCCAGCATTATGCCGAATCCCACAACTGCTCCGTAGTCAGAGAATATTGCGGTCACGGAATCGGCATGGAATTCCATGAAGATCCCCAGGTACTGCATTATGGCGACCCTGGAACCGGACTGGTGTTGGAAGCCGGCCTGACCTTTACCATAGAACCCATGATCAATGCGGGGAAAAGACACGTCAGGCTGCTCCAGGATAACTGGACGGTGGTCACCCGGGATCATTCCCTCTCGGCTCAGTGGGAACATACGGTACTCGTCACAGACTGTGGCTATGAGGTCCTGACCCTGCGCGAGGATGAAGCACCGTGAGCATGTGGTATGACAATATAGGCGATCCAGCTCTATTCAACCGGGAAGAGTTTCTGCAGGCATTGCAGTCGAGCGACAACCGGATCGAAGTATTCCGGGACCGGATACTGAACTGCAACCAGTACCTGATAGAGGAATTCGACAAGGGTCATCCGATCAAGCAATTGTTGTACAAGCGTGCCTGGTTCATCGACCAGTTGCTGACCCATGCCTGGCAATCCTTCCTCGATGAAGGCAATCTCGCACTGGTAGCGGTGGGTGGTTACGGCCGGGGGGAATTGCACCCTTCTTCCGACATCGACATCATGATTCTGACCAAGTCACGGATCAAGGCAGCCACCCAGAAGCAGATAGAATCCTACATCACTTTTCTGTGGGATGTGGGTTTCAATGTGGGTCACAGTGTCCGGAGCATCAAGGACTGCTACAAAGAGGCCCGTGCCGATGTCACCATCACGACCAACCTGATGGAATCCCGACTGATTACCGGGGAACGAAATTTGTTCAATGACATGATTAAGGTGACCGGACCTGGAAGCATCTGGTCTCCCAGGAAGTTTTTCCAGGCCAAACTTGCCGAACAGATGGCACGTCACAGGAAATACGATGACACGGATTACAAGCTGGAACCCAATATCAAGGAAGGTCCGGGGGGATTACGGGATATCCAGACCATTGACTGGGTGGCCAAGCGCCAATTCGGCGCCACGCGGCTGAGCCAACTCGTCGATCACGGCTTCCTGACCACCAGTGAATACAATACGCTCGCTGCCGGCCGTGCCTTCCTGTGGCATGTACGCTTTGCCCTGCACGTCATGACCGGGCGGAGGGAAGACAGGCTGCTCTTCGACCACCAGCGCAGCGTTGCCAAGGTTTTCGGCTACGAATCCGAAGATAACAGCGCCGTCGAGCAATTCATGAAGAATTATTACAAGACGGTCCGGGAACTGAACCGGCTCAATGAAATGCTGCTGCAACATTTCCAGGAAGCGATTCTGTATGCCCGGCGGAAGGAAAGGATCATACCCGTCAACAAGCGCTTCCAGATCCGCAATGATTTTCTCGAAGTCTGCAATGACCGAATCTTCAAACTATACCCGATGGCCCTGCTGGAATTGTTTCTGATCATGCAACAGCATCCTCAAATCAAGGGTGTACGCGCCAGCACCATCCGTCTAATCCGCGAGAATCTGCGGCTGATCGATACCAAATTCCGCAACGACCTGAGTAACCAAACCCTTTTTCTTGAGATCACCCGGCAACCGAAACGGGTCGGCCATGAATTACGCCGGATGCACCGCTACGGGGTTCTGGGCGCCTATCTACCTGTATTCGCGCGGATTGAGGGATTGATGCAGTTCGATCTGTTCCATATCTACACGGTGGACGAACACATCCTCTTCGTCATTCAGAATATGCGTCTGCTTGGCCAGGAGGAATACTTGGAAAAATTTCCCCATTGCCGCAAGCTGCTGCGCTCCATACCCAAACAGGAACTGCTCTACCTGGCGGGGATCTTCCATGACATCGCCAAGGGAAGAGACGAAGGGAGTCACTCAGAACTGGGGGCGGAAGATGCCCTTGAGTTCTGCCGCAAACACCGCATGCCGGAATTTGACTGCAAACTGGTGGCATGGCTGGTGAGAAATCACCTGATCATGTCCCGAACGGCGCAACGAAAGGATATCAACGCCCCGGATGTGATCAACACCTTCGCTGCACAGATGGGTGATGTCATGCACCTGCAATACCTGTATTTGCTCACCTTAGCCGATATCACTGGGACCAATCCCAAGATTTGGAACAACTGGAAGGCCTCTTTAATCGCGGAATTATTCCTCAAGACCTTGCGGGCTCTGCGGCGCGGACTGGAAAACCCCATCGACAAGAATGAACGCATCCGAGAAGTAAAAAACCAGGCGCTCGAACTGATCGGTGATTCCAGGTACCGGGGAATGGAACTGGAGGACTTCTGGTCCTCCCTGGGTGATGATTACTTTATCCGTTACTCGGCAGAGGAGATCGCCTGGCAAACGCAGGCAATCGTCCGCGCCAAAGAAAACAAGTTACCTATTATCTCAATCCAGGAAGCAACCATCCGCGGCGGCACGGGGATATTCATCTATATGCATAATCACAAAGGCATCTTTTCCCGCGCCACCAGCGCCATGGGGCATCTCGGCCTGAATATCGTCGATGCCAGGATTATTATATCGGCTCATGGGTATACCCTCGACACCTATATCGTGCTTGAGGAATCCGGAGAAAACGTGCATGGAAGAGAACGCCTGAAAGAGATCCGTGACGTAATCAAACAGGCCCTGGGTGCACTGGATAAACCAGTCAAGCTAATCAACCGTATCAAATCGCGCAAAATACGTAACTTTCCCATCCCTTCCCAAGTCAACTTCTCCCAGGATCAGGCCAATAACCATACAATAATGGAAGTCATCGCCACGGATAGACCAGGATTCCTCTCCCGGATTGGTTTAGCCTTTGAGGACCGCGAAATCAGCCTGAAGACCGCCAAGGTCGCCACCTTCGGAGAACGTGTCGAGGATATCTTTTTCATCACCGACCACAATAACAACATGATCACCGATGAGAAGCGAATCCAGGCCCTGCAAGACTCTATTATTGAGTCCTTGGAGCAATTCTGATCAATCAATCAGGTTCTTACATGCAGATACCCGCGCCCAGAACCGAGGCGGAACTGCTCAACAGGGCTGCCGCCCTTGCCGGGAAATCGCTCTGGCAACTCGCTGAAACCAGGCAAGTTCCTGTGCCTGCAAGACAGAAACAGGCCAAGGGCTGGATCGGCGCACTGATGGAAAACTGTCTTGGGGCCACGGGATCGTCCCTCCCGGTGCCGGACTTCCGGGAAATCCAGGTCGAGTTGAAGACACTCCCCATCAATCATCTGGGCAAACCCCGTGAATCCACCTACGTATGCACGGTGCCGTTGACCCGCGAGGCTATCACGTCCTGGGACCATTCCGTGGTCAGGCTTAAACTCACCCGTGTCCTCTGGATACCCGTGGAGGCCGATCCGTCCATCCCCCTGCCCCGGCGCCGCGTAGGCAATGCTTTTATTTGGTCCCCGGATCCTGACGAGGAGCAACAATTGAGGGCGGATTGGGAAGAATTGACCGAGATGATCTGCCTGGGCGAACTGGACTATATCAATGCCCGTTTTGGCGAGGTGCTGCAGATTCGGCCGAAGGCGGCCAATGCCCGCGCCAGGACCCGGGCCTGCACCGATGAAGGCGAATGGGGGACTACTGTACCCAGGGGTTTTTATCTCCGTCCGACCTTTACCTACCGTATACTCCAGAGACACAGTGGATGTTAAGGATGTACAAGGATTGCCTGCCTTATCCCCGCCAGCTAATTGCGGTCCCGGCATTTTGCAGGATCGGCAAGCATCAATGTTCCGGGGAACGCCGTTGAATACGCAGGATAGGGAAACAGTGTCTCCGCATCGATTATGCGTCGCACCCATGATGACCCATACGGATCGACATTTCCGGTATTTTCTGCGCTTGATGTCACGCCGGATCCGGCTGTATACCGAGATGATATCCACAGGGGCCCTCCTCCATGGGAACTGTCGGCAAATGCTGGCCTTTGATCCTGTGGAACATCCCATAGGGATCCAGCTCGGCGGCAGTGACCCGTCGGAGCTGGTCGAATGCGCGGTCCTGGCGGAATCCTCCGGTTATGACGAAATCAACCTGAATGCAGGATGTCCCAGTGGTCGGGTACAGGCCGGGCGCTTCGGCGCCTGCCTGATGCTGGAACCAGAGACCGTGGCGGAATGCGTACGCGCCATTCGGGCGCGGGTTCGACTCCCGCTAACCGTAAAATGCCGGATCGGTGTCGATGAAAGCGACGATCACCCATTTCTCAGCCGTTTCGTCTCTACGGTAAGTGAAGCCGGGTGTACTTGCTTCATGATCCACGCCCGCAAGGCGTGGTTAATGGGCCTGAGCCCGCGCCAGAATCGGGAGGTGCCTGCCCTGAACTACGACATGGTCTACCGTATCAAACAGGATTTTCCCTCCCTGGAGATTATCCTGAACGGTGGGGTCGCCCATATGAAAGACCTTGAGAAACACTACCATCATGTTGATGGCGTAATGATCGGACGCGCAGCCTGCCAAAACCCCTACATGCTGGCCTGCGCGGATCGCCTTGTATTCGGTGAAAACCACCCTGTGCCGGACCGGAAAGAGGTATTCAGGCAGTACCTCGATTACGTGGAACAGGGTGTGGAACAGGGCGTATCTCTTAGCCGGATGTTACGCAATATCACCGGTTTGTTTCAGGGTCAGTCCGGCGCCCGCAAATTCCGACGTTATCTGGGTGAAAGCATGCATTGCGAGAAAGTGGATGCAAAGCATCTACGGAAGGCGCTTGACCTGATCCAGGCCTGATTTGGGTTGTACTCTGTGTTTTGTTTGCCCGGTATATTCGGCAGCATCCCACCGGGCCGGGATGTGTTAAGCCAGTTCGACTGTCCCTGCCTGATTACCCTGAAAAATAGCGTATAACCCGGACATATACCAGCGGGCCGCAATTAACCAATTAAAGCAATCCGGGTCAAACCACTGGAGCATCACACGGAAGCCGAAGCGGCGGGAATTGTTCGCCGTTTTTGGATTTAGGTCTTTTTTTGGGGCTCCTCGGCAGAATTTGTGGGTATATGGAGGACTACTGTTGTTCTCGCCAAGCCGCCAAGCACGCCAAGAAACCAACAGACATGACACCCCGGCGCGCTTCGCGTCTTTGATAGTGAGCCGTTTTTGCGATTCATTCGACCAGTCGATTGGATGGATCTGCACCGCAGCATCAACAATCTGTTTACCAATCTCGTCCGCTGTCATGAACTACCATTCCCTTGGCGTGCTTGGCGGCTTGGCGAGAGCCCGGACAAACTATATCCCGGAAACCGCTCTCGATTCTGCTGTCATGACCCACCACTCCCTTGACGTGCTTGGCGTCTTGGCGAGGGATCTGACGAACTAGCGCTATTTTACCCACAGATTCTGCTGACGAGCCTTTTTTGGAACCTCGGCACTTGGATAAGTCATACAGCTGTGTGATGATATGAGGCAGTAAATCCATTACGAAGGAACCCCAATGTTAAAGATTAGACGCTGGTCCCTGATTAGCTGTTCCGCATTGCTGGCAATGCAGACGGTCTCAGCCAAACAACCCGAAACCGATCAGGAAAAGCTGAGCTATGCTATCGGTATTCAGATAGCACAGAACATAGCCCAAAACCTTAGCAGCCAGAACCTGAAACTGGATACGGAAAGCTTACTCCAGGCGATTCAGGACATCCTGACACAACAGGATCCCAAACTCAGCAGGGAAGAAATGCAGCTGGTCATGAACCACTACCAGGAGGAGCAAGCGCGCATACAGATGGCCCAGGGAGAGCAAAATCAGGCGGAGGGTCAGAAGTTCCTCGAGGAAAACCGTAAGCAAGAAGGCGTGGTACAGACCGAAAGTGGATTGCAATACAAAGTCCTCACTAAGGGCGTCGGTGAAAAACCGGCTGCAAATGCAACCGTGACAGTCCATTATCGGGGCACCTTGATCAACGGTAAGGAATTTGATAGCTCCTACACTCGCAGTGAGCCGCTATCCATCTCTCTGCAAAATGTTATCCCGGGCTGGCAAGAGGCTGTACCCATGATGACTGTGGGTTCCAAATGGCAGATCTTTGTGCCTTCTGAACTGGGTTACGGCAACCGTAGCGCTGGATCCGATATCACCCCGAATTCAACACTGATCTTTGAAATTGAGCTTATCGATATCAATGGTTAGACAGGAAACGGCTCTCTGGCGATTCCTCCTGTTTACGAGTATCGTTCTGTCGCCCGTGCATATCGTTGCGGGAAACGACGCCGTGGTCCTCTATAATGCGGCTTTGGTGCAATTTGAAGCAGGGAAATACGATGCCGCCCTGCCCCTCATTCAGGAGGCTGTTCAACTTAGCCCGGAAGATTCTGTATATCATCATCTGCTGGGAAAGTGCTACGGACGCATTGCCGAGCAGGCAACCTGGATAAAAGCCATCAAGTTTGCCACGAAAACCAGGGGGGAATTTCAAAAGGCAGTGGA